>Ga0209180_10001149_pt1 | contig 13045 bp, 10 predicted proteins | sample CZO8metaG_3_FD_188355 | JGI IMG/M metagenome (GOLD analysis project Ga0209180, IMG submission 188355) | Vadose zone soil microbial communities from the Eel River Critical Zone Observatory, Northern California, USA - CZOApr15con2H2.8 metaG... | ecosystem: Environmental > Terrestrial > Soil >...
TACCGCGACGCCTGCCGCCGGGCCGGGCGCGAGACCGAGCTGGGCGAGGGGCTCTGCATCGGATTCCACTTCCAGCTCGCCGCGACGCAGGAGGAGGCCATCAAGGCCGCCGCGGGGTACTTTGAAGAGAACCTCAAGATGTTCGGGCCCCTGCGCCTGGTCCGTTCGCTCTCCGAGGAGCAGATCGATGCGATGGCCGATCCGAAGCGGGCGCCGTACGCCAGCCTCCCCACGATCGAGGAAGCGACCAGCAGTGGCGCCTACCTCTGCGGCCCCCCCGCGCAGATCATCGACACCCTCATGCGCGTGGAGAAAGACTATCCGGGGCTCGAGCGCGTGTCGGTCAGCCATCCCATCGGCGCGTCGGAATCCCTGATGCTCGAGCAGCTCGAGTGGTTTGCCACCGACGTCATGCCGGCCTTCACCCGGCGGACGCGCTGACACCCAGTCATCTCTCCAAGGAGGTTCCATGGCCCGCATACCGCTCGTCACCAGAGATCAGATCGTCGAGAAAGAAAAGTCCGCGTTTGACGCCTTCATGCTGAGCCGAGCGAACCGGCCCAACATCGGCCCGTACTCGCTCCTCCTGCATATGCCCGAGATGGCGCAAAGACTGGAAGCCCTGCGGATCTACCTCCGCGACGAGGCCAGCCTGTTGCCGAAGCTACAAGAATTAGTCATGATCTCTGTGGCCAGGGAGATGAGTTGCGCCTTTATCTGGCACGCTCACGCCGCTGCGGCCCGGCAGGCCGGTGTACGAGACGACATCGTGGACAATATTCGCGAGAAGCGCGCGCTTGCCAACCTCGATCCCGAGGAGCAAATCGTGGTGGACTTCACCCGCGAGCTTCTCCAGAACCGCAAGGTCAGCCGGCCTACATTCGATGCCGCCACCGCCCGATTCGGGCAGCGCGGGACCATGACCCTGACGAATCTGATCGCCTGCTACGCGGTGCTGGCGTACAACATGAACACCTACGACCTGGAAGCCCCAGCGCATCCGACGGAAAAGGCCTTGCCATGATCAATGATGCTCTGCGTACGATTTTGCCGATCGCCGGCTGGGGCGAGGAGCGCGCCCGCGCGGTCGAGATCACCGGCGGCGCCGATCCGATATTGCCGACGCCGTTCTGCATCGGCGAGACCGGTGCCGCCACGCTCGCGGCGGTTGGCCTCGCCGTCTCCGATCTGTGGGCGTTGCGCACCGGGCGTCGCCAGGAGGTCGCGGTCGATACCCGCCAGGCGACCGCCTCGCTCCGCAGCGGGCATTACATGCAGATGGACGGGGCGCACGTGTCGACCGAGCGCAACACGGTGATGGGCGTCTATCCAGCCAAGCACGGCCGCTGGAGCTATCTCCACTGCAATTTCCCGAACCATCGCGCCGCCGCCCTCAGCGTGCTCGGGGTGCCTGAGGATCGCGAGGCCGTGCGTAAAGCGGTAGCGCAGTGGGACGCGCTCGAACTCGAGGAGGCGATCATCGCCGCGAAAGGCGCCGGGGGCATGGTGCGCACCATGGACGAATGGGCCAAGCACCCGCAGGCCGCCGCGATCGCCTCGCTGCCGCTGTTGGAAGTCGTGAAGATCGGCGACAGCCCGCCCGAAAAGCTCCCCGACGGCGATCGGCCGTTGTCCGGCGTCCGGGTGCTCGACCTGACGCGGGTCCTTGCCGGGCCGACCTGTGCGCGCACCCTCGCCGAGCACGGCGCCGACGTCTTGAAGATCACCGGGGCGCACCTGCCGAATATCGGCTACCAGGAATACGACACCGGCCACGGCAAGCTCTCCACCCACCTTGATCTACGCGAACAGAAGGATCTCGAGATCCTGCGCGGGCTGGTGCGCGAGACCGACGTATTCTCGCAAGGCTACCGGCCGGGCACTCTCGGCAATCGCGGGCTCTCGCCCGAGACGCTGGCGAAGTTGCGGCCCGGCATCGTCTTCGTCTCGCTGTGCGCCTTCGGCCACGTCGGGCCGTGGGCGTCACGCCGCGGCTTCGACACGGTGGTGCAGACGGTCAGCGGCATCACCAGCCGCCAGGGTGAGCTGTTCCCCGGCGCGGCGCCGGGTCCGCAATTCTATCCGGTGTCGGCGATCGACTATCTGACCGGCTATCTGATGGCCTTCGGTGCGCTGGTGGCCCTCGCCCGCCGCGTGCGTGAGGGCGGCAGCTGGCTCGTGCAGATTTCTCTGGCGCAGACCGGGCGCTGGCTGGTCGGGCGCGGTCAGGTGCCGGAGACCGAACTCAAGGACGTGCCGAAGGAATTCACGTCCGTGGAGCTGGAGCGCTGGTCGATGACGAGCGACACGCCGGTCGGTCGGCTGCGCCATCTCGGGCCGGTCGTGCGCCTCTCCGAGACGCCGCCGCGTTGGGCCCGGCCCTCGGTGCCGCTCGGCTACAACGAGCCAGTGTGGCCAGCGCGAGTCACGTAACCCTCTGATCACGTGGGGGGCGCCGACATGGCCCCCCACCCCCCCAACGCTCGTCGCGCCCCGGGGAACCCGTGGCGCTCCTCGATCACGCTCTCGTCGCGCCCCTCAGAGCTTCATGTGGGGGTCGAGCCAGTCCCGCAGCGCGTTGCCCATCAGGTTGATGGTGAGCGTGGTGATGAAGATGGCGAGCCCGGGAAAGGCCGCGATCCACCACGAGTTCAGCATGTAGACCCGCCCGTCGCCGAGCATGTTGCCCCACGCGGGCGTCGGAGGTTGCACGCCCAACCCCAGGAAGGACAGGAAGGATTCGAGGATGATCACGCGCGCCACCTGCAGGGTGGCGATGACGACGATCACCGAGACGAGGTTCGGCAGAAGTTGCCGGAAGATGATGCGCAGGTGGCTCATGCCGAGCGCGCGGGCCGCCGTCATGAAATCCCGCTCGCGCAGGGTCATCGTCTCGGCCCGGATAACGCGCGCATAGAGAGGCCAGTCGGCCACGCCGAGCACGATCACCATGTTGACGAGGCTCGGCCCGAGAACGGCGATCACCGCGAGCGCCAGCAGCACGAACGGAAACGTCAGCATCACGTTCACGAGTGTCATGATCGTCCAGTCCACCCGCGGCCCGAAGTAGCCAGCCCCCAGCCCCAGCAACACGCCGATCGTGGAGGACACCAGCACGGCGGCCACCCCGATCAGGAGCGACACGCGCCCCCCGTAAATCATGCGCGAGAGCAGGTCACGCCCGATCTGATCGGTGCCGAGCACGTGGTCGGAGGTACCGCGATCCATCCACGCCGGCGGTGCCAGCCGGTGCCGGATGTCCACCTCCACCGGGCTGTAGGGAGCGATCCACGGCGCCGCCGCCGAGACGCCGACGATCAGCAGCATGAGGACGGCGGCCACGAGGCCCCACTTGAGCCGCCAGAGCCGGCGCCACGATCGGCGCGCGGTCGCCGCAGGAGCGCCGGTGGCATCGGGCGCGCCCGCGATCTTGAGCCCCACCTCGTTGACCGCGCTCACGCCCCCACCCGGATGCGCGGGTCGATGAGCCCCACGATCATGTCCACGAGGAAGTTGACGGCCACGATGATCAGCGCCAGGAGCACCACGGCGCACTGGACCACGGGGAAGTCCTGGTTGCGGATCGCGTCCACGGTGAGCGTGGCGACGCCGGGCCAGGCGAAGACGGTCTCGGTGATGACGGCGCCGCCGAGGAGCTGGCCGAACTGCAGCCCCAGCACCGTGATGACGGGGATGCAGGCGTTACGGAAGGCGTGCTTGATCACCACCAGCCGCTCGGCGAGGCCCTTGGCCCGCGCCGTCTTGATGTATTCCATGTTCATGATCTCGATGACGCCCGAGCGCACCAGCCGCATCGTGATGGGCGCCAGGAAGGCGCCGAGCGTGAAGGCGGGCATCAGGAAGTGCTGCCACGTCCCGTAGCCGGAGGCAGGGAGCAGCCTCAGCTGCACCGCGAAGATGATGATGAGCATGATGCCGAGCCAGAAGATCGGCATGGCCTGACCCGCCACCGCGGCCATCGTGCACAGGCTGTCCACGAACGAGTGTTGCTTGAGCGCGGCCAGGATGCCGAGCGGCAGCGCGATGAGCAGCGCCGTGACGAGGCCGGCCGTGGTCAGGTACAGCGTGGGCAGCATGCGCTCGAGCACGAGCTTGAAGGCGGGCGTGTCCGCGTACCAGGACTTGCCGAAGTCGCCCTGGACGGCGCGACTGGCGAACTTCCAGTACTGCACGTAGATGGGCTTGTCGAGCCCGAGGAGCTTGTTGTACCGCTCGTACTCTTCCTTGCCGGCGTTCTGGGGCAGCAGCAGCGTGACGGGGTCGCCGATGACGTGCAGGATCGCGAAGGCCAGCATTGAGATGCCCACGATGACGACCGCGAGCTGCACGACCTGGCGCAGTGCGTAGCGTTTCATGACGGCGGCGTGCCCGACCGGCGCGGACGGCCGCGCCGGTCGGGGCTCGCGGCAGCCTACTTCTTCTTGGGCGTCACGAGGAACATGCGGTCGACCTCGTCCGCCGGAGCCTGGTACTCGATCCGGTTGGAGATGCCCCACACGCCCCGCAGCCCCCACTTGTAGAGGTACGCAGCGTCGTCGAACAGCAGCTTCTGCGCCTTGACGTACACCTCGGTGCGCTTCTTCGGGTCGAGCGTGGAGCGCCCCTGGATGATGAGGTCGTCGAGCGCGGGGTTGCAGTAGTAGCTGTAGTTCTCGCCGCACTTGAAGACGTCGAAGAGGATCGCGTCGGCATCGAAGACGGAGTAGTAGCCCCACGACCAGTTGAACATCGGGCCCGCCTTGCCGTCCTTGATCCTGGCCACGAGCACGGTGTTGTCGCCGATGTAGTTGCGCTTCACGCGGAAGCCAGCCTTGGTCATGTCCGCGATGATGGCGTCGTTGGTCTGCTGGATGGCAGGCTCCACGATCGGCGGCCCCTCGTTGAAGAGGACGTCGACGCCGTTCGGGTACCCGGCCTCGGCGAGAAGCTTCTTGGCTTGCGCCAGGTCCTGCGTGTAGGGCTTGAGGCCCGGGTCCCAGCCGAAGGCCATGGGGTTGACGCCGGTGGCCACGCGGTCGCCGAGGCCGTTGAGCACGAACTTGATGATGGCGTCGTTGTCGACGGCGAGGTTGGCCGCCTGGCGCACGCGCCGGTCGGTGAAGAGATTGGGGCCGCTGCGCGCCGCCTGGTCGAGCTGCAGCATGGCCGTTCTCAGGATGGGCGAGGTGCCGGTGCGCGCCTGCCCCGACTTGTTGATGACGTCCATCTGATCCGGCGGCACCGCCTTGATGATGTCCACGCCGCCCGAGAGCAGCTCGGCGATCTCGGTGGCCTTCTCGGGGATGATCCGGATGCGCAGGTGCTTGAAGGCGGGCTTGGGGCCCCAGTAGTCGTCGTTACGGACGAGCTGGTGCTCCTGCTTGCGGTTCCACTTCACCAGCTTGTAGGGGCCGGTGCCGACCGGGTGCTCCTGCATCCACTCGTGGCCCTTTTCCCGGATGACCTTGTCTGACTGCATGACCTGGGCGGTCAGCCGCTCGACGAAGAGCGGGTACGGCCCGTCCGTGCGGAAGCGCACGGTGTGGTCGTCAATGATGTCGACGGCCTTGATCTTGGCGTGATTGCCGCGGGCGGTCATCTTCTTGGTGGGGTCGAGCACGCGGTCGAAGGTGGCTTTGACGTCGCGCGCGGTGAAGGGCGTGCCGTCGTGGAACTTCACGCCCTGGCGGAGCTTGACCTCCCACGTGGTGTCGTCGATGTTCGTCCAGGAGGTGGCCAGGTTCGGGACCACGCGACGGGTCTTGAGGTCCCGCACCGCGAGGTGATCGTAGACGTGGTAGCCGAGGATGATGGCTTCGCGCAGGACCGAGTTGGGCGGATCCCAGTTGTCGACATCCGACTGCAGACTGTAGATGAGCGTCTCTTCCCTCGTCTGCGCGCCCGCGGGCGGCACGAGCGCGAGGGCGAGGATGAGCAATCCGGTGGCAAGCGAGCGGCGCATGAGAGCCTCCTTCTGGTGGACCGTCATGACCGGCGTGTGATGAACTCCCTGCATGCTGGGTGCGGGAACAGTAGCCGCACGAGGTCCGGTCAGTCAAGGCAGGCCGTGAGCGCGTCACTCGAGACACCCCGCCTTCGGCTCCGCCGGCTCGTCCCCGCGGACGAGTCCGACCTCCTCGCGCTCGACAGCGATCCCGACGTGATGCGCCACGTGGGCAGCCCCGCCGGCGTGAAGTTGCCGGAGGAGACGGCGGAGCGGGTCAAGCGGCGCGTGCTGGACAGTGGCCGCGGCGATCACGACGGGCTGGGCTTCTGGCGGGTCGAAGGGCGGGCCGACGCCGCCTTCCACGGGCTCGGAGCGCTGATCCGAATGCCGGACGGTGACGAGGTCGAGGTGGCCTACCGTCTCGCGCGCTCCGCCTGGGGGCGCGGCATCGCCACCGAAGCCGCGGGCGCGCTCGTGAGTCATGCGCTCGGCGCGCTCGCGCTGCCGCGGGTGGTGGCGGTCACCTATCCCGACAACGTCGCCTCGCAGCGGGTGCTGGACAAGCTCGGCTTCGAGCGTCGAGGTCTCACCGAGTACAAGGGCGTGCAGACGACCTGGCACGTCCTCACGCGCGAGGCGTGGCGCGCGCGGGCGTAACGCCGGCGCGCCAGCCCGTGATCTTCTTGATGACGAGGGCGGAGGGCGAGATTCACCCCCAAAGGAGTTGGCGCGCTGGTCGGTGACGAGCTACACTCCGGTCGGTCGACTACAAGGAGTGACGCAATGACAGATGGCAAAGGGCCTTTGAACGGTATCCGCGTGATCGATTTGGGTCGCCATCAGGCAGGACCCCGCTGCGCCCAGGTGCTCGCCCGTTTGGGCGCAGAAGTCATCAAGATCGAGCGCCTGGGTGGCGAGGAAACCCGGTACCACGCGCCATGGGTCCGCAAGCAGAGCGCTTATTGGGTCCAGTACAACAGCGGCAAGAAGAGCCTGAGCATGGACTTGCGCAAGGAGGACGCGAAGACAGCCCTGCGTAAGCTGATCAAAGTTTCCGACGTGCTCGTGCAGAACTTCCGGCCAGGGACCATTGAAGAGATGGGCTTTGGGTATGACGTGCTGAAGACGCTCAATCCCCGCATCATCATGGTCAACGTCTCCGCGTACGGGCAATTCGGTCCCTACCGCGACCAGATAGGCTACGACCCTATCGGCCAGACCATGTCCGGCATCGCCATGGTCACCGGCGAAGACGGCATGCCCCCGATTCGCGCCGGGGTTCCCATCATCGACCGCACCACCGCGCTGCACTCGGCCATTGGCACCCTGGCCGCCCTCCACGAGCGAAGCATTTCTGGAGAGGGGCAGAGCATCGACGTCTGTCTGGCGGACTCCGGTTACAGCCTGACCGAGATCCCCATCACCGCGTACCACGGAGCCGGCACTGAGCCTCAACGGGGCAAGTCCGATGCGGCTCCCAGCGGCATGTACCCCTGCAAGGACGGCTGGGTCTTGATCGCCGCCGGAGACCAGCACCACTGGCATCGAGTGTGCGCGGCCCTGGGGAAGCCCGAGTGGCAGGAAGACCCGCGCTTCACCACCCGCCGCGAGCGCAGCAAGCATGCCGAGGTTGTAAACGAGGCGATGCGTGAGCTGATGGGCACCATGACGATGAAGGACGCCATTGCTCACTTCACGCGTTACGATGTCGTCGCCGCTCCGGTGAATACCATCGCGCAGGCGGCCCAAGATCCCCATCCGTGGGAGCGGCGGGCGATGGTCGAGGTCCCCGATTTCCTGGCCGGCACAATCGCCGTGTCCGGTGACTTCTGGCACTTCAGCCGCACTCCGGCCGTTGTCGGCTCCACCCCCAAGGTGGGCGAGCACAACGAAGAGATTCTGGGCGAGCTCCTAGGCTACTCCGCGGACGAGATCGCCAAGCTGTATGCCAATGGCGTGATCGCGAACTCGCACCACTACGACACGCTTTCCGGCTGAATGAGAAATCCAATCCGGCGAACTGGGAGATGACTGTGGCGAGACTACCCCTGGCGACGAGAGAGAGTGTTCCCGAAGCCCAGCGGACGACCTTCGATGAGATGGTGAAGGGACTTGGATCTGTACCACGCTATGGCCCAGGTTCCGTCCTCATCCACGTGCCGAAGGCGCACCAGTGGGCCACCCTCCTGAACCACTACCTGCGCGAAGAATCCTCGCTGCCCAAGAAAATCCAGGAGCTCGCCATGCTGGTCACCGCGCGGGAGCTGGATTGCCAGCACATCTGGAACGCGCATGCGGGGTCCGCGCGCAAGGCGGGCGTGCGCGGTGAGATCGTCGACGCCCTGCGCGACCGCAAAGAGCTACCTGGTCTGGCTGCGGACGAGGCGGCGGTGGTGCACTACGGCCGCGAATTCTTCCGTACCCACCGCGTCAGCCGCGGGGCGTTTCAGGCAGCACTGGAGCAGTTCGGCCGCCAGGGAGTGGTCGAGCTGGGTCTGATCATGGGGAACTACAGTCTCCTGGCGTTGCTCATCAACTCGTTCGACACCGACTTGCCGCCGGATAGGACCGAACCGCTCCTGCCTGTCTAGAACGCCCGTACCGGGCGTTGCCGGGCCGTCAACGATGCGTCGGCCGGCACTTCGGCGAGCAGGCGGCCGAAGGCCGGCAGGGCCGTGATTCGCGCGACGGCGACGCGGAGTCAGCACTCGGTGATCTTGAACTCGACCCTCCGATCGAGCGCATCACGCGCATCGTCGGTCCCCGTGCCCACGATGTTCTCCCGGAAGCCTATCCCTGACGCTCGGGTGCGCGGGGCGAGCTCGGGTGCCTCCGTGTCGAGGCGCTGCTTGATGTAGGCGGCGCGCTGCTGTGAGAGGCGGTCGTTGTATGCCTCCGATCCGGTCAGGCTGGTGTGGCCTACCACGTTCATGCACACCTTCACCACCACCGCCTGCCGCGCGATTTGCCGTAACCAGAAGCCGTACGGCCCGCTGACTTGCGGGTCGGACCAGAAGTCGGTCGTCCCGGGATTGAACAGGAACTTCACGCCGAGGTTGTTGCTGCTCAATCCCAGCGCGACAACCTTGCCGAAGGCTTCCTCCGCCTCATTCGTGCGGCCGAGCTTCCACGTGGCGAGGTAGATCCCGTTGAGCACCCGCAGCTGCTCGCCCGAGGGTGTGGCCGCCGCATTCCGGTAGAGAGTGAGGGCATCCTGATAGCTCTCGTTGTTGTAGGCGAGGGTCGCCTCGCTGATGATGGTCGCCGTGGCAACGCGCTCGAAGTAGACCGGGTCCGCCGGGCGACCGGGCGGCGTCTGGGAGGTGCTGATGTAGCCATCGACGACCTTGTCTTTTACCAGAATCGGGCTATCGCGATAGTAGGGTGTGGGGTTCGTATCCAGGCCCTCATCACGCGCGCGCGACGCCGCCTGGGCCACGACCATCCCCGTCTTCAGATCCGTCAGCGCCAGATTGATCTGGAACACCTGACGGGTCCCCGGTTGCCCGCTCGCGACGCGCGTCATCGTCCCGGTCAACAGATACTGTGCTTTGCTCAAATTGGCGACCTGGAAGGGCACGACGTCGAACTGCGAATGGTTGCTCCGGAGCCGGTCCGCCACTCGTTGCTCGAGCAGGCGCGTCGCCCCGGTCTGCTGGCCGGAGGCGGCGTCGACCATGGGGTCGATCACCACGCCGCGCTTCATGAGCGTAGCTTCCAACGTGGTCAAGAATGCCGGCAGTTTCTGCATCTGAGCCACCAGGCCGTCGGTCGCCACGTTCACAGCCTCGTCGAAACTCAGTTCGGATGTGTCGCTGGTCGGCGCTGAAGTCGAAGCGCACCCGGCGACGATCAGGAGCACGGTGGCGTAAGCCGATAGCCGGCGAATCGCGAGCAACTGCGTGTCCATCATCGGCAGTCCCTTCTGAGGAACGTCTGCTCTTCAGCCGTCAACGGTTCGCCGAGCGATGCGCGCTCCAAAATATCACTGCAGCGGCGTGAAACCGCGTGCGTTGGCCGATCGGCCGGAACCTTCGGGGCCGCGGGACTGCGGACGGTGTCGCGCGTCGCTTCGCTCGAGAAGACGACGGCCCCGTAGGACTCCGAACATTGGGTTGTGGAGGCACAGATGACTTTCCCGGCCATCGGTCCGAGAGCGCCGAAGTCGCGCGGCTCATCGGAAACGATGGCGAGGAACTCGGCGTTCGTCGGCCACTGTGAGGCGGGCAGCTTCAGCATCTGCCCCGGCCGGATGCGATTGTTCGTGTCCGCCGCGCTGGGGAACAGCACAGCAACAAACAGCACAGCAACATCGGATTGGTTGGCTGCGGCAGCCAGCACATACACGTAGCCCGGCCTGGAAGAGCTCATGCGGACCGCTCCTCTGTCGACTGAAGCGGTCACCGAATGCCCGCGATCGCGGCCTTCGAAGATTTCGTTCAACATCTGTCTCGGGCTGAACGGCCTGTCGGGCGTGCCAGGAGACGGCGGGGGCGCGGGCAGGCTGGCCTGCTGCTTCACTTGCGGTACGGCGACTTCTTGCACTCGCTGGGAAGGAACGGCGAGGGGCTTCTTTTCCCGCAGGAAGAAAAACGAGCCGCCGGCCATCACCGCGATGAGCACGATCCCGGCCACGCCAGAGAACGCCAGCAGGCGCTTTCTCGTGGGTCGCGAGGCCGTGGGTTCCGCTCGACGTGGCGGGGCCTGGGGCTCGGTCGCCGGGGTGGCTGCGACCGCTCGAGCCGGTACCATCACCGTAGGATCACCGTCGTCCGGGTGCGGCGTGACGCTCATCGGTAGAGCCCCGGTACCTTAAGGCTCAGCGAGCATAGCCTATGATGCGTCGGCCGGCACTTCGCCGAGCAGGCGGCCGAAGGCCGGCAGGCGGTCGGCGCTGTTGAACGCGCGCAGCATCGCCCAGACCGACGCCTGGTTTGTGGTCACCACCGGCTTCTTGAATTCCCGCTCCCAGGAGGCAACCGACGGCATCGTCGGGAAATTGCCCCCGGGCACCACGAACGCCTCGATCTCCGGCCGATCGATCCGGGCGAACGCATCGCGGGCGTTGTGCGGGCCGAGCTGCCCGATCCCAAACGAGTCGGTCGCGCGAAACCCTTCGAGCGCGATCGTGTCGAGCCCATGCTTCGTCTTGAAATAGCGGGCGGCGCGTTCGTTGACCGCATCCGAATAGGGAGACACGATGGCGACGCGGCGCGCGCCGAGGGCCCGGACGGCGCGGCCGACCGCCTGCGCCGACGTGATCGCCGGAACGCCGGCTCCGGCACTCATCCGCTTCGTGACGACGTCGTCGTAGTCGTCGGCAAAGAGACTTGCCGACGTCTGGGCCAGGATCACCATCTCGACCCTGGCCGTCCCCAACAAGCGCGACTGATAATCGATGTCCTCGTCTCGGCTCGGCGAGAAACTACCGGCGCCACTCGACATGAGGCGCCCGACGTGCGCCTGGTAGGTCGCCGGCAAAAGCCGGCACTCCATCTCGACCGTCGTGTTCGTGGAGGGAATCAGAACGCCGAAATGTCGGGTCATGGTGGGCCGAGTATAACCCGCGCGGAACTGATCCTGGCGGCATGAGGGCTTCGAGAAGGCGCGTCCAGGATCGTGACGGATGCTAGACTCCGCCTTCAGGCGCGATGGAAGAACCGGAGCACGACGTCATCGTGGTGGGAGCCGGCAACGCCGCGCTCTGTGCCGCCCTGTCCGCGAGCGAGCACGACGCCAGCGTGGCCGTCCTCGAATGCGCCCCGGAAGCGGAGGCGGGTGGCAACAGCCGGTTCGCCGGCGGCGTCATGCGCTTCGCCTTCGACGGGGTCGACGACCTCCGAAAGGTCGCCGACCTCACCGAAGAGGAAATTGCCGGCGCCGACTTCGGCACCTACACGCGCGCCCAGTACTTCGACGACCTCTTCCGCTTGACCCAGTACCGCACCGATCCCACCCTCGTCGAGCTGCTCGTGACGCGGAGCCTCGACACCATGATCTGGCTCCGTGGCCAGGGGGCGCGATTCGTTCCGATCTACGGTCGCCAGGCTGGCAAGGTCGCTGGACGATGGAAATTCTTCGGCGGCCTTCCCATCGAAGCCTCCGGCGGCGGCGCCGGGCTCGTCCAGTCATTGACGGCGGCGGCCCGCCGGCGTGAGGTCGAGATCCTCTACGAGACTCGGGCCCTGTCGCTCCTGTGGGACGGTGTACGCGTGAACGGCGTGCGGGTACGCAGCGGTGGAAAGCTTCGCGATCTCACGGCGCGGGCGGTCGTGCTCGCCTGCGGCGGCTTCGAGGCCAACGCCGAGTGGCGGACGCGCTATCTCGGTCCGGGCTGGGAGCTGGCCAAGGTGCGCGGCACGCGCTTCAACACCGGCGACGGCCTCCGTATGGCCCTCGATATCGGCGCGAGCCCCTTCGGCAACTGGTCGGGCTGCCACGCCTGCGGCTGGGATCGGAACGCGCCCGAGTTCGGCGAGCTCGCCATCGGCGACCAGTTCGAGAAGCACAGCTATCCCCTCGGCATCCTCGTCAACGCCGACGGCCGGCGTTTCGTCGACGAGGGCGCCGACTTCCACAGCTTCACCTACGCGAAGTACGGCCGTGCGGTTCTCGAGCAGCCCGGACAGTTCGCCTGGCAGGTCTTCGATGCGAAGGTGCTCCACCTGTTGCGCCCCGAGTACGGCATCCAGCGCGTGACCAAGGTGCGGGCGCAGACGATCGAGGAGCTGGCCGCGAAGCTCGAAGACGTGAACGCTGAGGGCTTCCTTCGTACCGTGCGCGCCTTCAACGCGGCCGTGCGCGGCGACGTGCCCTTCGACCCGTACACGAGGGACGGCCGCGGCACCGTCGGTGTCGAGCCCGCGAAGTCGAACTGGGCCAACACGATCGACCAGCCGCCCTTCGAGGCGTACGCGACCACTTGCGGGATCACCTTCACCTTCGGCGGTCTTCGCGTCGACGGGGACGCCCAGGTGCTCGATCACGATGCGGCCAAGATCGCGGGGCTCTACGCCGCCGGCGAGATGGTCGGCGGGATCTTCTACTTCAACTACCCGAGCGGCGCCGGGCTCGTCTCGGGCGCCGTGTTCGGCCGCC
>Ga0209180_10001150_pt1 | contig 13044 bp, 9 predicted proteins | sample CZO8metaG_3_FD_188355 | JGI IMG/M metagenome (GOLD analysis project Ga0209180, IMG submission 188355) | Vadose zone soil microbial communities from the Eel River Critical Zone Observatory, Northern California, USA - CZOApr15con2H2.8 metaG... | ecosystem: Environmental > Terrestrial > Soil >...
TTGATCGCTTGTTGCAGAGGCATCAACGGTCTAGCTGATTTTTGCGATTGTGCCTGCCGGCGGCGAGCGAGGATGTACTAACGGGCGGAATCAAATTAGTAGCGCCAACAAAGAGCACTGAGTTGTCGGCAAATCGGAAGTAATCCAGATCGGGACATGCGATAGGTAACGAGAAGTCGGCTTGTAGGAAATAATCTCCGCGCTTGGCATCGATCCTGGACGGATTACGGGGTAACCGGAAAGTGATCCACTAGCGTCTGAAAGTTTAGCTTGACGGAGCCCAGCAGTTCGTGTATAGTGATTTGCATAGAAAACTGTACTTCAACAGCGGGAGATTCATCTCCCGCTTTTTCATTTTAGGGAAAGCTATCCTCGCCTACCGGTTTCCGCGCGCATAGCCAGAAGTTTGCGTCTCGGTGGAATCCTCAGCAACTTGTCGAAAAATTCGGAGGATCCGTCATTCCGAGGAGCGAAGCGACGAGGAATCTCTCTTTTCCTTCACTCTTGTCGCAAGAGGGATTCCTCGCTGCGCTCGGAATGACGACGAAAGGCATTTTTCAACAACCTCTTAGGGATCTCTTACGCGCCTAATCCCGTGGGCTTCCTGTACGCATGCTTCAGATGTGTCCTCGCCGCGCGAATGAAAAGAAAAGCGGCGGCGAGCCGCCGCAGTCCAGACAGTCGACAGCTAACAGCCAACAGTTCAGAGAAAAACATAGGGGGCGGCCACGAGCCGCCCCTTTTCGTTTTTCGCAACCATCAGCAAACCATCGAAGGCACTTTGAGACCCATGCCAGACAAGAAGCACATCTTGAACTCTATCGCTGCGGTTGCCAAGCACCTTGGCCGCGCTCCATCGCGAGCCGAATTCATTTCGCGCTCAGGAATCTCTCTGCATTTCGTTTTGCAATCCTTCCCTAGCTGGAGTCAGGCAATTCGGGCTGCGGGACTCCGCCCGTATACCCTAAACGTAAGGGTAGAGGACCGCGCATTGCTGGAAGATTGGGGCAAAACCGCACGAAGAAACCGCGCCATTCTAAGAAACCGCGCCAGACTCCCGCGGCATATCTATCGGCGCCAGGGAAAATACAATCCTCACACGTTAGCCAAGCGATTTGGCGGCTGGTCGTCCGTGCCACGGGTCTTTCGCAATTTCGCGAAAGGCAAGCGGGAATGGGCCGATGTCCTGGCGCTTCTTCCTACTGGCGTAGCCCACGCCCCCGTAGCAAAGGACGTGCGCTCGCGGCCGAACGAAGGCTCCCCTTCCTCAATTACGCCGAAGCCATTACAACACGCGCCGCTGAAGGGCCGGGCTACGTATGGCAATCCCACGAACTTCCTTGGGCTGCGGCACGAACCGGTGAACGAACAGGGTGTCGTGCTCCTTTTCGGAATGCTCGCGAAAGATCTGGGTTATAGGATCGAGGCGGTTCAAAAGAGATTTCCAGACTGCGAAGCCATGCGTCAGGTCGGTCCGGAACGTTGGCAACGCGTGCACATCGAATTTGAATTTGAGAGCAGGAATTTCCGCGACCACGGCCACCCTGCAAGCGGTTGCGACGTGATTGTTTGCTGGCGCCACAATTGGGACGAGTGCCCAGAAAACATTGAGGTGGTGGAGCTGTCAAGCGTGATTCAATCTCTGGCCCTCTCCGAAAATAAATGATTCTTCGCTCTGCCCTTCCCATTTGTCGCGCTGCCCTTCTTCTCCTTGGATGGTTCTCTTCTCTGCGAACTCTGTGCCCTCCTCCCTCTGTGCTCTCTGTGTTAAATTCTTCTCTTGATGAGCGACAACGAAATAACCCATGAAATCATCGGAGCAGCGATTGAAGTGCATCGCCTGCTCGGACCCGGCTTGCTCGAATCCGCTTATGAAGAGTGTCTATCCCGAGAGCTGGAATTGCGGAACCTGAAGGTGGAAAGGCAGAAGCCGATACCGGTAGTCTACAAAGACGTGAAACTTGAGTGCGGATATCGAATCGACCTGTTAGTTGAGTCGAGGATCGTAGTCGAACTCAAGTCGATTGAAGCGTTCGCGCCTATCCACGAGGCTATCATCCTAACCTATATACGCCTCTCGGGATGTCACCTTGGGCTCCTCATCAACTTCAACGTGACGGTCCTGAAAGATGGGGTCAAACGATACATCATTTAGCGTAATGCAGACTGAAGAAGAAACCTAAACACAGAGAGCACAGAGAAGAGCACAGAGTTCGCTGAGAAATGCACACTAAGTCTTGATCAGCCCCGGGAATTTGCGTGGACTGTTATCGAAGCCCGGGAATACCGTGTCGAGTTCTTTCGCGCCGATATGCTTTGAAAGAACTTCGCCAAGAACCGAACGGAAATCGGTGGTGAGCGCGAGGTCGCGGCCTTCGTTAAGCTGCTGATCATTCAGGCCAGGCCATTTGCCGTACACCTGGCCGCCCTTCACGTCGCCGCCCATCACGAACATGCAGTTCGCGTGGCCGTGGTCGGTCCCGCGATTGCCGTTTTCCCTGGCGGTGCGGCCGAATTCGCTCATGGTCACGACCACGATGTTTTCCATGCGGTCGCCCATGTCCTGGTAAAACGCCGCGAGTCCCTGGCCGAGGTCCTTGAGCAAATTCGATAGCTGGCCCTGTACGCCGCCTTCGTTGACGTGGTTGTCCCATCCCCCGCAATCGACAAACAAAACTTCCACGCCGATATCAGCTTTAAGGAGCTGCCCAATTTGCTGCAGACTCTGCCCGAGGCGGCTCGTCGGATACTGCGCCCCATTCTCCGGCTGGTATTTGCCCGGGTCGGCCTTGCGCAGAAGATCGATCGCTTCAAATGTCTCCGTGCCCGTGCCGCGCAGCGCGTGATCCACGGTCTGCGCGTACATCGCCTCAAAACCGCCTTCGACCACCTGGCTCATCCCCGGAGCTTGCGCCATCACCTTGAACTGCTTCAAATCCGGCAACGCAATGGCGGGCGCGCTCCCGTGCAGCATGCGCGGAAGATTTGGCCCCATCGCGACGGCGCGGAACGGCGAGGCATTTTCTTCGGGAACGGTTTCCAGCGCGCGATTCAGCCAGCCGTCTTCGGTCGACTTCAATCCCGGTGTGCCCGATTCCATAAAGTCCTGCGCGTCAAAGTGCGAGCGTGTGGGATCAGGCGAGCCCGCGGCATGCACAATGGCGAGCTGATTCTTGTGAAAGAGCGGCTCGAGCGGCGCGAGGCTCGGATGCAAGCCAAAAAATCCGTCGAGGTCGATCGCTGCATCACCATTCAACTCGGGGTTTGCAAGTACAAACCCCGAACCCCGGCCGCCACGCTTTGGCTGTGGAATCGCGATGCTCGGACGCATGCGGTAATAATTCGATTCGCCGAAGGGCACGACGATATTCAATCCGTCCGCCGCGCCGCGCTGAAAAAGCACCACGAGCTGCTTCTTGTTCGGCATGGGCGTCGCGGCCACGGCGCGCTGCAAAAACGCGGGCATCGCGCTCAGGCCAACCATCGCCACTCCGCCCTGTTTCAAGAAATAGCGGCGCGAAAACTTGAGCCCGCGCACGCCTTCGCAGCATTTGTGACTCATGGCGTCCTCATCACCTTCTTTGAAATTCCGGTGCGCCCAGCACCAATCCCGCGACCACGCCCAGATCCACCTGCTTGCGCGGATCATCGAGCTTGGCCTGCAAAACTTGCGGATTATCGAGTTGTTTCTCGAGCGTCTCAACCGTGGTCGGCCCCGCTTGTCCGCCGAGAAAGACTTGCACCGCGCGGTCGAGCGCGGTTTTCGCATCAGCCGAGGAATCCATGCCCAGCAGCGAAATCACATCGGTGCGCGCGCCGCGCATCTTGTTTCCCGCCAGCGCCAGGGAATAATTCAGCCGGTTGAGCAGCGCCCCGGTATTCACCCAAGCTTCGGCCTTGTCGGAATAACCCGTCGGCGGCTGGCACTGATAAAGCGGCTCGCCGATGCGCCCAACCCACTGCACCAGCGGCAGTGGCGTATCTACATCGGTGCCCACGGCGCGAGCCGCGGAAACCACCAGTTCGAAGGGCGTCTTGATCTTGGAGCGGTACGCTTCTCTCGACCAGAACTCCGGCGACCAAATCATCGCCTTCAGAACCGCGCGGACATCGCCGTCGCTCGACTGAAACGTCCGCGCCATGCGGTTCACCAGCGCCTGCGGTGGATTGTCGGAAACAAAGCGGCGCGCCAGTTTTGTGGAAACGAATTTCGCGGTGCTCGGATGATGCGCAAGCAGGTCGATCACCTGTTCCCCGTCTTTCATTCCGCCCGCATGAATCTTTTTCCCGAGCACGTATTTGGGATCCGGATCGTGCAGCCGTTCGTCGAACTTGAAATCTGCGTATTGCCTCGGCTTGTCAATGGTCCAGCCGGTGAAGCATCGGGCCACTTCCGTGACGTCTTTCTGTGTGTAACCGCCGTCCACCCCGAGCGTGTGGAGTTCCATCAACTCGCGGCCGTAATTTTCGTTCAGCCCGCGCACGTTCTTTTTCTGCTGCTGTGCCTGCGACGGGGGAGTGCGCGGCGGCCGGGGGCCGCCAAACCTTCCATAGCGCCTTTGCTGGCGAAAGGCGCGTTCCGCGGCCTGGCGCTCCGCGGCTCGCGGGTCCGCGCTCAGGAAATTGTCCAAATAGAAAAGCATCGCCGGGCTCTTCGCCGTCTGCGTGACCAAATCCTTAAACTTCCCCAGGGCGTGCGGCTGGATGACGTCACGTTCGTAAGAAGTGAGGTAGTAGCGGTCTTCTCCCTTGCCGGCAAAAACGTTGAAGTGGTTAAACCAAAAGTCGTCCATGACCTGCTGGAGTTGCCGCTCGCTGTAGATCGCGCGGCTAATCTTGGCCATGGCGAGTTCCGCCACAACGCGTTGCGGCCGCTTGCTATCGTCGGCAACGGCACGCGGCACGTTGTTGGGGTCGCCTCCGCCGAGCACGTCGCGCTTCCCTGCCCCGTTCGTTGCAACATTCTCCCGGGGCGGCTCCTGCTTCATCGGCGCAGGCGCGTCGCTCATGTCTTGCTTGGCCTGCGCGTTCTCCGCCGAAGGCTTCGGCGCATCCGCTTCAGCTCCGCCAGCGGCTTGCCCTTGTCCCGTTTGCATATCCCGCGCAGCGGTATCAGTTGCCGCCTCGGCGCGGCGCTTTTCCGCCTGCTCGCGCTTGAATTCTTCTTTCGTCAAGCCTGCCTGCTTCGCGGCTTGCTTGGGCTGCGGATATTCATCAATCAATTTCGCCGCAGACATCTTCAGCGTCGGATAGTTCTGAAGACGCGCCTCCATCGCCTTGTCATCAATCGAGTTGGGATTGAGCTGCTGGTCGATCCACTTGGCCAGACCCATCTGCCGGATGCGCTCCACGTCGCCCGGCCGTGGCCCGTAGGCCAGTCGGTTCAAGGCATGAAGAATGGCTTCGTCCGGGGTGAGCTCGGTGATCGGTAGTCCTTTGAGAGAGGGATCCTGCTTCGTCTTCTTGTCCTTCGCGGCCGCGGGAATCGCGGCGCTCGCAGGAAGATCAACGCCCAGCGACACTACGCAAGTGAGAGAGAGAATTGCGGCGAGAAATGACTTTGGCGTGATGGAAATTGCGGGAATCCGGGAACAACGTTGGGAGGCGGGGGGCTCTTGCGGCCTCATAACACTCTCCTGCCTGGCAGCATGTTCGGAAAATTACTGACTACCCTTAGAATAACCCTAGCCCGGCGAAGAAGTTGCGGAACCCACGAAGCCGCGTCGAATCCTTGCCGCTGGTGAAGGTACGGACAGGAAAGGAGTTATTTCAAACCCCCTGAGGGCTCGAAGGCGCCAGGCTCCCCGAGACAGCTATCGCGTTATATCCAGCTATGTCTCGAGGCATGGCTCAACCGTGCCGTGAACCCAACCGCAGCAGGTCAGTCCGTAATGTCAAAATCCACGACCCGGTCCGGCGCATGATTCTTTGCGCTGTCGACTGCTTGCATCATCAACCGGTACGAGCCTGGTTTCAAATCGTTCACCGCCACCTTCATGCCGATGGGAATCACCGGGTTCCCCTTCTGGATGTAATCGTCGGCGCGCTGGACTTCGGTGAAGAATATTTGCTTATTGCTGGCGCGCTCGAAGATCCGGTATCCCATGCCGACCAGCGGCGGGTTCGCGGAGGTCAGCAACGGTTCATAAATTTCCGTATACACAATCACGTTGTCAGTGTGTTTGAAGCGATTGCTTCCCGAAGGGATGATCTGGAAGCCCTTGACCAGCAGCGGTGTGCGGTCCTCCAGCAGCACGGAATCCAGGCCCGAGGGAATGTCGTTCACGCGCTGCGCGGATTTTGTCAGCGCCAGCCCTCCGAGATTGAAATGCTTGCCGTCGTAGGGATCGATCGCGAGCGGCGATTCGAATTTGCCGAATGCATCGCCCCCGGCGCTCAGCACCACGGTCAATTTGTAAGCGCCCGGCGCAGCGTCAAACTGGTTTTCATAATGATACGGAGACTTGGTGAACTCTTTCCATTCATCCTTCTCCAGGTCCATGTTAACGGTATCGCTGAATTTCGCTCCGACCGTCCCGTCCGGCCGGTAGGCAATGCCCAGCACGTTCAAATTGGCGTGATACTTTCCCTTCTCTTTGTTGAACTGTATCGTGTCCGAGGGAATCTCCATCGCCAAGCTCACACGCGCGGTGTCCGGCGCAGTGTAGAAATAGGGCGCCTCCATCACTCCATGAATCGAGCCGGCCTGGGAGCCCGTGGCATGCGATTCAAGCTGCTTTTCCAAAGGTTTGCCTTCGAGCACGTTCGCGGTCTTCGTGTTGCAATATCCGCTGCGCGAACGCACGTTCATTCCGCCACGATTCAGCTTCACTTTCAGCGTGTGGCAAGTCCCTTCGGCCGAATCCGGCGGCACGTAACCCAGGATATAGAACTCATTCTGTTCACGTCCGATGCGTTCGAGTCCGGCCAGGAGATCGTTAGTGTTGAAAATCGTGAAGCCGCCCGTTCCTTCCGCAAGAGCGGCGAGGATCTGCTGGTTGGTCGAAGCCGAAGGCGGAAATTGCGGAACAATCGTGCGTGGCTGGCTGTAGGTCGAATTGTTGTAATTGGAATTGGGATTAGGACCTCCTCCGCGGGTGCCTCCGCCGGTTCCGCCGCGTGTTCCTCCACCCGTGCCCCCAGTGCCACCGGTTCCGCCTTTACCGCCGCCACCAGTCCCGCCAGTGCCTCCTGTGCCGCCACCACCCGTGCCACCGCGCCCACCTCCGCCAGTGCCGCCACCGGTGCCACCGCCGCCGGTTCCACCACCTCCAGTGCCCCCGCGCCCACCGCCACCTGTTCCGCCACCGCCGCCCGTTCCGCCGCCTCCGCCGGGCCGCTGCGGATCAGGCATGGCCATCGCCGGATATGCTGCGAGCAGAATGTGTGGCCGGGGAGACGTCTTCCGCGCTGGCGCTCGATTTGAAACTGCGTGTGTTTTCGAGGGCGCCGCTTTCCTCATGGCACTCCCGCCCGGCGCGGACGCGACCAGACCGCGCGCATCCAGCGCGTAGACCGCGACATTCGACTTATTGCAGGCATCGATCGTTGCAGTCAACTCGGATTGGTTTTCGGTGGTCAGTGGGAATCCACCACTAAACAGAATCACCATTTTGCGCCCGGGGATACTGCGGAGATTTTTTGCCAGACTGCGCACGGCCAGCAGCATGCTGCGCGCGCCAAAGTCCGCCTGGGCGTTGCCCAAGGACGACAACCCCACTGAAGCCACGGTGACCGGCACGTCGGGTGCAGGCGCATTGGGATCGACTGAGGAACTCTTCACCGCGGATACCGCCGCGCGCAGCACGTCGGCGTTCGCCGTAAAATTCTGCACGATTCGTAGCGAGCCTCCGAAATCCACCACGGCCATCATGCGATCGGGTCCAGCGTTGGCCTCAATGAACTTGGCGGCGGCGCTCCGCGCCTGGATCTGGTCCGGAGCCGCCATCGTGGAATTATCGAAGAAAAGAATCAGGTAGTGCCGCTGGCCGCTCGCCTGGGTGGCGGCATCGGCGCCGCTGGAAAAAGTCGAAATCGGCTGTTCCTTGTTGTCTTCGAAAACCTTGAAATCATTCTGTGTCAGGTCGCGGATGTAATTCCCCTTTTTGTCCGCAACCACCGCGTCGACAAGGACTAGCTTCGATTCCTTCTTGATCACCACGGTGGGTTGCTGGTCCGCCGGCGAGGCCGCCTGCGGCGGCGGTGGCGCAGGCTGCTCTTGCGCCCGCGACGAAGCAGGAGTCGCGCACATTACTCCGGTCGCCAGCCACACGGCCAATCGGATGCTTCGCCTGTAGTTTTTCTGCGTCTGCATGTGCCCCTCCTGCCGGTTCAGCGAATCCTAATAAGGCGTTAGTAAGGAATGACCACCGCCCCGTTCCGCGCCGCCATCTGCGCACCCTCGGCATCTCGCACGACGAGCCGCACAAGGTATGTGCCAGGCTTCAAGTCAAAGCTGGATTTGACGGTCAACCCCGAGCGGCTCAGCCGATCGTAAGTAGTGTCCCGCAATTTCATCTGGATGATCTTTTCGCCGCCGGTAACAAAATTTCCATTCTCGTCGAAAATTCCAGCGACAATCGTCAATTCATCGTTGCTGCGCCCCGCCGCTTTCCGGAAGTGAATCCCTTTGACGTCCAAGTGCGTCAAGACCGCCAGGCGCGCCCCCGTTTCATCTTTTTTGAAAAACTGCGTTTGCAGATCGACCGGCAAGTCCCGGATCTCCTCTTGCGAGAATAACGCTTCCTGAATCTCTTGTTTGGTGGCCTCGGCAGGATCGGTGAGCGACCTCGGCGCGTAGTATCCGTGCCTTGCCTGGACGCCGAACTTCTCCTTGCTCGTAAGTGTGACCTTCAGCGTGTGGTAGCGCCCGTCTATTTTCAAATTCTGCGGAGAGAATCCCAGCAGATAGGACAGCGCTGGCGCCGCACCCGCTTCCCGCATCGCTTCATCGACGTCATTGCGGTTGTGGAAGAATCGGCCGCCCGTTCCATCCGCAAGTTGAGCCAGAACATCCTCTTGTGCGGTCTGTGCCGCGACCCGATACGAGGTCTTGAACCCAGCCGTGCGGAGCCCGTCGTGCGGCGGATCGGCAATGTCACCCAATACGTCGGGAGCATAGAGACCGCGCGCGTCGATCGTGTTAATCACGATATTCGCCCGCGTGGCGCGATCCACCATTTCAGAAGCTTCGGACTGCAATGTCGAAGGGATGAATCCAGGAGAGACGAAAACGAGCACGCGCTGACCGGGCATGGCCGCCAGGTGTCTCACTACATCTTCCAAGTGCCGGTAGGCATACTGTGTTTCGTTGTCGCCCTGAACCACCGCCCGGTCTGCGGCGGCCTGCGCCAAGGTCTGCGCCGCAGCGATCATCTTCGGGTCCCCGCCGAAAGCGCACTGGAGGGCTTCGTCTGCGGCGACAGCGAACGCCTGCGTGTCATGCCTGTTCACGATGAGTTCGGCCTGGTAATAACTCACTTCAGGACAGTCATGAAAATTACGTCCTGTCAGGGAGCGCGGTACGATTCCGAGTAGCGCCCTCTCAAGCGCCCGATGATCATCCGTGAACTCCTGCGTCAATTGCCCGGAGGTGGTGTTCATTGACACGCGATCACTCGCCGCCAAAGACCCAAAAAAGCGCGTCGCCGAATCCCGGACGAACGTGGCATCTTCCATCGAGAGATGGACGTCGTCGAAAACCATGGAGACAAACCGCTGCGGCAAAACGGTGGCCTTCCCCGCGACGGGATCCAGGCTCGAAGAGGAGCCCTCCGTGCCGGAGGATGCCAGCATCGAGGCAGTGCGCGCTTCAGGCGCTTCCACGCTGAACGACGAAATCATCTGGAGCTTCCGGTTGTCGTAGAGCTGGAAGTTTTCCTTCTTGAGACCGGGCACGACCTTGCCTTGCGCGTCGCGGACCACCACGCGTACCAGCACGAGGTTCACGCGCACCTTGAACGTTGTTGGCGTGTCGCGGCTGGAGACTTCTTGGCTGTCGCCGGATGCCGGAGCTGGCGCAGATTTTGGCGTCGAATCCGTTGTTCCTGACGTGTCCTGCGGCGGGGGAACTGGCAGGGGCGTCTGTGCGTAGAGACGATTCCCGAAGATCGAGAGGCAAAGGAAGAGAACTGCCAAACTGAAGCGCCAGAACCGCAGGAGTAGCACTGAGCGAAACATCCCTGCCCTTCACAAACCCGCATCCTCAGGTGTCCGCGAGTTCGAGGGGGACGATACCCGGGAAATCCTTGATGCCGACTGGTGGCTCGACTATACGCTGGACGTAATTTTTATGTCAATCAAGCATCCGCCCGGTATCCGACCAGGCTCCAGACATCCTGGGCTTCTTCATGGCGAAGGACGTAGCGGTCGCCGTCCTCCACACGCACGCGAAAGTAAGTGGCCCCGGGCGAATACCAGCGATCTTCGATCTCCACAATTTCGATGGCGCGCTTCCCAAGGTGCAGCTTCAAGGGGCGCTCGTCCGCCTTATAGCCGGAATAGCACTCCACCTGCACCACCTGATCAGGCATTGACTCGGGCTTCCTTGCGGCTTTCCGCCAGCTCCGCGTTCCAAGCCGCACCCAGGAATATGATCACCGCGGAAAGCTGCATCCAGATGATCAAGCCGATCACCGCCGCCAACCCGCCGTACACGATGCTGTAAGGCACGCGCCGCACGTAGATTCCAAACAGCACATCGACCAGCCACCAGAGAAGCGTGGCAACCATCGCGCCGGGCAGCACATTGCGTAAACTTTGTTCCTGGGGCCGCGCCACGCGATAAATCACTGTCAGGGCCATCATGGCCAGCACCATCGCGGCCGCCGGAAAAAAGAAATTCCACCACCCTTGCAATATATTGTGCTTGCCGATTTCGTGCGCAATCCATCGCCGCAGCGGCTTTCCCAGTACGCCAAGGACCGCCGCCCCCAGTAGCGGCGCAATCGTCACCAGCAACAGCATCAGCCCTCGCACTTGCCGGTGCAGAAATCCGGGCTTCTGTGCATCCCCGTAGATGGTGTGAATTCCTTCCATCACCAGCTTCATCACCTGCGATCCTGCAAGCAACGTCCCCGTCCAGCCCAGCACGGCGATTTTCCATGCGTCCGGGCCGCGCCTGACCAAAAACTCGGAGACGATGCCCTGGCTCCCCGGAGGCAGGAACTGCGTCAAATCGGTAATCAGATCAAACAGACTGGTTTTCCCGCCAATACGGCTCGTCGCCAGCGCCACCGCAATCAGCAAGGCCGGGAAGAACGCGAGGAAAAGATTAAAGGCGATGGCCTGGGAAATCATGCTGCATCGCGGAAATACCCGCGCAAACATCTGGTACGCCCGCCGCAACAACCCAGCCGCTGAGATCATCGCGGGGCATTATACCCGCCAAGTTCATCTTTGGTGTGAATCGGTTTCCGCCGGCGATACTTGCCCTTCCGGGACCCCGTGCAGGCTTCGCCTCAGGCCAGTTTTTCCATGTGAATGACGCGAAGCGATTCGCCGTTCACCAGCGGAATCTCGATGGATTCCACAGGAACATAGCCTTTTGCGGCGAAGAGTCTTGCGCCGGTCAGCGTTGCGCCCATTTCGTAGCGCGTAAACCCCGCGGATCGGGCCGCATCTTCGCACGCTTTCAGGATCATGCTGCCAATTCCCCGCCGCGCCCAGCCGGGATGGATGAAAAAGGCGCGAATCTTGGCCGCGTCGCGGAGCGGGTCCAGCAGCGCATCTTCTCGCTTGGTCCAGTGGTCTGCGCCATAGAGAGTCTTGCGTTGGCTCCAGCCGCCGCATCCGACAATCATCCCGTTCGATGCCCCGGTCCTTGGTTCCGCGCGCTCAGCGGCCTCGGGCCCGATCTCCGCCAAGAGATACGTTCCGTCGGAGATCAGTTGGCTATCAACTCCAAAAACGGTCTTGAGTGCGCCCTCGATTTGCGCCGGTGTGTAGTCCTTTGTCTGTAGACCGCGCACCGAGGCGGCGATCAATTCGCGCAGAACGGGAACATCTTCAAACGTGGCGAGGCGGATATGAATGTCTGCTTGCATGAATGGGCAAAGTACGAACCGGCGTGTGGATTCTATCGCCGAGTGACGCATGACGCGACGGGATTCAGGAGGTCCCGCAGGGCGGTCTGAGTTCATCGCGCCCGAACTTTGCAGGTCTCGCCCCGCCAGAAAAACACAGGCAATTTCTTACCGTGTGCATTCCGAGTCGACGCCAATGCTTGGATCGAGCCAGTGCAGGTAGGTACTCATGGCGTGCCAGCAGCCCGGGTTGCCCTTGACGACTCCCGCAGAGGAAAAGTCGAAGGGCGTCGCAACGTGTTCGTAATCAAAAAACACCGGAATGTGTAAGGGAACCTTGGGAACGATGTCCTGCCGGTTGACGATGCGCCACGAATCCAGCGGCAACTCATTGAACTGGCGAACGAACTCCGCGTTCCCCACGCGCGGCGACGCGAAGGTACAGACGGTGGATATGTCGAACTTGTTTTTTTCTTTGTTCTCCATCACAAACAGCGTGGCCAGCGCGGACCCAAGGCTATGGCCGGTCACCACGAAGGACCGCTTGGGACGCTTTTCCTTTGCGATGCGCATCTGCTCCTGCAGGCCAGGCTCTTCCAGCGTGTCGGCTAACTGCTCCAACTGCTCGGCGAAAGAGCCCGCCATAACCTCAGGCGGGGGCGCCGCTGCGGGTGCGGCGCTCGGCATGGCGGCGGGCGCAACTTCCGCGCCAACGTGCCGCTTCACCACTTTGAGCGTGCTGTAGATCTTGTCGAACCCGCGGGAGACGCGGCCTGCGTGCGGCACCTGTCGGAACGGCACCAGACGCACCACCGCGTCGTCCAGCCACTCGACCCAGCCTTCCGTGCCGCGAATCGCAAGGACGAAGTTGTGCTTTTGTTCCCGGTGCCGGCCGATGATCCCGTAGAACTTGGGGATTTCGTGCCCCCAGAAAGTAAAATCCGACATGTTGAGCCATGCCACCAGTTCGTACGGCTCGGGAATATCGCCGGGCGCGGGCCGGAGCAGCGTGCGATCGCGC
>Ga0209180_10001161_pt1 | contig 12999 bp, 13 predicted proteins | sample CZO8metaG_3_FD_188355 | JGI IMG/M metagenome (GOLD analysis project Ga0209180, IMG submission 188355) | Vadose zone soil microbial communities from the Eel River Critical Zone Observatory, Northern California, USA - CZOApr15con2H2.8 metaG... | ecosystem: Environmental > Terrestrial > Soil >...
GTACCGGCTCGGTTTACGCAACCTGGCTATTGATTCCATCGTAGTAACAGTGTATACTCGATAATCGTCAAAGATAATTTTTACGGCTTAACGGGCGCGTTCATGGTTTAGCATTGCAGAGGTACCACGTTTGGATACCAGGGGCCGGGCGACAATATCTTGCTATTATCCTTTTTCCTTATCATCATCGTTCCTGCCCAGATGCCCTACCTCGCGTCGCCCCTACTAGGTGTTCAATCGCACCTTTACGGAGGATGAAGGGATGTCTGTTAAAACTATTGCCCGTATCACCGGGTCCCTGGTCGCAATTTTAGCGGTCGTTGCTTTCTTTCTCTTAGACCGTGGAGAGTTTCCTGGCCATACCAGTGACCACATCATCTGGTGGTTGATCGGTATCGCGGCCGCGAGCGCAGTGTTCATGTTTCTTGTCACTCCCTATATCACCGTTGTACCCTATCACTGGATGCGTAATACCTCCGCCAGCGACCTGATAGCAGCAATCATAGGACTTATTGTTGGGCTCATCATTTCCGTACTACTCGCCATTCCCTTAGCCAATTTGCCATCAAACCTGGGGCGTATCCTTCCGTTCGCAGGAGCAGTCCTCTGCAGCTTCCTTGGCGTGGCCCTGGCGGTACAACGTAAAAACGATATTACGCACCTCTTCCAAACGGGTTTCTTCACACGTAGAGCTGCGCGCGAACGCGAGCGCGAACGTGAAGAGGAACGCGAAAAAGAGCGTAACAAAGAACGCGAAAAAGCGGGTACAACACAGGACCAGTCGTCCACACAGATATTGCTGGATACCAGTGCCATTATCGACGGGCGCATCGCCGATATCAGCCAGACGGGCTTCATCTCCGGCACACTGGTCGTTCCGCGCTTTGTGCTGAACGAGTTGCAGCATATTGCCGACTCCGCCGATACCATGCGCCGCAATCGCGGTCGGCGTGGCCTGGAGATGCTCAATCGCCTGCAAAAAGATGCCACTGTCCCCATCGAGATCAAAGATGTCGTCGTCGAGGGTGCCGACGAGGTCGATAGCAAGCTGGTCAAGCTGGCACAAACACTGCACAGTCCCATCATTACAAACGACTTTAACCTCAACCGTGTTGCAGAATTGCAAGGCGTCAAAGTGCTGAACGTCAACGAACTGGCCAATGCCGTCAAACCAGTACTGCTCCCTGGAGAAGACATCTTTATCAAGATCATGCAGGACGGCAAGGAACTGGGACAGGGGGTTGGGTACCTGGATGATGGCACGATGATCGTTGTTGAAGGCGGCCGCCAGTATATGGGCACGACGATTGAAGTCACAGTAACGCGCGTGCTACAGACCGTCGCAGGGCGCATGATTTTTGCTCACCCCAAACAACAGGAAAAAAAAACTGACGGCTTTACCTCCCAGTCGCCTCAATCTTCGTCGTTTAAACAAAAGTAATAGTGAGCTATGCAACACAAGTCTGCTGCCGTCATCGTTGCCGCAGGTTCTAGCAGCCGCATGGAAGGACGCGATAAACTCTGGATACCCCTGGCAGGGCGTATCACACTCGCGCGTACTATCGACGTTTTTGAAGCGTCGCCCATCATCGATACCATCGTTCTTGTAATCAATGCAGAGCGCATCACCAGTGCCACGGCGCTTTGCCGGCAAGAAGGCTGGCGCAAAATCGCAAGCATCGTAGCCGGCGGTGCACGCAGGCAGGACTCAGTACGCATGGGACTCGATGCCCTGGTAAAATTCGCCCCGACAACCGGTTGGGTGATGATTCACGACGGTGCTCGTCCACTTGTCACACCCTCCATACTGGAAGCGGGATTACGGGCAGCGCAGGAATACCAGGCCGCTATCGCGGCTGTCCCCGTCAAAGACACGATCAAGCAAGTTCATCAGGGCCGGATAGAAACCACCCTGGACCGCTCGCAGCTCTGGGCTATCCAGACCCCCCAGGTTTTCTCGCTCTCGCTCATCCATCATGCCCACCACGCGCCCCAGGCGCAGCCGGATGTCACAGACGACGCAGCGTTGCTGGAACAGCTCGGGCAGCATGTCGCAATCTTTCCCGGTTCCTATACGAACATCAAGATCACCACACAAGAAGACCTGCTGATGGCAGAAGCGCTTATCAAGGGATTCACCGCTCTATGACTATGCGTATTGGCTTTGGCTATGATGTTCACGCTTTCGCTCCAAACCGCCCCTTAGTGCTCGGAGGTGTCACCATCCCCCACGAACGCGGCCTATCTGGACACTCCGACGCCGACACAGTCATACATGCCATCGTAGACGCTCTCCTGGGCGCAGCAGCCCTTGGGGACATCGGCCAGCACTTCCCCTCCAACGATGAGCGCTGGAAGAGCCGGCCCAGCGCGGTCTTCCTCGACTATACGTACAATTTGTTATGTCAACATCAGTACACCATACACAACATCGATGCAACCATCGTCACCGAACAACCCAAACTGGCTCCTTACATACAGGCCATGCGCGCCCACCTGGCAGAACACTTACGCCTTGACCTTGAGCAGGTAAGCGTGAAGGCTACCACCACCGATGGCCTCGGCTTCGCCGGCCGCCAGGAAGGAATAGCCTGTTACGCGGTAGCGCTGATTGAGAAGTAGCCTGCGAATGGAACATATCGCCATCATGCAAAAATCCTGGGGACTGACCGAAAATATAGTATCAGGTCAAAAGATCATCGAGTCCCGCTGGTACAAAGTGAAACATCCTCCCTGGGGGAAAATAACGCCCGGCGAGAAAATATATTTCAAGAACACCGGAGAACCCGTCGCTATCCAGGCAGAAGTAGACAAGGTACTCTACTTCTCCGACCTTACCCCAGGGAAAGTGCAGGAAATCCTGGACAGATACGGCAATGAAATTGGCATTGCAGAACCTCAACTTCCAAAGTTCTTCGAAATGTTCAAGCACAAAAAATATTGCATGCTGATCTATCTCAAAAATGCGCAGCGCATCCCCCCTTTTAAGATCAATAAGCAGGGCTTCGGAGCAAGGGCTTCCTGGATCAGCATAGAAAGTGTTTCCCAGGTCAGCGTTCTACCAACAAACGGGAGTTAGTATCTCCATAACACGCCTCATGCCGGGAAAAGCGAAGCCGTGTATAGTATAGCGGGGCTTGCCCCCGCCCTGCCGACGTGCACTCCTTGTAGCATTCGCCAGCAGAGTCTTTCACTAGTAGGTTTTTTGGAGCAGAAGGAGAAGTAGCCCCAAAGGGGCTAAAAAAAGGCGTGAGAGTGATTGTGCTGCTACGATAGAACAAGATCGCATCTGTCGTGGTAGGGGAGCAGTCATGTCTCTACGCTCCGTCTCTCCTCGTGCCCACCCTCGGTGGGAGGCTTTCCTCGACCTCTGCACCGACGAGCTCGATGTAGGCGTCCTCATCGAGACGCGCTGAAAAGAGCCTGGTCTCCCTGGTTCCATCCATGAGGACATAGACGACTCCCCCATCGGCGGCGTTGATTCTTCCTTGCTCTCCTGTACTCTTGAGGCGCACGCGGTCACCCTCCTGAAAGTATGTTCCGTCTGCATTTGTTTCCATAACTCTTGCTGCCTTTCTCAAAGGGCGTGCTGCGCCCAGTGGCCGTATTGTTCATCAAGCTCCTTTTGCCTCTCATTCATGCTCTCGGCATACATGTAGGCGTCGTGGCGGACGTCGAATGATCGAACAATGCGGTCATCGGCTCCCGGCCCTCCCTCGGCGGACATGCGCTCCCGGATCAAAAACACCTGCTCAGTGAGGCGTTGGACGTAGTAGCGGTCTTCCATCATTGTAATACCTCCTTGAGGTCTGCTCCATTAATCTCTCCTTTAGACAAGTTCGCCCCATCGAAATTCGCTTTGCCGAGAATTGCGCCATCGAGGTCTGCTCCGCGTAGATCTGCTTTGCTGAGATCTGCCTCCCTCAGGATCGAGCGGCTCAGATTGCTACCGCGTAAGTCCGCATAGCGTAGATGGGCCTTCAGGAGATTTGCATCGCTCAGATTGGCTCTCCTCAGATCGGCATTGCGCAGGTCCGCCTCGCGCAAATCCGCTCCTCGCAGGTCCGCCCCTCGCAGATTGGCTCCCGTAAGATCAGCGTGTAGCAGATCAAACCCCTGCAGATCAGCCCCGTGCAGGTCAGCCTCGTGCAGGTCTGGCTCTAAAGCCTGTATCTCAGCATGTTCTCGTCGCCAGGTATTCCAGATCGTTTTCCCCGCTGATAGGAGATCAAGCTCTTTCTGATTTGCCATGAGGTTCACTTTCTTCGCTCTTTGGTGCTTTGTTGCTTGCACGAATACTCACAGGAAACCCTCTCCTCGCGATGCCAGGCATACTTGACTGTTTCCCACACTCTCGCGGGTGAAAAAATGACCTCTCGATCGACATCAGCCCCTTTTTTATCGAGAAAGGAAGGGATGTAAATGCCAGGCCGTGTAAGTCCCAACGCTCCCAGCAATGGAGATACTCTTTGAGCGCTGTTTCATATGAAGGACATAATTCACGAGAAGGAGGAGAGGATATTGCCAGTATACACTATTTTTCACAAAAATGCAATATTTGTGAAAAGAACGAGATGAGCCTTTGGCAAATGTGTTACCAGGGCCATAGCACAAGATCCTCGAGACGGGCAATCGTCTGTTCGTACCGGTCGGCAGCATCAGAATGTCCTATCTCCTTGTCTGGGGGCTTATTTAGAAGAGCTCCCACGGTATTCTGCTGCTCTGTTTTCCACTGCTCCTCAGTTAATCCTTGTGATACCGCATGCATGATCGACATAACAATGGGATAGTCCGAAGAGCGGAGTTTATCATATCTCATCGCTTCTTGAATATGCGCAGAGTAGGCTGCCGTAACAGTCACCCTGCCCGAGGGAATAGGCCCCTTTTCTTCGGTGAATTGCTTACTCATACTTTTGTTCCTTCTCCTATAAGAGGTGCGTTGTTTATCTCGATTACATTATGTCACATGTTTCAGGGAGTGCGCTTTTTGAGATGTGGCGTAGCTAGAATGGCAGGCTTGACAAACGCAACCTTTTCTGGTAAATTGGATATATCAACATATTCTAATGTCCAATAAACACAGAGGGTAGAAGATAACATGACGATTGAGAACATCGATTCAAGTAATCCATTGCCGCTGTATTTCCAGGTCTATCAATCCCTGCTGGAGCGCATGCAACGGGGAGAGTTTCCTCCCGGAAGCTTTTTACCTCCAGAGCGGCAGCTTACAGAGGATTATGGGGTCAGTCGCATTACCATTATTAAGGCACTCGATAAACTGGCGCGTGAGCAACATATTAAACGGCAGCAGGGGCGAGGAACCATTGTGACCGATCCGGCAGAACGTGCAAGTACCGAGGTAGTCCAAAAGCAGCGTCGCTCGATTGCTTTCATCTGTCACGTCCTCGATCACCCCTATTTGCTTCAGATTTTGATTGGTATTGCGCGTACGTCAGCCGGACATCAGTATAATTTGCAAGTGATCAGTTCCTATGATACGGGCAATGAGGAGGTGCAACACATCAAAGAGGCGATTGCACGGCACGTCGATGGCATTATCGTCTTTCCGCATCATGGATATCACAATGCGTCCTTGTATCGTGAGTTACAACAACAACACTTCCCTCTGGTCATGGTGGATCGCTATTATCCACAGATTGACACCGATTGTGTGATCTTTGATGATGAGATTGCTGGCTACGAATTGGCGAAACAATTGTTGCAACGGGGGAGGCGACGCATTGCGGTCATCTCCTATTTTGAAGTGGAAGCGACCAGTGTCAATCATCGTTTGAGCGGCTATCGCCGTGCCTTACAGCAATGGGGTCTTCCTTACCATGACGATTTGATCTGGCTGGATATCTACCCCTCTTTTCACCGTTCTAATGAATTGTCCCATGATACTTCTGCCCGTGAGCGCCTACGGAAATATGTTGCTCGCTACAAACCGGATGCGCTCTTGACGCTGAACGACGATGTCCTGGAGCGGGTGATCTATGATCTGTTAATCCTCAGGGATACTTCGCTCTCCGTTTCTGCAGCTGAACAGAAACCCAGATCATCCTTGAACTGGATGGGCGAAATTGCAACATTCAGTCATAAACCACCTGCGCCATATACTCCCTATCATGCGCTAAGCGCCGTCCACTCTGGCGAGATGTTAGGCGCTGAAGCAACCCGATTAGTCATTGCACGCATCAATCATACGCTTGGGGAAGAAAGGCAGGTGATCAAAGTTCCCATGAACGTTGTCACGAGCGAAACCCTGGGGTCAACTCGAACTGCTGAGCTATCGGTGTTCCCTGAGAGTGTCTGATCTCGCTTCTCCCACATCCTACGGAAAAGAGGATGTGGGAGAAGCGAGCAAAGCCCACCGTCCCTTGGAGAAAGCAGGCACTTTTTCGACAGGATTATGTTGTGTGGCATCATTACACAAATGATGTCCTATCATCCTCATGTCCTGCCTTAGAACTCATTGTTTTCTTGTCGTTCCTGTGGCGACGGTACGAGGTATATTCCAGCGCAATTTTCGGGGTCCGAGAAAGAAGGAGTCATTCTAATGGAATATGAACGACCAGCTTTTCCACCATCGCCGAAACCTGCAGGGGTGATAGAGCAACGTACGCCAGAGCATCACGAGACATCTTCGCCACCAGTCGCATCACAGAGCACTTCATCCTGTGACGTTCAGGAGGCTGGTCAGCCCAAGTTGCAACAGAAGCACCCCAAACAAAGAAGAAAAGGCTGGCACTGGAAGCAGAACAGTACTCTGGTCAGCATGGCCATTCCTGGTCTCCTTACCCTCTTTATCTTTGCTTATTTGCCGATGTTCGGCATCATCATTGCTTTCAAGGACTATCGGGCCTCTCAAGGCATTTTGGGGAGCGCCTGGGTGGGTTTCCAGAATTTTTTCTATCTTTTCCAGACTGATGATGCCCGGCGTATCGTCTTCAATACCCTTTTCATGAATGCCCTTTTCATCGTGACGGTTTTAGTGGCGTCTTTGGGGATCGCGCTCCTGTTACAAGAGGCGCGTCAGTCGAATACGTGGTTGGCCAGATTTTACCAATCGACGCTGTTCTTTCCCTATCTCTTTTCGTATGTGATCATCAACTATTTTGTCTTCGCGTTACTCAATACGAGCAACGGTCTGGTGAACCACCTGCTCATGGGTCTGGGTATGCATACGATCAACTGGTATGCCTCGCCACAATACTGGCCGGTGATTCTCACCCTCGTCAATCTCTGGAAAAATGCCGGCTTCTGGAGCATCGTCTACCTGGCGGGCATCATCGCTATTAACCCGGAGTACTATGAAGCTGCGAGCCTTGATGGGGCCACCACCTGGCAGAAGATCTGGTATATCACGCTGCCTATGCTCAAACCACTGATTATTATCAATGTGCTCCTTTCGATTGGCAGAATCTTCTATGCAGACTTTGGTCTCTTCTACCAGGTCCCGCGCAATGTGCCACAACTCTTCCCGACCACGGATGTGATTGATACGTATGTCTATCGCACGCTGACGGCTCTAGGCGATGTCGGCATGTCTTCGGCTGCGGGCGCATTCCAGGCCATCGTCGGCTTTGTGCTGGTCCTGGGTTCGAACTGGCTGGTGCGCCGCACCGATCCTGAGCGCGCACTGTTCTAAATCCGTTCTTCTGGCATCAGTGTCAGACCATTCCTGGAAGGAGAGATATGTTATGCGCTTGCTTGCAACGCAGCAATCTGGTGCTGGTACCATGCGAGGGGGGGCATTCCCCCAACACAGCGTGCGCCGTATTCGCCCGTCACGCCTGGTGATCCATGCCTTCTTACTGTTGCTGAGTTTCCTGTTTCTAGCGCCACTGATCTTGATGATCTCGGCCTCGTTCTCTTCGGAAACCGCTATCAGCCAGTATGGCTATTCGCTGTTTCCGCGCTCGTTCACGATGGCTGCCTATCAATACATCTTGCAAGATCCCAGCCAGATCCTGACTGCCTATGGCGTGACCGTCACGGTGACGCTCATTGGTACCTGTGCCGGGGTGCTGATTATGGCTCTGCTGGCCTATCCGCTCTCGCGCAAGGACTTTTTCTTGCGCAAGCCGCTCTCGTTTTACGTGTTTTTTACCCTCCTCTTTAATGGGGGCCTGGTGCCTTTGTATATTCTTGTGACCCATTATTTGCAATTGCAGGATACCCTCGCGGCCCTGATTCTCCCCTATCTGGTCATGCCGTGGTACGTGCTGTTACTGCGTACCTACTTTGCGGCTTTGCCCAGAGAACTGATTGACGCGGCCAAGATTGATGGGGCAGGTGAATGGCGCATCTTCTTTCGGATCGTTGTACCACTCTCGCGGCCAGCGCTGGCTACTGTAGCCTTATTCTGCGCGCTGGTGTTTTGGAATGACTGGTATCTCGCGCTGCTGTTTATCAATAATTCCAATCTGGTGCCGTTGCAATACCTGCTCTACCAGATTTCGACCGATATTACTGTCTTGCAAACGAGCTCGCAAGCATTTGGCGTCCAGGTTCCGGCGCTCTCCGCACAAATGGCCATCGCCGTCCTGGCAGTTGGCCCCATTACCCTGGCCTTCCTCCTGGTGCAGAAGTACTTCGTCAGCGGCATTACCCTTGGAGGGGTCAAAGGTGACTAACAAACTGCCCTGGTCCATGGCAGGAAGGAGGTGATTCTCGCCGGAGCAGGAGAGAAGGGATTGCTCCGTTCGTCAAAACGGTTCTTTGGATGACGATAGGTGACGTTTTCGTAGCGCTATTCTAAAAGCTGTACAGTAGCAACGATTGCACCCCCACTTGGGGAAAGGAGTCTGACCTATGTCTAAGCCATTATCCCGCCGGCGTTTCCTGGCTGAGGGAGGGAAAACCATTCTCGCCGTAGGGGCCATGAGTACCGCGGCGGAGACATTGTTGTCCGCGTGTGGCCCAGCAGCAACGACCTCCGGCAGCGTCGAGGTCTCGTATACCTATCCTACGTTTACCCCTGTGCCGGATGTCCAACAGGTGCAGGATGCGCTCAACAAGATCTTGCAAACCAGATACAACGTGACCCTCAAGCTCCACCCGATTGATGCCGGAGCCTATGATCAGAAACAAAAGTTGGCGGTCGCTGCGGGCGATGTGCAGGATATTGTCTATGCAGTACCCTGGACCAATAACTACTACGTCAATGTGGCGCAAGGGGCGCTCTCGCCCCTGGATGATTTGTTGCAAAAGTATGCTCCCAAGACCTTCGCCAGTATGTCTGCCCAGGCCTGGCAAGCGACGAAGGTGAGCGGGAAAATCTATGGCGTGTTAAACCAGCAGCCCTGGACTCGCCCCATTGGACCACGCGTCCGCAAAGACCTGGCGCAAAAATACGGACTTGACCTCAGTCAGGTGACAACCTTTGATGACCTCACTCCATTCCTCGCAGCGGTCAAAGCAGGGGAGCCACACATCACGCCGATTGGCATTGGACAAATCACCGACAAGGGGGGGCCGTATAGCTCAGTCTACCTGGGTTATGAGATTGTGGACGGCGTTTCCACTGATGCGGGCATCATCGGTGTGAAGGCTGACGATCCGAATCTGCGCGTGGTGAACATTGCAACGCTCCCCGAGTTTCTGCACCAGATGCAATTAGCTCGTCAGTGGTTCCAGGCAGGTTACTATCCCGTGGATCTTCCCGGCGATCAGGTGACGGCAAACTGGCGCGCGGGTCAATATGCGATGGAAATTGATGTAGTCCATCGTGACTCGCTCGGCCAGCTCAAGCAGACGTATGGCTACGATTTTGTTGCAAAAGGGCTGGGACCGCTGATCCTCACGACCAGTGGCATTATTGCTACGATGAACAACATCTCCAGTACCTCGAAGAACCCTCAGGCTGCGATGAAGGTCATCGAGGCATTCAATAATGACCTGGATGTGTACCATTTGATCTGTCGTGGAATCGCAGGGAAGCACTACATGGTTACGGATCAGAAGAATAACGTGGTTGGCTTCCCAACAGGGGTGACCGCAACCAATAATCGCTATAACCCGCAGTCGTCGTGGATGTTTGGCAATATTTTCAACGACTATTACTCATCTGAGGATGTGATTGGAGCCTGGCCGCTCTCACTCAAGGACAATCAAACGGCCACGCCCTCGCAGGCTCTGGGCTTTGCTTTTGATCCGACCAACGTGAAAACAGAGCTGGCCCAGGTGCAGCTGGCCCAGCAGCAGTATGGCTATCCTCTGATCATGGGGCGCGTCGATCCGAACGCTGGACTACAGACCTATCTTTCCAAACTGCACGATGCTGGGGTTGAGAAAGTGATGACGGAGATCCAGAGCCAGCTCGACAAATGGAAGTCGTCGAAGGGCTAAACACGCGCTCTTTTGCTCACCTGGGCTGATGGTAAGCGGGCTGTTTCCTCTGCCTGACGCTCATGCGAGCCTGGTCGCATACCGGTAATGAAGGATGCTTTCTTCTGTGGGGATACTTAATGTTGACTGTACACATGATTGGTAATGCCCATCTTGATCCCGTCTGGCTCTGGCACTGGCAACAGGGCGCCGATGAGGCGCTGGCCACCTTTCGTTCCGCCGCTGACCGCTGTGATGAGTACCCAGACTTTCTCTATACACGGGGAGAAGCATGGCTCTATCGTCTGGTCGAACGCCTGGACCCGGATCTTTTTGCGCGCATTCGTCGCCTGGTCGAACGAGGCCAGTGGCATATTACTGGCGGACAGGTGATTCAACCCGATGCCAACTTGCCAACCGCCATCGGGTGGCAGCGCCAGTTCCTTCACGGGCAGCGCTACTTTCTGGAGCGTTTTGGGATTCGTCCGACCATTGCTTATAATGTCGATACATTCGGTCATCCAGCAACATTACCGGATATATTGGAAATGGCGGGCTGTGTCGGATATGTGTTCCATCGTCCCACCCCATTACAGGTCGAATTGCCAGCCAATGTGTTTCGCTGGCGTGGTCCTGGCGGGAGCGAAGTACTGGGCATGCGGATTGTGCCCGCATATGTCACCTTTGAAGGTGATCTCGCAGAGCAGATACGGGCTGCGGCAAAGGCTACGACACCAGGGTTAGAGCATGTCATGTGTTTTTATGGGGTAGGCAATCATGGTGGTGGCCCCACGAAAGCACACATTGAGTATATCCGTACCCATACCCACGCCTTCCCAGGTATTGAGCTGCGCTTCAGCACGCCAGAACTTTTTTACGCCGCCGTACGCGCCTCCTGGGATGTGTTGCCTATTGTGACTGCGGATCTCGAACTCCAGCATACCTTTCCAGGCTGTTACAGTGTAATGCACGACATTAAACAACGACAGCGCGCGACTGAGCATCTGCTTGCGCAGAGTGAACGCGTGATTGAGGCGTTCGTTTCATCCCCCGATGAGCGGCGTGGCCTGCACACGAAACTGGACGTGGCCTGGGAAGATCTGCTTTTCACGCAATTTCATGATATTCTGGCTGGCGCCTGCGTTGGCTCTGCATATGAAGCAGTTCGTGCTATGCAAGGACGAGCATTGATCAGTGGGGAGGAGATCATCTATGAAGTGACGCGGCGCTGGGCGCGACAAGCCTTGCCGCCTATTAACGAGCAACAAATCGTCGTGCTCAACGCTGACGATGAAGCCTGGGAGGGGATTGTCGAGACAGAACCGTCACTGGATTTCGATACCTGGGGGCAGCGCTGGCTGAGCGATCTGCGCGAACAGTCCGTTCCGTTTCAGCGCATCCAGGCCGCCGGACATCTGATGACGCATCGCATCCTTTTCCCATGCGCGGTTGAGGCCGGAGGTGCCCAACAATTGCTCCTCCGAACGGATGCGCCTCCATCTTCCTCACCCATCGAGACGGATCTGGACGTCTCCCCCAGCCATCTGTCCAACAATCGTCTGCGTGTGGAGGTCGATCAACGTGGCGTGCGCCAGATGTGGCTGGATGGGCATCCTTTGCTTGGTGCTGGTGGTATCGGTCTGCACCTGCGCCAGGATGGGACTGATACCTGGGTGATGGAGACCGATGCGTTCACCGGGTCTGTTGGGTGTCTATTCTCCTCCGAGGGGGAGCAGTGGGTAGTGGAAGAGCGCGGACCGCTGCGCGTGCGCATACGCCTGGATGGCTGGCTCGGTCACTCGCGTGTGCGCTGGACGCTCTCGCTGCTCCGTCACGAGCCGTGCTTGATCATCGACCTCGATCTGCACTTCTGTGATCATCTCATGTTGGTGCAACTGCCAGTTCATCTGGCAGAGACTCCCCTGGCCTGGCGAGATGGTCAGGCACTGGGTGCCGTTGAGCGCCACATACATACCACAGGTAGGCCCGTCGAATGGCCGGTGCAGGGCTGGTCAAAGATGATGCTATCTCAGGAACACGAGGTTGCGCTGGTCACGAATGATGCCTATAGCGTGAGCATGAGCGAAGAGGAAGGCTGGCAGTGGACGCTCTTACGCAGTCCCAGAGCGGCCAGTGTGAGCGAAGGGTGGGCCAGTGATGTCTTCCTCGATAGAGGACGCGCCTCGTATACGGATCAGGGGGAACATCACTTTCAGTTCCAGTTCCTGGCGAGCCGGGCCAGCTTGCCCGATGCATTGCTAGAGAAGCGAGCGCGGCAGCAGGTCCAGCCGCCGATCGTTTTCGATCGTTACGAAGGACTCAATCGTCCCCCCTGGGGCACGACTCCCCCCCAGCATTTGCAAAAACCATTGGAAACAAATAGCCATCATCCGCCGCGATAAGCTGATTTTCGTTACCAGCGGCATTCGCCTATTGTGGTACAATAATTCATGGTAATCTGACACTCTACCAGTTAACTTGTAGTGAGTTGTGACCCCGTTACTATTTGCTAGTTAGTGAGCGTGTAAGCCTAGTGTAGAGCGTCGATTCATCGACGTGTGAGGTCATGAGAGCAATGGGTACGTACGTTATGTTAAGCCGTTTAAGCCCAGATGGAGTGAAGACTCTTAAGAAAAATCCGGACCGAATCAAGGCGGTGAACAGCGA
>Ga0209180_10001163_pt1 | contig 12989 bp, 14 predicted proteins | sample CZO8metaG_3_FD_188355 | JGI IMG/M metagenome (GOLD analysis project Ga0209180, IMG submission 188355) | Vadose zone soil microbial communities from the Eel River Critical Zone Observatory, Northern California, USA - CZOApr15con2H2.8 metaG... | ecosystem: Environmental > Terrestrial > Soil >...
TCCTCACTGTGTCAAACAAATCAGGCTGGCTCCTCTGATGAACGCACTCCCGAAAAAGGATCCATTCGTAGAGAGGCCGCGTGCCGCGTCTCCGGCCCGCAAAGCGCCCTGTGCCAGTCGACGGAGACGCGGCAAGCCACGTCTCTACGATAGGTCAATCCCTGAGTAAAATGGATCCGTGTCAGGTCCGGACAATCTAGCCAAGGTTCGCGCTCACCTTCAGCTCTACGATCATCCCCTGCTCGCCTTCTCCGCGCAGGAGACCAACGGCGCAATCGAAATCTCAATCGACCTGAGGAACTCAACCGTCCCGGTGCACACTTATCGTTTCCCGATCCATCCCCGCGACCTCGAAAACCCGCAGTTCGCCTGGAATCTGCAGCGCCAGCTCTACGACGCATTGCACGACTACTTCATCGAGATGTTTACCCGCACTCCGCAGGACCGGAAGGTGCCGCGCAGCGCGAGCCCTGGCGCCGAGGAACGTTAGCTTGTCTCTCCGGGAGCAGATCGAGCAGGAAATCCGCGAGCACGGCCCGATCCCGTTTTCCCGCTACATGGAATTCTGTCTCTACAATCCTGCCGTCGGCTATTATTCGCGCAACGCGGAGCAATTCGGCAAGGCGGGAGACTTCTATACTTCGAGCGACGTCCACGCCGTCTTCGGGCGCCTGCTCGCCCGCCAGTTCGACGAAATGTGGCAGAGTCTGGACTGCCCGCCCGAAATCGAAATCCTTGAACTCGGTCCCGGGCGCGGCCTGTTCGCGCGCGACGTCCTGGATTGGTCGAAGAAGAAGCTCCCCGACTTTTTTGCCGCGCTTCACTACACTCTCCAGGAATCGTCAGCCGCGCTGCGGGCGAAGCTGCGGAGTACCCTGTGCGAACACATTGCAACCGGCAAAGCCGCCGTTCCGGAGGAACGACCGAGCTTAGCCCAGCCCTTCAGGACAGGGACAGGTCAGAGCAAAGATCGAGTCCAGGAGGGACGGCCCGATCTCATCCACCGCACTTGCGCAGCTGCGACTCCGCTGATCATCTTCGCCAACGAATTTTTCGACGCGCTACCGGTCGAAATTCTCGGTACGGAAGGCAAACTTCATCTCGCGCGCGAGAACAACCGCCTACACGAAGTCTGGTTTCCCCCCACCGCCGGCGAACTCGAATTCCTCGATCGCTACGGTGTCCATCCCGAACCTGGCGAGCGGATTGAAGTGCCGATCCTTGGACTAGAGTGGATGACCCATATTGCGCAATCCATCTCACAGGGATTCCTGTTGGTCATCGACTATGGCTACACCCGCGCCGAGCAACTCGCAGGACGCCATCGCGGAACGCTCATGGCATACCGCCAGCACTCAGCCAGTTCCGACCCCTACCAGGCTCCGGGAGAGCAGGATCTGACCGCTCATGTGAATTTCACCGCTCTCGCAGCCGCTGCGGAACAAGCCGGAATGCAGGTGTGTAATCTGGTCACTCAATCGCAATTCCTGATGAGCATTGGAGAGAAAAATCAGTTCGCCGACGTTTTCGAAGATTGCCGCCTGCCTCAGGAACGCGCCAAAGTTGCCCTCCAACTCAAACACCTGATCACGCCGGCCGGCATGGGCGAGAGCTTCCAGGTGCTAATCGCCAGTCGCGGGGCAAGGATCGCAAAATGACAGGGCGCACCTTCTGGAAGAAAACGATTCTTGCGCTGTTGATTGCCGTAGTCGTGAGTCTCCCGCTCGGCTGGATCGTGGCCATGCTGCTTACCCCAGTGCTCTGGCGTCTGGAGCCCGTGCTCCACCTGAAACTCGCCGGACACTCCGGACCCTCGGACTGGGTGTTTCTGCTGATCTGGGCCATCGTGGCGATAGCGCTATTCCTGGTGCTGCGGTCGGTATTCTCAAGTCCCAAGTCCAAGGAGTAGCCCGCGGACGACTAACTAAGAACGACCATCGACCTCTGAACCCGTTAACGAACCCAGCACCAAAGTGCACAATTTTCGTTGCTATTTAACATTCCTGAAATATCCTGACAGTAAACTGCAGATAGCAGACATGGGTACTTCTCGCACAACACGATCTACATTGCCTCTACGGGTAGCCGCGGTTTGCTACCGACGCCGTAACTCGCACACCGAGTTTTTGCTCGTCAACACCAACGGCGGTGGCAAGTGGACGTTCCCAAAGGGGGCGCCTGAAAACGGCCTCTCTCACAGCCAAGCTGCGGAGCGCGAGGCCCGCGAGGAAGCCGGCGCCATCGGAATCATCGAGCCGCGTCACTTCCACATCTACGTTCATTCCAAAGGCGTCTTCTGGCAGAGCGGAGGCGTGCAGGAATACGTAGTGAAGGCATTTCTGATGGAAGTACAACAGACCCGCCGGCCCGATGAGGCTTTCCGCAAACCGACTTGGTTCGACCCCGACCAGGCGCGGGTAATACTGGCTAAGGGAAGAGAAGTCAAATACGCTCGCGAACTCCAAGCTGTTGTTGACCGGGCTCTGGAGCACCTCGGAGCCTCACGTCTCGCCCTTACCCGCTGAGCGAAGACTTCAAACCGCGCTTCGTCGTCCGCCCAATAAGTTGATGACCAGAACGACCAACCCCACAACCAGCAGCAAGTGGATCAGACTTCCGCCCAGATGCAAACTGAAACCCAGAAGCCACAAAATCAGAAGAACAATGAAAATGGTCCAAAGCATGTCAATCTCCTGTACTCATTTGCGAGCACCTGAACTCTGAAATGACCACGGGTGAAACGCGGTCCGTAACATTCCGCCACTTGAATTCGTGTCTTATTTTCAGGCGAGCGTCAGGCCGTCCGGGGTGATGGCAAAACTGTTTCCCTCGGTCACTAACCACCATCGCTCAGTTGCTTCTGCATTGCTGTACAGAATTGCTCACCGCATGGAAGAAGTGTGTCCTCCCACGAGGGTGATCGATCCCACCGGCTGGAGTTCGCGAACGATCACTTGTAAGAAATGTATTGTGGGACCTATGGTGCCGGCTCACCATGTTGGCTTCGCCGCGATCCGATCGTGGCGCTGCTCCCCACTGAAAAGAACTCAAGCTACTGAGGCTTGTCGTTCTCAGCTTGAAGTGTTTTCTCGCGGTCTCCCCGGCCAGTTTCAGGACCGGCAACTGTCTTGCGTAGAGTCTTGTTTGTTCTACCTTCAGCCCGCCTGATGCCCGCTGAAGGTTTATCTTTCTTGAACTCGCCGCCAGCTCTGTCGCTGCCGTGCTCCATCTCCGGCCCGGCACTCTTGTGATTGTCCCAGTTCGATTCAGGTCTGATCCCGAGTCTGGCTGCAGTCCGGGTATCAACCTGCCCGGTGACCGGCAAATTCTCAGCCTTCTGATAGGCGCGGATACTGGCTCGGGTCCGGAGACCGAAGACGCCATCGACCTTGCCTCGGTAGTGTCCTTTAATGAGCAGAATTTCCTGCATCTTGGTGATCTCGTTCTTGATGACGAAGGCTGAAACTCCTTCTTTGTTGGACTCAGCTCCTGCCGCGTTTCCCGGGAAGCCTTCTACCAGCATCCCAGTCGTCAGGAGTGCGGACGCCACTACAGTCCACCCGATCTTGCTCGCGAGAGACATGGCTTCTCCTTGGACCAGCCCTGACGATGAGCCGTCCGAACGCAACCGATTGCTGATGCAGCTTTTCGAAGACTATCGGAGCGCCGGCCAAACGATGTCTGTGTCTGGGTCGGCCCTGTTCGAGAGGGTAGGTCAGGCCGTCTGGTTTGGCGGGCAAAACTGCCCTACTTGAGACAGCAATAGATTCGCTCATGTGCTCCAGTAATACTGTGCTGAATGGCTCATGTCGTCAGCCTTCAAACACGATCTCCCCTGAATCCGGCCTTTCGTGATTTGGAACTATCCGGCTCAAGGCGGGCTGCGTTGTTCGAGAGTTCTAGAGTTCTGGTTGGTCAATATTGAACAGATTGGTCAGGACGCGTTTTGTATTGTTGGAAACCTCTTCGAAGTGCAAGCGAGGAGCAGCCCATGTTTACCAGTCAACGCGAACAGTGGGCACAACCGCAAATAATTGCAATAGTGGAATTGGATATGCAGAAAATGCGGGTGCGGATTGTCTTGGCTCGTGAGGCGATCAGACAACGATTGCGGGAACTGGAGCATCTCACGGCCCGGTAGGGGGAAGCGCGGGCATCGAGCAGGCAATGTGATTCCGCGCAGAGAGTCAGCTGAAGAAAGCCCAGCGAAACTCCTGGCTCGCGAACCATTTCAACGAAAGAAGTAAAGAGCGCCCTGGCTGGAGGACTCCGGTTCAGAACGGGCGCCTGAAATTCAGACTATCTTGCCATGAGTGAGCGATTCACCCTCGATCGGCCTTCCTTCGAACAGGTTTTGTCAGCAACATCACTGCTTCAACAACTGAATCGGCAGCTCCGGACCGGTCTCGCCCCCGACCACGATGACACGCAACCACTCTCTGACCTGGTCGAAACCCAAATGGCAATCGAAACCGGGACCATCGATTTGGAATCGGCCATCAATCGGGTCGTAGGCCTGGCTGTGAAACTGAGTCGAGCCACCGGAGCCGCGACCTGGCTGTTCACCGGGCAGGAATTTGTTTACCGTGCCGGGACAGGGACGGCGGCCAATAGCAATGATGAGCGTTTGCAACTGGAAGTGCTCTCAAGGTTGGCATCGATCTGTGGTCCCAGCGACCAGTCATTTCACGATCCGCGGGAATCAAAGCATTGGAGTCCGGCACCTGACGCCATTCATTATCCGGGCTCTGTTAAGTCTTTGCTGGTTGCCCCCATATATCACGGGCGGAGCATCGCGGGGGCATTAGCAGTGTTCTCACTAGAATTCAATGCCTTCACGGAGCGCGATGCCACCAGGGCTCGTTTGCTCTCTGGATTGCTCGCCTATGCGCTGGGCAAAGCGGCGGAGGCTGAACTTAAGCAGAACGTCAGCCTGGAACGCGCGGCCATGCTGCAGGTAATTGATCAGCTCATCCCCGCACTCAAAATGCTGGCGGAAGAGGACAAACCAGAATCGCGCCGGTCGCCCAATAGATTCCCTTCTGTTGTCACTGAACTTGAGACAGTCGAGGTGCCGGGAACCATTTTGCAAGAGCTAGGCGCGGATGTACTAGAAAGCTGCGCCAGCACGTCGATACCAAGACTGGGGTCGTACAGAACCGAACTGGGCCCGCTTGACTCTCCAACGCTGCAGGAGGAGAAAGGGGAAACGCGCGATATAGGCGACAATTTGTCGCCATCGGCTTCTCTGACAGAGGAGCGGGTGCGGGCACGAGAATCGACCTGTACTCCAGCGCCAGCGAACATTTCGACACCTCCGATTAGAGTCCGGGTTGCTGCCGCCAGAATTCATAAGAACGCTGCCTTGGGCGCCGCAATCGGTCTAACGGAGTTAGCGAACAGACAACTGAGCAAAGCGAGATTTTGGTTGTCAACAACGACGGAGGGTACTCTGGATGCCCTCAACAGTATTACCCATCACTTGCGCATCTCCTTTCCAGCGGGACTGAAGTTAAGAGTTCGGGTTCTTTCCACAGTGACGCAAGCAGCGGTAGTACTGATCATGCTCGCCTTTCTACTTTTGATAACAACAGCGGGCTATCGTTCGAAGACCGCCGCGGTAACATCTAAGACGAGTGCTGTGGCAAAGCTGGCGCGAGACAAGTCCGGCGCTTCTGATAGGGCGACGGTTAGAGAACCCTCGCAAGATTTGCCTCAGCATTCGGGCCCAGCTCCTGCCTATCATTTGAGTCACATGCAGGTAACCGACCCCGCCATGCTGTCTGCGCTGCGGACCTTAAGCCGCTACGAGATTGCCGGGCTGCGTCGACGGGCGGAGTACGGGGACGATGCGGCGGCCCTTTTACTGGGAATGTCCTATGAAATTGGTCATCTAGTGCCGCAAAACTGCGTGAAAGCGGGACAGTGGGTTGCTACGTCGGCAATTGAGGGCAATGCCGCTGCCCAGTACAACCTCGGTCTGCGCTATCGGGAGGGTGATGGAGTGCCGGTCAATCAGGAGGTCGGTGCGAGTTGGCTTCGGAAGGCAGCGGCCCAAAAGTATTCTCCGGCACAATTGGCCCTGGAGTCTGTCCCATAACGTTGTTTCCTCTATGCTGTTCCACTCAGAAGCTCTTTGGACTTTATGTCGAGGATTCCGCAGCGCAACCTTCGAGTGCGTCGGCTCACGCCAGTCCGCATAAAAGCTGGAACGCCAGAATCCGCGCATTGATTAACACCACCACTGACTGCCCGATCCCCGCTAATTGTGTTTAGATAAATACACATGATTCAACTCTCCGGCGCCGGCAAGCGCTATGGCCACAAACTCCTGTTCGAGAACGCCGACTGGCTGATCACGCCGGAGTCGCGCATCGGGCTGGTCGGAGCGAACGGCACTGGCAAGTCCACGATCATGAAGATCTTGGCCGGCCTCGAATCGCTCGACTACGGCTCCGTCTCGCGCGCCAAAGGCATCTCCGCCGGATACCTTCCGCAGGACGGTCTCACCCTTAGCGGCCGTTCCATCTTTGCCGAATGCATGTCCGTTTTCGCCGGACTGCACGCAATGGAAAAAGAGATGGAGTCGCTCACCCACAGCATGTCCGAACTCGATCACACGAGCGCACCTTACGCTGACGTCGCTGACCGTTATCAGAAACTGGAACACGAATTTCGGGCTCGCGATGGTTACACACTCGAAGCGGAGGTGGGGAAGGTGCTGACCGGCCTAGGCTTCCACCGGGACGATTGGACTCGCCAGACGGAAGAATTCTCCGGCGGCTGGCAGATGCGGATCGCGCTCGCCAAACTTCTTCTTCAGAAGCCCAACCTGCTGCTCCTTGACGAGCCCACCAACCACCTCGATCTCGAAGCCCGCAACTGGCTCGAGGAGTACCTCACCAGCTATCCCTATGCCTATGTCTTGATCTCGCACGATCGCTACTTTCTCGACGTGACGGTCAAGCGCATCGTGGAAATTTGGAACAAGCAGATGCATTTCTACGCCGGCAACTACGACCAGTACCTGACGGCCAAAACCACGCGGAGAGAACAGCTCGAAGCGGCCTATAAGACGCAGCGCGAACGCATCGAACAGCTCGAAGTCTTCATCAACCGCTTCCGCTACACTGCCACCAAGGCCAAGCAGGTGCAGAGTCGCATCAAGGAACTCGACAAAATCGAGCGGATCCAGATTCCCGAGGAAGAGAAGACCGTCCACTTCTCCTTTCCGCAGCCCAAGCCCAGCGGACGAATCGTCGCCGAGTTTTCCAATGTCGCCAAGAGCTATGGCGACCATCGCGTCTTCGACAAGGTAAATTTCATGATCGAGCGCGGCGAGCGGATCGCGCTGGTCGGCGTGAACGGAGCAGGGAAGTCCACCCTGATCAAACTACTGGCGAGCACCGAGCCGCTAACCGCGGGAGAATTAAAGCTCGGCCACAACGTCCAGTCCGACTATTTCGCGCAAGACCAATATAAGGAGCTCGACCCCGAAGCGCGCATCCTGGAAGACCTCGGTGAAATGTCGCCGTCATCTACGCAAACCGAACTGCGCAGCCTGCTGGGCTGTTTTCTATTCTCGGGCGACGACGTCTTCAAGCGCATTGGCGTGCTCTCGGGCGGCGAACGCAACCGTTATGCGCTCCTCAAGATGCTGCTGCATCCGGCAAATTTCCTGTTGCTCGACGAGCCCACCAACCACCTCGACATCCGGGCGAAAGACGTTCTCCTTGAAGCCCTGGAAAAGTACATGGGCACGGTTGTCTTCGTATCGCACGACCGCTATTTCATCGATAAGTTGTCCACGCGAGTGTTTGAGATTGGTGACGGCAAAGTTGAGATCTATCCGGGGAATTACGAGGACTATCTCTGGCGGAAGCAGGGCGGAGCTGCACAACTGCAAGCGCAGACGGCAAAGGCGGCCGCTTTGGCAGCCGCTCCGACGAACGGCGATCAGCCTCCGGCCGCCGAAGCAGCCGAGCCGAAGGCAAAGCGCATGAACCCGATGAAGCGCAAGCAGATGGAAGACCGGTTGCACGAGAATGAAGAGGAGATCAGCCGCGTCGAAGCAGAGATTGTCTCGTGCGAAACTCAGCTGCAGAATTTTGTCAGCTCCGAAGAAACGCAACGACTCACGCAAGAGTTGGAGCGAAAGAGAGTAGTTCTGCGGAAATTGATGAAGGAATGGGAAGAACTATCGGAACTTCTAGCCACAGCAGGTTAGCTGGAGAAGATCATACAGGTACTACTGATCGGCCAGACTCATCGCGGTGAATTCACCCCAGATTCGGTTTTCTTCCACTTCATCATCGGTCAAGCTATCGTAACAGGCAGCGGTCGTAGCTTCGACGTCCTCAAGTCTTTCGGCTGATAGCGTGAACCGGTGCCGTTGTTTTGGATCTGTCATTCCTTGACCTTTATGGAGTGCTGAGAACTAGGAACAAAGGAAGCTACTGAGAACGGAGAACTGAGAACCGGGAACTGGTTTTCTATCCGCCCTGCTTCAACTCCGTCAGCACCTGCCGCGCGATCTCTTTGAGCGTTTCGAACACACCCACACCCTGGAACGCGACGGATTCAATGACCGCCTCGTTCTTCTTGCGCAGTTCTTTCGAGAGTTTGTCCACCGGCAAGACGTTTGGCAAGTCACGCTTGTTCAGTTGCAGCACGTAGGGGATTTTATTGAAGTCGTAACCGTGCTCTTTCAGATTGGCCATCAGGTTGTCGAGCGCTTCGACATTGGCGTCCATGCGCTCTTGTTGCGAGTCGGCGACGAACACGATGCCGTCCACTCCGCGCAGAATGAGTTTGCGGCTGGCGTCATAGAAGACCTGGCCGGGAACGGTGTACAGATGGATACGGGTCTTGAAGCCGCGCACCGAGCCCAGGTCCAGAGGCAGGAAATCGAAGAACAGCGTACGGTCGGTTTCGGTGGCGAGAGAGATCATCTTGCCCTTCTGCTGCTCGGCGGTCTTCTGATAGATGAACTGGAGGTTCGTCGTCTTGCCGCCCAACCCGGCACCGTAGTAGACGATCTTGCAGTTGATCTCGCGAGCTGCGAAGTTGATGAAACTCAAAGGCTTCCTCAGAGACTGCGCAGACAACTCCCAACGCGGGAATCATTCCGACACAAATCCCTAAAAGTCTAGTTCGGACTCTGCACGTTTTTATATCACACCCGAAGGCGTGGACGCAGGTTACCCACGTTTACAAAAAGGCCACAGGCTCAAATGCTAAGCGGGGCTGGACACCAGGAATTGCAAGGTCACGGGTCACAGGTCTCAGGAACATCGCACCAAGTCCTTCCTGACACCTGTTACCCGTGACCTGTGACCTCGTTTTACTTTGGCGTTGGCAGGGGGTAGTAGCCCGCCTTGGAATAGACCTTGACGTCTGGCCGGCTTACTACCACCTCGATCTCGCGATAGCCACCGGCGCCCGGTTTGGCTGAGTAGGCAAGGGTGTACTGGTTGCGGGCATCGCCGATGGCGTGAGCGTAGGCGCGCTCGATATCGGCCTTCGCATTCTCCGCGTAAACCCTTCCCCCCCCGGTGGCGTTGACGTACTTTGGCAGAATGTTGCCGTACCCGAAATTGAACGACCCGACTCCGGGAACGTCCAGCTTGGGCAGATGAACCTTCTGCAGCTTTCCGTAACCCGGAATGGCCGCGCCTTCCACTCCCACCGCGTACACGATCACGTTTTGGGTGAGCAGAACCTTGAGCGTATCGGCGTAGCTGGCATCGCTGCCGATCTCGCGACCGTCGCTGATGACGAAGATGATCTTACGGCGTGTGCGATCGCGTTTCGACAGATCGCGTGCCGCCATCAAGATAGCGTCGTTGATGACATGGGACTCCTTGGGAGGCGTGATCACGGGCTGCACCTGGGAATCCACCGGACGCCCATTAATAATCGGACCCTGCGGTCCCAGCGGCCCGCCCGTCACCGGCGGCCCGTTGTTTCGGCCGGTATAGGTCTTTACCTGGTTCAGGACCGCTGTCAGTTGCTGGCCCACGGCCGCGTAATCCGAGACCCGGCTCACGGTGCTGCTGTAGGTGTAGATCGCGATCTCGTCGAATTGGCTGAAAGCGCCTTGCAGCGCCGGTAGTGTCTCCTGGATCTTGCGCACGCCGGAGTCCGGCATGCCGAGATCGAAAATCACCGCCGCCGAGAGCGGAAAGGGATCGCTGGTAAAAAACTTCAGAGTTTGTTTCTGCCCGTTTTCGAGCACCGTGAAGTCTTTGGGCAGCAAGCCGCTAATGAGGCGTCCGTCATTGTCCTTTACCGTCACGGGAACCACCACATAGCTGACCGTGACCGGCGGAAGTTTGTATAAGTCCTCGCGCGGATTCTCGGAATCCACCGCAACGGTGCCTTCGGGAACCGTCTTCACCGGCGGCATGGGCGGAGGAGATGTCTTCTGGTCGGCGTCGTCGGGAACGCTATGGGGAGGCTCGTTGGAGGGCGTTGGTTCCGCTTTGGGCTGCGGGCGTGATTCGTCCGCGCTAGAACTCTCTGGCCCAGCATCCTGGCTGGCTGGCGGTTTGCTTGTGGGCAACGCCGGAGGTGGGATGGGCCGGCTGGCTGACGGCGCGTCCGGAACTTCTTCAGGCTTCTGCTGCGCCCAGCCAGCTCCTGCCAGCAGGAAGATCAGCGCCCCGAGCACTACCGCGCTGGTTTTCTTTACCATTTCCCGGAAACCCGCCCTTTCATTTTCCATTCCTGAAAAAATGCGCAAACCGCCCAGTATGAGATGCCCGCGCAGGCCGCTTTGGTGCATCTAAGCTCTACAGGATAGACTAGCAAAATTCACAGGATTCGGACGATCATGCCCAAACTGCATTCCAATCTGTGCCTCGCCGCGTCCGTGGCTCTAATATTGATTCTTGCGCTTCCACTGGCCGCGCAGGATTCCCAGAGTCAGGCCCCAGCCTCCGACGACCAGTCCACCGAAACCCTCAAAGTCAACGTGGACGTGGTGCAGCTCTTCTTCAACGTGAAGGACAAGCACGGCGCGCTGATTCCCAACCTGACCAAAGACAACTTCGAAATTATCGAGGACGGTAAACCCCAGACGATCAAGTACTTCAAGGCCGAATCCGATCTTCCCCTGACGCTCGGAATCCTGATCGACGCCAGCGGCAGTCAGAAGCATGTCCTGGGGATTGAGCAAGAGGTCGGAGGCTCGTTTTTGGAGAGCACACTCCGGCCAAGAGATATGGCTTCCGTCTTCAGCTTCGATGTAGACGTTAACCTGCTCCAGGATTTCACCGGCTCGGTCTCGCGTCTCAGGAAAGCGCTCGACCAGGTGAAGATCAACTCAGGCACGGGCGCCTGCTCCAACCTTCCCGGGCTCGGCGGCGGCCCCATCCCGTGTCCTTCGACTGGCCCGCGCGGTACGGTGCTTTATGACGCCGTTTACGTGGCCTCGCATGATGCATTCGCCCAGGAAGTTGGCCGTAAGGCCATGATCCTGCTGACGGACGGCGAGGATCAGGGAAGCAGGCTGAAGATCAGAGACGCCATCGAGGCGGCCCACAAAGCCGACACCATCTGCTACGTGCTGCTGATTGCCGACCGGGGCCTCAGCTTTGGCTTCGGCGGCGGCGCCATGAAGAAACTGACGGAAGAGACCGGCGGCCGCGTGATCGAAGTTGGCAACAAGTTTGAGAAGCTGAAACAGGCTTTTGATCAGATTTCGCAGGAGCTACGGAGCCAGTACAACATCGGCTATACGCCCACCAACACAAATCGGGACGGATCTTTCCGCAAGGTCGAAATCAAAGCGAAGGGTGGCGACTACAAGATCCAGGCCCGCAGCGGCTACTATGCCATGCCGCGCAAAGACCAATAACCGGGGGATCGTGTGGGGCGGACACTCTTGTCCGCCCAGACTAGAGTGAGGGATCGAGCAGATGGCGATCCGAGAGCTCTGTAACCCTTGAGCAAGCCCGTCAGGCTTTCGGCCGGTTCTTAACCGGGATCACGAACTTCAGTCCCGACCAAACGTCCGTAACCGCGCATACTTTCACGTCGACCAGTCCGATGGCCAGCCCGGCGTCGCGGATGACACCTTCTGTGAGGTCGGTGGCAACTCCCGATGATTTCTTTGGCCACGAAATCCATAGCATCCCCGCAGGCGCCAAGATTTTGGCCGCACGCTTCATTTCCCGCTCCAGCTCTACGTGCGACTTGGAAAAGACGTGGATGAAATCCAGCGGTCCCGTCAGATCCTTGGTGACGCGGCATGCCGCCAGTGCGTCCCGAAGTTCAGACCGCACATCGCTGGGCATGCTGAGCAGAGCCACGCGATAGCCCTCTTTGATACCAAGCTTCTTCGGTAGCGGAGTTCCAGAGTATCCCGGCATGGAAGTTTTGGTTGCGCGTAAGAGTCCAAGCTCGAAGCCAGAGGCTCGTAGCTCCCTAGCGTCTCGGCGCATACCATCCCTTGCGTGTGCGGACGTGAAATCCTTTCTGCTGCGCCAGAATTTCGATGGTGCGGAAATGTCCGTCGGGGACGAAGTCGGCCGGACGGTAGCTCATGGAGTACTGGCTTCGCAGTTCGTCCTGGATGGAGGCGAACGCGTCCGACACGTCGCGAATCTGGAAAGGGAAGAAGGCGCGGCCACCGGTGGCCTCGGCGATGCGTTCCAGAATTTTGTCGCCCTTGCCCTTGGAGCCCGTGATATTCGTGCTGATCGTGTAGACGATCACCTCGGCGCGTTGTGCCATCTCGATCGATTCCTCGCGCGTCACATGGCTCGAATTGTCATCGCCGTCGCTCAGCAGGATGATCGCGCGGCGCACGGGACCAGTTTGCTCGTGTTTCATGAGCTTGTCCCGGCAGGCATAGTACAGGGCGTCGTACATGGCAGTGCCGCCGCCAGCTTTCAAAGCGCGCACGCCCTTCGAGAGTAGTTCGGTGTTATCGGTGAAGTCCTGGGTAACATCCGGCGTGGAGTCGAAACCGACGGTCATGGCCT
>Ga0209180_10001164_pt1 | contig 12988 bp, 12 predicted proteins | sample CZO8metaG_3_FD_188355 | JGI IMG/M metagenome (GOLD analysis project Ga0209180, IMG submission 188355) | Vadose zone soil microbial communities from the Eel River Critical Zone Observatory, Northern California, USA - CZOApr15con2H2.8 metaG... | ecosystem: Environmental > Terrestrial > Soil >...
AGCCCGCCCCCGCTGCCATAGAACGACGCTTGGTGCGGGGTGAGTGCGACGATCCGGCCGGTGCTCGCTTCAAACGAGGCCAAGGACCCCCCCAGACTCCTCAGCGTAAAACGTTAGGTACAAGTTGACCAAGCTGCGGTATTTCCCCTGCCCCATGCGGCTGCCCAGGGGAATGGCGAGCTGGCAGCACCCCGGTCGTGGCCTCGACGCGTTGACGTTAAGGAACCGACGAAGTGTCCGAAGCCTTCCCACGGTCTTCAGGAGGTCGTCAATCGGAAATCCGGGATCAAGTCTGACGAGAACCCGTGGCGGGCAAGGAAATCAATGTGCACTTTAATTCGGAAACCCCCGCGGAAACGATGAGTCAATGGAGTTGTACCGCGGTCCGGTGAGCCCCCCGCCACTAGACCGTATTTTCGTCCTTGGGCAAGGATGCTCATGCCGTTCAAGTCAGGGACCATAGGAATCCTCTCACTTTATGGTGTTCCGGGTGAAAGAGCTTGACGGCAAGATCGCCCTCGGGCTCACGGCCCGCACTGATGGTGGAAGTACTCGCTCCTGCACCGATCGGCCGAGGAGTCCAGGTAGAGCATGTGAGAATGCGACGAGATCCTAAGGGGAGAACCACCAGAGATGAAAGCACCACGCCGCCCTGACAACCAAGAACGCTTCCGAGCCCTGTTCATGAGAAGCCCTCTCCCGATGTGGGTCTACGATTTGGACACGCTCCGATTCCTCGAGGTCAACGACGCGGCTGTCGCGCGCTATGGCTACACACACGGGGAGTTTCTGCGCATGCGGATCGCTGATATCGACGTATCGGAAGATGGTTCGCAGATGAAGAAGGATGTGAAGAAAAGTGGATCGGATCTGCAGGAGTCGACTACGCTGCGGCATCGTCTGAAAGACGGGCACCTCATCAATACACGGATCACCTCCCACACGTTGAACCATGGGGGACGCCGGGCCGCCCTGGTTGTGGCCGAGGAACTCGAGGAATGGCAGCGGTTCTTCACCCTGTCATTAGACCTGCTGTGCATCGCGAGGTTCGACGGGTACTTCATCCACCTAAACCCGGCGTGGGAACGCACGCTCGGTTTCACCGTCGAGGAACTCAAAGCCAAGCCGTTCGTCGAATTTGTGCACCCTGAGGATCGGGAAGGGACGATCGCCGAAGCGCAGAGGCTCATGGAGGGGGCGGAAACCGTCACCTTTCAGAATCGCTATGCATGCAAGGACGGCACGTACAAGTGGCTCTTGTGGAGTACGGCGGTGTCAGTGGACGAGCAATTGTATTACGCGGTTGCCCGAGACATTACTGAGCACAAGCGGGCCGAGGAGGCCATCGTGCAGGCCAAGGAAGAGGCTGAGCAAGCCAACCGGGCCAAGAGCGAGTTCCTCTCCCGCATGAGCCACGAGCTGCGCACCCCTCTGAACGCGATCATCGGGTTCTCGGATCTCCTCCTCGAACGCGTTGTCGGAGACCTCACAGACAAACAAAGCGAGTTTCTGGGAGATATCCGGGACAGCGGGATGCATCTGCTCACGTTGATCAATGACATCCTGGACCTCTCCAAAATTGAAGCCGGTCGAATGGAGTTGTCCATCGCCGAGACCGATCTCATGGAAGTCGTACAGGCCGCCTTGATGACCTTGCGCCCGTTGTTCGAGCAGAAACGCCTGCGGGTGTCCACTGTGCTGGATCCCCGCGTGACCGTTCTGCGGGCCGACAAGGTCAGGCTCAAACAGATTCTCTACAACCTTCTTTCGAATGCCGCCAAGTTCACCCCCGAAGAAGGACAGGTCCGGGTCGAGGGCAACCGAGTGAACGGGGAGGTCGAGCTCACGGTGGTGGACACCGGGCCGGGGATTGCCCCCGAAGATCAGCGCAAACTCTTTCGCGAGTTCACCCAGCTGCAGGCCGGGCAGCAGACCGCCACTGGCACAGGACTGGGCCTCGCGCTTGTGAGACGCTTGGTCGAGCTGCACGGCGGGCGAGTGTGGGTAGAATCGGAGGTTGGCAAAGGGAGCCGATTCATCGTCCGACTGCCACTGACCGAGGCGCCCGCGCCGCTCCCCACAGGATCGCCACCCGTCCTGGTCGTGGACGATGATCCAGCGATGCGACGGCTGCTTTCGTTCTACTTGACCGAGGCGGGGTATCGCCCCGAAGTGACTGGTGATGGCCTGGGTGTAGTCGACAAGGTCAAGGCGATGCAGCCCATGGTGATCTGTCTGGACATCCGGCTGCCAGGGGTCAAGGACTGGGAGGTCCTGCGCCGCCTGAAGGAGGATCCCGCAACCGCGCCGATTCCCATCGTCGTCACCACAGTGCTGGATGACGCGCAGCACGCCTTTGGGCTGGGTGCAGCAAACTTTCTGGTAAAGCCGATTCGTCGTGAGGACCTTCTCGACGCAGTGGCAAAAGCGATCCGGACACTGCCCGGGGTAACACCCACGGTGCTGATCGTGGACGACGATCCGCGCGTGCTTGCCATGCTCCCGCCCATGCTGCAGCAGGTTGGATACCAGACACTCACGGCCTCGGGGGGTCGGGAGGGCATCGCGCTGGCGCAAGAGCGCCTTCCCCACCTGGTAGTCCTGGATCTCATGATGCCAGAAGTCAGTGGGTTCGATGTGATCGACGCGTTGCGATCCGATGTCCGGACCCGGGGAATGGCCATTCTGGTCCTGACCGCGAAAGATCTGACGACCGAAGAACGGGCCTTCCTGGCGCAGCGGGTCCAACACGTGACGGTGAAAGGTCCCGCGGCCCCGCAGGCTGTCATTCGGGAGATTGACCGAGTCCTCAGGTCGGGACGGGGGGGCGCGTGAAGTCCAGCATCCTCGTCGTCGATGATCACGAACTCAATCTCAAACTCGCACGGGAGATCCTCACCGCGCGCGGGTACGAGGTTGTGGTGGCGGCGCGCGGAGAAGAGGCCGTCAAGGTGGCGCGCGACCGGCGTTTTGCATTGGTCTTGCTGGATATGCAGCTGCCTGACATGGATGGGTTGGAGGTTCTCGGCCGCCTGCGTAACCTGCCCGAGACCAAGCATCTCACTATCGTCGCGCTGACCGCTCAAGCGATGGCTGGAGATCGCGAACGTTTCCTGGCCGCTGGCTGTGACGGCTACATCCAGAAGCCCATCTCGCTCCGAACCTTTTCGCAGCAGGTCGAACAATACCTGGCGCGGTCAAGCGCGGGGGCGACGAGCGATGAACGGGTCTGATCTGGTGCTGGTCGTGGATGACGAGGCGGTCAATCGCAAGCTCGCGCAGGAATTGCTGACCAGCCGAGGCTATCAGGTCGCGGTGGCCAGCGATGGAGAAGAGGCGGTCAGCAAGGTACGGACCATTCGACCTGATCTGATCCTGCTCGACGTCATGATGCCGCGCCTTGATGGGCTCCAAACATGCCGGATCCTCAAGCAAGACGACGAAACGAGGTTGATCCCAGTCGTCCTCCTCACCGCGCTTTCGTCCATGGAGGATCGGGTTGCCGGCATCGAGGTCGGCGCCGACGACTTTCTCACAAAACCCTTCAACAAGGTCGAATTGCTCGCCCGGGTTCGCTCGCTGATCCGCGTGAAGCACCTCAACGATCAGCTCGAGCGAACGGAGAATATACTCTTTGCGCTAGCGGTGGCGGTTGAAGCTAAGGACCCCTATACAGAAGGCCACCTCCACAGGCTCGAGGAGTACGCTTCGCGCATTTCAAGTGCACTCGCCCTGCCAGCGCATGCGAAGCGGGTCAACGAGTACGGCGCCCTCCTACATGACATCGGGAAAATTGGCATCCCGGAAGCGATCCTCAACAAGCCCGGGAAGTTGACGCCCGAAGAGTTTACGATCATCAAGCAGCACCCCGAGATTGGTGAGCGGATCTGCCGTCCCCTCCGCTTTGGCGCCGAGATCAGCCCGATCGTCCGCGGGCATCATGAACGGTGGGATGGAGGCGGCTACCCCGATGGACTAGCCGGGGAGGCGATTCCGCTCGGCGCGCGCATTGTGGCGGTCGCGGACGCGTTCGATGCGATGACGACGGATCGTCCATACCGGAAGGCTCTCGCGCTCGAAAAAGCCTGGAAGATCTTGCGGGAGGGGGCCGGGACGCAGTGGGACGCGGCTGTGGTTGACGCTTTTGCCTCGGTTCCGGCGGGGCGAGTCGGAGTCACGGATAGTGCCGCACACGCTACGGGCGTCCTCCATCGAGGACAGGTCCACCCACCGCATTGACCATCGGCCGGCAAAAACACCCCACTCAAAAGCTCACCCCGTGTTTAGCCTTCTGGAGAGACCAAGGTTGCTGGTTCCAGATTGCTGGGAGGGCACGTTCGGAGAGTTTGGCGCCGGGGTGCCCGTCACGAGCGTTAACTAATTGCCTTTTGGCGAGGACTGCGGTCGCCTAGCACCCCTGCCGTGGCTCCTACGCTTGCTCTCGCCTCATTGCGAGATGGATCGCCACAGACGATCCACCGTACCTGGAAGGATGAAGTACACGGGAACAATCGCGTAGACGACCAGAGGCATCCACGCATTCACGAAGCTGAGCGGGATGGCAAGCGCATACGCGATGGGCGCCAGTGCGACGCGCCGACGCGTGGCGGCGACGACGGCATCGGGCAAGTCAGAGGCGACGAGCCGTCGGCCCGAAGTCGCGTATATCCAATGCCAGAGGAGGATCAACCCGCACAAGCCGACGTTGATTGAATACACGATCATCGCAGTCCGTTTCGTAGGATGGTCGCCGAGCAGCGCCGTTGAGAAGGGGATCAGGGTGATGAAGAACATAAACAGCATATTGATCCAGAGAAAAGGGCGATCCGTGCGGCGGATGTAGACGTATTGATTGTGGTGGCCGATCCAACTCATGCCCAGTATGACGAAACTCAAGAAGATGCTCCCGAGCTTGGGCAGAATCTGCAAAAGTTGATGGACGAGTTCGCGCTCCGTAACGCCTGCGTTGGCGGGTATTCGAAGCTCTAACACAAGCAAAGTCATGGCGATGGCAAAGACGCCATCGACCAGCGTCTCAAGGCGAGTCTTCGGTAGACCTCCGACTAGATTTTCGCCCGTGGCCATGCGATCATGCGCGTTATTCGTTTCAGCCGGGGACACTCCATCACGGCTTCGGCTGAACGGCCCAACGTCCTCCGTAATGTGCTGGCGAAGAACGCGAGCCACTTCGGTGGCGAGCGTACGGATCAACGGCTGTCGTCTTGTGCTGAGCTACCGCGATACCGAGACAAGTGGAAGGCGCGGGACCAAGCGTCAATGGTAGGCCCCACGGGGAACAAATCTGGCCCTGCCCGTCGTTCACGAAACCATGCAGATCGGCGTTGACAGCTTCGCGGCGGCCATAGGGGACACCAGCCTGGTGGCCAGCCCCTCGGAACGGCTGCGCGACCTCCTGGAGGAGATCGCGTACGCGGACGAGGTCGGCCTCGACGTCTTCGGGGTCGGCGAGCACCATCGCAAGGAGTTTCTCGACTCGGCACCTGCGGTGATCCTGGCGGCCGCGGCGGCGCGAACGCAACGGATCCGCCTGACCAGCGCCGTGACGGTCCTCAGCGCCGCCGACCCCGTGCGCGTGTTCCAGAGCTTCGCGACGCTCGACCTGCTTTCGCAGGGCCGCGCGGAGATGATCGTCGGCCGCGGCTCGTTCATCGAGGCCTTCCCGCTCTTCGGCCACAAGCTGGAGGACTACGACTCGCTCTTCGCGGAAAAGCTCGACTTGCTGCTGAAGATCCGCGACAACGAGTTCGTGCATTGGTCGGGGGAGCATCGGCCCGCGCTGACCGGACAGGGCGTCTACCCGAGGCCGCTCCAGGATCCCCTTCCGATCTGGCTCGGTGTCGGCGGGACCCCTGGATCCTTCGCTCGTGCGGGCGTGCTCGGCCTTCCATTGATGGTCGCGATCATCGGCGGCGAAACGCGGCGCTTCCGGCCGCTCGTCGATCTCTACCGCGAGGCCGGACGCCGCGCCGGCTTCGGGGCCGACGGATTGAAGGTGGGCGTGCACGCCCTGGGCTACCTCGCGCCGACATCTAAGGAGGCCGCCGACGACTTCTTTCCGGGCTACGCCCGCGTGTTCGGCACGATCGGGAAGGAACGGGGGTGGTCCCCGCCCAGTCGTGCGCAGTTCGACGCGCAGCTGACGCCCGAGGGCGCGCTGCTGATCGGCACACCGGACGAGGTCATCGCGAAGGTCCTCCGACACGGCGAGGCTCTGGGTGGGATCTCGCGCATCACGTTCATGATGAATGCCGCGACGCTGCCGCACGCGAAGCTGATGCGAGCCATCGACCTGCTCGGCAGCGAGGTCGCCCCCGCTCTGCGCAAGGAATCCGCCTCGCGCGTCGCCTAGCTCCGGGGTGTCAATGGCACCGGCCTTACCCCATCGATCTCCGTGAGCCGCTGCCGTCCCGCCGCCCTCGTTGCCGTCATCGCCGTGACTTCACCTCCAAAAGCTAGCATACGTGCTTGCTGCGGTCCTTACCGGCGCGCACGAACAGGCCGCAGTCGACGTCACGTCGCTGACAGTCGCAGTGAAGTGCTGCAGCCACCAACGATAGGTGGCGATAGTAGCCGACGTGCAACCAGCGACTTGCTTGGTGAGTAGAAATGCCTCGACTGTCTCTTGAAGCTGGTGAGCGTTGGTTTTTTCGCCGGGTTTTGGAGAGGTTGAAATCGTGAAACCCCGCACTGGGTGCGGAGTGGCGCGCCCCGAGAGGACTTGAACCTCCGACCTTTGGCTGGCAGACGTTCAGTTTGACCCTCCAAACCCGGCGTCCGATGCGGGTTCCAGCGGGGTGAGCGTTGGCTTTCTACTGAGCCGATCCATCACGTTTCACCTCCTGTTGCTTTTAGATTTTCGACCCACTGACTTCATCAGGTTTCGAATCGGCTACGTGAGCCCGGGTCAGCCTGCCGCAAAATTGGCAGGGCCCGCACGATGCGATTGTAGGTCTCTTCGTCAGTCACGAGCGTCGGAGTCGTGAGCGAGCCATGCGACGTGTTCGGTGGCATCCACCGGCATCTCTTGTCAACGAACCGCACCTTGCCACTCATCTCGGTATTGCCCCATCCTTGGTCGAGCTCGTGCCTGCCGGGACCAGCCGGCGTTCGGCTCAACACGCGCTGTACGAGCCGGCTGGTGTTTTCCTACCCGAATCCCGTCGTCCCGACGAGGGCTCCCGCTACTTTCCGCAGCTCGACCAGTTCGTCTTGGGCCAGCGGTCGTAGCGGCGCACGGACGTAGGGACCGATTACCCCCCGCAGGTGCAGGACGGCCTTGATCCGCGGGATGTCGCTGCCGTTACGCACCGCGTGACAGACCGCCGCCACCTGTCGGTACGCTGCCGCGACCTGCGGCCAGGGCACAGCAGCGCCTGAGGCCACTGCCTTCCACATCGCGACGTACGGCTCCGGGATCGCGGCAGCCGGTCCTGAGACCATACCCGCCCATCCCATCGCCAGGACCTCCAAGACTAGTAAGTCGGCGCCAACGATGAGGTGGAATCCGGAGCCTCCCGCCTCTGCAAGCTGGAGGAGCCCGTACGCATCCCCCGTGCTGTCCTTCATCCCGGTCAGGCCGGCACGATCCCGCAGGATTCTGGCGACTGCCGGGGTGACCGTGTTCCCGGTTAGGGCCGGGATATTGTAGGCCAGCACGGGATGGTCTGGCACGGCGGCGCTGACAGCCACGTAGTGCGCGATCAATTCCTCATCGCGGTAGCGGAAGTAGTATGGGGTGACGACGGCGAGAGCATCGGCACCAGCGTCGACGCAGCGCTTGGCCAGATCCACTGTGGCGGCAGTCGTCACCGCGCCTGCATGCGCAATAACCGGCACGCGGCCCCGGGCGGCACCGACCGCCGCTCGTGTGGTCTCAACGCGTTCGCGCTCATCGAGGAGCGGACCCTCGCCGGTTGTGCCGCAGACGAATAGAGCGTTGACATCCTTGCCAATCAGCCACTCGGTGAGACGAGCCGTTCCGCCGAGGTCGATAGCACCCGATGCCTGCATCGGCGTTGGCATCGCGACGATCACGCCCCTCAGGCGCTGTGTGGTCTCGGATTTCGAAGCCACGTCCGTCCTCCATTCTCAGATCGGCGTCGACGACTGTCCGGCTCGTCCTGTCAGGGTTCGATTACCACGTGGCGGATCTCCCGGCGCAGCCGCGTATACGCGATGTGTACACGTCCCTCCCCATTCAGCACCACAGCCGGATACGAATGCTCGCCGGGCCCGGGCTCAAGGATGAGAATATTGCGCCACGATTTGCCGGCATCAGCACTCTCCGCGACGCACAGGGGGTATCGTAGGTCCCACTGCATGGGGTCCCGCCCGCGATCCGTATCGTTGTAACATAGCCAGACGCGGCCATTGCGGAGTTTCACCATGTCGATGCCCGCATTCGGATTGCGCAACGACGTGGCCTGTGCCCTCTGCCAGCTCTCGCCACCGTCGAAGCTTTCGGCCCGCCAGATCCGGCCAGCCTTCGTGCGCATCAGCATCAACAGGTGGTTTCGCGCCACCTCGATCACGGTCCCCTGAATCATCGGCACGCCGGTGCTTACGCCGATGGCCAGCGCATCGAAGCGCCAATGCGCTCCACGCCTGGACAGGTCGAGCCACGCACACCCTGCCTGCCAGAGGACCTCATCATACACAGGCAGCAGCAATCTGTTTCCAACGCGCAGCGGCTTGTTCTTCGTGAGTACGCCGGCGCGATCGAGGAGCACCATCTCCGGCCCCCACGTCCGCCCGCCGTCCGGTGACAGACGCGCGCAGGGGCGACCGTCGGTGCACCACTCCCCCCGCACGCGAAAATACACGAGCCAAAGTTCGCCCGGGGCGCCCTCGAAGAGCACGGGATTGCCGCAGGGCCGGCCGTCAGGCGGCACGACAAGTTGCGGCGACGCCCAGGCCCGGGCCCCCGCGGCCAGCCGTGCAATGTAGATGCCGGAGTCAGGACGTCCCTCCTCTGTGCCGCCGAACCACGCCCCCAGCACACCGCCTCCGGGCTGCGGAAGCAGTGTGGGGCCGTGGCAGAAGGCCGTCGGCAGCGGATTGGTGGCTGCGTATTGGGCGACAATCCGCATCGGTCACCCTCGCGCCGGGCGTATCAACCCTTCAGGCCAGTCGTCGCGATCCCACGGACAAAATAACGCTGCAGGAGAAGGAAGATGAGCAGCGCAGGCAGCGTCGCCATTGTCGCTGAGGCCAGCGCTGGACCATAGGCGGGGGCCGAGCCGCTGGTCCCAGCGTGCGAACCCATGTACTGCGCTATGCCTACCGGTAGCGTCCGTACACGGTCCGAGTTGATGGCGATGAGCGGCCATAGGAGGCTATTCCAGGAGGACACGAACGTCAGCGCCGCGACTGCTCCCAGGGCTGGCGCGGCCATGGGCATGACTACTGACCACCAAATGCGCCCTTCCCCCGCCCCGTCGATCCGTGCGGCCTCCTCCAGTTCCATCGGAAACCCCAAGAAGAACTGTCGCATCAGTAACACGCCTGTGATGTTCGCGGTCGTGGGGAGGATGAGGGCTGCGAAGCTGTCCAGGAGGTGGACCTCCGCGAACAAGAGGAAAAGGGGAATCACCGTCGCCTGGATCGGGACGAGAAGCATCGAAATGATGAGTGCAAACAGGACGTTGCTAGTCCGCGAGCGCAGGCGGGCCAGTGCATACCCCGCCAGCGCGTCGATCAGCACCACCGAGCCTGTGGCCGCGATCGCCACGACGATGCTGTTCAGCGTCCAGCGGCCGAAAGCAAACCGCCGGAGTACCGAGGTGTAGTTTTCGAGTGTGGGGGTCAGCGGGAGCCAGCGCGGCGGGTAACTCAGGATCTGCCCCTCCGGTTTCAGCGATGTCGATACCATCCACACGAGAGGCAGGACGGCGGCCATAACCGCGGCAAGGACGATGATGTAGAGCACGGTGCGACTCAGCGCGCGCACTAGGCGGCAGCCTCCCGCCGGAAGAGCCGGTGCACAACGAGGGTCACCGCAAGCAGGACCGCGAAGGTCGCATAGGCGACGGCGGCGCCGTAGCCCAGGTTGTAGGTCTGAAACGCCTGGTAGTACATGTACTGCACGAGCGTCAAGGTGGCTGTGCCCGGCCCGCCGGCCGTCATGACGTAGATCTGATCAAACACCTGCCCCGTATTGATCAGCGTCAGGATGACGACTGCATAGGTCGTCGGCGTCAGCAGCGGTAGGGTGATCGAGCGGAACCGCTGCCAGAAGGTCGCGCCATCCACGATCGCCGCCTCATGCAGCTCTGTCGGGATCTCTTGCAGCCCCGCCAGGAAGATGACCATGTTGTAGCCTACTGTCCACCAAACGGTCGTGAGCACAATCGCCACAAGGGCGACGTGCTCATTGATCAGCCAGGGGACGGAGGGGAGAGCCAGCAGCGACAGGTAGTAGTTGATGATGCCGAAGTTCGTGTCGTAGAGCCAGTTCCATAGCACGCCCACGACCGCGGACATCACGGCGTAGGGAGCGAAGATCAATACGCGTGCCAAGTAGCGTCCACGGAGCGGCTGGTCGACCAACAGTGCGAGGGCCAGTCCGCCCAGGATGAGCATGGGCCCGGCCATGGCCGTGAACGCCAGCGTATTCTTCACCGATACCCAGAACAGCGAGTCGTGCCACAGCGCTCGATAATTGGCCACGCCGATCCACCGCGGCGACCCGATGAGGTTCCACCGTGTTAGGCTGATCAGCCATCCGCCTGCGATCGGCCCGAAACGAAATAGAAGGAACACAATGAGGTACGGAACGAGGAAAAGGTAGCGGGCCGCCGCCTGGTCGCGTGCACGTGTACGAGGCGCCGGCGCGGCGACCGAACGAACGAGATTAGCCATAGTGATCGGGGGGCGGGCAGGACACCCGCCCCCCGGTCACGCCCCTAGGGCGCGGCGAGCACGCTATCGATACGTTGCCGTAGCGTGCGGACGATGGTCGCCGGATCCTCGTTGCGTAGCGTCGCCGCCTGCGCGGCCTGCACGATGGGGCTGGGCGCAGCCGCTGAGAATACCTGCGCAGACTTCACGATATTGGGGAGTATGACCTCGTATGGCAGCATCGAGACGAACGCCGCCCGTCCCTTCAGGCGGCGGAACCGATCGGTTTCAGCGGCCAGGCGAAAAACCGGAATGTTCCCACTGGTCGCCCAGAAATCGGAGTTTCTGACGACCCACTGCGCCAGGGCCAGGGTCGCCACCTGCTTTGCACGGTCACGTTGCTTGGGAATGGTCAGGATGTGACCACTTCCCCACACTGCCGGCCGGCCGAACACGGAGGGAAACGGCGCCGTGGCCCAGTTTAGGCCTTGCTGCTTCTGCATGGCCGGCATCTGCCAGGGCCCATCGATGAGCATCGCGGTGCGGCCAGTGAGGAAGTCCTGCGCCGGATTCGACTCGCCGACCGGCACAACCTGATGCGTGAAAATCAGATCCTCTACCCATTTCCAGGCGGCGATGCCCTGCCCATCGTCGAAGTTCACCTGCGTCCCACTGATGGAGAAGCCGCCGCCCTGCTGGTAGAGCAGGGCAAACCAGATGTATAGAGCGTGGTGGTTGTTGGGGAAGGCCAGGCCGTATTGCTTGACATTCTTCGCATCGAAGCCCGGATCTCCCGGATGCCGTCCGGCTGCGTCGATGGTCAGCCGGCGCGCCGCGTCGATGAGCGCGTTGCCGGTTGTCGGAGGGTTCGCCGGGTCGAGGCCCGCCTGCTTGAACAAGTCCACATTGTAGTACAGCCCGTGCATGTGGAAGTCGAGCGGTAGCGCGTACTGGGTCCCCTTGTAGGACGAGTACCCCCACGCGTTTTTGTCGTAGTCGCCGGCCTTGACCTCAACGTCAGAACCGAATGTGGTCAAGGGTTCGAGCAGGCCGCCCTCGATGAACTGAGCCGTATCCTGTGGATGCATCGCCATTAGGTCGGGCCCTTCGCCCGCCCGCATCGATGTGAGGAACTTGTCAAACAGCGGGGTCCACTGCAGGGTCGTCAGCGTGACCTGCACGTCAGGATGCCTGGCATTATACTGATCCACCATGGCCCGCATGACGTCGCCGTCCGGGCCCGTCCAGCCGCCCCAGAACGTCAGCTCTAACGGCGCGGCGGCATGGACCTGAGCCGCCAGGAGCACCCCCAGGGCCATGCATACTACGAACGCGATAGCCTTTCGCATCGCTTGCCTCCTATGTGATGGCATTGGTGACCGGCAGAGGGATGATAACGAGGGAAGGACACGATTGCCGGGGTCATAGCATATCGCGCCCGAGAGAACTTAGTGCCTGTCCGCATGACCACGTCTCGAAGCGGCGTGCTGACTATGTATGCAACAGCCGCTTGTCGACAGGTTACATGGATTCTGTTCTTCGTGTCTTTCGCGATTCCCCTCCAACCTGACAGTGAACTACTTGTGCCTAGTTCAGCTCATGGCCAGCCACGTACCGGGAACGCTGAGTGCTGTTCCGTGTGGCCCTCAACCCGCTCACACCGTTCGGATTCAGGACTGCCCCTGCTCTTGAGGATTGGCTTCCATGGTCCGTACTCACACCCTCCAAAAGCCACGACGACTGGCCACCCGGGGTGCCAACTCCTCAGCCATCGGTACTCAGCGCAAGTACTGGAGAAGCGGGGCGTGCCGTCGTCGATACTCCTCGGCGATCTTGGCCGCAATCTCCGCCGACGGCACGAGGGGATGCAGAGCCAGCGCCGCGAGTGCATCAGTCCATCTTCGGCCTAGCGCCGCAGCGACGGTGGTTCGCTCGTAGGCCTTGACGCGCAGTACTAACTCACGCACCGCGGCGGGGAGGGCGCCCATTCTCCGGGGACGTGGGCCAGCGGGACCGATGCGGCAGGGGACCTCGACGACGTCGTCAGGCTCAAGATCCTCGATGCCCTTGTCGGCGGCGACGTTGACAATCAGCTCTGCACCATTAGGATGACGTAACGCCTCGATCA
>Ga0209180_10001171_pt1 | contig 12955 bp, 12 predicted proteins | sample CZO8metaG_3_FD_188355 | JGI IMG/M metagenome (GOLD analysis project Ga0209180, IMG submission 188355) | Vadose zone soil microbial communities from the Eel River Critical Zone Observatory, Northern California, USA - CZOApr15con2H2.8 metaG... | ecosystem: Environmental > Terrestrial > Soil >...
AGGCGCTGGCGAATTCAACGAGAAAGGCATCGCCCATGGTCTTGATCTCCCGGCCGTTATGCTTTGGGAAGAGAGGACGGAGGACCATTCGGTGTTCTTCAAGTAGCTCTAGTGCGAGGGCTTCATTCTTCTGAGAGAGAGAAGTGTATCCGACCATATCGGTGAAAACTATCGCTGCCAAACGCCGGGTTCCATCGTTCACTGTCCCAGCACTTTACTTCTATCAGTCTGTTCTCCTTTCTTAACGATATCGCAGAGCGACTTTTGCCATCAAGCTACTCGTCACTCCTTCACGCCGCGTCCATCCTTCAACCCACCCAAGCAAACCCGGGTCCAAATGCGTTAGGTTTACAGGTGTAGTGTTGGAAGCGCGTGGCTCGTTCTACGACCAGCACTCCCATAATGGATTTATCAGCCGTACCGGCAAATGAGCTTGCGCAACAAACTTGTCCCATGGGCAACGGAGGTTGGCCGCGATAATGTTCACAGACATGGTAGGTTACACCACCCTCGGACAACGGAACGAATCCCTTTCGATCGCTCTGGTCGACGAACAGAGAAGGCTCATCAGGCCTGTTCTCCTCAGGCATAACGGCAGAGAGGTGAAAACTATCGGTGACGCGTTCCTTGTCGAGTTTTCAAGCGCAATGGACGCTGTAAGATGCTCGTATGATATCCAAAGAGCAACCAGAGAATTCAACATCTCGGCACCCGTAGAGCAGAAGCTTCACCTCAGAATTGGTCTTCACCTCGGTGATGTAGTGGAATCACAGGGCGACATCTCCGGAGATGCAGTAAACATAGCGTCACGGATAGAACCGTACGCAGAAGATGGAGGAGTCTGTCTCAGTCGACAAGTCTACGATCATGTTCAGAACAAGTTTGAGGTGCCACTTACAAGCCTGGGACTGAAGTCGTTGAAGAATGTGAGCTCATCAATGGAGGTGTACAAAATGCTGATGCCGTGGGACGAGGCAAGGGCCGTCGCTCCGACCGAACACGACGCGAGAAGAATCGCCATTCTGCCGTTTGCTAACATCAGCCCTGATATCGCGGACGAGTACTTCGCTGATGGAATGACGGATGAGCTGATCGCAGTTCTGTCCAAGATAAGCGGTCTCAGGGTTGTCGCAAGAACTTCCGTCATGCGATTCAAAGGAGAGAAAGTTACTGCAAATCGAATAGGCCAGGAGCTGAGGGTTGGTTCTCTGGTTGAGGGAAGTGTAAGAAAGTCCAAGAATCGGGTCCGAATAACGGTCCAACTGGTCGATACTCAGACTGAAGAGGATCTCTGGACTGAGACGTACGACCGAGACCTACAGGACATTTTCTCCGTCCAGAGCGATATTGCCCAACAAGTAGCGAAGGCGCTGGAACTCCGGCTGGGAGTTCGAGAAAGCTCAGCCCTCCGACAACAGCAGACTCAGAGTCCAGAGGCGTATTCTCTCTACCTCAAGGGAAGAAACCGATGGAATCTTAGATCCGAGCGCGATCTTAACCGAGCAATCAAGTATTTCGAAGAGGCAACAGGAAAAGATCCACGTTACGCACTCGCTTACGCCGGGCTGGCTGACTGCTACAGCATACTCGGATATTACGGCTATCGCCGTGCATCGGTTGTATCCCCTAGAGCGAAAGAGTTGGCAGAGAAGGCCTTGTCACTCGACGAGAATCTCGCTGAACCCCACGCGTCCTTAGGACAAGTCTTGATGAACTACTACTTTGACTGGAAGAGATCGGGTTCGGAGTTAGACCGTGCTCTGGAACTGAACCCGAGCTATGCCACTGCACATTTCTGGCGCGCTACTCATTACATGTCCCATGGAAGATTCGATGATTGTCTCGCCGAAGTGAAGAAAGCCGTAGAACTCGACCCATTGTCGATGATAATTCTAACTGATGCGGCGAAGGACTTCTACCTGTCGAGGCATTATGATGAGGCTATCGACCAGTACAAGAAATCTCTCCAAGTGGATCCCAACTTTCCAATTGCCCACAAAGGTCTCGCAGAGGTTTATGCGCAAAAGGGAATGAACAATGAAGCAATCTTAGAGATCGAAAAGGCCATAGAACTCTCGGGAAAAAGTGTCTTCATCCTAGACGACCTCGGCTACATCTACGCTCGAGCCGGCAGAAGAGAAGACGCGATGAAAGTACTCGAAGACCTCGAACGAACAGCCGCGGATGAGTATGTCCCAGCATATGGGAGAGTAGTAATCCATGCGGCGCTGGGAGACCACGAGAAGGCGCTGACTTGGCTGGAAAAAGCGTATGAGGAGCGAAGCTTTCTGGTGTACCTCAAGGTCGATCCGGCCTTCGACGCGCTTCGAGAAGAAGAACGATTCGTCAAGATCCTTGAAAAGATCGGACTCTAGACATGCCCGCCCTTGATCCCTCTTCCCAACCTCAGAGAAGACTCGCGGCAATCATGTTCACCGATATGGTCGGATACACCGCGCTAGGACAACGTGACGAATCGCTGTCGCTAGCGCTTGTTGAGGAGCAGAGAAAGCTTCTGCGCCCCATTTTCAAGAGACACAATGGCAAGGAAATCAACACGATGGGAGATGCGTTCCTAGTCGACTTTCCGAACGCACTTGATGCTGTGAGATGTGCCTACGATGCCCAGCGAACTTCGAGAGAGTTCAACATCTCCCAACCACCTGAGCGGAGAATCAGGTTGCGGATAGGTCTGCATCTCGGGGACGTGCTAGAATCACATGGCGACATCCGGGGTGATGCGGTCAATATTGCATCTAGAATACACTCGTTGGCCGAGGACGGAGGCATTTGCGTCACACGGCAGGTCTATGACCAGGTCCAGAACAAGTTCGATCTTCCACTCAAGAGCCTCGGATCAAGGTCCCTGAAGAATGTAAATGCCCCACTCGAGGTATACAGGATGGTGTTGCCGTGGGAGAGGGAGCAGAAGAGCACTGCCGCGCAACTAGAAACCAGTAGGGTTGCTGTGCTACCCTTTGCCAACATGAGCCCTGACCCCAATGACTCGTATTTTGCTGATGGCATTACTGAGGAGATAATCTCAACGCTTTCAGGCATAAGCGGGCTGAACGTCATTTCCCGTACTTCTGTCATGGGCTACAAGGGGACAACCAAGAGAGTCAAGGAGATAGGCGGTGAACTTGAAGCAGGGTCCGTGCTCGAAGGCAGCTTCAGAAAAGCCGGCAACAGGATACGGGTAACGGCTCAACTGATTGATGTTAGAGACGATCGGCACGTCTGGGCCCATAGCTACGACAGGAATCTCGATGATGTCTTCGGAGTCCAAACCGACATTGCAAAACAGGTCTCAGACGCACTACGTGTAAAGATCCTGGCCCCGGAGATCGATAGGATTGAGAAAAAACCAACCGAGAGCACGAAGGCATACAACCTCTACTTGCATGGCAGGTACCATCTAAACAAGAGAGGCATAGACGACATCAACAAGGCAGCAGAATACTTTACCCAGGCGATCAAAGAGGACGCAAGATTCGCCCTCGGGCACGCTGGTCTCGCAGATTGTCATGAACTGCTCGCTAGCAACTCGAGTATCGATACCAAGGCGAACCATGAGAGAGCCAAGATGGAAGTGTCCACTGCCTTGGAACTGGACGGGGATCTCGCTGAGGCGCACACTACACATGGGCTAGTTCTCCATGATGAGTATGATTTCAAGGGCGCAGAGCAGGAGTTCAAGAGAGCGATCGAACTCAAGCCAAGCTATGCCACTGCGCACCAGTGGTACTTCCACGTTCTCCGGGCAGAGTCGCGATGGGATGAAGCACTCAAACAGATCGAGAAAGCGGTAGAGTTAGATCCATTCTCTCAGATCATCAATCTGAATCACGCCATGTATTATGAGTCAAGGAGAGACTATGCCAAAGCTCTTGAGTTAAGCGAGAAAGCGGTTGAGCTAGATCCCAACTTCGCTTATGCACACTTCCAACTCGGTGCGACCTATGCCAAGATGAAGAGGTTAGATGATGCGAAGCTGCAGTTCAAGATGGGGGTCAGGCTTCTTCAAACAGCATACCCCCAAACACTTGAGAGGACGGAGGCTTTTGTCGCATATCTCGAAGACAACAAGGAAGAAGTTCGGAGACTTCTCCCGAGGCTGGAAGCGACGATCGGAGCGCCGTTGGCCGCCACTGCGATGGAAATTGCGGGATACTATTTTTACCTAGGTGAGGTTGACACCGGGTTCGGCTGGCTCGAGCAATCCTACTCCAGAAAGGAGTCACAAATCACAGACATTGCCCACGATGAAATCTTTGATGGAGTCCGCAATGACCCAAGGTTTCAGACTATCTTGAAAAGACTCGGATTCGGGCAACCTTTGCAAGTTCTTGCATTCACATAACCGAACAGTTCCTATTCGGTTTACGCTCCCCATTTTCGATTGAGACCACTTCCGGAACAAGGGGTTCGAATCCCAACCCAGTTGACTTGAGCGTTACAAACGATTTTAGCCTGAAATGATCTAGGCACATGGGATTCAGTTGTCGCAGGGCGAGCGCAGACTCGCTGCAGTAATGTTCACCGACATGGTGGACTACACAACCATGTCGGAAAAGGACGAGGCACTCGCGCTCACCCTGCTCGAAGAACATAGACAGTTGCTACGCCCCGTTTTTGCGAGACATGGAGGTCGTGAAGTCAAGACTATTGGCGATGGCTTCCTCGTCGAATTTCCAAGCGCTCTCGAAGCGGTAAGATGCTCCCTGGAGATCCAGCAGCTCATGTACAAGCGGAATCAGGACGTTCCTTCTGAGAGGAAGATACTGCTGAGAGTCGCAGTTCACCTTGGAGATGTTGAACACCGGGACGGAGATGTCTATGGAGACGCCGTGAATATCGCTTCAAGAATACAGTCTCTAGCGGACCCCGGAGGAGTTTGCATAACTCAACAGGTCTTTGATCACGTACGAAACAACGAAGAATTCCGTACAGAGGCCCTTGGACAAAACCAGCTGAAGAATGTGCAGATACCTACGATGGTTTACAGAGTTCTGCCCTCAACTGAAAGGACCAAGCTCACTAAAAGCGACATTCTCGAGCCCCGAAGAGTCGCCGCACTACCGCTGGCCATCCTCAGCTCTGACCACGAGGACGAGTATTTCGCGGACGGCCTTACCGAGGAGATAATCAACACGCTCTCCTCGATTTCTGGACTCAACGTGATTGCAAGAACATCCGTGATGAAATTCAAACAATCAAACAAGAGCGTGGGCGAGATCGGACGAGAACTCAAGGTCGGAACTATTCTTGAGGGAAGCGTGAGGAAGGCTGGAGGCAGACTCCGGATCAGCTTACAGCTGATCGATGTCGGAAGCGAGGCGCCTATCTGGGCACAGAAGTACGACAGAGAGCTGGAGGACGTTTTCAAGATACAGACTGACATCGCGGAACGAGTGGCCGAGGCGCTGAAGGTTCAGCTTCTCAGAGAAAACAAAAAACTGATCGAAGACAAAGCTCCCGAAAACATAGGAGCCTATGTCCTCTACCTGAGAGGACGATACTACTGGAGCAAGAGGACGAAGGAAGACCTCGAGAAGGCAATAACGTATTTCAGGGAAGCGATAGAGAAGGATCCCAACTACGCCCTGGCTCACGCGGGAATGGCGGACTGCTATACTCTGATGGGGCGCCATCTCTACCTCCCCGTTAAGGAGTCCTTCGAGAAAGCTCGAAGCTACGCGAACAGGGCATTAGAACTTAACGATAACCTTGCAGAAGCACATACTGCACTCGCCGCCGTTCTGATGATTTACAACTGGGACTGGGACCTGGCAGAGGAACAGTTCAAGCACGCGATCCAGTTGAACCCGAACTACGCAAACGCGCACTATTTGCATTCCGTGCTCTTGCAAACGACAGGAAGGCTGCAAGAATCGGTTGCGGCAGCCGAGAAGGCCCAGGTACTCGACCCCCTCTCTCCTGTTATCGGAATGGGCGTTGTATCGGCCTACTTCTTCTCAGAACAATACGACAAAGCCCTCGATGAATGTCACAAGTATCTCGAAATGAACCCTAGCTTCGTCGTAGCCCAAGACTATCTAGTCCACCTACATGTGCGAAAGGGACAATTCGAAAGAGCGGCCGAGGAAGTGAAAAGACTAGTTGATATTAGTCAGAGAAAAGCGGAAGCCACAGCGCATCTGGCCTATGTCGATGCCGCGTCGGGAAAGACCGCGGAAGCAAAGGACCTATTCGAAGCATTCGCTGCAGATTCAAAGCTTGGCTATTCAAACCCGACCATCTTCATCACAGTATACTCGATTCTCGGAGACCAAGATAATGCGTTCTTATGGGCCGAAGAAGCTCTCGAATCCGGCAAGATAGCCTTCCCTTCCCTCAGGTATAGTCCGGACCTCAAGAAGTTCAGAGCCGACCCCCGCTACAGTTCACTCCTAGCGAAGGCCCGCCTGCAATAGGCCGCTGACAATCTACGAACGAACTTTCTAAACGGTTAGGGTTTGATGATCTTTTGCCACGACTATCGAGCTATCAAAAGCGGCGGACGCCTGAGCCAGGTATTGCTTTTCAGCTCCTTCGTTCCCGGGAGATATGTGAGTTAGAACCAGCCTTCTCGCCTTAGCAAGCTTTGCCGTGTTTGCTGCGTCTCTCGCCGTAGAATGGCGGGTTAGAGCGGCCACCGACTCCTGTCCATCGAGAAAGGTGGAGTCGTGAATCAGCAAGTCGCATCCTTTTGCGAATTCCGAAACCTTGTCGGACTTTGCTGTGTCTCCGATGTAGACGAGATCGCCTCGATCTGTCTGGAATCGATAGGCCAGATTCTCAGGGTCATGGACGGTCGTGACGGACTCGATGCTGACATCTTCCGGTCTCACGAACGTAATGTCAAATTTCACCCAGGCGTATGGGGTCGACTGGAGATCAAGGATTCGTTCCAGTGCGGGTCCTGTGCTGGAGGAGCTGACTACTCGTAGGGGCTTGGTTCTGCCTTCCATCGCCATTGCCCAGACAAGTCCTGTGAAGTCTCCGATGTGGTCCGAGTGGGTATGAGAGATGTAGAGATCGTTGATTGAATCGAGCTTTCTTCCTGATCTTATCAGGTTCGTGAGAACTCCGAATCCCACGTCAAGTAGCTTGTCCTCGAACAGGATGCCGGCGCACATTCTCTCCTTGGTCAGAACCGAGCCGCTGGTGCCAAGGAAAGTGAGCTTCGGCATGCGGCATGTAATCGAGAGGCGAGTATTTGGATTTGTGCTGAATAAATTTCTGTGGACATCACTAGAAATATCGGGAAAAGTGTCGGAGGAAGCCAGACTTGATGAATCCGGGGCTAACGCTTTAAGTAAGCAGACAAAATTGACATGGTATCAGTTGACATAATCCTTGGACAAGAAAGCCAATCCGCAAGCCGCTAAAATGCTGGCAGAGGTTCCACTCTTTGCCGGGTTGAAGGGAAAGCAGATCAAGTCGGTTGCAAGCGCTTTCGCGAGAGAGCGTTCCTACAACGCTGGGGAGGTCATAGAGAAGGAAGGAGGGTCCGCGGTTGCATTCTATCTCATAACCGGCGGGTCAGTCGAGGTCCGTAAGGGAGAGAAGCTGGTTACGAAGCTGGGTCGAGGCCAGTTTTTCGGAGAGATGGCTCTCATCGATAAGCAGCCGAGGTCCGCCACTGTGGTCTCAGCGGAATCCGGTACGAAGGCCCTGGTTATGCCACTCTGGAACTTCAAAGCGGCGATTGAAACCGATCCCAAGATCGCCATGGGAGTCATGAAAGAACTCGCAAGGCGCCTGCGCGAGACGACGAACGCTCTCACGGAATAGCCAAACCTAGCTTCAAACAGCTCAATGCCGTGCGACTCTGGGCAAGTTTCTGTTTTTGTGGCCTAAAAGGGCTATTCCTTGTCCAAGTCAAGGCAACCTAAGTAGAATCGCGAACGAGTTCTAGGAAACTGCGTCATCCAGTTAGGCAAACGGGGGCATAGAATGGTGCTACGCATGCAATCATGCAAAGCTCTCAGGCATACCGCACACCTGTCCCGGACAACTGCCAAGATAAGAAACTCCTGAACCCAGAAAGAACAGCCCGTGAATCGGCTCTCTTTTCACAAATTCCAATCTGAGAAGCCAAGATAACAAATGTTAAATTGACAAGCATCGCTTTTGCGACCCGGTAAGCATGACGAGAGAAATCGCTTGTTCCCAGTGTGGCTTCCGAGTCCGAGCCGATTCCGACGACGAGTTGGTCGAACACTTCAAGCAACACTCCAAAGAGGCTCATCACATGGAACCAAGCCGGGAGCAAATCCTGGCCATGGCCAAGACCGTCCAAGTAGCAACCGCCTAAGCGAAAACGGACCAATCCTAGGGAAACAGTTCTCGGCCTCAGAGCGGTAGCTACATGCGCTGCCTAGATCTTGGAACTAGCGACGCCTTGTTCGACAGCCGCTGATTGAGAGAGTGCATGTCTTCGGGCAAAACGACTGCTAGGCCCTGACTTTCCTGCATAGTTCGAAAGCCGCTTGTTCAGGCCAACACTAGTCGAAGAAGAGTTACAGAGAGTAGTGGCAGTTCGGGCATTCCCACCTCAAGAGAACGCCCTGTCTGTTAGTGATTTTTTCCAAGAGCGCTTTCCTGCAATTAGGACAGAGAACTTGCTTGTCCTCCGGCTCGTCATGAGCCATCAGCGCTTTCAGGAGGTGTGGTTTCGAGACCTCTCTCGCTACGTCTGTTAGAGTGACCCAACCTAGAAGTTTTTCATCTTCGAAGACACCGAGCCTGGTGATTCGGTTCTCTACCAGCATTTTTGCCGCGATCTTCGTTGATTCGTCAGGACCTATTCTGAAGAATGGAACCAACATTTCACCTGCGCTGACTTCGTCCGGTCTCTTGTTGAGAGGAACAAACTTCCAGAGTAGCGCTCGCTCTGTGATCAAGCCCACAACTTTTTCACCTTCAACCACCGCCGCGCCAGAAGTCTTCTCTCGATTCATCACGGTTGCAGCTTCGAGGATAGTGTCGGAGGATTTCACTCTGGGAACGTTGGTTGACATTACTTTCCTGATTTTCGCCAAACCTGTTTCTGCCTCGTTGGCGCGGTTGGGAACTCTTCTAAGATACCGAGCTGATTCCGTTGAGCTTCTGTATTGTTAGGGCGATAGAGCTGAAATCCATCTCGCCTTGGCCTTGGTTCATGCTGACGGTGAAAAGCTGCTTCGCGAGGCTGCCGGCAGGAAGAGCTACCTTCTGTCGCGTTGCTTGATTCTCCGCCAAGGTTAGATCCTTCAAGAGCATGTTCACAGTGAAGAGAGGAGTATAGTCTCCTTTTGCGATCAAGGGTCCTTTGACATCTGAGAAATAGTTCTTGTGGGGTGTCTGGTTGAAAGCGTCGACGAAAGCTCGGGGCTCGAAGCCGAGTTTCTGCGAAAGTATGAAGGATTCTGAGAAGGCTAGACTGATGGTTCCGAGAAAGAGGTTGAGGATGAGTTTCATCTTATGTCCGCTCCCAGGTTTTCCAAGGTAGATCACAGTGGAGCCGAGCTGGTTGAGAAATTCTCGTTTCTTCTCGAACACGTTCTCGTCGCCGCCCACGAGTAGGGATAAGTTTCCTTTAGCGGCCATGTCTGGGTTGCCTATGACCGGGGCGTCAACCCTATCGACACCTGCCCTCTTCGCTTGCTCTGCCTCCCGGATAGAACCGTCTGGATCGATGGTACTCATCTCGACCCAGAGGGCTCCCTTCTTCAAGGCCCGCAAGGCCCCATTGTCTCCCATGACCATGCTATCGACCACGTCCTGATCTGGTAGAGAAGTAATGACAACATCGACAGACTTAGCCAGCTCGATGGGAGAGGGGTGCGCTACTGCTCCTTTCGCAACTAGCCCGCGTAGCTTATCTTTGCTCCTGTTGTAGACGTGGACCTCGTTTCTCTTTGAGAGAAGGTTGGTTGCGAACGCGCTTCCCATCTTGCCAAGCCCCAAGACTCCGACTCGTGCCATTTCGGACAAACCTCGTGGTGGCACATTCATCCCTGTGAAGATAAGACTAGTTGCTAGCTCAAGGGTCCGCCGTTCTCAACTACAGTCTCTGAGGTTGACTAGCAGACTCAACTCCTTTCACCACTGGAGGGGTCCCGATATCTGCGAGAGAGAAAAGATCGGGATGGCCGCTTCGATAAAGGCCTACTAGTCCCCATATCGGAGGACCAGAGAATCAAACAAAACAAGCCTGGGCTTGAAGACATAGAAACTAGACAAGAGACTCTGGGAGATACAAATTGTGTCCCGCGCAAGCCTATCGTTGCTACTTTGCAGCGACGCTGTTGCTACTGATCTTAACAAGTAATGTATCGGGTCCAAGAGATGGAATATCGTTCCCTACTCGAGGAACCGATCATGGCTACATTTCGCAATTGGGAAGTCAGCCTGACTTTCAGATGCAGATTCCACCGAACCAGTTTTTGGTGAAAAGTGGGACCAGTGCTAATATTTCGATATTCTTCACACCCCTCAACGGCTTTTCCGGAAACGTAACCTTGAGCGGCGCTGTCTCCCCCAACGGGTCCTCATCTCCCACCATCAGTCTTCCGCCTACCGCCATGGTGAATTGGACAATCTCGGGGATTCCCCACTACTTCATGATTGTCAATACGACCATAGCAACACCGTTGGGATTTTACACAGTCACCGTTTATGGTGTGAGTGGCTCAATAACACATACCGCGACCGTGACACTTGGCATAACCAGCGTATTTGTCCCAAGTAATGGCTCCGAGATGTTGTACAAGGCAAATTTCACCAATGTAGCATACGCGGGCCACTCAACCGTTCTGAACAATACTTTCGAAGACCTTGGCTACTTATCGATAGGCATCTCGAGTCTGACTATCGCTGCAACCTTCGGGACCTTCCAAGACAACAATGGGACTTACTGTACGCAAAATTGTTGGCTTGCAATAGTCAGTCCCTTCGCGGAAAAAACCGCCTCCTTCACAATCCTGATTCCTGCATATAGGCTCTGGAAACTATTCAGTGACAATGACAATCAGCTGGGCTCTCCAACCAGGAAACTTCCTTTATCAGACCGCTGCTCCTGATCTAGTTACACAGGGCAGCGTCATAGTCTACTCCAGCCCTCCAGGACCCTACAAAGCCCCCTGGTGGACCCCATTCGCGATCCTCGGAGGAGTAGCGGCCGCCGCCCTCCTACTTACAATGCTACTACTCTGGAATGAAAAGAGGCGTAAGTTAACCCTGCAGGGCCAGACGGCGACAATTGGAACAGCTGAACCTGTGAGCATAACGAAGACTTGTCCTATTTGCGGCACGACTGTCCCTGAAGCTAAATTCTGCAGAAAATGTGGCAATGAACTCTCGTAGAAAGACGAAAATAGAATCTTTCATCATCCAGGAACAAACTGAGCAGTACCATTACTCTCCGTCGTTGGCATTAGAAAAAAAGACGATGTGTTCGTATCGTCATCCTGTGCCTATGTTAGTCTGCTAAGACTAGCTTAGGGTCGGACGGCTCCTCTTTCATATCCAGTAGAGGCTTGGCGAAGCTGTAGATGAGCGTGCATTCTTTCTCGTCAATCTTGAAATTGACGCTACAGATCTTTGACGCCATCACTCGGAGGAGCTCTGCAACATCTCGCGGAACTTGCAAGTAGGTTGTGTTCCGAATAGTCACCGGCTTTACCGATAGTCCCATAGGTTTTCTCCAACAATCACTACCGCATTACTGAACTATCGGCATTGTGGGACTATCCGACGGGTGAAATTGAGACCCTTTGAATAACGACGGTGTCAGGCTGTGTGTGTCTGTTCTCGTATCTCATGGCCCTTGCTGCTAGCGAAGAGATCGAGAGATCGACGAAGGATCTACTGAGATCGAGCCCGCGGAACGAAGACCCTGCTGGCTCCAGGACAGATGTTCTTGTGAACTCTTTCATAGAAGACCCTGTCGAACGTTTCTCCGCATTTTTCACAAGTCACCTTTCTAGCCTGATGAGCAGACTTGAACGGAGACTTCTTCATAGGAGCGTTCCCCATCGGCAGTCGCTCAGCTATTCCACTAGGACTCCTCTAAATCTTCCTCTGACCACAGCCTAATCAGTAGAGCGAAGAAAATTCAATATCTAGCCGAAGGAAAACGACAAGAGTGCCCTTCGTAGGAGCAACCCCTCTCGACTTAGTGCGTGTGTGTGTCTATTTTATCCAAGATATTCTAGTTGACTAATTACAGCAGGGATGAAGGTAACAATTGGCCTATGGATTTGCTGCCTCCTAGAATGTGCAGTGGTCTAGAATGGCTGTAGCACACGGACGCTCTCAACATGAGGCTCCGGTCGAACTCGCTACCGCTCAGCCTGACTCAAGAGTAGACCCCGTGATGTTTACTCTCATTCTCAAGTTTCTACAGACCCCTGGTCAGGTCCTTCTCGTTCAGGGACCTCCGGGTTCGGGCAAGACGACCTTTGCGCTTGAGATTCTCAACAGTCTAGAGGAGACCCATAAGATATACGCGTCAAGCAGGGTAGCTCCAGCTAGGCTCCGTCTGCAGTTTCCGTGGATAGACGAAGTCATCGACACGATGTCCGGCAGAACCGCGAGAGCGAGCTGGATAGATGAGCTTCACGACCTTCGACGGGTCGAACCGGACACGATTTTCAACCAAGTTCTCAGGTTGAAGCATTCGAAGCAGAGAGCTGTGTTGGTTGTGGATAGTTGGGAGGGTGCTATTCGAAACACGAACGACGAGGGCAGAAAAATGCTCGAGTCAGCTGTCCTCTCGGAGCTCGATGAGAGCAAAGTTAGCGTTGTGATAGTGGTCGAAGATTCCAAGAAGGCCGGCGACCTCGGCTACCTAGTTGATGGGATCGTAACTCTGGATCAGTCGGAGCTTGATGGGAGGAGGGTGCGAACCATCGCGATTAACAAACTACGCGGCTTCAGCGTTCCCACAAAACGGGGAATATTC
>Ga0209180_10001172_pt1 | contig 12952 bp, 13 predicted proteins | sample CZO8metaG_3_FD_188355 | JGI IMG/M metagenome (GOLD analysis project Ga0209180, IMG submission 188355) | Vadose zone soil microbial communities from the Eel River Critical Zone Observatory, Northern California, USA - CZOApr15con2H2.8 metaG... | ecosystem: Environmental > Terrestrial > Soil >...
CTTCGGCCTATTCTTCATCAAATTCCCGATAAGGATCGCTCTACTGTCCAGAAAAGCTTGATTTACTGGGCCGATTCCTACGATGCGATTATCTGCTACCGCGAAGTAACTCCCTTCTATCGCGAAGCCACCCCTTAGCGTTTAGTTCGTCGACACAGCGGTAGATGTTTTGCCTGATTAGTGCGGGCTATTCCTAGAAACTAAATTACGGAACGATTCAAGCGAGGAGATGGCATTGAGGAGGTTCAGGATTTGACATGGTCTAGCGGAGCGCCGAGAGCCTCAGCCACGGCGAGCAGGGATTTTAGGTTGGCGAGGGCTTCTTCTTTGGTTTCTCCGCAGACGCGCTTGTCACGCAGCGCAGGATGCGAAGCAAGCCAGCAACCGAGAGCTTCGTCGAAGACAACTTTTTCGGACGGCATGTTTGGGGATTGTAGCACGGAAAGGAAACCATAGGTAACGTGGCCGAATTCCGCGAAAAAGTCGCTGATGCCGGGAGCCCGCAGCCAGGGAATCCGCTGCAGGCCTCCGTCGAGCGCATCCTGATGAGCTACGGGGATCAGGCCTTCCAGGAGCTCTCGCGGTACCGCTTCGCGGAAGAACGTGAATGGTACGAAGAGGCTCTCTTTTATCAGCGCCGGCAGTGGCTCAAGTGGAACGATTCCACCAGGCGTTTCGATGTGATCAAGCAGGATCCGGACCGGCCCAAGCCGATGCCGGTGACAAACTATTTCGCGCGCACAGTGAACGCCAACGCCAACCAGCTGCAGAAGCCGCGCATGGCGTCCACACCGATGGATGATTCCGATGGCAACCGCCGCGGCGCGGAATTCGCTCTGCGCGCGGTCAAAGCAATCGATGCGGAAAGCGGCATGGACATCCTGCGGCCGAAGCTCGCAAAGCACGATGTACTCTGGGGCCTGGGCATCACGAAGGACGTAGTCGACACTTCGAAATCGAGCGGGATCGAGGACGTGCCGGAATTCTCGACCACGTCGTGCCTGCCCCGCCAACGGTAGCCATCGCGGGCGCGCCAATTCTTCAGAGATGTTCTCTCTCAAATTGCCACGCTGCCCGGAGTGTTGGCAGCCGGAGCAACGATGGCGCCACCTGGATACGTCGATTCGACAGGGTCCTATTGGGTTGATCACATGCCGGCGCAACTCGACCCGACTGCCCCTGCCGTGATCCTTTCCATCGTCGCGCCTGGCACGTTCGGGGCGCTGGGGATTCCGCTGAAGACCGGACGCGACTTCAGCGACAGCGATACAGTGGACAGGGCCGTTTGTCGCCGTAGTGAATGAGGCGCTGGTTCGAAAATCGTTTGCCAACCAGAACCCACTGGGCAGGACAATCTTTTGTCCCTTCGATTCTTTCAACGGCATGACGATCATTGGTGTTGTCGGTGACGTGCGGCAACGCGGCCCGGAGCGCGAGCCGATGCCGGAGTGTTACATGACGTACGGTCAGCATGCATTTAACGGAGCGACTTTAAGTGTTGTCGTGCGGACTGCAGGCGATCCCAACACGCTGGCGGACACCGTGCGGCGACTGGCGCGAGAGAGATCGCCGGATGTTCCGATGAAGTTCACTACGATGGAAGCTATACTTTCGGAAAGTGTTGCTGCGCCTCGGTTTCGCACTCTGTTGTTTGGGGTTTTCGCCGTACTGGCAGTATGTCTTGCCATGGCCGGTGTCTACGGCGTCCTCGTTCGAGGCCCGCAAGACGGATTCGGCCTGGGGTGATGGCGTATGCCGTGGGCCAACGGTCAAACGAGATCGGCCTCCGGATAGCCTTGGGCGCCAGCACTGGTTCCGTCCTCGGCCTCATCCTCGGCCAGGGGGTGATCCTCACGGCAATCGGCTTGACCTTGGGCCTGGCTGGCGCCATTGCCAGCGCACGCCTACTCACAACCATGCTATTCCAGGTGCGGCCCAGCGATCCGATGGTGTATCTGGCCGTTGCAGTTTTGCTTGCTGTGGTGGCATTGCTCGCTAGCTATGTCCCGGCGAGCCGCGCATCCAGAATCGATCCGCTTGCTGCCCTGCGCCAGGAATAGGGAACACTATGACAGAGAACCCCGCTTCGTTAGCGGGGCCACCAGACGACGGGACTGTCCGGACTTGTATGTAGGAATAGAAACAACGGAGGAGTGAAATGCAAACAAAAAAATTTGTTCAGAGATTCGTCCTACTAACGATGGTGCCATCTGCAATTCTCTGGGTACACGCCCAATCGAGCCAAAATAGCCCGGGAATAACTCTAGACCGGCTGGAGTTGCACGATGTGAAAGCTGAGGCCGCTAACTATGAGGGAAAGCCGGCGGTTCGCGTGGACGCGCTGCCCAATGCGGCGAATGGCGCGTCTTACGCGATTTTGAAGGGCAGCCGGTTTCACAATGGAACTATTGAGGTCGAATTGGCTGGAAAACCCGCTGCCAATGCAGGGCCCGGGGCTCGCGGATTCATCGGAATCGCGTTCCGGGTCCAAGGGAACCGCTTCGAGTACATCTACCTCCGCCCGACGAATGGGCGGGCGGATGACCAGATTCGGCGGAACCACTCGACCCAGTACGCCGCGTACCCGGACTTCGATTTCGACCGGCTGCGGAAGGAATCGCCGGGGAAGTATGAATCGTATGTGGACCTGGAGCCTGGGGCGTGGACGAAGTACCAGATCGTGATTGACGGGACTAAGGCGCGGCTGTTCGTCCATGGGGCAGCGCAACCTTGTCTGATCGTCGACGATATGAAACTTGGCGATTCGGAGGGCGCGGTGGCCCTGTTCGTAGGGCCCGGCACGGAAGGCTACTTCGCCAACCTTAAAATTAAGCAGTGACGCGCTTTGGTTCTGCTTCATGTGCGAGCACGCGCAAGGCGTATTGAGAGAGACGGGCTAGCTTCCTTGGAGCGGCGGGTTAACCCGTCGAAAACGGCGCAGTATTTTATCTGGCCGCTTGTCGGCTACTCCCAGCGCGGGGTGTCATCGCCCAGCTGCCCGTGGCGGCCTTTTGGCGATTCACGGGCAATTCGGAACTGATTTCCAGAACACCTGATCGCGCCATTACTTCCGGCTTGCCGACTATACGCCCGGGATCATAGCGGCCGCGAACGGCACTTTTGTCGGGCTACGGGATCACGACCAGCCTGCGGGCGTGTACGTCGCGTTCCCAGGCATCCTCGATCTCGGCGAGCGGAACACGCTCGGTCTCAATGCGCAGTTTGCCGCTCGCTGCGTGCTTCATCACCTGTTGGAACGCCTCGGTGAGCACGTCCCAAGGCGGAATGCCCGCCGTTCCTAGAATCGTCAGCGCCGTGCTCCGCAGCACTGCAGCGGGCAGGGTGATTGTTGGTCCCGCGCTCTCGCCTACCTCCACCAGTCGAGTCTCCGATCCCGCAACCGCAAATTCTGTGCCGGTAATCGCCGTCAGAAGGGCTTCCGTCGGAGGGCCCCATAGGTAGTCGATGATCACGTCGAACCCCTTTTCGCCTGCCTCGTGGCGAAAGGTTTCGACCAACTCTTGATGCGGCTTGTCCAGCCAAATCCTCGCATCCGCACCAAGTTCGAGGAGTGTGCTCAACACTTGTTCGTTCCGTCCCGCCGCCACGACGCGCCCCGCGCCCAAGATTTTGGCGATTTGCATTGCCAGCTTGCCTGTGACCCCAGTCGCGCCCAGGATCAGCACGGTTTCGCCCGAGGCCAGCTTCGCGCTGTGCTTGAGCGAAAGCCAGGCAGATACACCAGGATTAGGAATGGCCGCAGCCGTGTCGTCGTCCACATCCTCAGGGACCGAAAAACATTGCGCTCGCCGCACCACAGTGCGCTCGGCCATTGCGCCGTACGGTCGCCGTGGCCCGCCAAAAAACATCCGCGTCCCGTCCCCGAGCCGCCCCACGCCATCCGCCCCGCAAACGACAGGAAATTCGCGCGGGCTGGCATAGTGCTTTCCGCCCGCTAACTGTTTATCCACAGGCTTCAGCGCAGCCGCGCAGACATGTATGAGCACCTCTCCTTCACCCGGAGTCGGGTCTGGAAATTCCTCGAAGCGCGGCGGTTTCCCCAACGCGTGCAGCACCGCAGCATGCATCAATCTCCTCCTTTCAATGGTTCACGTCGGTTCGCTATGCGATTGATGAAACTGAGTTGATGGTGACAAATGCGCTTCGCAGAGGCAAGGCCATTGCCTCCCAATAGACGAGCCCCGACCCGACTTGACAAATCGGCCTTACCGGAGATGTGCTCCGCTTTGTTACCTCGGCGATTGTGTCCGGATCACGGGCTACTCTGAAGTTATCCGCTCGGTTCCAGCCTTCGGTTTCCGGATTGCTGACTACACGAGTGGCTCCGTCGGTAACGGCGTTCATTGGTCTCGCACCAACCACTGCATATAAGCGGCGATGTTGTTCTCGATCGTACGAAACTCGACGGCCTGTTCCTGATGATCGAGGGAATCGGATGGACAATATCGGACGACCAGCCTGTTCTGCAGGTGTTAGGAATAATTTCCTATGACGACGAGAGCGGAACGTATCGGAATGCGGACATTCAACGATGGTCGTTTTCTCGAGACGGAATCGAAACTGCTGGGTGATGGCGACGGGCTCACGTGGGGCTTTGCCTTAGGGATCGACCCGTGGCAGGGATCCAGGGCACATGCAAAGGTTGAGCAAGTCGGACCGAAACGAATTATTACTTATATATAATAGATTAATCTATGGCGATTCCAGTTGTTCGTTGCTGGTTGGAGCAGCAATTCCCAAGAAGACCAGAACGGCGCGATTCAGCCGCACCATATCCTCGTCAGCAAGGCGGCCAACATATGCCCCGATTTTTGTTTTCGGAACAGTCGTGACCTTATCCACCATTAAGCGACAAACAGCTCGAAGTCCGTTGGTCTCGCTCGGCTTAATGAGGAGTCGAAAAAGAGGAGCATCAGTTGGATCGGTAGTGAACGCGCACAGCGTAATAGAATCCGTCATGTCGAAACGGTCGTCTTGAAGAATCACCACCGGACGCGGTTTTCCAGTGTAATCCTTACCGCCAGAAATGGTCCAAATCTCGCCGCGCTTCACGTCCCGCCCCGGTCGGAGATGGCATCGATAAAGTCCTGGTCCTCCTTCGCATGAGAACTGCTGGCAACAGCGAGGGACTGCCTGTGAGCCTCAGCTACGAAAGAGGGCGAGCGCATGTCGGGCACCCAGATCTGGATGGGCCGTAAGCCTTGTTGACGCAACCGCTTGCGATGTGCTCTGACCTTATCGCGAGACGACTTGGATCGACTTCGTGCTCCCATGTCTACCTCCGTGACGGGTTACATGTAACCTATCACAATGCCCTGCCAATATCCACCCTCCGTATCGCAACCAAGCAAAATAGGGTGAGGGGTAATCTCCAACCAGCACGCGCTGGTGGGAAGCATGGGTTTTCCCGGCACTTACTACAACCGGAATGGCATCAACACATATCGGTAGGGCTCGGCCTCATCCCCAGCCGGCCGGAACTCAGCGGCGCTCTCGGCGTCCTCGACCTGCATTCGAACTGTAGTCGTTGCGTCGACGACACCGAGAAACTCGAGCAGGTACTGGGCGTTGAAGCCTATCTGCACTGGCTGGTGTCCGTATTGCGTTTCGACAAACTCCTTTGCTTTACCGTATTCCGGGCAACTCGTCGAAACCTCCAATCGGTCCTTCTCGAACGCCAGCCGCACACCGGGCACGCGGTCATCCACCAGTAGAGGAACACTTCGCACAACATCCTCGAACTCTCCCCGGTTCAGTTCGAGCACCTTACCGCTCTCTTTCGGCAAAACCGACTCGTAATTAGAGAACCGGCCTATGAGAAGCCGCGAGGCAAGCATGCGCGACCGCAGCGCGAAGTACGCGTGCGATCTATCATTCGAAATCTCGACAGTCACTCAGTCGCTATCTTGTTCCGCGAAACGAGGAGCCAACGCCGGCGCTTTCCGGCGAATGAGCACCGACAGCTCCTCTTTCAAACTGGGGATTTGGGCCTTTCGCTCTGCCAGAGCCAACCGGTGCCCATCCGTCGCACCCATGATCAGAATTTCGACTGCTATTCACTGAGAACGACAGATGAGGTGAAAAGACGCTACCGCTACTTCAGCTATGATCTCGGCGCCTCGATCCTACTCTGCAATCTTTTGAACTCCTGCATTTCGTGTTGCGCCTCCGCGGTTTTACCCTGCCGGCGATAGAGAGCGGCTAGTGCGAAATGTGCCTGGGCCGCAAGCGACGTTTCCTTCTCGAGGGCAATCACGCGGGTCCACGATTTTTCTGCAAGCTTGAAGTCGGCGTCAAGCGAAGCCGCTTTGCCAAGCGAATACAAGGTTTCCGGCATGTCAGGCTGCAATTTGTCGGCGCGCTCCAACTCGGCTCGCGCTTCGTGAACCTTTCCTTGCTGGAGCAGTGCTGACCCAAGCCGGTAGGCGGCTTCCGCGTTGCCCGGCTGCCGCTTGGCCTCCGCTCGAAACGCTTCTTCGGATTTATCCCATTGCGCGGCACCGGCGTAGACTAGCCCCAGTTCCATCTGCAGCCCAGGAATGTCGGGGCGCTGATGCAACGCCTCGCGGTACTCTTGTTCGGCTTGCGGCATCTGCCGAAGCACAAAATAGTTTTCGCCCATGGCCTGGTGCGCTCGGGCGGAATCTGGGTAGGCGCTGAGCAGCGTGTCGATGGCGCGCTTGGAAAGCAGCCCGCTGGCGCGGCCAAGATAATAGAGCAGGTCGGGATCATTGGGGCGCTTAACCAAGGCGGCGCTGAGGTTTGCAACTGCCTCCTGATATTGCCCCGTCTCGATTTGAGCGATTCCGAGGGCCTCGACGGCGTGAACGCGCTCCAGGTGAGGAATGGCCTCGGCGGCGTAACCCAGCGAGAGCAGAGCGTAGCCGAGTTGCAAGTGTGCGGCGTCCAGATCGGGGCGCAGCTTTAACGCCCGCTCAAGTGGGCCGACGGCGGCGCCGAAGTCGTGGATCTGCATCAGCTCTTCGCCTAGGTTCAGAAACGCCTCCACAAGATTGGGGTCGGTCTCCGTCGCCTTGCGAAACTCGACGATAGCCGTGTCAAGGCGCCCTTTCTTGTGAGCCTCCATACCTGCCTGCATGTGCTGAGCGCCTTCGGGAGAGACAGTCTGCAGTGCCAGCCAGAGAAGTAGGACTGGATGTTTCACGACTTCTCCGGCTCGCGTATTTCGAGAAACTGGTCGGCGCGTACATCTTTCAGCATTTGGTGGGCGCCAGATGACCACCATATCTCCACCGTAGCGGTATTAGCATCGCCCAGGCCGAAATGTAGCCGCTTGTCATTCGCCGAAAGATAACTCCCCGCAGTGGTGGCAAAGCGGGTTTGCCCATTCACGCGAACCCGCGCGCCCAGCCCGTCGCGGTTACTGCGTGTGCCGTGCAGAGTAATCGTGAGCCAATGACGCTTGCCGCCACAATTCATCAGCACGAGAGGGTGGCCCCCGAGGACCGTCAACACGGCGTCCATCCAGCCGTCATTGTTCAAATCTCCAAAGGCCAATCCTCGGCCGGCGACTGGGATGGTAATTCCAGAGTCGGCGCGCTCAAAACGGCCATTCTGATTCAGCGCCAGCAGAGGCGGCTCCAGATAATGCAAGGACTGGTCGATGGCCTCGACATTGTCCAGTACATGGCTCTGGGCCACGAGCAAATCCTTCCAGCCGTCGTTGTCGAAGTCCTCCAGGCCAATGCCCCAGCCCGAGCTGCCTGCGGTTAGCGTACCGAGACCGGTTTCCAAACTCCGACTGGTAAACATGCCCGCGCCGTCGTTATGGTAAAGACCGTAGATCTCCCGCGGAAGTACGGTCACAAGGATGTCCGGCTTGCCGTCGTTGTCGTAATCCTGAAACACCGTGCCCATACCGGAGAGAGGCTTACCGTCAGCGGAAAGGGCCGCGCCGGATTCGAGCGCGCATTCTGTAAACGTCCCATTGCCGTTGTTGTGGAAGAGGAATTGTTGCATGCCGTCGTTGGCGACGAAAACGTCCGTAAAGCCGTCGTCGTCGTAGTCGGCGAATGCCACGCCCAAAGCGCGCCCCTTCTTGGCAGTGATGCCGGATTTCTGGCTGACGTCCTCGAAGGTGCCATCGCCGTGATTGCGATAAAGAAGATTTGTCGTCGCGGGAAATTCGGCGGGAGGACAGTAGGTCTGCCAGGCGCCGCCGCAGGTCTTGCTGTGCCGGGTGTCCCATTCCATATAACGGGTGACAAAAAGATCGAGATGTCCGTCGTTATTGAAGTCGAAAAAACCCGCAGAGACCGACCAGCCGCCGCCTGCGACTCCTGCTTTAGCGGTGACATCGGTGAAAGTTCCGTTGCCGTTGTTGTGGTAAAGGATGTTCTTTCCGTAGCTCGTGACGAAAAGGTCGGGAAAGCCGTCGTTGTCGTAATCGCCGACCGCAACGCCCATACCGTAGTTGCCCACGCCGGCGTTTGCCAGCCCGGCCGTTTCGGTCACGTCTGTGAAGCTGCCATACTTATTTTGGCGATAAAGGCGATTCCAGTAACGCGGGTTGGCACGATCAAATTTTTCTGGAAGCGCCATCGGGCTGGTCACGCGACCGCCATTTACGAGAAAAATGTCGAGTAAACCGTCGTTGTTGTAGTCGAACAAGGCGACGCCGCCGGGCATGGTCTCGATGAGGTATTTTTGAAGCGTTGGTGAATTCTGAAGTGTGAAATCCAAACCTTTGGGCAGTCTTACATCAAACATTGGGGCGCCTGCGGCAAGCGTTGCTAAGCGCAAGAAACCGCGGCGGGTGAGGATTCCATTCATCCGATTCCATTGCCCGCGAAATTTCGACAAGTGTCTCTCCGGCGCCGGAGCGCCGCAGTCTGCCGCGCGCGGCTAACCCTCTTCCGCACACGCCCTTCGTCCAAGTCTTAGAGCATATCGAACAAAGCGCGAAGCGGCAAAATCGGATAACAACATTATCAAGGGAAAGACTCTGACGCGACTGAGTGAGCAGAGAAACAGTTTACCTGTCGCCGGCGCATTGCTTTCAACGGCCGGCCCGGGTCACAAACGCTCGAAAAACGGGAAGGGGAATGTCGGTAAGACATTCCCCTTCCGGTTCAATTCTTAGAACGCAAACCTCAATCCGAACTGAACGAGCCGCGGATTGCCAAGCGTGCTGGTCACATGCCCGAAGTTGGGCGACACCTGAGTCGTATTCGGGGCCGCAAACTGCGGGTGGTTGAAGATGTTGAAGAACTCCGTCCGGAACTCGAGGTTCATCCGTTCGCCCGGCCCGAAGGTCGTTCGCTTGAACACCGAGAAGTCAAAGTTCTTAACACCATCCTGCCGGAGACTCGAATCCACCCTCGGCTCGTTTCCGAAACCATAGTCAGGCGGAGCAACAAAGCAGGCAGTGTTGAACCACTGAGATAGGGTGCGGCCGCCCGCAGACTTGTTGCATCCAGATACCACGCTCGGCCTCAAGGTTCCAATTCCAAGCCCCAACGAGGAGAGCGGAGTTGATCCCCCATAACTGATTTTCAGGGGGAAGCCGCGCTGAAAGACCGTGACGCCATCGATGCCCCATCCGGATACGAACTTATCCGACACTCCCTGGAGCCCGGAGAGGTATTGCTTGCCATGGCCAAAAGGCAGATCCAGCACATAGCTGATCACCATGCGCTGTGACACATCCTGGGAGGCCAGGGACCGCTCCGCCTTCAGGTTGTTCCAATCCTGAATTTGCCCCACGCCCCCGGTACCCCCTCCCTCCAGCCAGGAGGTGAGAGTGTCCGCGGTAGCGAGCAGCTTTGCGTTGGTGTAGGCAACAAGCAGGGTTCCACCACCGGCAAACCTCCTGCGCGCCGTGGCCTGCAGTGAGTGGTAAATACTTCCGCAGCAACCCTGCCCGTTGAGGTTCAGGCCCGTGTATTGAGGGAAGGGCCGATCAAGCTGACCCTGTACAAGCCTCACAGAGACCGGCGGGCCAGGCTGACTCGGGGCCAAACTTCCAGGAAGATTCACGCTGAAGGGATAGTTTGCCACAAAGACGGGCTGCGCAATCGTAATCGGTTGACTGGCCGCCTCCTGCTGCGCCGCCTGAGTAATGAAACTGTCTGGTATTTGGTTGATGTTGGTATTGAACTGCGGCAGGTGCACGCCATGAGCCCCAGCGTAAGCCACGTCGACGAAGAAACCCGCGGGCAGCTCGCGCTGAAGATCCAAATTCCATTGCTGCACGGACCCATTCTTCTGGACGGTGAACCCTGTTGCCGAGAAGCTTTGCTGAGCGAGAATGTATCCCGACGGTCCGGGCGGGAGTCCGCTCCCAGCCGGAGGTTGAGGGTTTCGGCCGGGTGGGACGATCAGCGTGCCGGTGGTGCCAAACGGACCCAGAGTAGCGCAGCTGAAGTTAGCAAAGCCCGGCGCAGACAACGTGCAGTTGCTGGCGTTCGGGTCGGTTGGACTGAGACCACCTAACCTGCTGGCAGGAGTTAAACCCTTGTCGTTGCTGGCGAAGAAGGGGGTAGTAGAACTGGCAACTGGATCAATGTAAGGGTTGACGCCGAACGACACAAAGTTGGGAATAAAGAATATTCCGTATCCCGCACGGATCACAGTCTTTGGGTTGAGACTATAGGCTACGCCGACCCGCGGCATGAACTGATGTTTGTCGAGCGGCAGGCTGTTTCTGCCACCGTTCCCGCCTGTCTTGTCCTTGACCAGGAACAGGTCCCCGGGACAGCGGCTTCCTTTGCTCCCACTGCACCCCGTAACCGGATTCGCCACGCTCGGATTGAAGTACGTCAACCTGTCAAAGCGCTCCGTCCAGGAGCCCGGCAGGTCATATCGAAACCCCAGGTTCAGCGTCAGCTTATTGGTTACTTTCCAGGTGTCCCCGCCATAAAAACCCCGATAGAACTGCTTCCCGGCAACCGGACCAGAGATATTCACAGCACCCGATGTCTGGTTGCCCAAGGGGGAGCCTTGGCCCAAGCCAAAGCCCAATAGGAAGTCGGCGACATCACTCCCCGGGCTGGATGAAGGAGCTCCCTTCGCATTAGTTTGCGTCCAGAACCCGTTGAAGGAAATAAGACCTCCTCCGGTGTTGGTCTGCAAATAGTTGTCATATGAGAATTCAAACTGCCCGCCCGCGACGAAGTTGTGCCGTCCATGGATCTTGGTGACTCGCGGCGAGAAGTTGTACTGTGTGTCTTTGTCCGAAATCGCGCTTTGTCCCTGGCTGCAACCAATCAGCCCGTCGGAAATTCCGAGGCAGGGCGTCAGGGGGGTTCGCTCGATGCTGGGGACAGCGGGGTTGTACGCCGCCGGAAAACCCTCCTTCGTAACGTCGAACCCGGCATTGTTGGGTACACGGAGGTAACGGAAACGGCTGGCGCTGACATTCAAGTCCGCGATGGTTGTTGGATTAACAATATAGTTGTAGCCGATCGCAAGAGAGTTGGTGTGATACGTCTCGGTGCAGCGGTCCTGGCAGAGGCCCGTGCCGAATGGGTCGCGCGGCAGATCCATTAGCTTCCAATAACTGTAGCGGCCAAAAATATGGCTTTTACTGTTGATTTGGTAATCCACGCGGGGAACGTATTCGTCGCTATTCCCGCCCAGCCCGGTCGCCTTTACGAAGTTGTTGACTATCGTAGTGTTGTCGGTTGGATTCGGAAACAAACCCAGCAAAAACTTGGAAGTCGGATTGATACGACCTGCAGGGATGATGTTGCCGGCAAATTGCGTGCGGGGGCAAGTGGGGCTAGTGCAAGCGGGATCTACTGAGAGTGGGTCGAAGATCTTTGGAAGGCGGGGATCGGAGAAATCGCCCCCGCGTTCTGCAAGCGTCGGAACCGTGGTCGTGAACACGGTCCCCTGGCGCAAGCCGAAACTTTCCCAACTGAAAAAGAAGAACAGCTTCTCTTTGACCGCAGCGCCGCCCACGGTTGCTCCATACTGATTCTGGGTAAACGGCGAGCGCTTGATCCCGGCCGCATTGGCAAAAAACTGGTTCGCGTTCAAAACTTTGTTGCGAAGGAACTCGTACGCAGTACCGTGCCATTCGTTGCTTCCCGATTTGGTGCTGAAGTTGATGACACCGCCGGAGAATTTGCCCCATTCAGGACCCACATTGTTGTACTGGACTTTAAATTCCCCAATCGAATCCTGGGTCGGAATGATGAGCGGCAGGTTGATATAGCCGATATTGAGCGGCTGGCCGTCCAAATATTCCGCGCTCTGGTTCCCAAAGGAGCCGCCCACCTGAAAATTACCGAAGTCGAAGGGGTTCTTGCCGACGGGCGTGCCATAGGAATTTCCCTGCGGAACCACGGAGGGAGCGACGAAGGCGAGATTAAAAATGTTGCGCCCGTTCAGCGGCAGCTCCGTGGCCTCGCGCTCTTCGACAATTTGGCCAAGCGAGGAGGTTTCCGGTTGAAGTAGCGGCGTCTCGCCGGTAACCTCGACCGTCTGGGTCACTTCACCTACCTGCATGGTCAGGTCGATGCGAGACGTCTGCTGTACCTCGACCACGATATCTGTGCGCGACGTGCGTTTGAAGCCCGTTTTCTCTGCGTCAACCTTGTATTTGCCCGGAAACAGGTTCACAAACGAGTAGAGGCCGTCGCTCCCAGTCGATTGGGTTCGCTTTTCCGACGTGCCGAGATTGGTCAATGTCACCTGCGCGTCGGCGATTGCGGCTCCCGAGGCGTCCACAACGGACCCGGTAACCGTGCCATACGTCGACTGAGCCCGCGCCGGCTGGCTGAGCATCACTATGCAGGCGACAAGGAGTGAAACCCCCAACGCAAACTTCACAAGACACTGGATTTGTGACTTTTTCATGATCTCCGCTCCTAACCCCCGATTAACTGTCCCGTTTGCTGCCCGAGCCCCCACATGACACACTGAACCGTAAGTTCCGGGCTCGGAACTCATCTCGCGACACTAT
>Ga0209180_10001177_pt1 | contig 12942 bp, 17 predicted proteins | sample CZO8metaG_3_FD_188355 | JGI IMG/M metagenome (GOLD analysis project Ga0209180, IMG submission 188355) | Vadose zone soil microbial communities from the Eel River Critical Zone Observatory, Northern California, USA - CZOApr15con2H2.8 metaG... | ecosystem: Environmental > Terrestrial > Soil >...
CGTAGGGCGAGGCCTGCCGAGACGCCCCAATCGGCCGACCCGTTCGACAGCCCCCGTGTCACCGAGCCCGTCAGCTTCAGCGCCTTGATGAGCTTGTATTCCGCCCCGACCCGCAGTTCCAGAGGATCGGCCTGCCCTCGGGAAATGGCCGTGGCCCCGTCCAGGAAGGCAAAGACTGACAACGGCTGGATGACCGCGTAGGCCGCCCCCACGCTCCAGCCGAAGGTGTTGCGCAGGTCCTCGCCGCGCGGCGAGCCAATGAACGCGTACGCCAGGCTGACGTAGCCGAACCAGCGGTCGAAGAAGCGCTTGCTCAGATCGACGCCCAGGGTCTCGTCAAACTCCCCCGTCCCCAGACCGCGGCTGTCGTCCGCCGTCGGGAACTTGATCTTGACGTAGGGGGCGATCTCGGGGGCCAGGGTCTGCTCCGGCAGGACAATGAAGGACCCCTTCAGCAGCAGATCGCCCAGCCCGTCCTCGGTCTGGGTCACGTTCGATTGCGTGGGGGTATTGAGCTGGTTCTTCTGATTCCGCCGCACCGCCACGCCGCCTCCGGTAAACACCACCGTCTGGCTCGTCTGCCGGATGTAGGGGACGGTGAGACTGACCGAGAGCCGGTCCAGCGGGGTGACGCCGAGCGTAAACGGCACGTAGATCAAGGTCGTGTCCTTGCCAGTGCCGTAGTCCCCCACGGAATAGTTGAAGGAGGTCGACAAGGCCCACCAGGGCCGCTCGTCCTCAGCGAGGGCGGGCGTGACCAGCAACACAACCAGCACGATGGCGAGTCCACCGGCACGATGGCGTCTGCGCATGCGCGTCTCCTTCTGTGTCGGCGCCGAAGCGCCCCGATAACACCACGGGCCTCAGTCCCGCCCGAACAGGATCAGCATAGGGACGCGTGGGGGCGAGCCACCCAGGGAAAAGAGCGGGCCCCCCAGCGCGGCGCCGATCGGCCGCGCCGGGGGTCACCCGGGGTAGAGCTAGCGGCCTGGCCGTTCCGGCTTCTCGGGCCGCTCGACGCGCTCGATCCGCTCGGGCTTGTCGGGCTTGCTCATCTTCTCCGGCTTGTCGGGTTTGTCCGCGGCGCTCACCTTGTCCACATGTGGGCCCTGGTCGCTCGCCACGCGCGTGATGCCCTTGTCCGCGGCCTTCACGCTGGAGATGACCGAGCCCAGATTCTTGAAGCCGAGGTCCCGGGCGATCTTGCCCCACCCTTCGTGCCCCTGCCGCATCGCCAGGATCTCGTCCACCGCCTTCGGATGGGTCGAGGTCTGCTTGGCGGTGAGCGCCAAGAGGGTCGAAATCTCCCCGAACCCGAGGCCCTTCGCGCGCAGGTCCTGGACGTCTTGGGCCGTGAGCGCCCGCGGCGGGCTCCCGGCGTCGAACTGGAACTTGGTCCCCTTCCACTCGTCGACGATCCGGGCGGTCACCCGGCCGCCGTCCGCACCGGCGGCCGTCTTGTCGATCTTCTGCCCGACCGTCGTCAGCTCCTTCTCGCCCTTGGTGTCGACGTCCTGGCCGACGGCCGGGCTGGCGATCAACGCCCCCGTCAAGACCAGCGACGTCAGCAGTCCTGCGTGGTGTATCGATCTCATGGCATTCGCTCCTTCGCAGTCGCGGCCGCTCGATCCGTTCCCGGCTGCTCGCCGATCTACTCAGGCAACTTGTGTGCCAGCTACGCGGCACCCCAAAATCCATGGATGTTGTATAGTTCCCGATGCTTCCGTTTCGAGGACCGATTCGTTCAGTGTCCTACCCCTGACACCGAGCAGGTAAAAGGTGCTCGGCGTTCGGGTATTGGGTAGCGGTACACGGGGTCGTCGTCGAAGTCGACGATCGTTAATCGTTGTCGTCATCCTCACGGCCCCGCTTCTTGCCACGCCAACCCTCTCGATGCTTGCCCCACTCATGGCCGTAGTCGTGTTCCCAGCGAGGCGGGTCCTCGTGACGCCAGTCACGCCAATGACCAGGGGGCTCGTGGTAGTAGTGCACCGGGATCCGCAGCAAGGGCGCGGGGACGAATTGGGCCGCCACGGAGATCCAGGGACCGTCGTAACTCGGGCCCACGTACCAACCCCCGCTGACGAAGGCGTAGCACTGCCCGTTGTACTGAAAGACATCGGCGGGCGCTCCGGGCGCGTAATAGACCGGGAGGTTTGGCACGACGGCCCATTGCGGCGGCCCGGGCAGATTGATGCCGATGTTCACGTGCACCTGCGCCTGGGCGGGCGGCGCGGTCAGGCAGGCGACTGTGAGACAGCAGCCAAGCACTGCGTAGCGCATGAGGGGTTCCTCCTATGTCCACCATAGCCCAGGCCCAATTTTCCCCGGCTAGCGGGCGGAAAGTGGGACTGATCGCGCTGATCGCGCGCGACGCCGAGAAGTGGCGGATCCGAACCACCGCCGACATGCGGCGGCGCTACGCGCTCAGACCGGCTGTGGTGGAGGTGGATTTGTTCCTAGACGAGATCGAGCAGCGCGCCTCGACGAGTTCCTCGTAGCGTCGAGCCCGCCGGCCTGCAGGTCGCCCTACCGGGCCTAGGTGACGTGCCGTCGAGTCTGGATCGACGCGCGCCATCCCCGGCTGCGCCGGGCAGCGCCCGCCACCTGCGGGTAGTCCGCCGGCAACGTCAGCCCGCCACCGGCTCCGGCGGCGTCCACCTGCTATCCTGTCGCCGATGGGTGGGCGCGACGCGATCTGGCGGCTCGTGGTAGGGAGCATGACGGCGCTCGGGCTCCAGCTGCTATCGGGTTGTGCGGCGGGCCTGCCGACGAGCCTGAGCCGACTCCCCGAGGGGTACGAGGTGCTCACGGCCCACTGCGAAGCCTCGCCGCCGGAGACCTGCCAACATGTGCGCGTGACCGGGGATCCGGCCGATGAAGAGGCCTGGGGGTTCCGGGCGCGGCCGGCGCCGAACGCGTTGTGGAAGGAGCCCCAGGTCTTCTACGCGGTCGGCGACCAGGCGCGGTGCGACCAGGCGCGCGCGGCGCTCCACACCCCGAGCGAGGCCTGCTGGGGGCCGGTGTACTTCCGCCGGGAGTGAGCGCGCCCCGCGACAGTTTCCGTGATGCTATCCTGACGACTGGGTGGGCACCCCACGCCACCCCCGGCCCGCGTCAGCGCAGGGCGGAGAAGGGGGCGAGTATGTGGGTCTCCTGGGTCGGCTGCCTCGGATTGCCCCCCTTCCTGTTGATCGCGCGGCCCATGGACTGAACGTCCGCGAAGCATGGACGACGCGCGGGCGTATCTGGTCGGCCGGCTCCTTCGGATCCTGGTCCTCGCGTTGGCGCTGTGGGTGGCGATCGAGGCGCTGGATCTCCGAGGCCCAGACCCAGAGGTACTCCGGCACGTGCTCGAGGCACCTTCTGAGCAAAGGGCGGGCGCCGGCCAAGTGCCGTGACGTACAGCGTCGTGCTGTCGCTCGTCATGACGGCCGTGGGCGTCGTGCTCTGGATCGAGGGCGGGCCGCACCCGCGCACCCGGGTGGCCTGGCTGCTGCTGGTGGCGATCCTGATCGTCTCCGCTCTGCCGATGCTGCTCTGCTGGTTGTTCTGCTATACAGCTGCCGCGCCAATTCCCGGTATCCCGGATCGGGATCGATGAGCAAGGCCGCCCGCTGCCGACGTATCCATGCCCGCGATCCAGCCCCTGCCCACCCTCGGGAGTGTTGGACCCAAGTCCAACTAGACGACGGGCGGCCGGCCGGAAGACTCTGCGGGAATGAAAAACGGCTATGACGTGTCGGTGGTGGACGATGACGAGTCGATCCGGCAGGCGCTCGACGCCTTCTTCCGCTCCGTCGGCCTGCGCGTGGCAACTTTCGCCTCCGCGGAGGAGTACTTGGACCAGGACGGACCGGCGTCCACTGAGTGCCTGATCCTCGATCTGCGCATGCCGGGCATGGACGGTCTGCAGCTCCAGCACCGGCTCCGCGTTGACGGCCGCGAGTTTCCTATCGTCATGCTCACTGCGCACGGCGAAGCCGACGCTCGGATCCAGGCCATGGACGCCGGGGCGGTGGCGTTCCTCCGGAAGCCGTGCGATAGCGAGGTCTTGCTAGCCGCGGTCGAAGCGGCCCGGCAGGCGAGAGGCAAAGAGTAGAGCCCGAAGGGGCGGCCTCTCGAGGGCGGCCCCTCCCCGTCGGGCGAAGGCCGGGCGACTGGTATCATCCGGTCGATGCCCCCGGTACGTGCCCTTGTCATCGTCGCGCATCCAGACGACGCCGAATCTCACGCGGGCGGAACTGTGGCCAAGCTCGCACGAGCCGGCACCCGGGTCGCCTACTGCATCGCGACGAATGGAGAGAAGGGTTCGGGCGACCGAACCATGACGCCCGAGCGTCTGGCGACGATCCGCCAGGAGGAACAGCGCCGGGCGGCGCGGGTCCTCGGCGTCCACTCGGTGGAGTTTCTCGGCTTCCCGGATTGCGAGGTCGAGAATACGCGGCAGACCCGGCTGGCCATCACGGCCGCCATCCGCCGCCACCGCCCGAATCTCCTCCTGGTTCAGAATCCGGATCGGACCAAGCGCCTGGGCGCCTCGCATCGCGACCATCGCATCGTGGCCGAGATCGCGTTGGACTGCGTCACCGCACTGATCGGCGCCCGCCTCGCCTTTCCCGAGCTGCTCGCGCAAGGGCTCGAACCCCACGTAGTCGAGGAAGTGCGCCTGATGGTGTGGGAGGACCCGGACTTCGTCGTGGACATCTCCGAGACCATCGAGCTCAAGATCGCCGCGCTCGCCTGCCACGCGAGCCAGATGCCGGACCGTGTCACCCTGGACAGGAACGTGCGCGAGCGGGCCGCGCAGCTCGGCAGGGCATGCGGATACCCCTACGCCGAGACCTTCGTCCGCTTGACGAGCGCTGCGGGCGCCGATCGCGTGCCGGTGCTGGGGAAGGCGAACTGAGTCCTCCTCGAAGTCTTCTGATGGCCAGGCCGGTGTCGCGCCCTATGATCCGGCTCAATGGGAAGCCCGGCCATGGGGTTCCTGCATGTCGTGCGGATCGGTGGGGACATCGATCCTGTCAATGCCGTGTACCGGATCGCCTTCGCGCCATTGGACGGCTCGCTTCGGAGTCGCCGGGCCCAGCGCGAGGGGCTCGACGCGCTCACTGACTTCCTGCGGCAGGCCGAGGTCCCGATTCCGGAGATCGAACGGACGTGGCAGGCTCTCGCGAAGCGGCGGGTTCACTCCGTCCCGCGTATCGCGCTGACGCCCGCCCAGCTCGAGGCGCTCGGGCTTTAGCCCCTTCGGACGACGCGACAGGAGACGAGGCGATGGGCGTCTATTCGGAGCTCCGCGGCTTCGCCCTCGCGCACCGCGGCTGTGGCGAGCTGCGCGGCGACGCGGACCCGCTCACGCCGGACGGCTATCGGCTCGGGGCCCGCTGCTCCTGCGGCGCGCGACTCGAGCGGTGGGTCACGCCGGCCGATGCGGAGGCGAATCTACTGCGGTCGGCGTTGCTGGCGTTCGAGAACTGACCAGCGCAAGCAGTGGCTCCCCATTCGGCGTACACTTGCCTCAGATCTACGGAAGTACGTAGGAGGCGATCATGAAGAAGATCCTCAGTGTGGCGCTCGTGGCGGGGATGGCCCTCGCCCTCGCCGCCCCGGTTTCTGCCGGCGGCTTCCACGGCGGCGGGGGGCGTGGTGGGGGCCGTGGAGGATTCCATCACGGCGGATTTCACGGCGGCTTCCATCGCTTCGGCTGTTGTTTCGGCCCCGGCTTCGTCGGTGGGGTCTTCGTTGGCTCGGCGCTCGCCTACCCGTACTATGCCTATCCCTACGCCTATCCCTACGCCTATCCCTATAGCTATCCCTACGCGGCGTACCCGGCCTATCCGGACCCGGTCTACGCCCCGGCGCCGGTCTACCAGTCGCAGACGCAGGTCTCTGTTGCTCCCCCAGTCCAACGGGACGTCTGCTACACCGGCGGCTGCTACCACCTGCAAGGCGATGGGGTGACGGTCGCCTATGCCTGGATATGGGTGCCGGCCGCGCCTGAGGCGCCTCCGGCGCCCACAGGTCCGCCGGACCGCTAAGGGGACGCAGGGCGCTGCTCCTGTCTCGGAGCGTCGTGGCGACTACGATTGACCCTTCGGCTCCCCACTCGCGCGCGCCCTCGCGGTAGTGGGGCTGCTTGACCTTAAACCACGAGGGCGTCCGGCCGCCGCGGTAGGGAGACGCCGGGTCCTTGGCCACCAGTCCCTCGTAGCCGCGCGCGAGCACTTCCTCCGACGCCTCGAGCCCGTCGTCGGCCAGGCGGCGCGCCGGGAGGATCCGTTGCTCCTCGAGCCAGTCGCGCCGCGCGCGCAGCTCGAGCTCGCGGAGATCGCGGCCGGCGGCGTGCAGGCAGTCGAAAGCCATGAAGATCGGCGGCGTGGCCACGTCCAGGGGGCTTGCCGTGCCGGAGCCACTCGAACCGCGAGATCAGCTGCCGGTCGAAGAGGCACACCTCGCCGTCGAGGATCAGCGTCGAGGGCGGCAGCGCGGCGATCGCGGCCACGAGCCCGGGGAATCGGCTGGTATGGTCGCGCCCTGGTCGGGATGAGCTGCACCTGCCCCTCACGCTTGTAGACGACCATCCGCCAGCCGTCGTACTTCTCCTCGTAGACCACCCTTCGCGGTGGAAGGGTGCCGAGACAAGCGTCGGCTGCATGAGCGACACGGTCGGGAGGCCCGGCGGAACCATCTCTTTCAGTCTACCGACCGGGGCTAGCGCGTTAGGACCCGCCGAGCAGCCGGCTCACCGTCTCCCGCAGGACGTCGATGCCGAACGGCTTGATCATCACGGGCGCCCGGGTGGCCCTGATGAACTCGTCGTAGGGGCCGCCATCGGCGTACCCCGTGACGAACAGGAACGCCGGCCGGGGTGGCGGCCGCCGCTCGATCGCGCGGTAGACCGCCGGGCCGTCCCGATCCGGCATGTGCAGATCACACACGATCAGGTCGTAGGTGTGCTGCGCGAGTCGCTCCAGCGCGGCGCGGCCGCTCTCGACGCTCTCGACGGCGTGGCCGGCGTCCTCCAACGTCACCTCGATCAGCTCGCGCATGACCGGCTCGTCGTCCACGATCAGCACCCGGGCCATGCCTTCAGTTTACTGACCTCGCGCGTTCTCCACGGCGTCCTTGCTTTTGGCCCCGACCAGGTGGGGCGGGAAGGGGCCCTGGGCCGTGAGCGGCTGGGCAGGCGTCCCCCAACGCTCGGGCCAGAGGTTCCGCGGGTCGCGCGGGTGGCCGCCCAGCTCGAGCGAGATGAAGCGAACCTCCTCGTAGTGCGCCGGGTTCTTGTCGGTGTCGTGGGCGAGCTGCTGTTGCTTGAAGCGGCTCGTGTAGGTCACCGGCGGGCGGATGGTCTTGGTCGACCAGGTGGGGGAGCAGATCGTCTGGTGGATGTTCGCCTGCGTGATGTCCCGGTTCACCAGTCTCGGCGCGACCGCGTGGGCCGGGTAGAGGTAGCTCGGCCCCACCCGCGCGACATGCTCGGCGGCCAGCTGCGCGTTCATCGCCTCCGCGCTCGCGTCCGGGGCTGGCTGCGCGTCGAGTGACAGCGGCGGGAGACCGAGCAGGGCAAGCGAGAGGGCCGTGGCGATCAGGAACCGGCGAGGGTGGCGAGCCATGCCGCTAGTCTATGGCATGACTCCTCCGCTTCCCCACGGACCGTCGAGGGCCGAGAGAATATCGACGCCCGGGGTGGCCTGATCCGCCTGGCACGATCGACACTCGTCGGCGCGGAGCGTATGGTGAGGCCGCGTGCGCGGCAGCCGAGCGTTCGTCGATCCTCAACGGTCGTCCGCAGTTGGCTGCTGAGGAAAACCTCGACGGGCGGGAGTGCCTATCCATTGAGCGTGACGTGAAACATGATCTGGAGGAAGGGGTCACGGGCGAAGAATCGGAAGGTGACGTGGAGGCCTTTGTGGACGAGGTCCTGGACGACTTGCGTGGCGAGACTGAAGAGGAAGACGAAGAGGACGAGTGGGACGACGAGGACGAAGCGGAAGATGAAGAAGGCGAGGAAGACGAAGAGGATTGAACCTTGAACCTATGCCCCATCCGCTCGGCGGCCTACGACACTCGCCAACAAGACCGGCTCTGTTGGTTCAATCGGGGGTTCGCAATCACCGAAATCGACTCGCCTCATCTTCAAGGTAGACGTCGTCTGGAGCGAACCCTAAGACCCTCCGCCGCGACAACCGGTCTGGGCCGAAGTTCCACATCCCCACGAGAAGCCTGCCACCAATCACGGAAGCTGGTCGAGCTCGATCCACGCCCCGTTCTGGAAGACCTCGATCCTCGTAATCGGGTGGATCTCCCATAGCGTCATCCGATACTTGCCGAGGTGGTTCGTGTGCTCGGGGTCAAACATCAGCCAGCCTGTGATTCGGACCGGAGCGTCCGTGTTCACCCAGGGTGGAAGCCGGATTGGCGTCCATTTGGGATGTACCTGACGCACCCGGGGCGTCGTCTCGACCACGATGGCATCCTTCTCGCCGTTGCCTGGCGACTTGACGAGGGCCATGTGCCAGTCCGCCTGGCCGGCTTTGGTCCAGTGGCAATTCGTGGACTCCCCGCTGCCATTGGTCTGTGGCTTGAGCGCGACGAGATACCCGATGACCCGGACAGCGATCCCCTCGTACGGGCGGATCACCGCCAACTGATCGTCTCTCCAATCGCTCCGATGCTTGGGGGCCGGGCTCGGATACGGCAGGCCGGCTACGGCGTCCCATGTCACATCGTGAACCCCACCCGGGACGTCGGTCCGGTTCTTGAGCAGATTTGTCGGCGTGTCACCCCCATCCCCTGATGGCCCACACGTCTTCCCCTCGCTCGTGAAGGTGGTCTGGTTCGGGGTCGGTTTCTCCCAGTCTGGGGTAACCGCTGTGGCCGCTGTCCCATCACCGGACGGAGCCGGAGCCGGCGCCGTATGGGGAGAAATCGGGGTCGGTTCTCCTTCCGACAGGACCCGGATGTTCCGCCCCCAGACCCAGCCCTCCTCCCGATCCTCGGTACGGACGTGGTCGTAGCCGCTGCTCTGATCCGGATCCACCAGTTCAACGGTGTCCGGCGGAACGAGCAGGCGGATGGGCGGCCGGCTGGTGGACGGATCACGGCGGAGGTTGACGTTCCGAGTGACGACGGCTTCCTGGGCCAGGGCGAGGCCGGCTGGCAAGGAGATGAGAACGAGGAGCAGAGCGCAGGCGGCGAATCGCGATCGTCTCCGTGGACACGTCATTGGTCCCTCCAGTCGTCGCATCGAGCGCAGCTAGTCCGCTCGAGCTCGGAGCCCTCTGAGTGGCCGGTCATGACCGCAGTGCATTGGTAGGTCACTCGCCAACTGCACTACGGCCGCAAGTTTCAGCTGGTTTGCCCGAGAGGAGAGCCCAGGTCCGTTCCGGTCATGCCTGTCTTCCGCGCGGGCACTTGGTTCACTCGAAGGTTGCTTGTTCGGGCGGCACTGCCGCCGGCAGGGACGGCGTTAGCCACCGACGTTTACCAATATGGTTCCGAACCCGTATGACAGGACGGCGGCCGCGAAGACCTGCCACCGCATCCTCAGGCCCAGAATCCCGAACCTGCCAGCCATGACCCCGGCTGCGCCAAGAACGTATCCTAAGTTGGACAGACCATAGCCTACAACCTCGGAAAGCCCCGCCGACGTCGCCATGGCGGTGTGGATCGCGGCGGCGAGTGGGTACAGGAGGAACACCGCGCTGAGCCAAGGGAAGCGGGGCCGCGGGAGGGGATGTCCCGGTCTCTGTTGAACTTGAGAACTGAGTAGCGACGGCTCCCGGGTCGGCGTGAGAATCGCGTCGACTAAGACAAACGGTCCCCACGACCGGGGCCAAGGAGCCGCCAATGACGAAGAGAACAGCGAAAGCGCAACGAACGCAAGCAGAGAGTGGGGCCGGCCCGGAGCTGGCTCACCTGGTGGAGCCGATGCTCGCCGGGATGACGATCACGCGCCATCACCTGCTCGCGTGGGTGCATGCGCACGGCCTGGCCGCTCTGGACGAGCTGTTCCGCGAGGAGGCCGTGGCCTTGGCTGGGTCGAAGGGCCGGCATCAGGTCCAGCGCACGCATCATCACTGGGGCACGACGGCCACGGAGCTGACGTTCGGCGGCCGACGCGTCCAGATCCGACGGCCCCGGGTGCGGGGGACGACCGGCGGGGAAGCGACCTTGCCGTCGGTGGCGGTGTTTCGGGGCCGGGATCCGCTGACCGCGCGGATGATGCAGCAGCTGCTCGCCGGGGTGTCGATGCGCCACTACGAGGACAGTCTCGAGGCGCGGCCGAGCGGGCGGCGCACCCGAGGCAGCAGCAAGAGTGCCGTCAGTCGGACCGTGGTACGGCGGACCCGGCAGCGACTGCACGAGCAGCTCACGCGGCGCCTGGAGGGGCTCGAGGTGGTGGCCCTGTTCATGGATGGCGTCGTGGTGGCGCAGCAGACGGTGATCGTGGTCCTGGGGATCACGCGCGACGGGACCAAGGTACCGCTGGGGCTGCGCGGGGGCTCGACGGAGAACGCCGTGGTGTGCACCGAGCTGCTGCAGGACTTGCTGGCCCGCGGGCTCCCGCTGGACGGGCGAGTGCTGTGCGTGATCGACGGCGGCAAGGGGCTGCGCAAGGCGCTCGGCGATGTGCTCGGCGACACCGCGGTGATCCAACGCTGCCAGCTCCACAAGGGGCGCAACCTCGATGCCCTCGTGCCGAAGTCGCGGCAGGCCTACGTCCGGGCCGCCCTGCGCCGGGCATATCAGGCGGCCAGCGCGACGATGGCACGCCGCCAGCTGATGGCCCTCGCGACGTGGCTGGAGCGAAATGGCCAGGCCGATGCCGCCACCAGTGTGCGCGAAGGCTTGGAGGAAACGCTCACGGTGCTCAAGCTGGGACTGCCCCCGAGGCTCCGCCGCTTCTTCGCGACGACGAACTGCATCGAGAATCTGATCGGCACCCTGCGCCACGTCACGCGGAACATCAAGCGCTGGCGCGACGGGGATATGCGACGGCGGTGGATCGGGCTCGGCCTGCTCCGCGCCGCCGAGGGCTTCCGGCGCATCAAGCGGCATGGCGAGCTGAGCACGCTCGTGACCGCGCTCGCCGCCGCGACCGCCTCGGAGCGCGCCGCATGAGCCGTCGCGGCCACCGTCTCCGAAACGCGAGGGCCACAATCGGCTCAGGATCGATCTTCTCGCAGAGGACCGCTATGTCGGTATCCCCTCGCGTTGCTGTGAACTGAGGGTATGATGCCCTGCCGCCGCGCTCAGCCAAGTTCAACAGCGGGCGGGACAACCCCCGCCGGCTTGCAAGGAGGCCATCGTGGAGAACAAGGTCGTGCAGGACGTGGTGGTCGCACCCGACGAGAACTGGTCAGCGGTCCTGACGCCGGGACAGGTGTTGCGCATCGTAGACCTCGAGGGGAAGCAGGCTGTCGACTTCCTCTGCTATAACGCCGACGATCCCGCCGATCGCTACAACGCGGCGGACACGATGAAGTACAACAAGAATGCGTACCTGGGCGCGGGCCACGGCATCTATACGGTACGCGCGACCAAGCTCTTCACGATCGTGGCGGATACGATGGGGGGCGGGCACGACACCATCGGTGGGTGCTGCAGCGCCGCCAGCAACATGTTCCGCTACAAGGTGCCGGACACCCCGAGCTGCTACGCCAACTTCCTCCGGGCGCTTGCCCGACACGGCATGGGCGAGAAGGACATCGTAGCCAACATCAATTTTTTCATGAACGTCCCCGTACTGGCCGACGGCACCATGGGCATCGTGGACGGCAAGTCGAAGCCGGGCGACTCCGTGGAGCTCCGCGCCGAGACGCGCGTCCTCGCGGTGGTCTCGAACTGCCCCCAGGTGCACAACCCATGCAACGGGTTCAACCCCACGCCGATCCGCGTGGTGATCACCAATCCCGCGGGGTAGAGCTTCGGGCGCAGCCGGTCGCTCGCCCCGGCCGGCACGGAGGAGATTGCAGGCCTGTTCTTCCTGCACGCCCCGCGGCGCGATCTTCTCCTGGATCGCCAGCCCATTACCCGGGGCGAGGGCAGGCGGGTGATCCCGGTGAGGTGGATGGTGAGACTGTGGCAGCCGCTCCTGGGGCGGCTGGCAGCGGCTCCTGAGGCGGCCGGTGTCCGCGTCTGGATTGTTATTAGAACGCACCCGATGCGGTGGGCCCCAGCGTCAACCACTTCCTGGGTGAAGTCTGGGTAAACGAAAGGGGTTAGCGGCTGCTGCGTCCGCTAACCCCTCGTCTTTTTTGGTTGCGGGGGCCCGCAACCACTTGCAGGCAAACAGGTCGCTAGGCTTCTGCTTCGAGATCGCGATCTAAACGCGTGTTTCAGTCGCGACCACGTTTTCACCAAATGTCTCAGCAGCTTTGCGCTCACCGCCAGCACGCCACCAAAACATGCGCCCCTGAAGCTGCCTGAGCACTCCCTGAGGCACATCAGGAGCTCGATGTGCTCTGGAGGCAGGGGAATCATCCAGCTCCGGGCAGACCCCAAGGACACCCAGACCACTGCTCCCGGGTTACACCACGTGATCGACGCGACGCGAGGCCGCCCTCCCCGACCGTTCCGGAACGTAGACGCACCGCCGGCAGCTGTCCGGCCGCCGCCGTCCCCACCATGCTCGGTGTATCAATCTCTCAGCATTGTCCCGGTCGGCGCCTTGACCCCACCTGGGAGCCATGGCCCTCCAGCGAGCGGTCTACCGGCCCCGCGACGCCGAGCACACCGTGCTCCATCAGGTCGTCGCCGAGCACCTGGAAGCCTTCCTGGGCGCGGCGGCGGAGGCTGGCGACGGGGGCGGGCCTCCCGCAGTTCGTCGAGCGCGAGTTCCGATGACATCAACCTTGAGATGAGCGAGTTCAACGGCAAGGGCAGCGGCACGATCGCTGCGGCCCTCAGCAGACCGCCATTCGATGACGA
>Ga0209180_10001180_pt1 | contig 12930 bp, 13 predicted proteins | sample CZO8metaG_3_FD_188355 | JGI IMG/M metagenome (GOLD analysis project Ga0209180, IMG submission 188355) | Vadose zone soil microbial communities from the Eel River Critical Zone Observatory, Northern California, USA - CZOApr15con2H2.8 metaG... | ecosystem: Environmental > Terrestrial > Soil >...
AGGGTCGGCCGCACCCGCCGCCCTCCGGGCAGAAAAAGATCTCCGAAGCCATTGTCTTTCCTGGTTGCGGGGGCCCGCAACCACCGAAATCGAACAGGCAGCCGTCGGCGAGGACGCGCCCCACTGTTCTCGGCCGGTGGGCATGAACGTCACGATCTACACGAGACAAACGAGTCCCACGATCCGAGACTCTGGCGAGACTTTCCTCGGGAAATTGGGACTTGGACTGGATTCGCCGGAAACCACCGCCACGAGTGTACAAATCCCGATGAGGAGGTTCTTCATGAGTCTTAAACCCCGTCATGGTGAGAGGATCGTCCCGAGAAGCTGGAGTAGGAATCCGAGTGGAATGAGCGCGACCGCTCCGTACCACAGCCGCGCACCCCGCTTCGTCTGGAAGTGCCTTGGCATCACCCACGGGACACCAGCCATCAAGGCGAGGACCAGCGAGCCGACGAAGGACAAGGCGAGACCGGCCACCATCAGCAACTTCCAGTAGGGCATACCGTCCACCTCACCAAGCAGCGATCTTGCGGCGCCCCCCTGGGCCCGCAGCCGCACCCCTCCGCCCGCTTCTTGACCGCGAGCCCGTGGCGGCGCAGGATGGCTCGGGGTCAGCGGGCGATCGCGGTGTCGACCCCCGCCTTCGCCCCGGTAAAACAGGCCGTCCCGGTGTCAGGCTGGGGGGTCCGCTGGGGAGGGCGCATTCCGCCCACCCGGGTCGTACGGCGAGGGAGCCCCTTCGCCCTCGTTCGTCGTCACCGCCTCAATGCGGGCCTCACCTATCGCCCGTGGCCATGGCTCACGGTCTCGGTGGACGCACCCTACGTCGGCTTGCAGTTCCTTCGAGGCGACGAGGCGAACCTTCCGCCGCCCCTCCCCGCGTACTGGGTTCTCAACGGCGGCTTGGCCGCCGGCTGGCGCGGCTTCGAGGCGTTCGTCCGCATAAATAACCGTTACGAGACCTTCGGGACGTTTGCGCCCAATGCCCGCATGCCGGGCGCTCGGGTTGAGCGCTTCCTCAGCCCGGCGCCCCGATCAATGTCCTGGCTGGCCTCCGGTACACGTTCTAGTGCTGCGGTGATCTGGCGCGGCTCGGGAGGAGTCCTCTGAGCTGGCTCGGGCTGTACTGGATGACCTGGGTGCCGGTCGCGCCGGCTCAGGACTTTTGTGGCTCAGATCCACCTTGACATCAGTGTCCCGTCGGCGCTATTAGGCGCTAACAGGATTAAGCCTGCCCAAGGGCTCGCTCTACGCGTTGCGTTACGAGGCAGAGTGGTTTGGTCACGGCCCTTTCCTTCGAGGAGGTCAAAGCGATGAGTGATCTACAGCCTGTCCAAACGGACCATGCGTCGGTCAGCCGTCGCCGCTTCCTGAAGGTGGCCGGGGGAGGCGTGGCGGGCAGCTCGCTCCTGACCATGCTGGACGCGCGCAAGGCGCCCGCGCAGATCAAGGGCACCACGCTACGCATCCTACAGTGGAGCCACTTCATCCCGGCCTACGACGCCTGGTACGACAAGTTCGCCAAGGAATGGGGCGACAAGAACGGTGTCAAGGTGCGGGTGGACCACATCCCCCACCTCGACATCCCGGCACGGATGGCGGCGGAGTTCGCGGCCGGGGCCGGCCACGACATCATCTACAACGGCTCGTCCATCTTAACGCGGCTCTACTACAAGAACCTGGTGGACCTCACCGACATTGCCGACGCGGCCGGGAAGAAGTACGGGGGCTGGATCCCCGCGGCGAAGTCCCTCGTCGAGGTGGAGGGGCGCTGGTATGGCCTTCCGCTCTTCTACATCTTGGCGCCGATGCTCTACCGCAAGGATCTCTTCGATGCCAACAACCTGAAGTATCCCGACACCTGGGAATTGGCCCGCGTGGCCGCGCGGACCCTCAAACCCAAGGGCCATCCGACGGGCATCGCGCTGTCCCAATGCGCCGACGCGAACCTCTTCTGGCGTTCGATGTTCTTCAGTTTCGGCGGGACGGAGGCGGATCCCTCGGGCGCGAATCCCACCCTCGACTCGAAGGAGTTGCGGGAGTTTCTCCGCTTCGCCAAGGCGATCTTCGAGGAGGGCATGACGCCGGAGGTGTTCTCCTGGGATGACGCCTCCGACAATCGATATCTCGCCTCGGGCATCGCCTGCTGGGTCCACGACGCGATCTCGGCTTACCGCACCACCGAGGACACGAACCCCGAGGTGTTCAAGAACACCTTCCTCGGGCTCGAGCCCCAGGGGCTGCCCGTTAAGCGGGTCAGCGTGGCCGCGCCCAACGTGTGGATGGTGTGGAAATTCTCCAAGAACCAGCAAGCGGCGAAGGAATGGTTGTCGTACCTCCTCGACAACGATCTGGTGGGCATGGTCGAGAGCCGCGGCTACAACATGCCCTACCTCAACGACCGCTATAAGAAGCCGATGCCCGTCATCGGGACCGACCCCAAGCTCCAGATCCTCCAGGACTTCCCGAAGATCGTCGCGTTCTACGGCCATCCTGGACCGTCGACTACCCCGATCCAGGAGATCGTCAATACCTTCATCTTCCCCGACATGGTCACTCGCGTGTGTCGCGGCAAGGAGAGCATCGAGGAATCGATCAAATGGGGGGTGGGCGAGTACCGGCGGATCTACGCTAAGCACAAGCAGGCATGACGGTACGCTCGTCGAGCGGTGGCCCGGACGCGGCAAGCGCCCGGGCCGCCGCGATTTCTGTCGCCTCCCGGGCTCGTCCCTCCGGGTGGTTCCGAAGCCAGACATCCCAGCGGCTCGGCGCCGGTTATCTCCTGCTGGCTCCCGCGGTCCTCTACGTGCTCCTCCTCGTAGGGGCGCCCTTCCTGTTCTCGCTGTACCTCGCGCTGAGCGACGCCAATGTCGGGGAGCCGGTGGCGACCTTCGTCGGGCTGGAGAACTTCCGGGCCGCGCTCGAAAGCGATGTCTTCTACATCGCGCTCCGCAACAGCATCGTCTTCACCGTGGTGGCTGCGATCTTCAAGGGTTTGCTCGGGACGACCCTCGCGTTTCTCCTGCTCCAGCCCTTCTGGGGAAGGAAGCTCGTGCGCGGCCTGGTGGTGATCCCCTTCACCCTTCCCGTCACCATCAGCGTGCTGTCCTGGAAGTGGATGTACGACTCCCAGTTCAGCGTCATCAACTGGTTCCTGAGCCGGATCGGGCTCGTCGGGAGCTACGGCTCCCCAGATTGGCCGGTGTGGCTGGGTCAGCCGCACCTGGCCCTGGCCGCCTGCATCATCGTCAACGTCTGGCGCAGCTTTCCCTTCTCCGCCATCGTGCTGCTGGCGGGGTTCACGTCGGTGCCCACCGAGATCCTGGACGCCGCCAGGGTGGACGGCACGAGCTTCTTCCAGCGGTTCCGCTACGTGGTGGTGCCGATGATCGCCCCGATCCTCCTCATTGGCTTCCTCTTCGACACCGTGTTCACACTGTCGGACCTCAGCATCGTGTACCTGCTGACCCAGGGCGGGCCGGCCAACGCCACCAAGATCCTGCCCGTGCTCGCGTACCAGGTCGGAATCCAGGCGGGGGCGCTCGGCCGGGGAGCGGCGATCTCGCTCTTCCTCTTCCCCCTTCTGCTGCCGCTCATGATCCTGCTGCTCAGGAACCTCAAGCGGAGAGAGGACTAGCCCATGGCGGCTCCGCGGACCCGACGACAGAAGGAGATCCGGCGCCACCTCTGGATCTACGGGGCGATCACACCCTTCGTCATCATCGCCGTGTTTCCGATCTACTGGATGGTCATCACGGCCTTCAAGCAGGACTCTGACCTCTACCGGATGGACGTCTTCCCGCTCTGGTTCCACCGGCCGCCCACCTGGAAGCACTTCTCGTACCTGTTCACCAACACGAACTACGGTGCCTGGATCATCAACACCATGGCCATCGCGGCGTGGGTGGCGGTGATAACGCTGCTCGTCGGGGTGCCGGCCGGCTACGCTCTGGCCCGGCTCCGGATTCCCGGGTCCGAGAACCTCGGGATTGCTGTCTTTATGACCTACCTGGTGCCGGCGATCATCCTCTTCCTCCCGCTATCGAGGGTGGTGTCGATGCTGGGGCTGCAGGACAGCTGGTGGGCGCTGGTCTTGGTGTACCCGACCATCACGATCCCGTTCTGTACGTGGCTCCTCATGGGCTTCTTCAAGACCCTGCCCATGGAGATCGAGGAGGCGGCACGGGTCGATGGCTGCGGGTACCTCGGCGCGCTCGTCCGCGTCGTCCTGCCGGTGAGCGTCCCGGGGATTCTCACGTCGGTGATCTTCGCCTTCACGCTCTCGATGCAGGATTTCCTCTACGGGCTGGCCTTCGTTGCGCCGGGTGACCAGAAGCCGGTCACTGTGGGCGTGCCCACCGAGCTGATTCGGGGCGATGTGTTCTTCTGGGGCTCGTTGATGGCGGCGGCCCTGATGGTAGGGTTGCCGGTGGCGATTCTCTACAACTTCTTCCTCGACCGTTTCATCCAGGGGATCACCGGCGGGATCGGGAAGTAGACAGTGGCGAAGCCGGCTCCGTCACCGGGACAGGCCCCGCCAATTAGCAAGGAGCTAAGCTTAGTTTTCTGGCTTCTGAACCGGATCGGGACGACCGGGATACCCGATGTGCAGCATCAGATATTTGACCGGCTTCTCCGAGCGGTTGACGAAGTTGTGCCACCAGCCCACGCCGCCGTTGTCCATGAAGGACTGCCCTGCCGCGTGGTACTGAGTACCCTTGATCCCGATCGGACCGGCCTCATACTCCGTCGTCAGCACGCCCTCGAGGACGTAGATGTAGGTCGGCACCCGGAACTCCTGGCGACCGGTCTGCCCTCCCGGTTCCAGCTCCACAGTCCCTCCCGTGACGAATATCGGCGTACTGACCGTGGCCGAGAATGGCCCGAGCGACGTGCCCAGCCCTCTGACCTTGACTCCCTTCGGCTCCGCCGTTTTCTGGTCTTGGGCATTGGCGGGAAGGCTTGCGAGACCGATAGCGAGCAAGCTGGCTGCCGCAGCGATCAACGCCTTTGTGATCATCGGTGCGCTCCCCAGGAGTAGATGTGAACTGCTGGTTGCCGATTCGAGCCCATGCGCCGGATCCGCCGAGAGGCTCGACGCACGCAAACCCTCCCGGCTACGCGGAGGCTAGCAGAGGCTCTTCGCGAATGTCAAGGTTCAGCGTCCGCGCCGGCGGCGACGCCTCGTGGGCATCGCTCATTATCGTGGGGCTGGTCTGGCTTCTCGCCTCGAGCCACCAGTCAGCGCACGCCGCGGACGTCTCGGCGGGACTCCGCGTGGACGTCGTGACCACCGGAATTGCCCGCCCGATCCAGCTCGCCTTTGATACACAGGGCAGACTCGTGGTCCTGAGCCACGGCTGGCGAGGCGATGCCGCCGCCGAAATCTATCGCGTTGACCTCAGGGGTCACCTGCCGGTAGACGCCGCGCGGGCGCCCCGCGTCGTGGTGCCGTTCGCGGATGAGTCGCGAAAGACCGTGTTCGGCAGCCTCGCGCTCGATCCTCAGAGCGGGGACCTCTTCCTCGGCGAGGAGAACGGCAATCGCATCTATCGACTTGGCGCGGACCAGCGGCTCCAGGCGGTGGCGGTGGGACTGAACCACCTCCTCGGCGGCAGCGCGCTCGCCCTCGACCGGCAGGGGCGGCTCGTCTTCCTCGACTACGCGAGTCCGGAAACGAATCTGCGGTCGGAGACGCCTCTCCCGCCGTCGCTCAGTTGGCTCATCGACGAAGGGTATCGAGGCCCGCTGGTCTTCCGGATTGATCCGCGTGAGGACCGGCCGCTGCCCAGACGCGCCGATCTCCTGGTCCCGGTCCTGCCAAAGACCGAGGTGGTCGACGTGCGCAAGGAGCCTCTCTGGCGATTAATCGGCGTGGCGGCGACTAGCGGTGGCGACCTCGTCTTCCTGAGCTCGGTCGGGGAAGTGTTCCGTTTCGGAGCCGACGGCGACCTGCGTCTCGTTGTCCGCTTGCCCGCCGGCCACTACCATCGGACCAACCTCGCCATCGGACCCGATGGTAGCGTGTTCGTGTGCGGCGGATTCCAGATCCGTCAGATCTTTCGAATCTCGCCGGCCGGCGAGGTGAGCACGGTGGCCAGTGAGCTGGGTGACCCAGGCGGCATCGTGCTCGACCGCGCGGGTGCCCTCTACGTCGCCGAGACCGCCCTCCATCGCATCATCCGCATCTCCGGTCGCCGATAAGGCCCCATCTCGGGTCTCGGCGACCACCTCCGAAGCCTTTCCCAGGAAAGGGTTGCGCCGGCAAAGCCGGCGCTCGGAACGGACCATCCGACGCTGAGCAGGCATCGTCACTCGTCAGAGACGCAAACTGAACCGGTGGCCGGTGTCAGGCTCCCTCCACCATTGCTGCGGTGAGGCCGCGGACATAGCCCCGCGCGAAGAAGGCGGAGATCGACACTACGGGAATGGCCATCAGATTGACCCCCGCCACCGCGGCCAGCTCGTCGAGAGCCACGTCGAAGGTGCCGATCCCGGCCGTGATCGTCTGGTTGCCCTGGGTCAGGAGGAAGACGGAGGCGATCATGAAGTCGCTGGCGACGGTTCCGAGGGCGAAGATGCCCGCGGCGACGAGGACGGGGCGGCTCATGGGTAGGATGATGCGGAAAAAGGCGGTGGCCCGGCTCGCGCCCTCGATGAGGGCCGCCTCCTCGATCTCCCGCGGCAGGTGCTGGAAGTAGGCCGAGAGCATCCACACGCAGAAGGGCAGGGCCATGCTGGGATAGATGAGGAGGAGGGCGAGGAGGTTGTCGTCCAGCCCGAGTGCGTTCACGACCTGGAAGAGCGGGATGAAGAGGATGGTCTGGGGGATGACGTAAGTGGCGAAGATCGCGCGCCGCCACCACCGGAAGCCCGGGGGACGCAGCCGGCCGAGGGCATAGGCCGCAGCGACACTTACCCCGAGGGTCGCCACCACCGAGCCGGCAAACACAACGAAAGTGTTCGCGAGCCAGTCCAAGAAGGGGTAGGAGCGGCGGAGCGCGGCCCCCACGAAGCCCCGAACCTCGCTCTTGCGCTCGAACAGCTCCTCGAAGTTCGCAAGGGTCGGATTCACAACGATGAACGGGTTGCCGAAGACGTCTTCCTGGGGGGTCTTGAGCGACTGCACCAGCATGAAGTAGATCGGGAAGAGGCAGTAGACCGTGGCCAGGAGCACTAGGCTCCGATGGCCGAGCTTCGCCCACCAGGGCCTCGGGTTCATGCGGCGTCCGGCGAAGGGGATTCGAAGAGCCGGAACAGCACGAGGAGGACCACGAGCAGGAACGGGACCAGCATCAGCGACAGCGCCGACGCAGGTCCATACTGGCCGGCCTTGATGGCGAGCCAGTAGGCATGGGTGCCGATGACGGGGAAGACGATACGGCCCGCGGTGAGCATCCAGACATTGGCGAGGTCGGCGAACGCGCTGGTCAAGGAAAGGAAGACCGCCAGGGCGAGGAACGGCTTGAGCAGCGGCACTGTCACCAGCCGGAAGCGCTGCCACCGGCTCTTCGATTCCAGGAGCGCGTACTCGAAGAGCTCGGGCGGGATGGCGTTGATGCCGGCCAGGAGCAGCACCCCGATGAACGAGCTGCCGCGCCAGATATTGAACAGTGTGACGCTGACAAAGGCCCAGGCCCCGCCGCCGAAGGCGCTGTCGACGCCGTATTTCAGATGTCCCATGAAAGGGGCGTACGCGGTGGTGGTCGGGGGGTTCAGGGTCCAGTACCAGCCGATCACGCTGACGCCCGAGGGATACGCCCAGGGGAGGAAGATGGCCAGGAAGACGAGGGCCCGGCCCCGGAACGGCCGGGCGAGCAGAAGGGCGAAGCCGAGTCCGAGAGCCAGTTTCGCGACGCTCGTGACAACCGCGTAGACGACGGTGACAGCAGTCGCGCGCCAGAACTGGGGGTCTCCAAACTGGCGCCGGTAGTTCTCCGACCCGACGAAGGCTGTGCCTCCCTCTTGGAGCGGTGACAAGCTGGTGAAGCTCGTCCAGATCTCCCAGCCTAGCGGATAGGCCAGCACCGTCAGGAGCAGGAGCACAGCGGGCGACAGGAGCAGATAGGCAGTCCGGATATCGCGCTGACGCTGCGTTCGCCTCTTGGTCACCCGGACCATATCTCAGCTCCGACCTCTAGCAGGCTGCGGAAAAAACGGGTGAAAGGAACACGCTTGCTGATTCCAAGGCGTGACGAACGGCACCGCACCCGGCTGCTCGCCGCAACGCTGGCCGGCGTGGATGTTCCGACGCCACTCGCCGGCTCATCCCGTGGCCTCGGCCAGTTGCGGATGCGGACCAGGTTATCGACCGCCAGGGCGAAGATGAATATCCAGCTCGCCCGCGCCCGGCCGCGGTGGTGCGTTGCGCCAGCAGACCGATGGTCTTGAGCCAACCGAAGATCTCTTTGACGCGCTTGCGTGTTCGTTGGCTCACCACATACCCGGCGTGGCGCGTGGTGCGCTGATCGATCGCACTCGAACGGCGCGAGGTGTTCTGGGCCACGTGCGGCGTCACCTGAACCAGCGGGAGGGCCTCGACGAAGTCCCGCGTGTCATAGCCTTTGTCGGCGCCGACCGTGACCCGGCCGGCTGTCGCCACGTGGCCCACCACCTCCAGCGCGGCCGCGCGCTCCCCGTACCCGCTCGCCCGCGTCACGCAGCCCTCGACCGCCAGACCGTGGCGATTCTCCATGAGCACGTGCCCCTGATAGGCCAGCTTGGCGCCCCGCGGCACCTCCAGCGCGACGGCGACGCGGCGCTCAACCCCAAGCAGCTCGAAAACGCCGGCACGCCGCCGGACGGCAGGATCATGTTCACGTCGATGCCTTCGATGTCCATGTCCTTCACGCGCGCATGCGGATCGAAGCTGACGCGGTCGGTCGGAAAGGGCGGTCCCTGCCACCTCACCTCCCACGGCGTGCCGCCGTCTCTGGCGCCACGGGTCGCCGCGGCCGGCGGATCGACCCGCTCCCGCGAGCCGAGGCGCCGATCGAGGGCGGGCCGCTTGCCGATCCGGTATCGCGACATGCCGGCCTTGGCGGGGGCGCGCCCGACCAGGGGCCCGAGCGCCGCGAGCTTCGCCCGATCGGCAGCCGCCAGATACGGCTCGATCGGCTCGACGGGCTCGATGATGTGCGTGTCCGCGTCGAAGATGCGGTAGCCGCCGCGTGCCATCAGCGCCTCTCCTTCTAACTAGCTCGCCCTGACTCAGGGCCGGGTGATCACATCGACCAGGGCGGGTCGACCCTCGTCCTTGACCACGCGAAGGGCGCGTCGCAGGGCCGGGCCGACGGCCTCCGCGGTGTCGAGCGGGCCCTCGGCGTGGACGCCGAAGCCCTGCGCGATGCGTGCGAAGTCCGGCGCCGGATCGTCGATGCGGATCCCGACGACCTTGTTCTCGACCGGCCGGCCGCGCGACTTGGCCACCGCCTCCTGGTGCTCCTCGTCGTTCCCGTACGTCCGGTTATTGAACATGACGGTTAAAAGCGGCAGCCGATGGTGCGCGGCGGTGTAGAGGCCGCTCACGACGTAGAGCAGGTCGCCGTCGGCCTGGAGGTTGACACAGAGCTTGCCCGAGTCACGATGGGCGAGCGTCACCCCGAGGGCGGCGGGAAGTCCGTAGCCGAGGCCCGCGCCCCCACTGCCGCCGCAGGCCCGCTCGGGCTGCCAGTCCCACAGTCGGCGCGCCCAACCTTTCCCGGTGCCGTTGGCGAGAATCCAGTCCTCGTCCTTGATGACCTGCCAGACCTCGGCCGCGAGCACGGAGGGCGCCAGCGGCATCGACGAGCGCTCGAGGCTCACCGCGGCCTGCCACTCGGCGCTGAGCGCGGCGTGCCGGAGGGCGATGCGCTCCGCGCGGGCCCGGCGCTCGGCGGCGGCGCGGTCGTGCCGGAGCCGATCCTCGACGGCCTCCACCAGGGTCGGCAGGGCAAGCGCGGCGTCGGCCGCGATGGGCAGGTCCACGGGGATCAGCGACTGGTAGGTCTGCGCCCAGCTCCGGGCCGCGTAGTCTTCGAGTGAGATCGAGATTACGCGGGCGCTCTCGTTCAGCAGGCGTACCTCGCGCGTGCTTCGATCGGTGTGGCCGAGGGCGCCCAGGAAATTCGAGACATCGAGGGCGAGGATGAGGTCGGCCTCGCGCACGACCTCGTCTCGCGCCCCGCTCATGTCGAGAGGGTGACGGCCCGGGACGCTTGGTCGCCCCTGGTACTCGACGGACAGATCGACCAGCGGCGCCGCGAGGAGCTCGGCGAGACGGCACAGGGACGCTGCCACGCCCGGACGGCGCCCGAGGTTTTCCACCACGATCACCGGGTAGCGCGCGTCGGCGAGGCGGCGGGCGGCGTCGTCAATGGCGCGCGGGTCGGCGTGCGGTGGCGTGGCCGGCTGGAAGCGCGCGACGTCGGGCAGCGGAACCGCACGCTCGAGCGCCTCCTCCTGCAACGCGGCGTCGAGACACAGGTAGACCGGCCCCTGGGGCTCCGTACGGGCGAGCCGCCACGCGCGCAGAAATGCCTCGGGAATGGCGGCGACGCTCGCGGGCTGGTCGTCCAGCTTGACGTAGTCCCGGACCTGGGTTCCCTGCACGAGGGCGGTGTGGATCCAGTCGATCCACGGTCGGCGCTTCGTGGTGTCCATGGGCCCGGTGGCGCCGAGCACCAGGATCGGGACTCGATCGCAGAAGGCATTGAAGATGGCCATGCTCGCGTGCTGGAGACCGACGATGTCGTGGACGACGGCCGCCATGGGCGTCCCCTTCGCCTTGGCATAGCCGTGCGCGAGGGCGACGGCGATCTCCTCGTGGGTGGTGAGCACGAGCTCGGGCCCGCGCGTGGCCCCATAGTTCACGAGGGAGTCGTGAAGTCCGCGGAAGGTCGCCCCTGGGTTGATGGCGACCTTCTCGACGCCGACGGCGTGCAGGAGATCGACGACGAGATCGGACCCGTATCCTGCGGTAGTGCTGTCGCTCAGTCGCTCGCCGGGCACAACGGTCAGCGCCCCGTCGGCGTGGCGGCGGCGGCGCTCAGGAAGTCGGCCTCGGTGAACCCGTAGAGATGTCCTCCTCCCGCGAAGATCTGCGCAGCGATCTTGCGGGGAACGTTCTTGAGGAGATTGTCCGCCACGTGGGGGAAGTTGGAGTCGAAGTGCGGATAGTCCGTGGAGATGCACATCCGGTCGGCGCCGATGAGCCCGGCCGTGGCCTCGATCTCCGGCTCGCTGCCCTCAACGGCCGCCCAGCAATTGCGTCGGAAGTACTCCCGCGGGGTCAGGGCCAGGTAGGGGGCGTGCGAGTCACGGTACTGGGGGTAGTCCCACTCGATGCGCGACAGGAGTCCAGGCACCCAGGAGTTCTGGGCTTCCAGGAATCCCACCCTCAGCTCGGGGTGGAACTCGAACACGCCGCCGATGATCATCGCGATCATCGCCTGCTGCATCTCGATCCAGTGGCTCGCCACGTGCCGGTAGAATCGATTCTCGCCGTAGAGCGGAATCATCCGTGAGTACACGGCGCTCACACCCTCGTGAAAGCCCCAGGTCACGTTCAAGCCTTCGTGCAGGCTGTAGAGCGGATCCCAGTAGTTCGAGTGCCAGTAGTGATCATTCACCAGATTCGGCCGGATGAACGACCCGACGGCTCCGAGCTTCACGCACCGCACGAGCTCCCGGCAGGCCAGGTGCACGTCATGCACGGGCAGCATGGCCACGAACTTCAGGCGATCGGGGCTGTACTGGCAGAACTCGTGGATCCAGTTGTTGTACGCCTGGCAGAGGGCCAGGGAGAGCTGGGGATCCAGGTTGTCGCGGGCGATGAGGCTCAGGCCGCCTGTAGGATAGAGGACCGCGATATCGACCCCCTCCTGCTCCATGCCCATGACCTGGGCTTCGGCGTTGTAATCGCGCTCGACGGCGAAGTCCAGGCGGCCCGTGTCGGCTAGCCGTGACCCCGAGAGGGGCTGGGTGCTCTGCGTCGGGCCGCGACGGATGCGCTTCCGGTATTGCTGCAGGTCGGAGTCCGACGTGGGCAGCCCGTCGATGAGGGTGAGGCCGGCCGGGCCGCGATACGGACGGCCGTCCGTTCCCACCGGCACGCTGACGCGGTGTTTGAACTTCGGGTCCAGATAGCGGTCGAAGAGATCGGGCGGCTCCATGATGTGCATGTCGGAGTCGACAAAGCGCAATCCATCGTTCATGTTACCCTCCTCGGCATGGCCGGACGTGAGGCGCTGACTTCGACGCTGTGGCTGAGAAACTATCACGTTTGAGCCTGCCCTACCGTGTGAGTGCGGGCCATGAGAAGGCTCCTCCGCTGGCTTCGGCGTTGGTTCGTGGGTGGCCGACGGGAAGTGGCCGGAGGAACCCCATCGTGAGCGGGCCACATCCGTCGGACATGGGCGTCGCATTGAGTCGAATTTGGGGAGGATCGCGTGCTCGAGCGGCTCCTGCAAGGATTGCGCGACCTCCGAATAAGCCGTCCTTGGTGGGTGGCTCGGCCGGCGCGTCTCGCTCCCGACCGCGATCGTCTGGGGACGCACACATCCTCGCTCTAGTCCCAGAGGCGGGTCGAGAAGTAGCGCTCTCCAAGGTCGTTGAACAAGGTCACGAAGCGTCCCGCGCGCTCCCGACGCGCGATCCGTTCGACGCCCACCATGTAGGCACCGGAGGACTGGCCGACAAAAAAGCCCGCGCGGGCGAGCCGCACTTAGGCTCCTCTATGATCCCGCCAGGATGCGCTCAGAGTATCGCGCTGCCATCTCGCGCGGGACTGCGAGCACCTGCCGCTCGATCCGCCGCAGCCAGGGCTCCTGCCCAAGATTCAGCCCGCACGGGCGCCGCCGTAAGGGTCATGGCAGGGCTACATAGCCAGGCGCCCCGGTCCCACCGGCGAGTTGGCAGCGTCAGCCGCTCACCCATGGCGCCACAACC
>Ga0209180_10001182_pt1 | contig 12919 bp, 11 predicted proteins | sample CZO8metaG_3_FD_188355 | JGI IMG/M metagenome (GOLD analysis project Ga0209180, IMG submission 188355) | Vadose zone soil microbial communities from the Eel River Critical Zone Observatory, Northern California, USA - CZOApr15con2H2.8 metaG... | ecosystem: Environmental > Terrestrial > Soil >...
CGAAACGTACCGCCACAAAGCTGACTGTTTGCATCCTCTCGCCGCACCCTCTGGTGTTGAGCGAGTTCGAACGCATTTTAGCGAAATCCCAATTCAAAGTGATTATCAAGCAGCTCGAATCGACTCTCGCGCCCGACCTCCGTACCCTGGAGCCGCCCAAAGCTCAGGTTTACGTCATCGACGCCCATGCCGCGAAGCCTGCTACTGGCGCCCTCTTGGCCAATCTTCTCGAACGTTTTCCCGAATCGCGCCTCATTGTCGTCGGCGAACAGCACAATGAAGCCAATAGCTTTTCGCTGTTGCGTCTCGGCGTTAAAGGCCTTCTCACCTATGTCGAAGCCCGCGAACAACTGATCCGCGCGCTCCCTCTGGTTGCCACTGGAGGATTCTGGGTTCCGCGGCAGCTTCTCTCCGGATTTGTTGACTCCATCCTTACCGGACAGGGCCGCCGCCTGAAGACCGATTCCGTCACCAACCTCAGCCGCCGCGAACAGGAAGTCCTCGATTCGCTGCTGGAAAATCTTTCTAACAAGGAAATCGCCAGCAAGCTCAACATTGCGGAACGCACCGTGAAGTTTCACGTTTCGAACTTGCTCAACAAGTTTGGCGTGCGCCGCCGTGCCGACCTCATCCTTCTTACCTTTCAGCGCCGCTTGTCGCAGGTTTAATCTTTTGGCGGACTCTCAGGTCGGTGCGCCTTTCGTTTTCGCTGCCCGTCGAGTTGGTTCCGGCAACTTTGAGCTTCTGGCAGATTCGAGGAGAGCTTCCAGGTGAATATTCTCGTTACCGGCGCCGCGGGTTACATCGGCAGTGTCTGCTCGGAAGTCTTGGTTTCGCGCGGCATGTCCGTCATCGCCTTGGATAGCTTGTTGGAGGGTCATCGTGCGGCCGTCCCGCCGGGCGCCGTCTTTTGCCAGGTCGATCTTGGCGATCGCCCTGCGCTCGAATCCGTATTCACGCAGCACAAGATTGACGCCGTGATGCACTTCGCTGCTGAGGCCCTCGTTGCCAAATCCGTCAGCGAGCCCAGTATTTTCTATGCCACCAATGTGGCCTGCGGTGTGAATTTGCTCGATGCCGTCACTCGCCACGGCGTGAAGAAATTTATTTTTTCCTCCACGGCCGCCACTTACGGCGAACCCGAAATCGTTCCCATTCCCGAAGACCATCGCAAAGCCCCCATCAACCCGTACGGAAAATCCAAGCTCGTCTTCGAAGGGATTCTGGCGGATTACAAGGCCTACACCGGACTCGACTACGTGGCTCTGCGCTATTTCAACGCTGCCGGAGCCTCCAAGGAACGCGGCGAGCATCATCGCGTGGAAACTCATCTCATCCCTCGCGTTCTCGATGCTGCCAGCGGCGGTATTCCCCACGTGGACGTTTTCGGCACCGACTATCCCACGCCGGACGGAACCTGTGTCCGTGACTATATCCACGTGCTCGATATCGCCGACTCCCACGTCCGCGCGCTCGAGGAAATCGCCAAGGTTTCCGGCGAAGCCTTCAACGTCGGCAACAGTCGCGGCTTCTCTATCTTGGAAGTCATCGATGCCGCCGAGCGCGTCACCGGCCGCAAAATCCCTCGCAAACTCGGTCCGCGCCGTCCCGGTGATCCCGCGGTTCTCGTTGCCAGCAAGCAAAAACTCAAGCGTGCTCTCGGCTGGGAAGCCTCCCATTCTTCGCTCGAGGAAATCATCGGTTCTGCTTGGAAGTGGAAACAGAAATACCCGCGCGGATATGCGGAAAGTTCTAACGCCTCCGCTTAATCGCTGAACTTATACCGGATGATGCACCACAATGCCTGGATGCCGTCTTTCCAGGTAATCTTCTTTCCCTCTTCGTAGGTGCGCCCGGCATAAGTTATCGGCACTTCGTAAATCCGCCACTTGTGCTTCGCGATCTTCGCCGTTATCTCCGGTTCAAATCCAAACCGGTCCGACTTGATCTCCACGCCCGCCAGCACTTCTCTGCGGAACACTTTGTAACACGTCTCCATATCCGAAAGTTTTAGGTTCGTGAAGATATCCGAAAGCAGCGTTAGCATCCGGTTCGCAACGTAATGCCAAAAGTAATGCACGCGCTGCGGCCCGCCGAGAAATCGCGAGCCATAGACCACGTCGGCCCGTCCGTCGACTATCGGCCCGAGCAATACTCCGTAATCGCGCGGATCGTATTCCAGGTCCGCGTCCTGCACTAGCACGATCTCTCCGGTTGCTTGCGCAAACCCGCGCCGCAACGCCGCGCCTTTGCCCTGGTTCGGTGCCTGAAAGAAGAACCTCAAATTCCGCAACTCGATCTTGTCGCTTCCATCCTGTGCCGGAGCGAATTCATCTCCATTTGCCTGCCGCGCCGCCATGTTCTCCAGAATCTGCCGCGTTCCGTCCGTCGAGCAATCATCCACGATGATCACTTCCTTGCGCACTTCGGTGTCCAGCACTCGCCGCAGGATCTCATCGATTGTCGATTTCTCGTTGTAAACGGGAATCACGATCGAGATTTTCGGATCGTGCAGCGCGGAGGGGTTTCGTCTTTGATGGGCCATAAATGTTCAAAGATTGTAGCGGCCCAGCCTCCGCGGAGTAAAGACAACTTCGGCCAAACTCTGTTCTTGGTTGGTCTCGGCTGCTATCCTTATTTTCGCCCACCCGCTGAAAGCGCTATCCTTGTAGGGGCGCAGCATGCTGCGCCCTTTGTTGAGTTCGCCCAAAGAACTCTTAGATGCCTAGCTTCTTCATCGAACAATTCGGTTGCCGCGCCACGCAAGCCGATGGCGCCGCCCTCGAGCGCCAACTGCTCGACCGCGGCTGCTCCGCTGCCTCCGCGGCCGCCGCTGCCGACATCATCGTCGTCAACACCTGCACCGTCACCGCCTCTGCCGACGCCCAGGCCCGCGACGCCATCCGAAAATTTCATGCCGCCAACCCTGCCGTCCGCCTCATCGTCACCGGCTGCTATGCCCAGCGAGCTCCCGAAGAACTGGCCGCGCTTCCCGGCGTCTCCTGGGTCGTAGGCAATTCCCACAAGCCCCAAATTCCCCAGCTAATCGATTCGCTCCCTGCTGCCGCCCCCACCGAACCAGCGAAATTTGCAAACGACTTTTTCCCCGCCGCCGCCCTCGCGGAACCCGCAAGAGATTTCTCCTCCGCTATTGCCGCGGATTCGGACTCCACAGTGCCGTTTTCTTCGGACTCGACCGCTTCGTTCCATTCCTTTGTAGTGGCGCAACTTGTTGCGCCCCATCTTGGCAAGATCCTAACGGGTGATATCTTCGAACAAAACGTTCTGCTCTCCGCCCCCGTCCTTGGTGGTGAAGGCCATCACACCCGCCCCACGCTTAAAATCCAGGACGGCTGTGACTCCCGCTGCTCCTATTGCGTTATCCCCTTCGTTCGTGGCAAAAGCCGCAGCCTCCCGCCCGATACCGTCATCCACGAAATCCAGCGCCTCACGGTGGGACAGACATTCCTGTCTGTCCATTCCGAATCTTCTCGCATGTCTTTCCCCGCGCGCGAAATCGTCCTCAGCGGCATCAACCTCGGCACCTACGGCCGCGATCTTTCTCCCCGCGTCGAATTTGAAAATCTCCTCCGCCGCATCCTTGACGAAACCGCCGTCGAGCGCCTCCGCATCAGTTCCATCGAGCCCCTCGACGTCACCCAAGACCTCGTCGATCTCTTCGCCTCTACCGATCGCATCGCTCAGCACTTCCACATGCCCTTGCAGTCCGCCTCTGACCGCATTCTCGCCGCCATGCACCGCTGGTATCGCGCCGAGCACTACGCCCGCCGCGTCGAACTCATCCACGAACGTCTTCCCCACGCCGCCATCGGTGCCGACGTCATTGCCGGCTTTCCCGGCGAAACCGAAGACGACCACGCCGCCACCCTCTCCTTTATCGAACGCCTCCCCTTTACCTATCTCCACGTTTTCTCGTTTTCCAAACGCCCCGGCACCAAAGCCGCCTCCCTTTCGAACGAAGTCCCCGGCGCGACCATCAAGCGCCGCGCCCGCGAACTCCGCGCCCTCAGCGAAAAAAAATCCGCCGCCTTCCGCCAATCCCAAATCGGCCGCACTCTCCGCGTCCTCACCCTCCGCGCAGACGACGATTCTCGTTCAAACACAACGCCCGCTCTTAGCAGCAACTACCTCCGAGTCCGCATGGACGGAATGTTTTCTGCAAATCTCTGGTTTGACGTTCAGGTTGCAGGCGAGGAGGGAACGTACTTGGGCGGAACAGGCATTTCTGGGATGCAAGGACAGCTTGCGCAGACTACGGTGAACGCTTGAGTGATGCTCCCATCGCGCCTTTGGTCGTCGTCATCATCTTTTGCTTCGGCGTGGCTATTGTTTGCCTAGGTTGGCCAAAGTGGATTCAGGCCCTGTCGATAAGTTCGTCCGCGCGATGGCCCTCTTGGCACTTGAAATATTATCCATTTGCAGCGCGGACGAAGGAGTGGATGAAAAGGCCCAGTTACGTGTGGTATCTGCGAGCTGTCGGCATTTTCTTCGCTACCGTTGGGTCGACTTTGTTCTTCATTGCAGCCGTAAGGTAAACCTTCAACCCTCGAAAATCACCTGCGCCAGCGCCTGACTCTCCGTATGCGTGATGCTGAGCGCCACACTCTTCACCCCAAGCAGTTGCGCAATCTTCGCCGCTTCACCCGTGATCGCCAGCGTCGGCCGCCCGCTCGTTTCCCGCACCACTTCCAAATCCACCCATTTCACGCCGCGCCGCCAACCCGTTCCCAGCGCCTTCATCGCCGCCTCTTTTGCCGCAAACCGTCCCGCATACCGCTCATACTTGTTCTTGAACCGCTCGCAGTATTCCCGCTCTCGCGCCGTATATATCCGCCTCAGAAACACTTCCCCATGCCGCTCGATCGCCCCTTGAATCCGCTCCACCTCAGCAATGTCCACCCCCATCCCTACTATCAATGTCGCCTCCGCTTAGAGTGCGGCAGCTAGCTGCCGCTTTTCCGTCGGTCCACCATGCCAATCTGTCTTGCAATAATACTGTGTCCCACACCTGATGGATACGCGTGTTCCTGTTCAGCTTATACTTAGAAGGTCGTGAGTCCCACGAAAACACTAAAACCCAAACGCAAGAACCGCAAACGTCCGCCCGTGGGACAGACATTCCTGTCTGTCTCTTCCCCCCGATCCAGTCGAAACTGGATCGAACGCAAATCCGGCAGCATCAGAATCCTCCAGGCGTCCGCCCTCGCAAAACTCCCCTGGCTCGTCCACGGCTTCAGCACCAAGCCCGGCGGCGTCTCCACTCAAGATAGCGAAAAAGTCCTCAATCTCGGCTTCACCGAATGGGACACCAAGGAAAATGTCCTAGAAAACCGCCGCCGCTTCCAATCCGCCCTCGGCGCCTCCGCCCTCAAGCTCATCTCCCTGAAACAAATCCATTCCGACGTCATCCATCTTTTCGACGCCCCACTCGTTGAAGCTTGCCAGGGCGATGCGTCCATCACCAACCGTCCCGGCCTACTCCTTGGCATCCAGACCGCCGATTGCGTCCCCATTCTGCTCGTCGACCCGAAAAAGCACGCCGTCGCCGCCGTTCACGCTGGCTGGCGAGGCACTCTGGCCCGCATCGTCGTCAAAGCCATCGGCCAGATGCAAATGCAATTCAAATCCAACCCTGCCGACATCCTCGCCACCATCGGCCCGTCCATCGGAGGCTGCTGCTACGAAGTCGGCACCGAAGTCGCCACCCAGTTCCTCTCCCAATTCACCGATGCCCCCCAATGGTTCGACGAGTTCCGCACTGGTGACGAGCCCAATCCCATCCAGTGGCTCAACATGATGCCCCCCGGCCACCAGCCCCCGCCCCAAAATGTCCATCTCGACCTGCGCAAAGCCAACCGCACCCAGCTCTTAGCTGCTGGCGTGCGCGCTCCCAACATCTTCGTCAGCGATCTCTGTACCGCCTGCCGTCGCGACCTTCTCTTCAGCTACCGCAAAGAAGGCCCCCAAAGCGGCCGCCTCCTCTCCGTCATCGGCATCCGCTAACTCCATGTCTTCTTTGGATTTGTCTCAGACGCCATGTCCACGATATTATTTTGCAAATCGCCCTTGACAATTCCCTAATTTATACTATATTTTACCTCGCAGATAACTGTGTTTGGGAGTGCTGGAGCTTGCTCCCGCTTTTCTCTTCAAGCCGGCCAATTCAGCTTTTGCTGGTCTAAACAACCAAAAACGCATTCTTTAGAATCAACGAGTTGCGAAATGCAAATTTCGCAATCCTTTTGTTTTGATATTCATGCAAATTGGGTGGGGGGTAGGGGTACTGTTTTTTTTCGGACGGCGGGCCTGATCACCGAGGACTGACCACTGACAATGGAGCACCGTCGATCTGCAGTAGCGCCAACTGGCCGCATGCCGCCATCACATCGCGCCCGCGCGAGTAGCGCACAAACGCCGGAACGCCACGCTCCACCAGAATCCGCCGAAACTCCTCAATCCGCTCCGGAGACGATTCGTGGTAGGAAAGTTCTCCCGGATTCCACGGAATCAAATTCACTTTCACGCTTTTCAGCGGCGCCAGCAACCGCACCACACGCCGCGCATCTTCCGCCGTATCGTTCACTTCGCCCAGCATCACGAATTCAAACGTCAGGTGCTCCCATGTTCGCAGCGGATAGTCCTTGCAGGCGCTTATCAGCGCGGCCAACGGATATTTCTTGTTGATCGGCATCAGCGCGTCGCGCTGCTCGTCATTCGACGCATTCAACGAAATCGCCAGCTTTGGCCGCACCTTTTCCTGCGCCAGCCGCTCGATCCCCGGCACAATCCCGCTCGTCGAGAGCGTCACATGCTTCGGCGAAATCCCCAGTCCAGCCGGATCGAGCATGATGCGCACGGCCTCCATCACCGGCTCGAAATTCAGCAGCGGCTCGCCCTGGCCCATCAGCACGATGTTTGTTTGCGGCGCCAGTCCAGACTTCGTAGCGGCGGGCTTTAGCCCGCCATCTTTCTCTTCGATGCGCGTGCCTCGGTGCGCTTCTTCCAGCGCCAGTAATACTTGCGCCAGAATCTCCCCCGCAGTCAAGTTTCGTATCAGCCCGAGCTGCGCCGTAAGGCAAAAGTGACAATCCACCGCGCAACCCGCCTGCGTGGAAATGCAAATTGTCTGCCTTCCCTCGCTCGGCATGAACACCGCTTCCACCGAAGCGGGCCGCGCCAATTTTTCCTCGCCGCCCGGGAGCCCGAACAAATAACGCACCGAACCATCCGTGGATGCAAATCTTTGCTTCACCTCCGGCAGCGTAACGCGCGCTTCCTTTGAGAGGCGCTCGCGCAGCGCTGCTGGCAAATTGGTAATTTGCCGCACATCAAATTTTCTTTCCGCGTACAGCGCGTGATAAATCTGCGCTCCGCGAAACGCCGGCTCACCCAGCGCCATGCAGAACTCGCGCAACTCCTCTTTCGATTTCCCCAGCAGTTCCGTAATCATGAGAGTTTCGGGAGCAAGAGAGAATTCCACCGTTTTCATCTTAACACCTAGCTCCTCTGCTGCACCCGCGCCGCAAATCGCGCTATAATTCCTTGGCAATCCCCGCTTCCGCAGGATTGCTTTGTCGCCCGTCTTTCTGGCGCGCGTGAATCGGAGGCTTCCTATGGCACAAAATATTGCAGCCGAACAACTTACCATTGCGGATTGGGTAAAAGGCCTCGCCGCGATGCCCGCGCGCGAATTCACGCTCCAAAATATTCAAGACTACGTCGTGCGACACGCCGTCCTTCCGGAGACTCTTGAGAAATACTGCTATTTTTCAACCGGGTGCTACACGCGCAATCTGATTTTCCGGAATGATCTCTTTGAGTGCATGACCGTCTGCTGGGAAGTCGGCCAGCACAGCCGCATTCACAACCATCGCGATCAGAATTGCTGGATGTCCGCGCCCATCGGCAGGCTCCGCGTTCAGAATTACCGCGTGGACCGCCGCGACGCCGCTCACGGCACATGCAAAATTATTCCCACGGATACCTACGATCTCGACGCTGCGCATCCCGCCTATGTGAATCCCATCGAGCCGGTGCACGAAGTCATGAACCTGGCGGAGTTCAACCAGCGCGCCGTCAGCATCCACATTTATTCCAAACCATTTGACAGTTGCGAAGTTTATCTCCGCGACCAGGGCACCTATTCGGACGTCCCGCTCTTCTATACCAGCGAATACGGCAAACTAAACTCGGCCGAAAAACTCTTGTAGCGCCCCAGCCCGTCGAGGCATTTTTTTTAACTGTTTTGTGATATTAAACTCTAATATTGTAATTTCTTCGGTTTCCCGTTTCCGGCCCGGCTGTGCAACAATATTCAGATGGCCACCGAAACGCGCGACATTCAGAAGCACGTTTTGCCCAACGGCCTCGTGGTGATCACCGAGACCATGTCCCATGTGCGTTCCGTCTCCGTGGGCGTCTGGGTTCGCAACGGTTCCCGCCGCGAAATCCCCGAGGAAAACGGTCTCGCCCACTTCATGGAGCACATGGTCTTCAAAGGCACGGAGCGCCGCTCCGCCGAAGCCATCGCGCGCGAAATGGACTCCGTCGGCGGCATGCTCGATGCCTTTACGTCCAAGGAGCAGATCTGCTTCAACGCCAAAATTCTTGACGAGCACCTGCCCATCGCGTTTGACGTTATCGCCGACCTCGTGCTTCGGCCGAAATTCGATTCCGAAGACGTGAAGAAAGAACGCCAGGTTGTCCTCGAAGAAATAAAAATGGATTTGGACAACCCCGAATATCTCCTTCACGAAATTTTCACGCGCGGATTCTGGCCGCAACATTCGCTGGGCCGCCCGATTCTCGGCACGCCGGAAACGGTGAAAGCCTTTAATCGCGATTCGCTCTTTGCGCGCTTCCGCGATTGGTTCGCGCCCGATCATCTGGTGGTCACCGCCGCCGGTAACGTCACGCACGAGCAGGTGCTCGAATTGGTTCAGCGCGAATTCGGCCACATGAAGCCGACCGGTCCGGCCGATAGCGACGGCGCTCCGCGCACGGAGGCGCCCATCCATCTTGAAGCCAAGCGCGACCTCGAGCAGGTACATTTGTGCCTTGGAGTTCCGTCGGTTCCGCTGGGCCACGAAGACCGCTTTGCTGTCGCGGTACTCAACAATCTTCTTGGCGGCGGCATGTCTTCGCGCCTGTTCCAAAATATTCGCGAAAAGCAGGGCCTTGCCTACGCGGTTTTCAGCGAGCTGACGCCCTATTCCGATGCGGGAATGATGACCGTTTACGCCGGCACCGCTGCGGAAACCGTCGGCCAGGTAATCGATCTCACCATTCAGGAATTTCGCGCCTTGAAAGAATCGCCAGTCACCGAAGAAGAGCTGCGCCGCTCGAAGAATCATCTCAAGGGCTCGCTGATGCTTTCGCTCGAGTCCACCAGCTCGCGCATGTCCAATCTCGCGCGCCAGGAACTTTATTTCGGCCGGTTCTATTCGCTCGACGAAATCCTCGCCGGCATCGAAGCCGTCACTCACAACGAACTCCAGTCCCTCGCCCAGCGTTCGTTCCAAGCCCCCCAAATCGCTGTCACCGTCCTAGGCCCCCTAAACGGCTTCACCCTCGACCGCTCCCGCCTCGCCTGCTGAATCGGCGGCCTTCTTGGATGTATATTGAATTTCTGTTGTGGGCTGCGTGCTGGCGTTTCTACGCGATCACTAGCTTGAGTCCATCGGCAATGTTCATTGAGCTGGCGTATTCAATGTGCAGGACGCGCCTAGGAGCCTCTGATTGTGATTTCGACGACGCGTGCACAATAAGGGGTCGCATCGCTAAAACTCCTCCACGAGGCACGAGGCAATCGACGACCGCAATTCGCGTTGAAAGATCGTGGAGTGCTTCGTCTGTGAGCACACCCACCGTGTGAGTCCCGGGTAAGACGCGCAACGGCCCATTTTCAGACGTGGAATCATCGAGGTGAACACGCAGCGCTAACACCTGACTCAGCGCATTTGCTGGGGCGTGAGCGTAGATCACACCGTCCTTCACCGACCACGGTCCCCACCCGGGCGTGTCGCGGCGTTCTCGCAAAGGTAACGCTGTATCCTGATGCCAGACCACGAGCCAGTTTGCAGTCGGAGACTTATCGAAGAGCGTCGCCCGAAACGGAAACGCGCTGCTGCCAAGAATTTGCTGCGTGATTTCCAAAAGCCGCGAACCTCGCGCCATGGCCGCAACCGTTGCGAGTTTCATGGCATGGCGCACACCGGCTCGGCTTCGAGGCAAATTCGCCTGGCTCAATACTTCGAGCAGGTCATCAACGTCCTGTTGCGCCAACACGCTGGGAATAATTCCGAATCCCTGTTCCTGAATCGCTCTTGCCCAAATCAACGATTTTTCTTCCTTCGCCGGTCCTGCTACGGAAAGTGAACGTTCTAGCCGGACTAGGCTTGCGTGGCGCGGTCGGCGTTGACGGCGGCGCCGATGATGCCCATTTCGTCGGAGGTTGGGACTAGTTCAAAACGGCTGCCCTGCAGCGGACTCATCTTGACCATTTCATGCAGCAGCCTGTCCAGCAATCCGATGTCGATGAATTTCGTATCCGGGCCGGTGATGAAGAATGTTCCCGGCCCTTCCATGTGGATGCTGGTGGCAGTGGCCGCAGCCAGAGCGCGGTGGCACAACATCACAAAGTCCTTGCATCGCGCGTCGCCCGCACGTGCGTTTTCAAAGACTTCGTCGGGCTCAAGATCCATGAACCGCATGCGCATGGAGCGGCGCCCGAGGATTCCTTCCAGATGGCCGCGGCCTCCGCAGCCGCAGAAAATTTCCTTGGTGTCGAGGGTGACGACGGAGTGCCCGCCTTCCCAGATTCCTTCGCTGGAAGGGAAGCGGCCAAAACCGATGCCGTTACCAAGCGTCCAGACGCGAATGAGCGTGTTCAGCTTGCCTTGCGTGGCCGCGATTCCCGCGGCCATCACGTCGGCGTCGTTGAAAACACGAACTTGCGTTCCCGCGAGCTTGCCGCTTAGCGCGGAGGACAAGGCAGCTTGAAAGGCAAAGCCTTTGGCTTGCTGAAAGTTGGGCGAATCCTCGACGACTCCTGAGCGGATGATTCCCGGGAAGCCGATTCCAATTGCGGCGATCTTTTCCCCGTCTGCAACTTTCTCGATCTGTTGCCGGATGCAATCGACAATGCGCTCCGCGGGCATGGATTGCAGCGGGTCGAGCAATTGCGGTTTCTCGGGAAAGATGTTGAGCGCGCCAAGGACCTGGTGGGACTCAACGAGGCCAACGGCGATATGTTCCATGACCAATACACCAACTATCTTGTGCATCGTGCTCCTGCCAATCTTAAGTGGTCGAAAATTTGGGCAAACGACTCCTCACCAGGACGTCTTTAAGTCTTGGTCAGTCTGTTCAAACCATTGAACGCCGCCGCCTTATAACATTCCGCGAGCGTCGGATAATTGAAAACCGTGTCCACGAAATATTCCACCGTGCCTTTCAGTGCGAAAACTGCCTGCCCGATGTGCAACAGCTCGGAAGCTCCTTCGCCGATGATGTGCACACCCAGCAAAAGCTTGGAGGAAGGATCGAAAATGAGTTTGAGGCGGCCGGTGGTGTCGCCGCGGATCTGGCCGCGCGCGATTTCCCGGAAAAAAGCCATCCCAACTTCGTAGGGGACGCCTTCGTCGGTGAGCTGCTCCTCGGTCTTTCCGATGAAGGAAATCTCGGGAATGGTGTAAATACCGTAGGGATAATTCGCGCGGTTCGAATTGGTGGGCATGCCGAAGGCTCTAGCGGCGGCGATGCGTCCCTGCTCCATGGAAACGGAGCCGAGGCTGGGAAAACCGATAACGTCGCCGACGGCGAAGATGTGCGGCTGGCCGGTGCGGTAATCTTCGTCCACGGTGATGCGTCCTCGTGCGTCGGCGGTGAGGCCGGCGGCGGGAAGATTCAGTTCATCCACGTTGCCTTGGCGGCCGACGGCATAGAGAAGCGCCTCGCCGGAGACTTTTTTCTTGCTCTTAAGGTTGGCCACAACGGTGTGCTCGGGAGTCTCTTCGACGCTTTCGACTTCCTCATTCAGCCGCAAGGTGACGCGGCGGTCGCGCAAGTGATAGCAGAGCGCTTCGACCATCTCGGCGTCGGCAAACTCCAGCAGGCGCGGGCGCTTTTCAATGAGCGTCACGCGCACGCCGAGCGTGGCGAACATGCACACATACTCGACGCCAATCACTCCGCCGCCCACGACAATCATGGACTTGGGAATCTCCGGCATGCGAAGAATTTGATCGCTGTTGATGATGGTCTTGTCGTTAAAGGGGACAAGGGGAGAAACCGCTGGCTTCGTGCCCGTGGCGATAACAATGTTGTCCGCTTCAAACTCGGTTTGTCCACGCGAACTCGTCACTTGCAGGTGACGAGGATCGAGAAAGCTGGCGGTTCCCGTGACGACGTCGATGCCGTTGCGCGAAAGCTGCGCGCGAATCACGTCGATTTCTGTTTTGATGACGTTGAGAGCGCGGAAGGAGAGATCGGCCATGGTGATGGTCTCCTTCACGCGATAGTTAACTCCATAAATGCTTTGATATTGGTACCCGGAGAGATGCAGGACCGCTTCGCGGATGGTCTTGCTGGGAATGGTGCCGGTGTTGATGGCGGTTCCGCCGATGACTTCCAGCTTTTCGATGAGTGCCGCCCGCTTGCCAAATTTCGCCGCCTGAATTGCAGCCCGCTGGCCGCCGGGTCCGGAACCAACCACGATGAGATCGTACTTTTCCATGGTTTGCCGCGGGAGTATACCACCGTTGCAATCGTGGAGTCCTTGTTGACGCGCGCCGAGCGCTCTGCCATCATTTTGAGAATTTGCTTGGGCGCGATTTGGATTTTTGAGTCGGAGAAGTTTCCAAGAGGTGAACGATCGGCTTGCGGGTTTCCATACTGG
>Ga0209180_10001184_pt1 | contig 12915 bp, 13 predicted proteins | sample CZO8metaG_3_FD_188355 | JGI IMG/M metagenome (GOLD analysis project Ga0209180, IMG submission 188355) | Vadose zone soil microbial communities from the Eel River Critical Zone Observatory, Northern California, USA - CZOApr15con2H2.8 metaG... | ecosystem: Environmental > Terrestrial > Soil >...
GCGAAGTGATTTTTTTTCTCTGTCACATCGCCGAGTTGGTGTAACCTTCGGCGAACGGGCCGGCATCGAATCGCCCTGATCCCGTCAAGGAGGCTTCCGTGTTTTCCAGCCAACTGTTCTCACGCCGCAGTTTCCTTGTTTCCACATCCTGTTTCGGCGCAGCCGCCGGGTTGGCCAAGCTCATTCCCCTCTCCGCCCTCGCCGAGGAGCTCGCACAGGACTCGCGCATCTCGAAAACCCCTCTGGTGGACAAGGGCTTCGCCTCAATCCGCAAGATCGGCAACGGCGTCTACGCCACCATCTCCGACTTCTCGAAAGGTCCGGTGACCATCTGCAACGGCGGCTTCCTCGCCGGCCGCGACGCTGCCTTACTGATCGAAGGGTTCGCCTCGCCCGCCGGCGCCGCATTCCAGATGGAGACTTTGCGCGGCGTCAGCCAGGTTCCGGTGCGCGCGGCGATTGACACGCATTACCATTTCGACCATTCGCTGGGCAACGCGCATTACGGCGCGCAGAGCATTCCGGTGTGGGCCCACGCCAGAGCGGCGTCGCGCATCTTCGAGAGCTACACTCCTTTGCAGGGCATGGATCGCGAAGCGGCTCTCGCTCCTTACGAGAAGCGCGTCCATGATGCCAAGAGCGATGTGGAGCGGCAGCGCGCGCAATCCGACCTGAACGCAGCGACGGCAATCTGGACGCTCGCGAACGGCACGGTGCTGGCGCTTCCGAATCATCCGCTCGATCCCGCGAAGCTTCCGGTGACCATCGATCTCGGCGGCTTGAGCGCCGTGCTGGAAACTCATCCGGGACATTCCGGAACCGACGTGATCGTGCGAGTTCCCGAGCAGAACATCGTGTTCACCGGCGACCTGCTGTTCAACGCGTGGTATCCAGTTGCGTTCGACGCCACGATTTCCGGGTGGCGCGCGACGCTGGGGAAGTTCGCGGCGTTCGATAAGGACACGCTGTTTGTTCCGGGCCACGGACAACTCTGCGGACAGGAAGGAATCGCGACTTCGAGGTCCGTCTTTGATGATCTGGCCGAGCATGCGCAAAAAATGTTCAAGGCCGGAGTTTCCGCGGAAGAAGCTGCGGCGCGCTACGCGGTGCCGGAAAAATTCAAGGACTTCCCGATTTTTGCCTGGGGCTTCACCGTCGCTGCGACCATCGCCAAGCTGTATGAGGAGTGGAAGGCCAAGAAGTAAGCGGCGGACGATTTCATTTTTTCTCCGTCTTCGCGGCGATTTCCGCCGCGACTTTCTGCATCTCGGCGTGCACCTTCGCGTTGGAAGCGAGAATCTCGCGAGCGCCGAAGCGGTAAGGATTGCCGGCGAAATCGCTGACCCGGCCTCCGGCTTCTTCGATGAGAACGATTCCCGCCGCGGTATCCCACGGATGCAATCCAAATTCCCAGAAGCCTTCGAAGCGGCCCGCGGCCACGGCGGCGAGGTCCAGCGCGGCGGAGCCGTCGCGTCGGACCCCGTGGGAGCGCAGCGTGAAGTCCCAATAGTAGTGAATGTTGGGACTCTGGACGCGCTTGTGCGCGGGAAAGCCGGTGGCAAGCAGACTCTTCGCCAGAGTGTCAATCGCGGAGACGGAGATTTTCTTTCCGTTGAGCGTTGCGCCTTCTCCGCGCGCCGCGGCAAACAATTCGTTGCTCACCGGATTGAAGACCACGCCGGCAATCACGGAGGCGCCTTCGGCGAGCCCGATGGAAACTGCGAAGCACGGATAGCAGTGCGCAAAATTCGTCGTGCCGTCGAGCGGGTCCACATACCAGCGGAACGGCGAGCTGTTTTCATGGCCGGCGCCCTCTTCGGCGACGATGGCGTGTTCGGGGAACCAGCGGCGCAAGCGCTCGACGATGACCTGTTCGGAGCGGCGGTCGGCCTGCGTCACCAGGTCGGCGTCGCCCTTGTAGGTGATGTCCGGCGGACGGCCAAATTCCTGGAGCAGAATCTTTCCTGCTTCCTGGGCCGTCTCGATGGCCGCTTCCAGATAGCGCGGTTTCATGGGAGAAAACCCCGGCGTGAATCGCTCCCGGAACGACGCAGGAATCGCGGCGCGCCCGCTATTCGTAGTGAGCGATGGCTTTTTCGATCTGCCCTTCCGCGTTGAAAAAGAAAACTTCGGCGGCGAGCTTCCCGTCCACGCCCCGGTAGTACAGGGTCAAGCTGCGAACGCTGCGGAGGATGGCTACGAGGAAGAAACGCAAGTCCGGAAATCTCTGCAGCGCCTTCGCCCAATAGGCACCGACTTTTTTCTTGCCCTTCAGAATCCCCGAGGGTTCTCCGGCAACATGCACGATGACCGGCGACTGCATCTCGAAATCGTCCGCGTAATGGGAGAGGATGGCGTCCAGATCGTGAGAATTCCAGTCGCGAATCCATTGCTCGGCGAAGCGCTTGGCCTGGTCCGGTTTGAACATGACACATCTCCTTCCATAGGGCCCGCGGCGGGAGAACGCGGCAAGCTTCCCACCGCTGGTTAGAGTGGGCGGGGAGAGAGTCCATAATTATGGCCTTCACTCGGGACCGGGGGCAGTGAAATATCCTTTCCTGTGCCGCACCGTGTATTCACCCTTCACGCGCACTTCGATTTTGCGAAACGTATTCGCCGGGCCGCGCGGGTTGGGATAGTAGCCGAGGCGGTACTGGGTGCGCAGCTCGCGGTCGATGCGGTCGAAGATGGCGTCGAGCTCTTTGGGGGCGTCGGGAAAAAACATGGCGCCGCCGGTGGTTTCGGTGATGGTCTGAATGGCGTGCTCGCCGGCGGTGTTGCGGCCGCTCTCGTTTTTCACCGCGCGGATGACGATGGTGTAAAGCAGCGCGCCGGCACGCAGCGCGCCGCGGCGCGCGGTCTCGAAGTCGGCCTGGCTGGTGGTTTCCCCGGCGTCGGTAACCATGACGATCACGCGGCGATGGTCGTCCGGACGGCCTCCGAGCGCTCGCGAGCCGAGATACACGGCGTCGTAGATGGAGGTCCCGGCACCTTCCTGGATGCTGCGCACGGCCTGCTGCAACGTGGGGACATCGGAGGAAAACTTGGAGCGCTGGTGGACGTCCTCGTCAAAGGCATACACCGCGAGGCTATCGCCCGGGCGGACGACCTGGCGGATGAAGTGCGCGGCGGCTTCGCGCTCGAAGGGCATTTCCAACAGCGCGCTCAGGCTGGAATCAATCATGAGAGCCAGGTCGAGCGGCTGCTGGGTCTCCTTCTCAAACACTTCGACCTTCTGCAAGACACCCTCTTCGTACAGCTCGAAGGCTTCCGGAGGAAGATCCGGAGCGGGGCGATTGTCTTTGTCGAGCACGCTGGCGAGGACGTTGACAAGATTGACCTCGACGCGGATGCCGCGTTTTTGCCCAACTTCGGGCGGGCGATCGGAACGCGACGGAGGCTGCTGCGGCGCGGCGAGCAAGACGAGAGGAAGAAAGAGCGACAGCGCCAAGGCAGAGCGGCAGCGACTGGAAAAACGGGAATGAAAAATCGGCGTATTCATTCTCAGATAGATTCTTTCGAGGCTTGCGGAGATGCCAGAGGCGGGATTTCTCCTTCGGCCCAAACAGCGCCGTCCTTGAAATACTCCTTTTTCCAGATGGGCACGGTTTTCTTGAGGGTGTCAATGGCGAAGCGGCAGGCGTCGAAGGCGGCGCGGCGATGCGGCGAACTGACGGCAATGAAGACGCTGGTTTCGCCGATCTCGAGGCGTCCGAGGCGGTGGACCATGGCGATACGATGAATGGGAAAGTCGCGGCGAATCCGCGCGCCGATATCGCGCATCCTGGCAAGCGCCATCGCTTCGTAAGCTTCGTACTCGAGATAGAGCGTGGGGCGTCCGGCGGAATGATTGCGGACAATGCCATCGAAGACGACCACGGCGCCGTCTTCGGGGGCCTTGACGTGTTCGACAAGCTCCGCGGCGCGGATGGGAGCGCGGACCAAGTCGAACACGTCATCGGCAAGAGATTTTGACGGCGCTGCCTGACCGCCGCTGACGGGCGGGAGGAAAGCGACTTCGTCGCCATGCGCGAGCGGCGCGTTCCAGACGGCGAACTCCTGGTTGACCGAGGCGACCAGCGACGGACGGAAATTCGCCAGTTCGGGAAAACGTCCGCCATAGCGCGCGAACAAATCTTCGAGACGAGCGCCTTCGGAGATTTCGGCGTCGTCTTCGGCGCGGCCGACAATTTCCTTGAGCCTGCCAAAGAACAGAACTTTGACGCGCATCGTTCTCATTCTAGCAGGATTGCATCGTCGTTATCTAAGGCTCCGCGGGAGGCTTTGCGCCAGATGAACAGCAGCAGGGCCAGCAAGGCCGCCAGGGCAGCGGCCCAGGCGGCGATGAGGGCGGCGGCGAAAGCGGGAGGCACGCTGGCGTCTTTCTTGAGCAGAAACGGAAGGAAATACGGGGTGTCGGAGTGGATGCCACCGGCCTCGCGCGTGGTGGCGTTACGCAAGCCCCACTGATCCGCCTTGCCCAGAGCGGTGGCGGCGATGTTCTTGAAGCGCAAGCCGACGACGAATGTGGGGTGGCCCAGAGTGTCCATCTGCTGGAGCTCGAGGGGATGCCAGAAAACCACGGAAGCCAATTGAACGGCCACGCTGAGAAAGACAATCCCCAGACCGAGCTTCCAGAAAATCCTGCCGGAGGCGGCGCGGTGGCGCAGCAAGAGCGGAACGGAAATCATGGCCAGGAGTTCGACGGGAGTGGTGACGTAGCGGTCGCCCCAGGCGAAATCGCCGCTCCAGACGTAGTACCTGGCGTAGAAAAAGATATAAGCCACCAGCAGCCACAACCCGCCGAGCAGATAAGCCTTGATGGCCGGACGAAAGCGCTTCCAAATCAGAAGGGACAACAGGAAGGTGAGAATGAGCAGAGGGTCGAACAGGAAGATGGATTTCTCGGGAGTGACTAGCGGGCCCAGGAGGCCTTCGCCGAGCGGCGTGTTCCAGGGAAAATCCGGCGGAAGGTCGGGATCGAGTTTTCTCTGCTGCGCGGCGAACACCGTCAGGTAAGTGGTGAAGAACGAGCCGAAACGATAGAACTGGTAGAGGCGGTCGAGAAGCAGGAAGCCGGCGTAACAAGGCGCGGCCACCAGAGCCCAGGAGCGGAGGCGCGCGAAGAGCGCGCGGCCGCGAACGTTTTCGAACCACAGAGCCAGCACCAGGAAGAGGAAAACGGCGGAGATGTCCAGGGCAGCGGTCAAGCGCGTGAGCAGGTTGGCTCCGGCGGCGAGACACCCGAGGAGCAATGGACGGATGCGGCCGGTGCGCAGCCACTCGTATTGGAAACACAGGGCGGTGAGCGTGAAGAGCATGAGGAAGTTGTTTTCCATCATGTTTTGCGTGTAGTGGAGGAAGGTGGTGCCGAACAGAAGCGTGAAGGCTCCGGCGATGGCCTGGGGATTGGTGAACTCGAGCAAGCGCAGCAAGCGCAGGCAGACCAGAACGGCGAGGACGCACAAGAGAATGTTGGTGGAGTAACTCACCACGATCTCGCGAGTGCCCGGGTCGCGGTCAGAGAAGCCTTCGAACCATTCGCGGTCCGCGAGATACGTGCCGACAATGTCCGCCGGGAGCATGAGCAGGCTTTGTCCTATGCCGTACCAGGCGTAGATGCGGCCATTCCTGCCGGGAATTCCGAAATCGGGATAATCGTCCGACGCCACAGGCGAGGCGGAGGTCCAGAAGGAGTGCGTGGTCTGCAACCTGCGGGTGGTGTCAATCGAGCCGAGTTCTCCGGACTGGACCAAGAGCGCGGCCAGGAAAGCCACCAAGGCCACCAAGAATGCAGGGTTGCGCAGAAGCCGCTTGAGGAGCGGTGACATTGCAAAGGATCGTAGCGCACGCGTTGAGCGGGAAGCAATCGGGACAACGCTTCGTGCATCTTGGTGATGTCCAGTTTCGCAACGGCGAATCCCGAAAGCGGGCACATCGCCGCAGAATGCGTCCGCAATCAGCATCCCAGCTTATTGATAAAGCAGATTTTAGCTAATCACGGGGTTGGCCTGCCGGATGCCTTGAGTGGGTCTTCTAATTTCCCGAGCCAATTCACAATTAAGATTGGTACACTACATTTCCTTATGCAAGCAATCCTGAGTCGAGCCTACAAGGGGTGAGCCATGAGCAGGGTGCGAGTACTGGTGGGAACACGGAAGGGCGCATTTGTCCTGAATTCGGACGGCAAGCGCGAACGGTGGGAGGTCAGCGGCCCCCTCTTTGCGGGCTGGGAGACCTACCACATGAAGGGATCGCCCGCGAATCCGAACCGGCTGTATGCCTCGCAGACCAGCGGTTGGTTCGGACAAATCATTCAGCGCTCCGATGATGGCGGCAAGACCTGGACACAGCCGGGAACACCGCCGGGCGAACCGACCACCACGCCGGAAGGAATGCCTAAAGGCGAGAGCAACAAGTTCGTTTACGACAGCTCCGCGGAAACCGGCAAGCCGCTCATGACGCATCAGTTTTACGACGGGACTCAGCGTCCGTGGGAGTTCAAGCGCGTCTGGCATCTCGAACCGTCGCTGACCGATCCGGATACGGTGTACGCCGGCGTGGAAGATGCCGCGCTGTTCCGCTCGACCGACGGCGGGAAGAACTGGAAGGAACTCTCCGGACTGCGCGGCCACGGCACGGGGCCCCGCTGGCAGCCAGGGGCCGGCGGGATGTGCCTGCACACGATCCTTCTGGACCCGAAGAATTCCGGCCGGATGTTCGTGGCCATCTCCGCCGCGGGGGCCTTCCGCAGCGACGATGCCGGCAAGACCTGGCGGACAATCACCAAAGGACTGTATTCCCAATATATTCCCGAACCCACTGCCGAGGTCGGCCACTGCGTTCACCGCATAGCGATGCACCCCTCGCGCCCGGATGTGCTGTTCATGCAAAAGCACTGGGACGTCATGCGCAGCGACAACGGCGGCGAGTTGTGGAAAGAAATCAGCGGCAATTTGCCGACGGACTTCGGGTTCGTGATTGATGTTCATGCACACGAGCCGGAGACCATTTACGTCGTCCCGATCAAGAGCGACGGGGAGCACTATCCTCCCGAAGGCAAGCTGCGCGTGTACCGCAGCAAGACGGGTGGAAACGAGTGGGAGGCGCTGACCAAGGGCCTGCCGCAACACGACTGCTACGTCAACGTGCTGCGCGATGCGATGGCAGTGGACTCGCTCGATAAGTGCGGCGTGTATTTCGGCACCACCGGTGGGCAAGTGTACTGCTCGGCGGATGCGGGAGACAACTGGGCCCCGATTGTGCGTGATCTTCCGGCAGTGCTTTCTGTCGAGGTCCAGACGCTGCCATGATCCGAGTCGTGCTCCCGCCACACCTGCGCGGGTTGGCGCACCTCGCCGGCGACGTGGAGCTGGACGTCAAGGGTCCGGTGACGCAGCGCTCGGTCCTCGACGCGCTCGAGGCCCGTTATCCGATGCTGCGCGGTACGATCCGCGATCACATCACGCAACAGCGCCGGCCGTTCCTGCGGTTCTTCGCCTGCGGCGAGGATCTTTCCCATGAGATGCCGGACGCCCCGCTGCCCGAGGCGGTCGTGTCGGGCGCGGAGCCCCTTCTCATCATAGGTGCGATTGCCGGCGGCTAACTCCCGGATGGGCCGGAACTCGGAAACTAACCACGCAGCCCGCGGCCGCCTGGCCTGAACCCCTCACGTTAGAGGGATATTTCTCTTTAGGATCCACAAACATGCAGCGGGATACAAAATGGGCGTACATTTGCGCCGGTTCGGGGAGGATGAACCGGCTGGAGGGTGCGAACGGGAAGCTATTGCTTGACCAGGGGCCTCGGGGGACGTAGGTTCGGAGACTCGTGCAGGACTTGTGGTGGAGGAGGCCGATGAAGATTCTGATAGCCGGGTCGTCCGGGCTGGTGGGAACGGCGCTGGTGGAATCGCTGGGCCAGGCGGGCCACACGGTCTGCCGGCTTTTGCGGCCGGAGAGCGCGGCCAAAGCAGCCGGCGCGCGGCCGAGCGTCGCGGTGCGATGGGATCCCGGGACGGGAGAGCTGGAGGGAGCGGCGGCGGGAGCGGATGCGCTGGTGAACCTGGCCGGGGTTTCCATCGCTTCGGGGCGGTGGACGGCGGAGCGCAAACGGGCGCTCTACGGCAGCCGAGTGGATACGACGCGCGTGCTGGTGAAGGCTGCCGGGCAACTGCATCCGCGGCCGCGAGTGTTGGTTTCGGCGTCGGCCATCGGCTACTACGGCAGCCACGGCGATGAAGAGCTTGGCGAGGACAGCGAGCCTGGAAATGATTTTCTCGCGGGACTCGCGCGCGATTGGGAGCAGGAGGCCCTGCGGGCAGAGGACTCGGGGATGCGCGTGGTGTGCTTGCGGTTTGGAGTGGTCCTGGCGCGGACAGGAGGCGCACTGCAACGCATGTTGCTTCCGTTCAAATTGGGCGCGGGCGGGCGCCTGGGGTCCGGGAAGCAGTGGATGTCGTGGGTGACGCTGGCGGAGGCGGTGTCCGTTGTGCGGTTCGCGCTGGAGAATGAATCGCTGCGAGGGCCGGTCAACACGGTGTCGCCCAATCCGGCGCGGAACCGGGAATTCACTGCGGCGCTGGCGCAGGCGCTGCATCGCCCGGCAATTTTTCCGGCGCCTGCTTTTGCGCTGCGATTGGCGCTGGGAGAAATGGCCGACGCGCTGCTGCTGGTGAGCCAGCGCGTTGTGCCGTGGAAGTTGTCGGCGCTGGGCTATGAGTTCATTCACCCCGAGCTGGCCGGGGCGCTGGCCGCCGTTCTGGGGGAGTAGAGCGACGCCGGAGCGTCTTATTTCAGCACGTTCAAGGTCACGTCCACTTTCAAAACGTGGCCGGTGACAGGATCGGTAGCTACCGTGGACTGGATGGTCTGGCCGTCACGGATGACCAAGAATATCTGCGCCCGGAAGGATTGGATAACCGGCTGCGTATTGGTGACCTCCCTTGCGCCGATGGATGCAGGCTTCTCCCCGGAGGCCGAGTAGGCTGACGATCTCTCCACGCCGAGGTTTAGCCAGAACCGACCGTCGGCAGTCTTCTCTGCCCGCCCATCTAGGTTGGTGCCCATATCAACGTATTGCCATTGGGCCGGGGCATCCGTGCCCGGTCTGGATCCTGTTGCGACGGGCACGCGCAATCCCATTCGCAAATAAGCGGTCGAGCGGTCGGCATTTACGAGAAAGGTGTAAGGCAAGCTGCTGGCTTTCTTTTCGCCATCGAATTCGGTGAATACCACTTGCACGCGAAGAGGCGTAGTTTCCTTTCTCTCGGTTGCCTTCTCGACCTCTTCCCTCTTGGCCTTGTCCCCATCGTCCGTCTTTGCCTTCTCTTGTGCCATCACGCTCGGGACAACACCTGCAAGAGCGGAGAGCATCAGCGCAAGCCATGTTTTTTTCATGTTCCTCTCCTGGATGAATCGTCGAAACTATAGATATTTTGAGCCACGGCCCCAAGAACTCTATTGGGGCTGCTGGTCTGTGCCCTCCAGCGGCTTCCACTCGAGCGCATTGATTTCGAGCGGCGCGATCTCCACGGGCTTGAGGCCAGCCGATTCCGCGAGCAACATCTGACCTTGCACTTTGCCGCTTCGCAGACTTTCGACCAAGCGGGCCAGGGCGACTTTCTGCCCGGGGGGCAGAAGCACGTGAGGCAGCGTGATGCGGACGGGCGAGCTCACGGTTTGCACGCGGGCCGGCTGCACCGCCGGATTCTTGTCCGGCGTGTCCGCCGAGGCGGCGCGCGGGGGCTTCAGGCCGTCATGGGGCGCAACGCTGCGCGCCACAGGAGTCGCCAAACTCTCCTGCCTGACGGAAACGCGGCGAATGGTCTGAACGATGAACAGGGCCAGCGCGAGCGCCGCCACAGCAGCAACCGCTCCCCACGCGGGAACCCAGCGCAAAATCCACCGCCGACGGGGCGCTGCTTGTCCGTTCACTCGCGCGCGCACGCGGGCGGCAAATCCCAGGGGCAATTCTTCGTTGACCCGCTCGCGCAGCCCTTGCTCCATGGCGGCAAAGAGCCGCTGCTGCCTTTGGAACTCTTCGCGGCACGCCGGGCAGGCGCGCAGGTGAGCATGGAGGCCGGGCCCGCGCTCCGGCTCGAGCCAGCCCGCTGCGGCGCCTAGGAGGTCTTCACGGTGTCGTTCACAAGCCATTGCAATTTCTCCGCCAATTGTTTTTTTCCAAAGTGCATTCTCGATTTCACCGTACCCACGGGGAGGTTCAGCAGACGGGCCACATCTTCGAGGGCGTGGCCTTCGATGGCCGCCAGGATCAGCACGATGCGGAACTTCCCGGGCAATTCGGCCAAGGCCTGGTCCAGGCGGGCGGAAAATTCGCGCGACGCGGCCACGTCTTCGACGGTCGGCCGGCGCGGGCCGGCGCTCCAGGCCATCTCGCGGGCCTCGCGGCGCTTTGCCGAGCGCGCGCGGTCGAGAGCCAGGCGAAACGTGATGCGCACCAGCCAGCCGCGGAATTTTTGGCGGTCGCGCAGCCCACGGAAATTACGATAGGCCTTCAGGAAGGCTTCCTGGGCAACCTCCTCGGCGTCGGCGGAATTGCGCAGGACACTGCGGGCCACGCGGAAGGCCAGTGCCGAGCTGTCGGCCAGGCGGGCCTCGAAGTCGCCGGCCAGGGCGGCGTCTTCCTGCTCGAAGCTCACCGCTCGGTCCTTCTGGCGGATGGGTTGGGCAATGGCCAGCTCCTGCATGGACTCTCCCCGTACACTTACAGGACGCCGCCGGGAGCGGCCGGGTTCATTCTTGTTTGGAGGTGTGAACCACATGGAGCACACGGACCGCTAGAGGTCCAACGCGGCCATGAGTGCTTCCAGGTTGGTTTCATCCACGAGCAGATCCGGAACTTGCCCGTGGGGGACGGCGCCGAGGTCGTCGATTTCGTCAAAGGCCTGGAACAAGCGCATCTTGGCCACGGCGTACTCTTCCGTGCCGGTGAGCTCGCGGCGGCCGGCATGCTCGCGCCATTTCTTGAGGGCGTCGCGCTTCACGAAAATTTTGAGAGGAAAACCGGTTTGGCGGTTGGCCCAGACCAGGTAGACGTATTCGGCGCCGGAGGAGAAGCCGCGCCGCGCCGGATGAACTTCGTGGAATTGATACTGGTAAACGCGGCCGGTGGCTGCCGAATAGGTCTTGATGCGGCGGACGGTTTCGGGGGCGGACACAGGTGCAATCTTCGTTGTGTTGGCTGCGCAAGTCAACGAGGAGAATCAAGAGAGGGGCAAGCGTTTTTGGGCCAAAACGGAACAGCGGCCGGGCGGCCGTTCCAAGTCGGAACAAAACCGAGGGGACGGTGGGGGATAGAACAGGCGCCGGAAAGTTCCAAAGCAGTGGTGAAAGCATGTGCGCATCACCCCCAAGTGCCAGAACACCTTCGACTTAGATTCGCTCTGGACAGGTGGAAACCTGCGAAAAAAACACGCGAGGGGAACCGGCGGATGATTGCGGAGGGTGGAGGATGAGTTGCTTCCCCGCGGTGCATGTGGGTATGCGGGACGAGGCGCAACACAGGGGTCGTCGCAGTGTTCCGGTGCGTGCTCCTCACGGCGGGTGCGTGGACACTGGGCTGCGGCGGGGGAGGCGTAAGCCCTGTAGCGCCCCCGCCGCCACCTCCTCCCCCCACAATCTCCGTGGCAGTTTCACCGCCAACGGGTTCGGTGTTGCTGGGGGCAACGCAAAGTTTCACGGCGGCGGTAAGCAATGCAACAAATACCGGAGTCACCTGGGCGGTGAACGGGATCGCCGGGGGCAATGGTTCGGTGGGAACGATCATTTCCATGGGCAGCGGCGCGGGGCTGTACACGGCGCCGCGGGACCTGCCGGCGCTGCCGAACGTGACCGTCACGGCAACCAGCGCCGCGGATTCTTCCAAGAGCGGCGGCGCACAAATCGGGATCACCAGCGATATTGCGGTGAACTTCTTGTCTTCTCCGGCCAGCGTTGAACTGGGGGCGGCGGCGGACTTTGCAGCGGGGATTTCTTCTGCGGGGAATCCAGACCCCACAATTGTGTATGCGGTTTCCGGCGCGGGCTGCGCGGGCAGCGGCTGCGGAACGGTGGACAGCGGAGGACGTTTCGCGGCGCCGCAGATCCTGCCCTCGCCGGCGATGGTCACGCTCACGGCGCAGAGCTCCGCGGATCCCGCAAAGCGGGCGGCGGCTTCGATACGCATCACCAGCAACTTCACGCTGACCATGAGCGGGCCTTCGAGCGCCGCGCCCGGCTCGAGCTCCCGCTTTACGGCGACGTTTTCCCCCGTACAAGACTCAAACCCCAGCCTGGCCATCCAGTGGCAGCTCTCCGGAGCCGGCTGCGCTGGCACCGCCTGCGGAACGCTCCAGGTGACCGCGGCGCTCTCCATTTCGAGCAGTGCAAATTACACCGCGCCGCCGGCCGCTCCCAATCCGAACACGGTGACAATCACCGCCGTGCCTCAGGCCGACCCCACGAAGGCCGCTTCGATGACCGTAACCATCGCCGGGCCGCCGGTGGCCGGAGTACACATCACGCCGCAGAACGCAACGCTGGCGGTGAATCACCGGCAGACGCTTACCGTTCAGGTGACCGGCACAAGCTCTGCGGCCGTGAACTGGCAAGTGAATGGCGTCGCCGGAGGGAATACTTCCGTGGGACAAATCTGCGTGACCGGGTCGGCGCCGTGCCAGACGCTGACTTCGTCGAGCAGCGCGACGGTGGACTATGTTGCGCCGGGGGGAGTGCCCCAGCCGAACCCGGTTGCCGTTACGGCCACCAGCCAGGAGGTCCCCTCAGCCGCGGCGAGCGTGCCCGTCACCATACTGGCGCACGTCGTTGTGGGAGTCTCTCCGCCGAGCGCGACGATTGGCCCGCAGGCTGTACAGCCGTTTACGGCAACGGTTCTGGGAACCTCAGACCAGAACGT
>Ga0209180_10001186_pt1 | contig 12914 bp, 9 predicted proteins | sample CZO8metaG_3_FD_188355 | JGI IMG/M metagenome (GOLD analysis project Ga0209180, IMG submission 188355) | Vadose zone soil microbial communities from the Eel River Critical Zone Observatory, Northern California, USA - CZOApr15con2H2.8 metaG... | ecosystem: Environmental > Terrestrial > Soil >...
CCCAGGCTGAGCCACTCTTCATTCGTGCGCTCTCCATTCGTGAGCAGGCGCTGGGACCCGAGCATCCCGACGTCGCTACCAGCCTCAACAACCTGGCTGTGCTCTATAGCGACCATGGTAAATTCTCCCAGGCCGAGCCGCTTTTCCACCGCGCGCTTGCAATTATTGAGCAGGTACTCGGCCCCGAACATCCCAGCATCGCAACTGCCCTCAACAACCTGGCCATGCTCTATTGCTTCGACAACAAGTTCGCCCAGGCTGAACCACTCTTCCTGCGGGCGCTCATAATCAACGAGCAAGCACTGGGACCTGAGCACCCCCTGATGGCCATTATTTTGCAGAACTACGCCAGCCTGCTGCTGGAGACCGGGCGAGAAGACGAAGCGACAGATCCGGAGATGCGCGCCCAATCTATATGGAGCAAGCGAGCAGCCAGAAGCTAGTGAACTGTCCATCATCAATTAAGAGGTGAAATGTAGTGGCATCCCTTGCGGATGCCAGGCCCCTCCCTCTCACCTTGTCGCCATGTCAATCTGATTCCTGGTTGACATGCCGCCAAAAATAGCGTTTAATAAATACAGAGATTCATAAAAATACTTGGCAAGGGAGGCTATCATGGCATTACGTAAAGAACACTTTGACGACGAAGACGAACACCAGGAAGCCAGCACTATGAAAAGGTCACGCATCACCATTGACATCAGCCCTGAACTGCGCCGCCGCATCAAAATGGCCGCACTCCAAAATGACTCATCAATTAGTGAGTATGTCGGGGATATCCTTGAAAAAAATGTCCCTGATGAGGCAAGTATGATTCGACAAAGGCGACCCGCAACTCGAAAGATGTTAGATGAATTGATAGAAATACGTGATCGGATCTTGCAAGAACACAATGGACAGCCCTTTGAAGACTCCACTGAGATGATTCGGCAGATGCGTGAGGAACGTTCACGGGAACTGGGGCAATTATGAAAGACACCGTAGTAGTCGATACCAGTATAGCCATCAAATGGGTATTATATGAATCGGACTCACCCACAGCACAGGCCCTTTTAGCTGAGTGGATCGATAAGGGGATGGAGATTCTTGCACCTGCATTACTTGCATACGAAATTACCAACAGCCTCTATCAGAAGGTACGACGCGGTGAAATTACCCTTGAAAGTGCGAGAATAGCTATTACAAAGACTTTAACTACAGGCCTGGAATTCGACTTTTTCCAAGATGAGACTCTTAGTTTGAGGGCCATAGAACTGGCACATCGTTACAGCCTACCAGCAACATACGATTCACATTACCTGGCGCTAGCCGAACTCAAAGACTGCCCACTCTGGACCGCCGATACACGCATGTGGAGGGCTGTAAAGGACCAACTTGACTGGGTACACTGGATGGGAGATTATGTTATCTCTCAGGATAAGGAGATATAAACCCATGCATGGCATCGTCTCACTCCTCGATAACGAGCACTACCAGCTCGTCGAAGATCTCTGGGCTGAGCTGCAACGCGAGTTCTCAGTGCAAGGTGTCTACATCACACCCTATCCTCATTTTTCTTACCGGGCTGCCCAATATTATGATGTGCATGAGCTTGCACCCATCCTGGAGCGCATCACTTCAAACATCACAACATTCCAGGTAAGAACTAGCGGATTAGGCATGTTTACTGGCGCTCACCCCGTACTGTATATCCCAGTCGTGCGCAGCCAGGAGTTAACGGAATTGCACCAGGAACTCTGGGAGGTAATCCCTACAGCAGATTCTGGTGTACAGGAATACTACCATCCCGATCAGTGGATGCCTCATATTACCATCGGTTTCGGCGATATGAGCAAGGATAACCTGTCCCGGATTATTCCCTGGCTCGCTGAACGCGATTTCAACTGGGAGATTACTATCAACAATCTTGCACTGATCTATGATACCGGTACAAAACAAGAACTGAAGGCCCGTTTTGACATCAGCAACCAACCTATCCCTGGTGAGTCAAGCATGCGTGGGGTACACTGGCATCCCGTAACACAGGAGACCCTAGAGCAAGTGCTACGAGTACGTGAGCGGATTATACGAGAAAGCAAAGGGCACATCTTCGAGGACTCCGCAGAGGTGTTACGACAGCAACGCGAGGAGCGTACTCAATATCTTGAGCAATTACGGGAGCAGTCATGAGGAAGGTCGTAAAAGATGCAGAAGAGTGCAGCGAGAATTCCCCCAGCTCTTCGAATTATTCTCTCATACGACGTTGCCACAGGCGATTGGATCAAAGCCCGTCTGCGTTGATATGTTGGTACCGTAGTGCACATTGACATACCAGCCATGCGCTGGAATGCTCTGGACATTCTGGATCACAGTTGTTACCTGCGCGTGTCCATGCGTATCGGCTACGACGTTGTTGAGCGTGTATACAACGCCGCCTTGACTCTTGCAACTGCCTGTATGAATGTGCGCCGCATGGCCGGAGCCGGGAACCAGGCCATCCAGAGTCACGACGACGGTGAGTGTATTGTGATTGAGGGTCAGTTTGGTATTTCCATGCGCGGACTGATTGGCGGCATTGGTTGGGCCAAGTTTCACCCAAACCATCTGGTTATGATTAACCGAGGCATTGTCATTTTTGATATTGGCGCATGCAATAGGCGTGAACTGGTCGGGCGTGTTCAGACCAGGACCATTGTGAATGTTGATGCACCAACCTGTGGCTGGAATACCGCTTGCCACATTGTGAATAGTTGTGGTGCTGGAGCCATCCCCTACACTGCCAGCCTTCACATCGTTCAGCATATATTTAATAGAGCCATTAGAGTTACAATTACCCTGGTGGATATGGGCAGGATGTGTACTATCAGGTGCAAGGCCGCTCATAACAATGGTAACGGTTAAATCCTGGGTCTTCGCGTTCCACTTCAGATTGGTTGAGCCAACAGGAGCGTGCTTCAGACCTACCGTCACTTCATCAGTACTACTGATCCGACCGGATGAGTGTGCAGCACTAGCACGCAGTGCGTTTCCGGTCGGAATAAGATCCTTACTATAGCCATCCAGGGAGAGGGCAAGGCTATGGCTAAGTGCGAATGCTGAAGTGGCAAACACCACACCCACAATAACGAGTAATCCCAACGCGGATGCTGCTAGAAGCAGTCTGGCAGGTTTTTGATGCAGAAAAGACATTACGTGTTCTCCTTCTCAAGCAAAGAAGTTTCGTGCTGGCGCGCCTCGCCCTCTCTCGTCCTAGTATAAGGAGGAAGCGTCATGAAAGCGTTATGAGCAGCGTCATGGATAGCGCGTGGTATAATGGCAAATGATGAACCTATAGCTAGAAGGAGCCATGCCAACCATGCGATTACAAGGAAAAACTATCGGCTATTTTGTTGCCCAGGAAGTAGAAGATTTAGAGTATTGGGTTCCCCTGATGCGCTTGCGCGAAGAGGGAGCCAGGGTCATTTCAATTGGCCTCACAACACAAACCGTGCGCGGCAAACACGGACTGGAAATGACCCCGGATATCAGCATAGATGAAGCGCCCAGGGCTGATGAACTGGATGGGCTGGTTATCCCCGGCGGCTGGGCACCCGATAAATTAAGGCGCAGCCAGAAAGTGCTCCAGCTTGTGCGCGAGATGGATGCGCAGGGCAAAATCATTGGCACGATCTGCCACGGCGGCTGGGTCCCCATCTCGGCAGGCATCATGCGGGGACGCAAAGCTGTCGGCTCGACCGGTATCAAAGACGATATCATCAACGCGGGCGGCACCTGGGTTAACGAAGCCGCGTTCCGGGAGGGGAACATGGTGTGGGGCCGGGTCGTCGAGGATATCCCGGATTTCTGCCGGGAGCTGGTTGCCGCTCTCGCTGAATGAGCATACATACATTTTTCGTTTACCATCTAGCGCACTGACACACTTGATTTGATATGTCGAAATGTAGTGGCACCCCTTGCGGGTGCCAGGTACTCACCCATCAAATGAATGCTGACTGTCTGTTAGGAGGATTGGAGGGTCCATGAGCAATTTTCTCGAAGCCCTGGCACAGCGCGTCTTAATCTTTGACGGGGCCATGGGGACAAACATACAACGCTACCAGCTTACCGCGCAAGACTACGGCGGACAGGCTACCGAGGGCTGCAACGAATATCTCTTGCTCACAAAACCCTCCGTCATTGAAGAAATCCACGCGGGATTCCTTGAAGCTGGCTGTGATGTCGTAGAGACCGATTCGTTCATGGGCAGTCGTCTCAAGCTCGATGAATACGGCCTGGGCGCGCTCACCCGCGAAATAAATTTAAAAGCAGCACAGCTCGCGCGCAGCCTGGCCGACCGTTACAGCACCCCGGAACAGCCTCGTTTCGTCGCAGGCTCGGTTGGCCCGACAGGTATGCTGCCCTCATCCAGCGATCCCCTGCTGAGCAACATCACCTACCAGCAGCTCGCCGAGATTTTCCGGGAACAGGCCTGCGCTCTTCTCGAAGGCGGAGTCGATGTGCTGCTGATCGAAACCAGCCAGGACATCCTGGAGGTGCGGGCAGCAATCACCGGCTTCCGGCACGCGATGCAGCAGGCAGGACGTACCGTCCCCATACAGGCGCAGGTTTCGCTCGACACCAGCGGGCGCATGCTGCTCGGCACCGACATCGCCGCGGTAATGACGACACTTGTCGGGTTGAGAGTCGATGTGATCGGGCTGAACTGCTCGACCGGGCCGGAACATATGCGCGAGCCGGTGCGTTTCCTGGCAGAAAACTGCCCGCTGCCCATCTCGACCGTTCCCAACGCGGGCATTCCGCTCAACGTCAATGGCCTGGCGGTCTATCCTATGGAACCGGAGCCGATGGCCACAGCACTGCGCGACTTCATTACAGAATTTGGCGTCAACATCGTTGGCGGTTGTTGTGGAAACAGCCACGAGCACCTGCGGGCTATCGTCAACGCCTGTCGCAACGCGCCGCCCAAACCGCGCCCAACTGTGGATCATAACCTGAACAACAAAAATTTCGCCAGTATCTCGCTGCCGTTCGTCTCCAGCGGCATCCGCGCCACGGCCTTACAGCAAGACCCTCCACCACTGCTGGTTGGTGAGCGCGTCAACAGCCAGGGCAGCCGTAAGGCGAAACAGGCGCTGCTCAACGAGGACTACGATACGCTGCTCGGTATTGCACGCGAACAAGTCGAGGGAGGCGCGCACATACTCGACGTGTGTGTCGCACTTACCGAGCGCACCGACGAACCCGAACAGATGGCAAAGACGATCAAGAAGCTTTCTATGGGTATCGAGGCTCCCCTGGTGATCGACTCGACCGAGCTGGATGTGATTAAGGCCGCGCTGGAAATCTCTCCAGGGCGAGCCATCGTCAACTCTATCAACATGGAGAATGGTCGCCAGCGCATCGAGAGCGTGATGCCAATGGTGATTGAACACGGAGCGGCGGTTGTCGCCCTCACCATCGACGAGATCGGCATGGGCAAAACCACCATGCGCAAGGTCGAGATAGCGCATAACATCTACGATATCTGCGTGCAAGAATACGGCCTGGCACCCAATGCCCTGATCTTTGATGCGCTCACATTCCCCATTACCACGGGGCAGGAAGAGCTACAGACGGCAGGCATCGAAACACTCGAAGCCATCAAGCGTATTAAGGCAGAGCTTCCTGGCGTGTTGACGATCCTGGGCGTGAGCAATATCTCCTTTGGCCTGAAGCCGCACGCCCGCGCAGTGCTCAACAGCGTTTTCCTGTATCATGCCGTCAAAGCGGGACTCGACCTGGCCATCGTCAACCCGACGCATATCACCCCCTATGCCGAAACAGATGCCGAGCAGCGCCAGCTTGCTGAGGACCTGATTTACAACCGTCCTGATGCCCTGCCGCGCTACATCGCTTACTTCGAGGAGCACGAACCGCAGGCGGACGCGAGCAATACCAAAGTTGATCCCACTGAGGGTATGAATACGGCAGAGCGCATTCACTGGCAAATTCTGCACCGCCGCAAAGAGGGCATCGAGCCATTGATCGAGCAGGCGATTGAAGAGCGTGCTACGGAACTGGGAATTCCACGGAGCGAGGCGGCGGTCAACCTGCTCAACACCGTGCTATTGCCGGCAATGAAGGATGTCGGCGACCGCTTCGGCGCTGGCGAACTCATCCTACCCTTCGTACTGCAATCAGCCGAGGTGATGAAACGCGCCGTGGCCTGCCTGGAACGCTTCCTGGAGAAAAAGGAAGGCTATACGAAAGGGAAGGTCGTGCTGGCAACCGTCTTTGGCGATGTCCACGATATCGGCAAAAACCTGGTCAATACGATCCTGAGCAACAACGGCTATACCGTTTACGACCTTGGCAAACAGGTACCGCTCAACACCATCCTGGATAAGGCCATCGAGGTCAACGCCGACGCCATCGGCCTCTCCGCGCTGCTGGTCAGCACCTCCAAGCAGATGCCGCTGTGTGTCAAAGAATTGCACAAGCGCGGCCTGGACTTCCCCGTAATCGTCGGCGGAGCGGCCATCAATCGCTCTTACGGTCGGCGCATACTCTTTGTTGACGAACAGGCTCCGGAATCAACACCGATTCCCTATAAACCCGGAGTATTTTATGCCCGCGATGCATTCGAGGGTTTAGAAATTATCGATAAGCTGACAAGTACTGCCGAAGGGCATACCAGGTTTGTTGAACAAATTATAGAAGAAGCACTCAAGGAACGATTCAAAAAAGCTGTGACAGGGGTAGACGTTAGCTCTAATGGCTCTATTAAAGGCATTGATATCCCATCGTCCAGCATCCAACGGGATACCCCTATACCCAAACCACCATTCTGGGGGCCGCGCGTGCTCGAACGCATCGGCATTGAAGATATTGCAGCCTGTATGGACCTGAATACACTCTTCCGCCTGCATTGGGGCGGCAAGGCTCACGGCCAGGAATTTACACGCCTGGTGGAACAGGAATTTCGCCCCCGCCTGGAACGTATGCTGCGCGAGGCCCGCCAGCAGCGCTACCTCCAGCCTAAAGTGATCTACGGCTACTTCCCATGCCAATCGAGTGCTAACGAACTGATTATCTATGATCCGCAGCAATACTCAGAAGGACATGGTAAACGCGAGATTACCCGTTTCCACTGCCCCAGGCAACTCGAACACGAGCGCCTGTGCCTCGCCGACTACTTTGCATCCGTAGAGAGCGGCAAGGTAGATGTTGTAGCATTTCAGGTCGTGACGATGGGTCAATCCGCTAGCGATGCGGTACAGCGCCTCCAACAAGCGGGCGATTATGCCGAAGCATACTTTACGCACGGGCTGGGAGTCGAGATGGCCGAGGGACTCGCTGAATACACGAACCGGTTGGTGCGCCAGGAACTCGGACTGGAAGGGCAGCGTGGCAGGCGCTATAGCTGGGGCTACCCGGCCATTCCTGATCTTGAGGATCACGCAAAGGTCTTCCAGTTATTGCCGGCCAGCAGCACAATTGGCATTGAACTGACCCAGGCATACCAGTTGGTGCCAGAGCAATCAACTGCTGCGATTGTGGTACACCACCCACAAGCAATCTACTTTGCCGTGAGAACACAGGCGGCGGAAGCAGCGAAAACTGCATAGCACTATCTATACACTACTTGTCTTCCTCGTCGTCGTCATCAGGACCAACATCCCTCTCTTCATCATCGTCCTCGTCCCCGTCATCGGGGCCTGGACCAGGAGTGGGAGGATCATTGCTCCTGTCTTTTTCGTCCCCATCATCATCGGGACCTACCTGGGATGGTACCATATTGTGCCCTCCTTTCTCGAGAACTATCTGCAAATCTATCTAATCTAAGTAATTTATTTCTAGTCGATGTATTATAAAGAGAACCCGAACGCAAAAAATCTCTCGGCTAATCAAGACAGAAATAGCTAAGGATATGACACTTCTGTTATATTGACTTCAATTAGCTCGATTTATTAAAAATGGCTCGGCTTCACAAAGTTCTCATTTGATTCGCACTTCCATTCCTACTCATTAAATCTCTCGGTTTATAGATATTTGATTTGACGATGGTCTATTAGTAATATAACATCAAAATTCAAATATTTCAATATTTTTCGCTTGCAAATTGTAATGACATTTGTCAATGAGCTTGGGGAGGCCATTATACCGATTTGCGAACCGTTCGATAAGCCGCTTGCATCGCCCCTTGCCGGTAAATATTGTAGCTTTGACTGCATATTCGTATTAAAACCGGGTGCCAGGCTAATACTAAGCAAGATGGGAGACCATTCAACAATAGCCTCCCATAATAGCTCGCGTGATACTGGGTCGTCAACGGAGCGATACCCTCCGTTACCGGTTCATTCCCCTACGAACCGGCGCCGCTCACCGGCTGACTCCTTCTCGTTCTTTTTCGAGAGAGCCACCAAAGCAGCTCGTTGCCGTCAGAGTGAACGCAGCCGTGGCCCGGATCTCTTGTGACGACGAACCAACCAGGACCTCAAACTCCCCGGCTTCAGCCACCCACGTGTGCGCCAGGTCATCGTAGTAAGCGAGTGCGTCACGGTCGAGCGCCAGCGTCACCGTCTTACACTCGCCAGGCTCAAGATGCACCTTGGCGAAGGCTTTGAGTTCTTTATGAGGACGGTGCAAGCGTGATGTGATGTCCCGCACGTACACTTGCACCACTTCCTTCCCTGCACGCTGCCCCGTGTTGGTCACGTCAATCGATACCTCCAACGTGTCGTCCGGGCTTATCTCCCGGGCGCTCAGTCGCAATGCATCATAGTCGAAGGTCGTGTAGGAAAGCCCGAAGCCAAAGGGGAACAGCGGCGCGATGCGTTTCTTGTCGTAGTAGCGATAGCCGACGAAAAGCCCTTCCCCATAGTAGACCTTGCCGTTTTCGCCCGGAAAGTTGAGGTAGGCGGGGTTATCCTCCAGGCGCACCGGGAAGGTCTGGGGCAGTTTACCAGAGGGAGTGACATCTCCAAAGAGCACGTCGGCAATGGCATTGCCACACTCCTGGCCGGGATACCAGGCCTGCACGACCGCTGCTACCTTGTCGAGCCAGGGCATGGTGATGGGCGAGCCGGTGTTGAGCACGACGATCGTGCGCGGGTTGGCCGCTGCCACCTGCTCGACCAGCGCATTCTGCTTCCCAGGCAGCTCCATATCTGGCCGGTCGAAGCCTTCACTCTGCCACTCACCACCAAAACCTACACAAACGATGGCTACATCTGAGGTCGCCGCCAGCCGTGCCGCACGCTCGATGGCGTCAGCGGGAACCGGTGGCAGGACCCCCAGGCGGACGGCAGCCAGCAGAGCTGCCTCGGACCTGGCAAATTCGAGCGTGAGGAGATACTCGTGCCTGGCCTCCAAGGGAACGACCGCCTGGACCTCTGTACTCCCGAAACCAAAGTATTCTCCACCAGGGGTCTGCTGCGTCCAGTTCTCGATCACCTCACGCCCGTCGATGGACAAGCGGCTGAGTCCCGCGCTGACCAGTCCGAAGGTGTAGGGGCCTGTCTCTTGAGGCGTGAAGCGACCGCTCACACGAGCCGAAAACTGCTGCGGATCGACCCCTTCAGGAAGCTGACCGAACCACATGAGATCTGCTGTCGACTGCGTCTCCCGGTTGACGGGAGCACCGCTGAGATTGCCGCTATTGAAGTACTCGACGGCCAATCCACGCTCGCTTCCCTGCGTGCCCGCCAGCACCAGGCTGATGTCGAGTAAGGGCAGCAACCGGTAGTTGGTGCAGCCCTGCTCGTAGCCCACGCTCACGTGGTCTCCGGCCCTGGCCACAATGCCCTCAAAGGGGGTCACCGCATAATGCGCGTTGACCTGGGCGCTGCCTCCACCCGTGATCTGCGCGACCTGGGCGTTGGGGCCAATCACCGCTATCGACGTGAGTTGCTCATGTTGAAGTGGCAGGGCATGCTGTTCGTTCTTGAGCAAGACGATGCCCTCGGCCGCCGCTTCACGCGCTAGAGCGCGACGCTCCGGCAGATCAATGGCTTGCTCTGCGACAGCTTCCGGGTGTTCAAAGAGGCCCGCTTTGTCCAGCAGCAGCAACAGGCGACGCACGCTCGTTTCAATCGTCGCTTCCGCAACCTCACCCCGCTCGACGGCTGCGAGTAGCTTCTCGCCGCGCCAGCGTGGACCAGGCATCTCCAGATCAAGCCCGGCATTGACGGAAGCGGCGGTACTCTTGACGGATTCAAACCAGTCAGACACTACCACTCCATCAAAGCCCCACTCGTCGCGTAGAATCTCGGTCAACAGATACGGGCTTTCCGAGGCGGCAATGCCGTTCACCAGGTTATAGGCGGCCATGATGGTCCATGGCTTTGCCTCCCGCACGGCAGCCTCGAAGGGCGGCAGATAGATCTCGCGCAGCGCCCGTTCGCTCACCTCTGAACTGATACTGAAGCGCTCGAACTCTTCATCGTTACAGACATAGTGCTTGATCGAGGCCCCCACTCCTTCCCGCTGCAGCCCCGTGATGTAGGCCACCGCCAGGCGAGCGGAGAGATAGGGGTCCTCGGAGAAGCCTTCAAAGTTGCGCCCACCCAGCGGCGAGCGCTGGATGTTGACGGTGGGACCCAGGAGCACCTGAGCCCCCTTCATTTTGGTCTCGTCTGCCAGGGCCTGCCCAACACGCTCCACCAGGTCCGTGTTCCAGGTCGAGGCCAGCGAGATCTCTGCCGGGAAACAGGTCGTCTTCACACCATCGGTGAAACTTCCGGCTCCGCGTGCCCCATTGGGACCGTCCGTCATCTTTAAGGAAGGGACACCGAGTCGCTCAACCGGAACGGTGTGCCACATGTTCGTGCCAGCAAGCAGCGATACTTTTTCCCGCAGGGTCATCTGGCTGAGCAGGTCTTCTATGAAAGTAGGACCAAGGGTAGAAGCCATCATCGCACTCCTTTCACTGGCTGAATGGACAGGGCACCGAAGAGAGCGAATACGGCAGCCGCGATGAAGAGTGCCGTATAGTTGCCACCTCCGCCAATGGAAGCCCCTCCTTGCTGTAGGCTTGCGCCATATACCAACATACTCTGTATGTGAATCGCTTCACATAACTTGACAAAAGTATACCTGACATGCGATACTTTTGTCAAGTGAATCGGTTCACATTTTTCAAAGTCGGAGAAAATTCGTTTCTCGTCTCGTAGGAAAGGACTCATGGCAGAAAGAAAACGCAAATCAGCTTCTCACACCCCCCCCACCATCACGGATGTGGCGCGCAAGGCAGGTGTGTCGCGGACGGCGGTTTCCTATGTCCTCAATGACAATGGACAACGCAATAAGCACGTGAGTGACGAAGCCCGTGCGAAAGTGTTACAAGCCGTGCAAGAGCTGCATTTTCACCCAGATGCTCTTGCGCGTGCGCTCAGCAAGGGGCAGAGCGAGGAGATTGTCTTGATCACGGGCACGGCCCTCACCCCCTTTACATCGCAGTTCATCACCTCGCTCCAGCAGCAAGCCCTCATCTATGGGTATACTCCTGTGATGTACCTCAGTCAGGGCTTCTCAGTTGCGCAAAGAAGGGACCTGCATCAGAGGATCTTTACTCGTCGCCCGATCGGTATCATCTCCAATCCCTTCGACTTCACGGATGAAGATGTCGCTCTGGCACGAGAGATGGGGATCAAGCATATCATCTTTCTCGGGTTCCATACCGAACCGCTTGAACAGACCTATTCCATCGTCTTTCCCAGCCAGACGTTGGGATATCTTGCGGCCCAACACCTCATCGCGCGCGGTCATCGCCATCTTGCCCTCGTGCATCCAGATGATGCGATACAAGAAGAAGCGTTCTTGCAACGGCTGGAAGGGATGCATGCTGCTATCGCTGAAGAACCGGGGGTGAGCCTGGATACCTTGCCACTATACCTCTCATCCTCTGCCGCTCTTTCTCTGGTCGAGACCTCCTTCGTGGGTACTGATCGTCCCACGGGGATTTACGCCTTTAGCGATGAGTACGCGGTGGTCCTACTCGGTGCGCTGACTCGCCTCGGTATACGGGTGCCACAAGAGGTGGCCATCGTTGGCACCGATAATCTCCCCATCGGCGAATTTGTCTGGCCATCCCTCACCTCGATGTGCTTTGACGCGCTCGACATGGGAAAGCGCGCCATCGATATGCTCCACACCCTGCATCAAGGACTGCCATTGCCGGAAGAACTCACCCGCCCCCTCGTTCCACAACTGATTCAACGTGAATCGACCTGATTGGAGACCATGCAAAATCGGGCTGCCCAGCACCCGCCATAGCAATATTGAAGACCACATCCTCATCTTGACATCGAGGGCCCCTGTTGTGTATAAAGAAGTCATACGTATGACTTACGTGATCATAGCTTTTGCTTGCATAAAACGCAAAAAGAGGCAGAGGGAAGGATGTCTGATGAGCAACAGGCACGAAAGCCGAGTAGGTGCACAGCCGCCGACCAGTTTTGATGTGGCCAAACGCGCCGGGGTCTCACAATCTACGGTCTCGTTGGTCCTGAACGGAAAGACAGCGGGGCGTGTCTCTCCACGCACGCAGGAAACTGTCCTGAGGGTAGCGCATGAGCTTGGATATCAACCATCTATGGCGGCGCGCACGCTGCGTCTTGGACGTACCCATGTCGCCGCACTGATTATTCCTGATGTCAGTAATCCGGTTTTCGCTGCCGTGCTCCAGGGCGCTGAACAGGCTGCGCGGCTGCGCGACTATACCGTTGTCCAGGTGAGCACAGGCAACGACACCGACTGGCAACAACGGATTGTGCATGCCCTGGCTACCCGCTCGATCGATGGCTTTATTCTTTGTTCGCTGGATCTTCCGGAAAGCGTTCATCTGGATCTGCTACGCGGCAACGCTGTGATCGTCGATGGATCCTCGCCAGCGTTTCCGTCGCTGCTCCTGGATATCGAATATGGCGCCTCCGCAGCCCTACGGCATCTGCTGG
>Ga0209180_10001187_pt1 | contig 12910 bp, 9 predicted proteins | sample CZO8metaG_3_FD_188355 | JGI IMG/M metagenome (GOLD analysis project Ga0209180, IMG submission 188355) | Vadose zone soil microbial communities from the Eel River Critical Zone Observatory, Northern California, USA - CZOApr15con2H2.8 metaG... | ecosystem: Environmental > Terrestrial > Soil >...
GTCGCTGCATGGCCTGTTCCGGTACCTGCAGTACCAGTGTGGGTGCCTGTGCCTGTGCCGTCACCTTGTACGGCTGCCCTGTGAGCATCCCATCCTCGCCCACGTGCTCGCCCCGTCTGAGGATCGCTATCGGGAATCTGCTATCGCCAGCCTCGCTTGCGTAGACCGCCAGGCGCCCTTCCAGAATCAGGTGCAGCTCGCGCCCATACTCACCCTCGCGTATAGCAGTATCGCCAGGCATAAGTATCCTCAACCTGGAGGCTGCAACTACATGCAGCAGGTAGTTCTCCGGCACGAGTTGCGCATCGCTCAATATGCGGTGCTCCCGTAGGCGGCTGGTGAGCTGTCCCAGCGTCCACCCCGCCGGCAGGCTTTCAGCGATGCGGCTCATATCGACCTGGTTATCCCAGGACACGCCCACACGCTGCTTGAGCGACAACATCAAGAGATCGCGGTGGTTATCGACCGGGCAGACCGGCACGCACGAGCCACACATAATGCACTCGTGCGTAAAACGCGCCACGTGCGCAGTCACATCATCGCTCACCGTGGCGTGGTTGAGATCAGCGATATTCACCAGTGACGACATCGGCACCGGGCAGGCATCCATACAGCGATCGCAGCCAATGCACATATCGATCTCAAAACGTATGCGCTCCCCTGTCAATGCCTGCACATCCCCCCGGTGCTCCATCCCCACCACCATAGGGGTGCTGTAGGGGCGGCCCTCGTGGCCGCCCGCTTGCGAAGCGCGTTTCAATTCCTTCGCGCCCTCTCCCCTTACTTGCCTTACGACACTCGTCTTGGCCGTTGGGTCCTGATTCATTGTCCCCGCTGTCATCGCCGGTCGTGGATACGAAAAATACACCAGCGTATCACCTATCACCATCCGGTCACCATGCGACAGGTGATAAGCGTTATTAATCTTGCCCCTGTTGACAATCACCCCGTTGCGGCTCTCCAGGTCCCGTACGTAAAACCCATCCGGCGCGCTAAATATCTCTGCGTGCCTGCGCGACGACGCCATGTCATCCAGCGGGATATCATTCTCCCTACCCCGCCCGAGCGTGTAGCGCCGCTCGAACTCCACCGGCACAACCCTGGCGCTATCGCCCTGCCTCACCAGCACCAGCGTAGGCTCCTCTTTCAGCGACGCCAGAACACTCTCAGGGATAAAGCGTGACACATTCGCATGCAATTGAGTCCCCTCTACATGCCGGAAGGCCATACTCGAACCCTGCGGAATATCACTATTGTCTGCCACCTGGTTCCGCGCCTCAAACCGGAATTGCGCATCACCAAAACGCACAACGTCCAGATTGCGCAGCGTATACGCCCTGTCCATCGCCAGCGCAACATTATTCACAAACGTACCATTGGTACTTCCCCTGTCACGCAGCACATACTCCCCATTGCTACAGCCGATCTCAGCATGCACACGCGAAACAGAACCATGCTCGATCAAAAGCGACACCCCGCGCTGCCGCCCGATCGTAAAAACCTCGCCCTCGCTGCCCGCCCCAATCCGCGCCTCTCGTACATCAACCCTGACCCTGGCATGCGGAACCGGCACCAGGTACGCCATCCCTGACTCTCCCTGTTGAGCGGCAGCCGTCCAGGGTAGGGGCGACCCTTGCGGTTGCCCTGTGTGGGTTGGTCGCCCGGTGAATTGATCTAATCGCCCGGTGACCTCCCGCGCTTGCCCATCAACTCTCCCCACATTCAAAATCACCTGCGGCACACCTTGCCCGTCCAACCAATCGTCAAGATGAAAATTCTCAGCGAACAAGCGGCCCGCAACCGGAGCCAGGTTGACCCGGTGATCGATCGCGCGTTTAAAGGCCAGCGCGTTCTTACGGTCTCCCAGGAAGAGAGCGCCTACCGCAACACCCTGCTGGAGAATAACCTTGCGATAGCTGCGGGGTTGTGGCTCGGCTGCGATCTGCTGAAAGTGCTGGCCTCCTGGTAGCTTCGTCGTCAATCCAATCGACACGAAGTCCAGCCCGTACAGGAAGGTTGCATTGTAGTAATCATTGTCGGCGTGTGTAGCTGCCTGCACGTCGAGCATGCTGTAAGCTGCCGTGCGCGCCTGTTGAATAGAAGGATACCATTGACCAATGACCCGCGTTCGCCCCGTCACCGCCTCGGTCGTTTCAATCACGTCCCCGGCAGCATAGATATTCGGGACATTGGTGCGCATGCCGTCATCAACCTTGACGCCGCGCCCACATGCGATGCCGCTTGCGCCAATAAAGCCCGTCAGCGGCTCGATACCAATAGCAATCAAAACCATGTCGCAGGGAATGCGTGCCCCGCTTGTAGTGATTACTGCGCAAACCTCACCTCTTCTGCCCACGATCTCAGCAATTTCTTCCCCCGTACGCACATCGATACCATCGCGCTGTTCTTCCTGCAGCACAAGATCAGATGCAATCGGATCAAGCACCTCTGACCAGAGCATGCTTTGTCGCAGCAGGTGCGTCACCTCGTAGCCGCAATGGTTAAGCGTTTCGGCGCTCTCCAGCGCCAGCGTACCACTGCCGCACACAACAACCCGTCTCGCGCTATCCAGGCGGCGCAAGATTTCCTGGTAATCAGCCACGGTACGCAGCGTGCTAACACCCGCCAGATCAAGCCCGGGACACGAAAGTTGCCTGGGACGCGCACCATTTGCAAGTAATAGTTTATGGTAACCAATCTGTTGGCCGTCATGCAGTTGCACGAAGCTCTGCACAGTATTGATACCCATCACACGACCAGGAATAAAGCGAATACGTTGTTCCCGGTAAAATGTGCCTGGACGTGCCCACAGCTTATCCTCGTTTAACCGCCCTCCAAGATAATCCTTGAGAGCAGGGCGATAGTAGACTGGAAACGGATCATCTGCCACGATGGTTATAGAGCTTGTGCTGTCCTCGGAACGTAGAATCTCAGCAGCAGTTACCCCTGTAATACCATTCCCGACTATCAAATAAGCTAACTCTTTGCCCATCGTTACCTGTTCATCTCCAATATTCCAAACCCAACCAGGCCAGTACATGATTCCATACTATCCCGTAGCGTACTATATCTTGCTGTATCAATGTGTTTACTGGGACTCTTGTACTACACAAAGGTCTCTCATCACGCGTGTGAGATGATCGAAGCTAGAAGAGTACTGGACATTTTCATCCGGTGGTCAACTTGTTCGGTTAAGATCAGACGATCACCCTCCCCCCACAAGTCCTACTGTGAGCACAACAAATTGACGCAAATTGGTACATCTATGTACACTTCTCAACCGAGGGGTTAGATACTTGAGGGTTTGCCTTTTCCCGGTGGGACGTTCGAATAACCCTGGTAGGAGTACACTTACATGCAGACAGTATCCGTAGATCAGCTAGTCGGAAATACCCTGGGGGATTATCGAGTAGAGCGGCTGCTCGGTCGCGGAAAGTTAAGCGCCGTCTATATGGCTCAGCAGCGTTCGCTGAATCGTACGGTTATGGTCACAACCTTCATCCTCCCTGCAACCCTATCAGCCGAAGCGCGCGAGCGTTTTAACATGCGTTTCCTCAAAGAAGGTGCGCCCCTCGTCAGGTTGAATCATCCGCATATTCTCCCCGTCTACGACTTCGGTGTGCAGTTTGGCCTTCCCTATTTAGTAACCTCCTTCGTCAAGACCGGATCGCTTGCGCAGGTCCTCAAACAACAGCAACGCTTTACCCCCGAACGAGCCTTGGATATGGTGAAGCAGATAGCAGCAGGCCTCGACTATGCGCATAGCCAGGGCGCAGTGCATGGCCTCTTGAATCCCGCCAATATTCTGGTGAGCAGCGAGCAAACCTTGCAGGTGACTGGCTTTGGTCTCAAGCAGATGCTGCAAATGCGAGGCATCGAAACGAGCTATCATCCGCAGGCCCACCTCTTCAATATAGGAGGAACTTTTCTTGGCGCTCCTGAATATCTTGCCCCCGAGTGCGTGCAAGATCTGCCTTTCGATGCTCGTGCCGATGTATACTCCCTCGGTATCATGTTCTTTGAACTCTTAAGCGGCTCATTGCCATTCACAGGGGCCGAGCCTCTAGTTATTGCTGCAAAGCGCTTGCAGCAGCCCGTCCCCGCACTGCACGAGCTATCTCCCGACCTCCCTGCTGCATATGACTTGCTCTTTTACCAGGCGCTTGAACATGACCCGGGCAAACGCTTCAAGTATGCTGGCGAGGTTCCCAGAGCCTTCGAGCGCGTGCTGAAACTGTTAAAAAGTGACGGGAACGCTTCTGCAACTGCAAACACACAAACGACTATGCATTCGCAGATCACGCTGCCGCCTACAGTCAACTGGTTCGACGAGGGCATCATCCCCACCAGGAAATGGCAGTTGATGCCCCCCGTTGTCACCGGGCATCTCCCTGCTGTGCAAGCCCCTGCTCAAGAAACAGCGGCTGCGCCCCCGGCTCCTGCACCTGCAACGAGCAGTTGGCAATACGAGTCAACTGGACCTGTAAAGCCTTCATCGTTGGATGCCCGGCCCCGGGAGGGTTCTGGGGCCGACCCTTTTGCCTGGTGGTCAGCTACTTCAGCATCACAACCTGCGCCGGGAACCTTTGCGCGCAGCGCGACCAGGCGTCCTTCCACGGGCTACGCTGCAAATAGGCAGCGCAAAGCGTCCGTCAAGGGCCGCAGGCAGGTAGTAATTGGGCTGCTGGCAGGCACCAGCGTTGTGGGCATACTCGGCATTGGCGGCATTAGTTTTGCCCGCTTTATTCAGAGCATGAAGCAAACCCAGCCAGGCAATACTGTCCTAACAGCCGCGTCACCAACCCATGTAGCAAAGCCTGCACCTACCCACGGAACCCAGCGCAAACCTGTAGCCCCCAGGGCGCAACCCTCACCGGCAAAGACTGCTCAACCCACCCCGAAGCCACAGCCAACGCAGCCGCCGCAGCCCACACCAACCCCTCCGGCTCATACGGGAACGGTAATCGGCTCTACTAAGCTGCCTATCAACAGTAGCAAAGACTTCATCAATCCTGCCGATGGAAACAATAGTCTTCTTATCCACCTTCCCAACGGTAATTTCGTGGCCTGCGAAAGAGCCTGCACCCACGAAGGCGTGCCCGTCTATTACGACAACGGCAGTCAGCAACTCGTCTGCCCCGCCCACAACGCCATCTTCGACCCCGCCCACAACTTTAGCGTTGTGCAAGGCCCTGCCCAAACTCCTCTACCAGGCGTATCCATCCGCGTCAACGCCGACGGCACGATTACGACTGGATAACAGAAGCGCTGCAAGTTTATTCCCTCTTTTCTTTCTTCAAGCGGCCTCATCCCAATGACGCCCGCTCTCCCAATAGCGCTCAATTTGCTCCAGGCTTCTCCCTTTCGTCTCCGGAACGAGTATCCAACTGAAGATAAAGGCGAGAATCCCAAAGAATGCATACAGCCAGAAGGTCGCAGGAGCGCCTATGGCTCCAATAAGAGAGAGAAAAGTGATGCTCACTAGCAAGTTGGCAGTCCAGTTCGCAAATGAGCTGATGCTCGCCCCGGCGGCACGCACTCGTGTCGGAAAAATCTCCGCACTCATCAGCCAGAAGACCGGGCCAAAACTAAGTGCGAACGCCAGGATATAGACGATCAAGGCGATGAGCGTCAAGCCTCCAATGTGACCCGAATTGTGGGCGAAGATAATGCCGAGCATGACGAGTGCCACGACCATAATACTAGAGCCCCCCAGCAGTAACCTACGCCGCCCGAGCCGATCAACGAGTAAGATAGCCACAATCGTCGCTAGCACGTTCACGACGCCTACAACCGACGTGGCGAGAATGGCACTGGATGCACTCGCAACCCCGGCTTGTTCAAAGATGGTGGGAGCATAATAAATCACGGTGTTAATCCCGACAAATTGCTGGAAGACAGCCAGGCCCACGCCCACGATGAGGGCCGCTCGCAGGAGCGGTGTGAAGAGTTCACGTACGCCGACCTGTTGTCGCTCCTCGCTCAACGAACGATGGATATCAGCCAGTTCCTGCTCCAGTTGTTCTCCCTTGATGTGTTCAATCGCCACTGTGGCCTCATTCCATCGCCCTTTACTGGCCAGCCAACGCGGAGTTTCAGGACAGAGTAGCATCCCCAGGAACAAAGCGATACTGGCAATCGCCGCGCTGGCAAACATCGGCTGCCATCCTAAACCCGCATGGGCAAAGGTCAGGTCGACCCAATAAGAGACCGCAATCCCCACGGTGATCGCTAATTGGTTAAAGGTGACCAACGTCCCCCGCAGCCGGGACGGGGCTATTTCCGAAATGTAGACAGGCACGACGCTCGCAGCAGCACCAATACCTAGACCCACAATGACACGGCAAACGAGAAAAAACACCAGGTTAGGGGAAATCGCGGTGAGCAGGGCACCAGCAGTAAAGATCACGGCAAGTAAGAGAAGTGTCTTTTTCCGCCCAAGGATATCATTGACCCGCCCGGCTACGATGGCCCCAATGATAGCACCGGCTAAGACGGCACTGACAGCGATTTCTTGTGTGGTTGCATTGAGCGCAAAACTTTGTTTCAGAAACAACAGGGCGCCTGAGATGACCCCTGTATCATAGCCAAACAGGAATCCGCCCATTGCTGCCACAGCTGCAATAAAGTACACCGGCAAAGAGCGTGGTGAGGGTGTTGCCCCAGTTGCGTGTCGTCTTTCTCTCTCCTGGAAAGCCATAACTATACCTCCATTGGTACATAAACCTTATCAGCCCTGACCCAACCGGCTACACATCGTCCTCTCTGCTAATAGTAAGGAGGAAGCGTCATGAAAGCGTCATGGGGAGTGTCCCAAAACTCTGACCCGGATAGGAGGAAGAACACGCTTGGGAGGAAGAGCATAGACCTCGGCCCCAATCCGTCCTGCCAACGACGCTGCGACCTCACCCTCTGCTCCCTCTCCACGCAGTGGAGAGGGAAGGGGTGAGGCGTCCGTCAGGCAGGACGCAAGGAGAGCCCAAACTACGACAGAGCAGCAGGTGGACTCGCTCACGAGTGCCTTCCCACTGCCTGGTGCAAAATCGCTTGACCTATGCGGTAACCCGGTGTAGAGTGTCTCCTGTGAAGGGGCGTGTGGAGTTGTGTGGAACTGGCAGGCTCATCTCCCTTTTCTCGATCCGCTTTGAGGATACTGCACTAGCGAAATGCCACATCCTGGTTTCGTTCGCGTGGCAACTGGTACCAGACATCATCGCACGCTGCGAGCATCTGCTCATCCAGAACAAGATCAACCGCAGGGAGTGTCTGATCAAGCTGCTCCGCTTTACTCGCACCAACAATAGCCGAGGTAATAGTCGGCTGGGCCAGTACCCAGGCGATAGCGAGTTGCGCCACGGAGATGTTATGCTCGCGGCAAAACGCCTTCAGCTTCTCCACTGCCTGCATCTGTGGATCTTGCCAGTAGCGGGCCTGGTAGAGCTTGCCTGCATTATTGACAGTGAAACGCGTCCCTTCGCTTGGCGCTTGCCCAGGTTGATAGCGCCCCGTGAGTAAACCGCCTGCAAGCGGATTGTAGCTGATGACGCCTATCCCCTGATCGGTAGCCAGCGGCAGCAACTCAGCCTCGATATGGCGGAATAAGATGTTGTAGCGCGGTTGTACACAATCAAAACGTGCAAGGCCGAGTTTGTCGCTCGTCCACACTGCCTTGCATAGCACCCAGGCAGGATAATTCGAGCAACCGGTGTAGAGTACCTTGCCGCTGTGGACAAGGTCATCTAAGGCGCGCAGCGTCTCGTCAATGGGCGTCTCCGGGTCGGGAGAATGCATCTGGTAGAGATCGATGTAATCTGTATTCAAGCGGCGCAAACTCCCCTCGACAGCCTTAAAAATATGCTTGCGCGACCCGCCCTTATCATTGGGACCTTGTCCCATCGGCCCAAAAAACTTTGTCGCCAGCACAATCTGTTCGCGCCGGCCTTTGAGCCAGCGCCCAATATATTCCTCGGTTCGCCCGACCGTCTCCAGGGTAGCTCCAAGTGGGTAGGCGTCGGCGGTATCAAAGAAGGTAACGCCCGCATCAAACGCCTTATCCATAATGGCGCGTGATGTTGGCTCATCGCATTGATTCCCAAATGTCATTGTCCCCAGGCATATCTCGGAGACATGCAGTCCTGTACGACCCATGCGCTTTATTTTCATCCCGTATTTTCTCCTCACAGTACCTCTATTGGGCGATCTTCCGAGTTGTCACCCGTCCTTGTTCGAGAGGCGGGCGATGGTCAGCTCGGCAGCATCCGTCCCAACAAAATTCCTTCAAAGGCAAAAGGCTCCGATCTAGCCATCGGGGACGGTGCGAAAGCTGGTTGCCAGGCGGTTCCAGCCATTGATGGAAATAATGGCCAGCGTCAGGTAGATCAGTTCTTCGTCGGCAAAATACTTGCGTACCTCGGCATAGACCTCGTCTGGCACGTGGTCAACGGAAACCAGGGTCACTGCCTCCGCCCATGCCAGAGCTGCCCGCTCACGCTCGGTATAGAACGGGGCCTCGCGCCAGGCAACGAGTTCATAGAGACGCTGTTCGGTTTCGCCGCGCGACCGCGCGGATTTAGTATGCAAATTGATTCAATACGCACACCCGTTGAGCTGCGACGCGCGAATTTTGACAAGCTCGATCAGCAAAGGCTCCTGGCTGGCAAGATTGGATGACCGTACCAGGTGATCCAGGCCGCCCATGGCTCTGCCAATGCCTTGAACGATTTTGCCGTAGTCGAGCCGGGGTTGCATTTCCATGTCTCGCCTCCTTGTGAAAATAACCATGCTTGTATGTAACGACAGTTATCACTCAACAAGCATAACACGCGCATGTGCCCGCGACAAGAACAGCGGTTTGGAGGCTCTCCATCCTGGCGCGTGGGAAATATCCTTCCCGCCGTCCCCTCGGGCCTGTGAATTCTCTGTGACGGCGCGATTTATCGCCATATACTTATTGACATTTTTGGAAGAGCCAGTTACAATTAGACTAGTAAGTCCGACTTGCAGGTCTAAGGAGCAAACTCAACCATGCCATTTCCGCGCTTCGACAAACTGACACAGGAGAGACGCGAACGCGTTCTCGATGTGGCGGCCCAGGAATTCGCCTATTACGGTTTTGAGGACGCCTCGATTAATCGCATTCTGGAAAACGCGAAAATGAGCAAGGGTGCGGCTTACTACTACTTTGAGGACAAGGCCGACCTGTTCGCCACCACTGTACAGTATTGTGTGCAGCGCCTGGAACTAATCGATCGTGAACTCAAGACGACAACATTGACGGCAGAGAGTTTCTGGCCAATCTTTAGCGAACTGCATCGTCGCCCGCTGTTGCGTTCATTTGACCAACCCTGGCTGTTCGGAGCCATCAGGGCAGCTGGCAAGCTCTCACCCGCAGCACTGGAACGTAAGCCGCTGGCAGCGCTCGCCAGCCAGATCAAAATGTGGGCCATGAACATTATGAAGCGTGGTCAACAGCTCGGCATGATCCGCACAGATTTGCCCGACGAGTTGATTTTTGCCTGGCTTGAAGCACTCGACAACGCTAGTGACCGCTGGCTGCTGGTACACTGGCAAAAGTTGGATCGGGCAGCGATTGCCCGTTACTCCGATCAGACGGTAGAGGCAATGAAACGAGCGGTATCTCCATAGTCTAGGGTGTCAGGAGATGCCGGCACATTCTGACACCCTATATATGTATGCAAAGGAGGTAGAAATCATGAAGACACAGGTAACAACGCATGCGCCTATTCATGGCAATGTGGCCCCTGGCTTTGAGACGGTACAAACAGAATTTGCACGCAATTTTACAGAGCGTGGCGAACTGGGCGCGGCCTGCACAATTTATTATCGTGGAGACAAGGTAGTGGATCTGTGGGGCGGCTATCGTGATCCACAAAAGAAGCTGCACTGGCAAGAAGATACGATGGTGCTCGTCTTCTCATCCACCAAAGGTCTCGCCGGGCTGACGATGGCCCTGGCTCATTCGCGCGGTCTATTCGATTATGATGCGCCCATCGCGAGCTACTGGCCGGAGTTTGCGCAGAACGGCAAGGGGCATATCACGGTCCGCCAATTGCTGGCTCACGAGGCAGGTATCTCCAGTATCGACGAACCGTTGCCCCCGGCAGTCCTGGCGAATCCTGATGTGCTGGCGGCGATCCTGGCGCGTGCTAAACCCGCGTGGGAACCCGGCACGCGTCATGGCTATCACGCCTTCACCATAGGTTGGTACGAGAGCGAGATCATTCGCCGCACTGATCCACAACATCGCACACTCGGTCGGTTTTTTCATGATGAGCTGGCTCGTCCGTTAGGATTGGAATTTTACATCGGTGTGCCACGGGATGTCGATGTCGAGCGTATTGCTCAGATGACCGAGCCGCCGATCCTCCAAAAATTATTGGGTATGCCACGCGGCATGATGCTCGGCGCGCTCACACCAGGATCGCTGGCCTTGCGCACGGTAATCCCCGGTATACGCTCGAATCTGGTCTTCAACACGCCTACCTACTGGTCCGTTGAGATCCCTTCAGCAGGCGGTATTGGGCAAGCCAGCAGTATGGCCAGAGCGTATAGTGTCTTTGCCACTGGTGGGCATGAGTTGGGGATCAAACCGGAGACCCTGAGCGAATTGCAGGCGCAAGCACAACCACCAGTACCGGGCGGTTGGCGCGATGTAATTTTGCATATGGACATGGCCTGGGCACTCGGTTTCCTCAAGCCATTTCCCGGCTATCACTTTGGCAGCAGTGATGAAGCGTATGGCGCTCCCGGTTCCGGTGGCTCTTTTGGTTTCGCTGATCCTGGCGCCCAGGTTGGCTATGCTTACGTCACGAACAAGCAGGGGGCGGGGATACTGGACGATCCGCGCGAGAAGGCATTACGCGACGCATTTTACCGCAGCATCATGTAGAAAGGGCGTGGGGATGTGAATTCTCTTTTCCAGAGGCCACGCTTCCCTGGCGGCACATCTCTCTTGACACATCCGCGCTGCGTGATGCATACTGCTTACTACTTTACATCAAACGTTTAAGCGTTCCAAATATCTCAGTCCGTCCCAGTCAGGAAAACACATGCTAGAACTGGCTCCCTCCATGATCGATGCGGACACCTTTCATGCTGACGTACGATACATCGAATCGCTCTGGCAACGCGTGGCGGTGGGAGGGATCGATATGCCGGTGATCGACATCGGCAGCGATAAAGCTGAACCGCTCGTCTTCGTTCCTATCCTCGAACATCTCGAATTCGTCTACGCCCGCCAGATACGCGCATTCAGCCAATCGCGGCGCGTGATCATGTACCGCCGCCGTGAGACTCGCACACATCCCGTGGGGCTGGTAGAACGCGCCGAAGAGCTACGGCAGGTGCTCGACGTTTTGGGGCTGGAATGCGTCGATCTCGTGGGACACGGGGACGCGGCCATGGTCCTCTTCGAGTTTGCAGCACGCCATCCCCAGCGCTGCCGTTCATTAATCATTATCGCCCAGGGAGCCGATTACCAGATAGCGCCGCACCCTTTCATCTGGCTCCTTCATGAACTCTTCCTGCGCCTGCCCGTTGAACATATCCTCCCCACGTGGTTCCTGCGCCGCATCGTCATCAATTACATCGTTGCGCACCGCCCGGCAGCCACAAGGAAAACCCAGCAGGACCAGAGAGCCTCTAGAGGCGGGGGTGGTATGGTGGAGGAAGCCGGGAACCTGGACCCTTGTAGAACCCTGTCTGGGGGACAGGTATGCCCCTGCATTCTCCCCCGTTCCTTGATTGAGGAACAATTCCGCAAAATTGCCCTCTGGTCCTTCGTCTATAAGTTTTCCGTGCTTCCCATTATTCACTATTTCGATATGCGCAAACGCCTGAACCAGCTAACCATGCCCATTCTACTCATCAATCGAGCAGACGATGCGCTCTCACCGGAGTATAAGACGTGCTGGTTGGCCAGGCAGTTGCCCAACTGTGCCGGCTATCACGTCGTTCCAGGAGGAGAGCGCTTTTTTATGTACTCACAAGCCGAGGTGGTCAATGCGCTCGTAGAGCAGTTACTCGCCTCGCACCGCGCCATGTAGGGGCTGTTTGTGGAATTCGAGACATGAATCGCGGGATGATGGAGCGTAGGTTTATCATGGGACCCGATTATGCTTATTACGTATTCTTGAGTGGGGGTCTGCACTCTGCGCCAACGGGCTTGACTCTCCCTATCTAACCACGCTACAATGGTTCCGTGCCAGGTTGACAACCGTACTACCGAAACACGACCTCCTCCACAGGTAAGAACATACATGCTCGCTGGCAAAGGAGAAAGCATACCGATGGCGGCTACGATTACTGAAGGGACGCTCCTCTGGGAACCCTCAGAGGAAATGAAGCGACAGGCTAATCTCACCAGCTATATGCACTGGCTCGCAAACGAAAAAGGCCTGCATTTTGACGACCCCGCGAAACTATGGGAATGGTCGGTCAACAGCCTCGAAGACTTTTGGGCCTCTTTATGGGACTATTTTCACGTACAGGCCTCGAAGCCTTACAGCGCAGTATTGGTAGAAAGAAAGATGCCTGGGGCACAATGGTTCCCCGGCGCTGAACTGAATTACGCTGAACATGTATTTCGCAACGCGACTTCCAGCCGCCCCGCTATGCTCTTCCAGTCAGAAGTGCAGCCTTTAGTCGAAATCTCATGGGATGAACTGTACCGCAAAGTGCGCACAGTCGCCCAGGCCCTGCGTACTATGGGGGTGCAGCGCGGTGACCGGGTCGTGTCCTATATGCCCAACATCCCAGAATCGGTCATCGCATTCCTGGCAACTGCCAGTATAGGCGCAATCTGGTCTAGCTGCGCGCCTGACTTTGGCACCAACAGCGTGATTGATCGCTTCCAACAAATAGAACCAAAAGTGCTCTTCGCAGTCGATGG
>Ga0209180_10001188_pt1:5000-12900 | contig 12900 bp, 4 predicted proteins | sample CZO8metaG_3_FD_188355 | JGI IMG/M metagenome (GOLD analysis project Ga0209180, IMG submission 188355) | Vadose zone soil microbial communities from the Eel River Critical Zone Observatory, Northern California, USA - CZOApr15con2H2.8 metaG... | ecosystem: Environmental > Terrestrial >...
GAGTAGCGATAAAGAGGGTTAGAAACCCTCTCGCCGTGAGTCCAAGGTTTCCTGGGTAAAGTTAATCTGCTCAGGGTTAGTCGGTACCTAAGTCGAGGCTGAAAAGCGTAGACGATGGAAAGCAGGTTAATATTCCTGCACCACCAGTTGAACGTTTGAGCGATGGGGTGACGGAGGAGGGTAGGTCATCCGGGTGTTGGATGTCCCGGTACAAACCCGTAGGCGGAGACGGCAGGTAAATCCACTGTCTCATTACGCCGAGAGGCGATGTCGAGCGACTGCGTCAGCTTTCGCGAAGTGATTGAGCCCATGCTCCCGAGAAAATCCTCTAAGCGAGTTCAATTGGTGACCGTACCGCAAACCGACTCAGGTGGACGGGTAGAGCATACCAAGGCGCTTGTGAGAACCGTGGTTAAGGAACTCAGCAAACTGACACCGTAACTTCGGAAGAAGGTGTGCCTGCTGATGTCAGAGGCCTCGCGCCTCGAAGCATCGGTGGGTCGCAGATGGCAGTGGGTAGCGACTGTTTAGCAAAAACACAGGACTCTGCTAAGCCGCAAGGCGATGTATAGGGTCTGACGCCTGCCCGGTGCCGGAAGGTTAAGGGGACCCGTTAGTCCGTAAGGGCGAGGCGGGGAACCGAAGCCCCGGTAAACGGCGGCCGTAACTATAACGGTCCTAAGGTAGCGAAATTCCTTGTCGGGTAAGTTCCGACCTGCACGAATGGCGTAACGACTTCCCAACTGTCTCGACCACGGACACAGCGAAACTGCACTCTCGGTGAAGATACCGGGTACCCGCGGCAGGACGGAAAGACCCTGTGCACCTTTACTATAGCTTTACAGTGAATCTAGGAATTGCTTGTGTAGGATAGGTGGGAGGCTATGAAGCGGGGGCGCTAGCTCCCGTGGAGCCATCCTTGAAATACCACCCTTGTGATTCTTGGCTTCTAACCTGCACTCTTACCGGGTGAGGGACACTGTATGGCGGGTAGTTTGACTGGGGCGGTCGCCTCCCAAAATGTAACGGAGGCGCGCGAAGGTCCTCTCAGGCTGAGTGGAAACCAGCCGTCGAGTGTAATGGCATAAGAGGGCTTAACTGCGAGAGCGACGGCTCGAGCAGGTGCGAAAGCAGGTCATAGTGATCCGGTGGTCCCGTATGGAAGGGCCATCGCTAATCGGACAAAAGGTACGCCGGGGATAACAGGCTTATCTCCCCCAATAGTTCACATAGACGGGGAGGTTTGGCACCTCGATGTCGGCTCGTCACATCCTGGGGGTGGAGTAGCTCCCAAGGGTTCGGCTGTTCGCCGATTAAAGTGGCACGCGAGCTGGGTTCAGAACGTCGTGAGACAGTTCGGTCCCTATCCGCCGTGGGCGCAGGATACTTGAGGGGTGCTGTCCTTAGTACGAGAGGACCGGGACGGACGCACCGCTGGTGTACCGGTTGTGGCGCCAGCCGCATCGCCGGGTAGCCATGTGCGGACGGGATAACCGCTGAAAGCATATAAGCGGGAAGCCCACCCCAAGATTAGGTATCCCGGCCGTAAGGCCCTGAAGGCCCCTTCTAGACAAGGAGGTCGATAGGCCGGAGGTGGAAGCGCTGTAAGGCGCGGAGCTGACCGGTACTAATAGGCCGTGCGGCTTGACCACTAAGTATTTCACTGACTACTCAGTGATTACTCGGCGGCGCGCGTCGATTGCTACATCTGACGCGCAATGCAAAGACCCGATCGCCGGCATGGTTCGAAAGCCGTGCTTGAAGTCCCTACGTTCAGTTGTCGAATCTTGGCTCTTTCCCGAAAGGGTGAGGGCGTACAAGTTTCCGGTCGCCATAGCGAAGGTGTAACACCCGTTCCCATCCCGAACACGGCAGTTAAGCCCTTCAGCGCCGATGGTACTGTGCCCGTAGGCGGCACGGGAGAGTAGGACACGGCCGGGAAACCACAATGGGCGGATCCACAAGACTCCGCCCCATTTCACTTCCAGGAGGAGAACTCTCATGCGAAACAAGACACACCTCGAACTCGACCGCTTTTGAGGTCACCAGCAAGCGTCGCAAAGGCTTCCCCTCTGAAACGAGCGTCAAGCGCGGCGATCGCCGCGTGCACGGCGGCAAGCAACTGGCAGAAAAACTCGGGCGGAATGATCTATGCCCGTGCGGCTTGGGACGCCGCTTTCAAGCGATACTGCCCAAAGTCGGCCGCTATGACGGCGCACTTCGTAACTATTACTTTTAGGGAATGAGGCATCTGGGGCGCCGGCTCGCCGGCGCCTCAATCTGGTCGCGGCGGTCGCAAAGACCTCTACCGAGCAGTAACCCTTTTCCAGGCAATCGTGCTATGTTTTCAAAAGTCTTAGAGCACACGAACTGCTCTCCAGGTGGAGCAAAAAGGATGGCCCGTCATGGAATATGATCTGCTTATCAGGAACGGCACGGTCGTCGACGGCACGCGGATCCCCGCTTACCGCGGCGACATCGGTATCCGCAACGGCAGGATTGTCGCGATCGGCAATCTCAGGGAGGGCGCCAAGCGTACCCTTGACGCTACTGGCCAAATCGTCGCCCCCGGCTTTATCGACATCCACACCCACTATGACGCCGCTTTAAGCGGTGGCAGCAAGTGGGACCAATACGCCTCACTTTCGGGATGGCATGGTGTGACGACCGTCGCGATAGGCAATTGCGGTTTCGGCTTTGCACCCGTCAGACCCGCCGACCGGGAGCGTGCGATGCGACGCATGGAGCGCACCGAGTCAATTCCGCTGTCCTGCATGAAGGCCGGAATGAAATGGGATTGGGAAAGCTTTCCCGAATTCCTCGACAGCATCGAGCGTAGCAAGCTCGGCGTGAATGCCGCGTCGCTCATTCCCTATTCTCCGCTGCGCGCGTACGCGATGGGCAATGATGCCGCCCGCGATCCAAAGTACAAGGCCACGACGGAGGAAATTGCCCAAATCAAGCATCTTCTGCGCGAAGGCCTCGAAGCGGGCGGTTTCGGCTTCTCCGGCAGCTTCAGCATGGCCAACCGCGACTACGATGGCGGTTATCTGCCGACTCACGTGGCGACGCGAGAAGAATTCCTCGAGGCGGCGCAAGTGTTGCGCGGCTTCAATCGTGGTTCGATTGAATGGACCATGGGCCACTCGTTGCAAGGCCTGGGCATGGACTTCCTGCTCGAGATGGCTAAAGTCAGCGGCCGGCCACTAAATTGGAACGCGGTAATTTACGATCCATCCAATCCGGATAACTGGAAGCGGTTGCTCGACTGGAACGAGAAGGCCTACCGTGAAGCGGTCATCTTCCCGGTCAATATCTGCGTGCCGATCGAGTTCGAGTTCACGATGGAAACCATCGGACTCTTCGATCAGCTACCCGCATGGAACGAGGCTACGCTCGGAACCGTTGAAGAGCGCAAGGCGAAACTTGGCGATCCAGGGCGCCGGGCAGCGTTGAAGGCCGACATGGAGAGGCCGCCCACGGTGATGCCGGGAGTTCGCGGCAGAGAGGACGGCGAAGCCGGCCAGATCTCGATGTTCAACTGGGAGGAGACCTTCATTGACGATGTCCATCTCCCGAAGAACCTGAAGCTGAAAGGCCGCACTATCGCGGAAGTCGCCAAGGAGCAGGGTAAGCACCCGATCGACGTAATGCTGGACATCTCGGTTGAGGAAAACCTCAAAGCCGAGTTTGCGATGGCCAATTTCATCAACAACGATCAGGAAGCGCTTACGCAAATCATCAAACATCCGCTCACGCTCCTGGGCGCGTCGGACGGCGGTGCCCACACGAAATTCCTGACCTTGGGCAGGTATCCCACTCACTTCCTGGCTCACTGGGTGCGTGACAAGCAGATCATGACGCTGGAAGAGGCTCATTGGCGGCTCTCGACCCAGGTTGGCTGGGCGATCGGAATTCGCGACCGCGGTTTTATCCGGGAAGGCATGCCGGCGGATATCGTCGTCTACGACCTGGAAAAGCTCGCGGTGAAGCCGATGGAGACGGTACACGATCTCCCGGACGGCGACTGGCGGCGTGTGCAGAAGGCCAATGGCTATCGCTACACGATCGTCAACGGCGAGGTCACGTTCGAGGACAACGTCTGCTCCGGAGCTTTGCCCGGCAAACTCCTGCGCAGCTACGATCAGGTCCCTGGCTGAGATACGCGTTTTTAGACTGAAGAAAACGGGCGCTGGGACTGACCCCGGCGCCCGTTTCGCATCATGACTTTAGATGACCGGCTCGCCTCGTCAGTCCCACATCAGACCGCCGTCGACGTTGAACGACTGCCCGGTGATGTTGTCGGACTCTGACGACGCGAGGAACAACGCCATATTGGCAATTTCATTCGGAGAATTTGCGCGCCCAATTGGTATCATCTTCTCCCTTTCACGCCACAACTCTTCGACCGTAATCCCCCGACGTTCAGCCCTTTCCTTGGAGAGCACTTCGTTCATGTGAGTCAACGTCATACCGGGGCAAATCGCATTGACGTTGATATTGTATTGCGCCAGTTGCGACGCCGCGATCCGCGTCATCGCAATCACCGCTCCCTTGGTTCCGGCGTATGCGATATTCGACGTGCCGCGATAACCCTTGCCGGCAATCGACGCGATATTGATGATCTTGCCCGACTTGCGCTTGACCATCTCTCGCGCCGCCCGCTGCATGCAAAAGAACACTCCGCGCGCGTTGATCGAATGCATCCAGTCCCAGTCCGCTTCGGTCACGTCGAAAAACCCCAGGCTCCGGGTCACGCCCGCGTTGTTGACGAGGATATCGATATGGCCGAAGGCCGCGACCGTTTTATCAATCAGCGCGTTGATCTGGGCGACGTCGCTCATGTCCGTTATAGAGAGCAGCCCGCGCCCGCCGATTTCGTCGAAGGTATCCTTGGCGCTGGTTTCGTCGACCTCGGCAATCACGACCTGTGCACCTTCTTTGGCGAAACGCACCGTCATCGCGTGGCCCATGCCACGTCCGGCGCCGGTTACCACCGCGACTTTATTCTCCAACGTCATGGCCTTGTCCTCCTGCCGGGTTCTAGCCACCATGCCGCTCATTTTGCAAACCAGAGCTGCAGACAGCCCAGCCCGCGAGGTCATTTTCGGACCGCTGGAGAATTCCCTGGTTTTGCAGTAGCAGTTGTCTGATCCCGATGAATGCTTCATCGCGCAGTTTCCACTAACGAAGCTTTTCTATATCTGCTGAAGCAGGAGACGAATCATATGCCACGAGTTCCGTATGTCGAAAAAGAATCCGCGAACGCGGAAGTCAAGAAACTCTACGAGGGTTTCGAAACGCAATTCGGTGTGCCCCGCGTTCCGAACGTCGTCAAGGCGCTTGCCAACAGTCCCGGGCTTGCGACGAAGGTATTCCCGCTCGCGAATTATTTTATGAATCAGTCGTCGCTCGACAAGCGGACGCGCGAGCTTGCCGTGCTGATGCTGATGAAGCGTCTCGATTGCGAGTACGGGTTCGTCAGCCACATTCCTATCGCAAAGGGGGTCGGCCTTACCCAGGAGCAGGTCGATGACATCGGCTCTTACAAGACCAGCTCGCGCTTCAACGACGATGACAAGCTGATTCTTCGTTACGCCGAGGAGTTGACGCTAAACGCGCGAGTCGACGACGACCTCTTCGCCAAGGTCGAAAAAATCGTCGGCAAGGGCAATATCATCGAGCTCACCGGCGCGATCGCTTTTTGGAACATGATGGCCCGCAACCTCAACGCCTTGAGGGTCGGACTCGAAGCGTAGCCGCTGCCGGAGAGCGTCGACCGGTAGTGAGTCAGTTTGTAGCGGGTCAGTTTAACGAGACGACAATCTTCTTCAGGCTGTCATTCTACGCGCACACGTAGAATGACAGCCAATGGGTAAAGCCTGCTTTGAAACCGTACTTCATGTTTTTAATCTTCTATCTCCAACACCCGCTGAAGCATCTGCTGTGTAAGCGCGGCGCCGGGCAGGGATAGCCCGAGATCGTGTCCGAGCTCCAGCGCGAGCCGCAGGTCCTTATGCATTAGCTCCATCAGTCCTCTCGGACCGCTGGTGTAGGTATCTTTCAGTTTGCGCTGCTGTGACCAATGATCTGCGACCCGGCTTTGCGCGGCTCCGGCGTGCACGACCTGTTCCATCGACTTGAGGTCGACGCCGGCCTTTTCGGCCAGCCTCATTCCTTCTGAGGCGGCCAGCATATTGACGTAGACAATCAGATTGTGGGCGAGCTTGGTAATCGCTCCCGAGCCGAGAGCGCCGAGGTGAAAAATGTTCGCACCGGATGTGGCGAAAATTGGACGGCATCTTTCGAACGCGGCCTTATCACCGCCGACCATGTAACAAAGCGTTTTGGCGATTGCTCCGCGCTCGCCGCCGCTAACTTCGGCGTCGATGAGCGTCACGCCCTTGGCCGCAGCCTGCTCGGCGAGCTTGCGCACCGTACGGGGATGAACGGTGCTGTGAATGACGATGATACTGCCTCGTTTGGCAGCGCTGAGTGCACCACCCTCGCCGAGGAGCGCGGCTTCGACTTGCCGGTCGTCCACGACGACGACCTCGATGATTTCTCCATGCGCTCCGATCTCATCGGCCGAACGGGCCGCCTTTGCACCGAGGGCGGTCAATTCGCGCATCGGCTCGGCGCGCAAGTCGTAGACCATCAGATCGAATCCTGCCTTCGCGATATTGATCGCCATGTGTTTGCCCATATTGCCCAGGCCGATGAAACCAACGCGTGTCGTCATGATTAACTCTCCTTAGTCGCGACTCGGTGCACCATTAAGCCTTTTTTCGGTCGACATTCAGCTAGCCTGCCACCGATATCGTCTGCGGCTGTCTAGACCGAATGTCTAGTGAAACAGCTCACACGTCTATCACGCCGGACCCGTGAGCTGACAAGGGCCGCCCGAATGGCCGCTTTGCTTTTGAACCGCCTCATACCTAAAGTGGAGAAAATTCGAGGGGGCTGCCAAAGGAGACGCAAATGAAAGTTGGAATGACGCTTCAGTTAACCAGTTTCGGCGGCAAGCCGGATCTCGAGACGTATCAGGATGAGCTCAACCTGATGGAGATGTGCGAGGACCTGGGTTTCGATTCGGTCTGGGCGCTCGATCATCATTTTACCGGGTACGTGATGTCACCTGACCCGACACAACTGCTTTCCTACGTGGCGGGACGAACGAAGCGCGTCCAACTCGGCACCGCGGTCATCGTGTTGCCGTGGCACGACCCGGTTGCGATCGCCGAGAAAATCGCGCTGCTGGATGTGCTCGCGGGCGGGCGCACAATCTTCGGTTTCGGGCGCGGCGCGGCGACCGTCGAATACAATGGCTATCGGGTCAATATGGAAGAGGCGCGCGAGCGTTTCGTCGAGGCCGCGATCATCGTCCGTAAAGGACTGACGCAGCATAGCTTTTCGTTCGACGGCAAGTACTACAAAATCCCCGAAATCCAGATCCGGCCGCGGCCGATTTCGCACCCTGAGCAGCGTTTTTACGCGTCGAGCGTCAGCCCCGAGTCGGCCGAGATCATGGCCAAGCTCGGCTTCGGCGTTCTGATCATCGCCCAGCGGAGCTGGGAGGATACCGCCGCTGATTATGCCCGTTATCGGGACACCGCAATCGCCAACAATATAACCCCGCGACCACCGATTGGGTTGCTCAACTTCCTCGTGTCCGAGGACGCATCCGAGGCCGCCGAGCTGGGAGCCACACATCTCGAAGCGATGTGGGACTCGATCGACAACCATTACCACTTCTCGGACGGCCACCTGAGGGGCGTGAAGGGTTACGAGTTCTACGCCAAGCTCGAGAAGACCTATAGTAAATTGCAGGCCGACACCCAGGCCAAGGCCAAGGCGATCGAGTTCTTCCGCAGTCTGCACGCCGCGGGAACGCCCGCCC
>Ga0209180_10001196_pt1 | contig 12859 bp, 15 predicted proteins | sample CZO8metaG_3_FD_188355 | JGI IMG/M metagenome (GOLD analysis project Ga0209180, IMG submission 188355) | Vadose zone soil microbial communities from the Eel River Critical Zone Observatory, Northern California, USA - CZOApr15con2H2.8 metaG... | ecosystem: Environmental > Terrestrial > Soil >...
TCAGCCCTTGACAGCCTTCGACGTTGCTATGAGCTACAACTTCCTCATCAAGGACGGCTCATTCCAGGCCGGAGGACTATTGGGTATAGTCTCAGGCATCACCATACTTGGCCCCTACGAGTTCGACATCAACCTGTCACAGGAGCCCTTCAGTGAAGCAGGACTCGGCGGCGTAACAATAATACCCGGTCATCTCTGGTCCAACTGCAACAGTGTTGCTGGATGGAACAGCTTCGTCAGCAGCCAGACCTTCCCATTGATAGTCCCCATCGGGATAACAGGCACAGCCTGCAGTCTCGGTGGAGCAATGGACAGTGTCCACACCAGTGTTACTTTTGACCCTGTGAGTTCGGGTCTCTTGGTGGGTTCTGGTCCTTGGGAGTGCCAGGGCACTTCCGGTGGAAACGTCGGAAAACCTGGCATAGGCTGCACTAGTAGTGGTAGCCAGAGCGCTACGGGTAACGGTGCCTATACTCTGACAAGGAACGGCTGCACGATAATTAGTGCTGCTCCAGGAATAACATGTGTCAATCCAGCGAGTCCCGTATCACTCGTTGTACCGCCAGGTACTCCATTTACCGCTCCAGCTCCAGCAGTTGACTGTACCGCCTCTCCTGCTGCACCCGCTCCTCCCAACTGTACTACTCCGTCCGGCACGGTTCAATCCACGTACTTCCGTAGCCCCAGTACTTTCGCCAGGTACATCTGGACGGGGATAGCAGGCAACTCGTTCTCAAACAACGGCTTTAGCGTAGTCTCTCAGCTCAGCACCTGCAGTCAGTTTGCAGGTACAGCCTACCAGGCTAGTCCACCCCTATCTACTACATGTCTTCCCTACGAGAACGGCATAGGCTCAACGGGAGCGCAAGCAGGCAGCTACAGCTTTACAGGATGCGATGGCACAAACCACTGCAACGTACAACTATCACAAATCCTGCTCGCCCAAATATTCGTGAATGACTACAAGGACTGGACACAACCAATTGCATTCCCCTACACCACCAGCACTCTGGTAGGCGCAGCACCGCTCAACCCCACACTCTACGAGGGAACCAGCACCCTGCAATCCACAACCAACGGTGGAAGCTGCACCATGGGCTGGACCCAGAGCAACGAAGCAACAGCAGGATACGACTGCTAGCACGAAAACGGCAAGCCCTAAATAATCCCCCTCCCTTTTTTTGTAATCTTGATCTTCTCTTGTCACTAAGATCCTATCTGATCAAGAGATTCGCCTACTCGATCGTCCTAGTCTTCTTCGTCATAGTCGTCAACTGGCTCATCTTTACAGCCATGCCCGGTCTCAACAGCTCTCTCTACGCTGTACTCGCCAACCCTAAGAGAGTTGGCGACCAGCAGTACAAGGCTCTAGTTCACCAATTCGGACTGGACCAGCCTTACTGGGTGAGGTTCGTCGACTACGTCCAGAATATGCTAACTTTTCACTTTGGATTCTCCTACACTACCGGCAACGACATAACAACGGAGATGATACAGTCCGGAAGGCTCTACAACACTCTGTTGCTGATCGGCGTATCGACCATCCTATCAATAATCACAGGTATCCTGCTGGGAATAGTTGCGGCTCACAAGCGAGGCTCCAGTCTGGACAGCTTCTCGGTCACCGCTTCCCTCGCCACATCCTCCCTCCCGACTTTCTGGATGGGAATAATCTTCATCCTAGTCTTCGCAATTAACTTGGGTTGGCTCCCACCTGGTGGTACCGTTCCCGCCTCCTGGAATCAAGGACCCGCCTTCGTGCCGAACCTTCTGGCCCAGATACCGGTCCGCCTTGAGTATGTTTTTCTGCCAGCCCTAACACTCACCCTCTTCACCTACGGAACATTTGTTCTCTTGACTCGGGCTACCATGACCGAGGCTCTAAGCGAGGATTATATCACAACTGCCCGGGCCAAGGGTCTTCCTGAAAGAATAGTCCTGATGCGCCACGCGTTCAAGAACGCGTCTCTTCCCATAATCACTGCCAGCGCCTTGGCGTTCGGAGGGATCCTCGGCGGAGCGATAATCACGGAGACGATCTTCAACTGGTGGGGGATGGGCCTGTGGCTGTACGATTCCGTGGTCAACAACGACTATCCAGTCATGCAGGCACTTTTCTATATCATAGCTCTCAGCACCATCTTCGCGAATTTAGTATCCGACATTATTTATGGGATTGTTGATCCCAGGATAAAATACGAATAATCCTCCTCTGGGATTGTAAACATGTCGGCCCCGGTATCGACGAAGCGGGTGCACTTCCAGCTTAGGAGGCTCGAGGGCTTGCTGAAGGCTATAATCAAGAACAAGCTGGCCCTGGTCGGCCTAGTTTTCCTGGTCGGCTCGATCTTCGTGGCTGCCGCAGCACCACTCCTGGCGTACTCTCCTGCTGGTGGCAATATTGTGTCCGGCCCCTTGTCTCAACCCTCTTGGGTAATGTACTTCCCCGATGGTTATACTCTCAGCCAGAATATTGTTGTCGTGAACGATCCCAACTTCAATACTGCTAGTTCTCTTCAAGCCTGGAGTTTGACGGGTTCTCCTTCCGCGCTTTCAAACCTGGTGGTTGCCTACGCGCCTGGTATTTCACCTCCCGGTTCATCGTCTAGGGGAAGCCTGCAACTGACTTATGCTGGTGCAGGCTCCGCCACGGTGATCGTAAGTAAGACCTTCCACTATCAGTACCATGGTCCACCTGACAGTTTCTCAGCATCCTTCTCGGCAATGGCTCTAGGCGCCAACGTCTCCCAGCCCGTCCATCTCGTTCTCGCAATAAACCGCGTGGGAGACGAGCTTTTTACTCTCTCAGATCAGAACGTAACCACGAGCGGATCATGGAACGAGTCTCCCAGTCTAACTTCCGCAAGAATAACAGTAACAACCCCCGGGACGGCCACGGGCCAGACTATCGTCCCTGTCTCCGCCCGCGTGATCTTCTCATCCGCCCAGGACTACTCCTACCAGGTAGCTGTGACCTTCCACGGTCACCAACAGGTGAACCTAGACGAGATGCAACTGAGCACCTTGGGAACGGCTTGGGGCCTCTTGGGGAGTGACTCTTCAGGTTCGGACGTGTGGACACAATTTGTCTACGGAGGAAGAATCTCCCTTTTGGTCGGGCTATCCGCTGCAGCCTTGGGAATAATAATTGGGCTCGTTATCGGCTTGGTGGCAGGCTTCATCGGCTCGTTCGTGGACGAGGTTCTCATGCGTTTCACCGATATGATTCTCGTCCTCCCTTTTCTTCCCCTCCTCATTGTCTTGGTGGCCATCCTGGGAGCAAGCACTTACAACGTAATACTAGTCATCGGCCTCTTCAGCTGGATGGGTTTCGCGAGAGTTATACGCTCCCAAGTCCTGTCGTTGAAGGAGAGGTCTTTCATCGAGGCTGCTAAGGCCGCGGGAGCTGGCCCCATAAGAATTATGCGCACTCACATCTTCCCGAACATAGTTTCTCTAACTTACGTGAACCTGGCCCTGACGGTCCCGGGGGCAATACTCACCCAGGCGGCTCTAGAGTTTCTCGGACTGGGAAGCGGCAGCGCATCTTGGGGGCACATGTTTTATCTAGCTGAAACGTCCGACGCCCTAAGCGCTTGGTGGTGGGTTATTCCTCCAGGCATCGCCATAGCAGTCGTATCCCTCTCCTTCATTCTGATCGGATATGCGCTGGATGAAATCTTCAATCCCAGACTACGCAGGCGACGCTGAGACGTTATCTGCCTACGCAGCGTTGGCGGCGAGGGCGCGGCCGGATTCACCGATAGCGATGTCGGTTCAAAGCAAACTCGGGACTTGAACACTGCTTGTCGAAAAAGGATGATGGTCAGAAGGACCGGGATCGCATGTGGCGGGTTGACGCTGAAGTATTTCAGCCGTTTTCAGAGGTCCGCCTGGTCGACCGCGTAACAGGTCGCCTCAGGTCTTTCGGCCGTTTGTTCCTGCTGGCAGGATTCCTATCTTACCCCCTCCTTCTGATCATACTCGGAGTAGTGTATGGTGGACTCGTATTCTGGGGGCTCTTCGGGGTATCAATGTGTGTGATCTGGTTGGTTCTCACTAGAACGGGTTATGCCAGGAACTTTGAGGAATGGGATTCCAGCCTCTCTGGTAAACTTGCCGCGATTACCGTCGGGTTTCTCGGCGTCATGGGCTTCTTTCTTGGGCTTTTCTGGCTTAGGCTCTGGGTGTTACCGATCTTCGGAGCGTTCCTAGCCCTTCTCGTAGCGTTTATGCTGAAGAAGTGACCGGAGCATTCCCGCAGGCTTAACGCTTTTCTATCCTTTGCAGATGAGAATCATCTGATCCTGTGAGAAAAAAGTCGGGGAGTTGCGTTCCCCGATTCTAGGTGGGTAGTTGCGATCCCTATGTTACCGTGACCGTAATCACGGTATAGGAGCCGGCGGTCTTGGAGACCGATCCGGTTACCACAACATCGTACGTGGTCGGAGCTAGACTAGATGTGGAGACTATTGAGAGTGTTGCCTGCATAGGTGTTCCTGTGGAACAGTCGTTCGCAGAGGACAATGCCACGCTGCCAGTACTCAGAACCCCCCTGAGCCTGTGGTGAACTATCGGGACTGGTTTCGCTGAGAGACTCACTGAGCCCGAGAAGCCGTTTGCACTGCAAACACTAACGGTGACCATGGCCGAGCCTCCGGCTATAAAGCTCGCCGTGTTGGAGCTGGCCGAGATACAGAAGCTGGACACCGGTGGAGACGCCGCTGTCACAGTGAGCAGGATGCTGGCGGACGCAGAGACGGTTCCATTCGTCCCTGTCACCTCTGCGCTGTATGTAGCAGGAACCGTACATGGCTGCGCGACGACGTTGACGCCAAAGGATCCGTTTAGCGTCTTGCTGCTCAGAGTAACTGCTCGAGCAGTAAGCGTCGCGTTCGGACCGAAGGCGCTTGCCGTATGGATGGCAGCGGTCAAAGCTATGGTGCCTGTGAAACCGTACAGGCTCGTCACAACTACGTTGGATGCGCCGAAGGTGCCCTGGGCAAGGCTAAGAGAATTCGGCGTAGGAGTTACCAGGAATGGTGGTGAGAATGCGTTGGCGTTGGTGATGAACTGGACCGCCTCTGTAACAGGTGCGAAAGCGCTGCACGGAGAGCCTCCGCAGACACTGATCTGCGGATTCTCAGTAGTACTGCCAGGCTGCATAGGCGGAATATTCAGAGCCGAGGATCCTGGAGCAAAGAACTGTAACTGTACATTGAAGAGAGTTTTAGGAGTCGAGCCGATAGTAACAGACCGGCCGAACAGCAGCGTCTGGAGGAACTCGAGAGTTCCCGTACCCTGGGTAGTACTGTTAGTGATCACCCGCGTAGTGTTGAAACCAGACCAGTCGCCAGTGGTAACACCTGTAAGCCTCATAACACTCGGGTTCCAGGTGAAAAAGTAGTCGTAGCTGATCAGGCTGTTGACATTAGCTATGGTAATGCTCGCAGTGAAAGAGGTCCCTCCCACAGACGAGACAGTATAGGTACAGGGAGCAGAACCACAACCAGTAGTCACCACACCAGTAGACGCAGTAGGATCAAAAGGCTGAGCAGAAACACGAGGAGCATAGAATCCAGCGGCTAGGATGAGTAGAGGTAGCACGAGTATGAGGAGTCGTCTTTCCATATTTTCTCGTTCCAGTCAGTCAAGGCAGACGTATATAGGCTAAATCGTCAGATGTCTTCATGGAGTTGCTGAAAGCAACCTGTAGACTGTGCTCGGTATATCTAGATATCTCGGCTTCAAGACAACTATGTTAGACGGCCGGAAAAGGTGAGACCGATCCTATTCGAGGCGTATGAAAACCGGAAGTCGTCTAGGGTCAGTTGGATTCGTCAATCCATGCCCGCCTTTCATCAAGGCAGTGGAAGCAGAATCAGAAAGCTGCATTAAACATATGCCGGAAGAGGAGGGGGGAGGCCGGTCTTGGCTCCTGAGGCCTGACACCCCGCCCAGAAACGGTTCCTGCGGGGTGAGAGACCTTTGCGGAAAAGCTAAGCTCACTGAACGTTCTGCGGCGTGAGAGCCAAGGGAGGTATCTAGACGCTGGTATCTGTGGGTAGTCATCTCCTTTTTCTCTTGGCCCTGAACGTTGCCGTGAGCCTCTGGTCTAAAATGAAACTGGCCAACAACGTAACCAAGGATGCTACAACTATCCCAGGCATGACAACATCGATCAGGCTAGGAACGTCGTAAAAGATCATCCCATTTTCAAACCAGGCCCTTGCCGGAGCCGTCAACTTTAGCGTGGGCGTGTAGGCTGCAAAATAGATAGGGAATAGAATGTTCTCGACCGTCCTCAGCCCGACTGTCACGTTGAACGGGCTGGAGGGTGTCAGATTCCAGGTCGACTCTCCTTCTACACTGTAAGAATGATTCCAGCTAGCCAGGAAGGCACCCAGCTGAAATCTAGAAGGTTGAACTGTTGGGTAGTGTTGCCTGGGATAACCGTATTTAGAAATATGGCGCCATTTACCAGCCACCTGGCGGTCGAAGTCGTTGGGAGGCTCAGCAATGGCTTAACCAAGTAGGCCGCCCCTAGATTGTTGATTTCGACTCCTTGGAAGTTGATTGGGCTAGAAATGTCCATTGATAGAAAAGCTAGGTTGAACGCAACCTGGCCTCCGAGGTTTGTGCTTGACCCTGCAAGTCCGAGAGTGTAGTTCTCCTCGAACACCCAGGTCTTGCTGGAGTTGTCCAAGAGTCGGGTTCCAATCCCTGCCTCTAAGGATTCTACTCGGGCTGTCGGCAGCCTTTCCTGGATGGCGGCCTGCATTAGTCCCAAAATCGGAGTCGAGTTTGATGAGTCCAGAATGATGCTAACATTGGGTAGTGCGGTATAGTTCTCCTCCAGATCTAAAGTCATCTTCAACATCACGGCCTGACCGTTCAGGGCGACTGTAATCCCAGCTCCACTGGCTCCAACAATTGTGCCGCTCATTGCTATGGTCGTCAAGAATAAGACAGTGCAGACATAGACCAGTCTTCTCGGCAACATTGTCCAGCCCTGCTTGTCCTAACATGAACTTACAGGCCGGCTATAAGATTCGCGGAGAAAATGCTGTTAGGCTGAGATTATGTGGAGAGCAGTCTGGTCCCTTGCAGTTCAAGATTCCTTGCTAAAAAAATCATTCTTCCCCCAAAGCTTATTTGAGACAGGGAGCCTCGTCATCACGATTTCGTGCTGACCAATGCCTCCCGTGCTTGACGTTCAGGACCTGACCACAAACTATCTTACACTAAGTGGCTGGGTCAGAGCCGCGGAAGGAGTCTCCTTCAAGGTTGAGCCTGGAGAAGCCCTTGGGCTCGCTGGTGAGTCCGGCTGTGGAAAGACTACCATCGCGCTCTCTCTAATCAAACTGCTTCCTCGCGGAGGAGTCATACGAAAGGGTAAGATCCTCTTCGAAGGTCTCGACCTAGTACCCCTGAAAGACAATGAGATGAGAAAGATCCGCTGGAAAGGCATCGCCAGTGTTTTTCAAGGCGCGATGAACGCTTTCAACCCTGTCTTCAAGATAGGCGATCAGATCGTAGAGGCTATTCAGACTCATGAAAAAGATGTCGACAAGAAGAGCGCTATGGCGCGAGCTGGAAACCTGTTTAAAATGGTGGGTCTCGAACCGGAAAGGGTAGACAACTATCCACACGAGTTCAGCGGAGGCATGCGGCAGAGGGCCCTGATAGCCATGGCGTTGGCAACGAACCCTAAGCTTCTGATTGCAGATGAGCCGGGCACCGCCCTAGACGTCATAGTCCAGGCTCAAACACTCCAGTTGATGAGAGAACTCAAAGACAAGCTCGATCTCTCGATGATCATGATCAGTCACGACCTGTCGATCATTGCGGAGACTTGCGAAAAAGTAGCCATCATGTACGCGGGGAGAGTCGTGGAATATGGTGACGCTGACTCCATATTTAATGAACCCTTGCACCCCTACACTCAGGGTTTGATCAAAGCTTTTCCCAGCGTCAAGGGACCCCGAGTGCGCCTCTCCTCTATTCCTGGGCAGCCTCCAGATCTGCTGAATCCTCCACCGGCCTGCAGGTTTAACCCGCGCTGCCCGTACGTCATGGATGTCTGCAAGAAGATTGATCCACCTCTCACCATGTCTGGCAAGGGAGATCACCTGGTCGCCTGTCATCTCTACGACTAGGAATGAAAATCATGAGCGAGGACAGCCTAGTTCAAGTCGAGAACCTAAAGAAGCATTTTCCCTTAAAAAAAGGATTCCTCTCCACCGTTTTTTCTGGGGAGAAAGAGACCGTGAAGGCCGTTGACGGCATCAGCTTCCATGTTGGGAAGGGAGAGATCCTGGGCCTCGCAGGTGAGAGCGGCAGTGGGAAGACCACTACGGGACGACTGCTTCTCGGCCTGGAGAAAGCGACGGAGGGCTCTATCGTTTTCGAGGGAAAAGATCTTGAGGGGCTCAGCGCCAGAGAGCTAAGGTCTCTCCGTCGAGAAATGCAGATCATCTTCCAGGATCCGTTCGAATCCTTGGACCCCAGAATGACTGTTAAAGAGATCATTGCGGAGCCCCTCAGAGTCCAGCGGATTGCCAGAAACGAGGAGGAGCTAGAGGAGCGGGTGAAGGATAGCCTGAAGGAGGTGGAGGTGGTGCCTCCAGAAGAGTTTCTCTTCCGTTTTCCACACGAGCTGAGCGGGGGTCAGCGCCAGAGGGTCGCCGTGGCCCGGGCCTTCGTACTGGGTCCGAAGTTTGTGGTTGCTGATGAGCCTGTGTCCATGTTGGACGTTTCGATAAGAGCTGAGATACTGAATCTAATGCTGAATCTTGTTCAGAAGCGTGGATCATCTTTCATATACATCACGCACGACGTTGCCCTTGCCAAACATATTTGCGATCGGGTTGCAATAATGTATTTGGGCAAGATCATGGAGTCAGGAGAGTCGGAGGCTGTGATCGGGACTCCTCTACACCCGTACACGAGTGCTCTCGTAGCCGCGGTCCCCGTTCCCGATCCAAAGTACAAGCGATCCAATGTGATAAGCGGTGAGATTCCCAGTCCCGTTTATCCGCCCCCAGGCTGCAGGTTCCATACTCGGTGCCCGTACGCGCATGAGAGGTGTATGGAGGAGGAGCCCCGTCTGGTGGAGGTGGAAAAGGATCATTACGTAGCCTGCCACCTATACTCCTGAGTCGTTGAGGAGCATGTCTTGCGTCCACTGTGTAGCTCTAAATCATTGCGAATTTGGTCCACAGGGTGAAAGAGCGGCGCGTTCATTGTTTCGGATGAGCACTGGCGCATCTTAATGCCGCGCAGCATCGTTTTCACTAGAGCCTGGCCTGGCGAAGATGTTGAGGTGAGCTCAACCATCACTGATAAATAAGTAACACGCGAGCCATATATGGATATACGGTTACATCGGTCGCCACCTTTGATCCCAGCACTAGCAACCTCCCGCGAAATTAGGAAGTTTTTCCTTGTTGTCGTATTGCTTGTTCAGGTTGGTCCTGCAGCTTTTTATGGAACCCTGCCGTCAATGGTCGGTCGGGTAGGGGGCGCTGTTTCGAATGGCACTCCGTTCTCTTCGTCCTCAGGCAGTTTTGGCATAGGCTCTCTTCCGTCCTCGCTCTTCTTCCCCGTTGGGTCCTCCAGTCCTACCCAGGTAGATTTGACGAGTATCAATGGCTTTGCAGGCACGGTGAGTCTGGCCGCTGCCGTTTCGAATGGGACTTTAGCGAATCGCCCTACGGTGATAATCGACAACAGTACTCTCCAGCTCATTTCGGGCGGGGTGAACTCTACAATCATGACCGTATATTCAACGACGTCCACGCCTTCAGGTTTCTACACGGTTACCGTTACAGGAACCAGTGGTACGCTGACAAACTCAACCCTCGTGATGGTTGGCGTTCAAGATTTCTTCATGTCGGCCAGTCCTAGCAGCCTGACTCTTGCAGAAGGCTACTCGGCCACGTCGACGATCACTCTGACGGGTCGTGGCGGGTTCAACGGCAATGTTTCACTTTCGCCCGCTATCTTCCCCTCAGGTCCCACGGTATCATTGAGTCGAAGCTCTCTGCACGTCTCGACCGGATCGTCCAGCTGTATCCTGACGATCTCGGTCTCATCTTCCACACCGGTAGGGTCCTATACCGTAAACGTAACAGGATCCTTTGGTCCGTTGGCCCATTTCGTTCTTGTAGGAGTGAGCGTGAATGGGTTTACCTTCGCTGCCAGCACGAATGGTTTCAGTATGGCGGCGGGATCTTCAGCCAGTCCGACAATCACGGTGAACAGCGCCAACGGGTTCGCTGGCACAATAAGCCTTGGAGTGAGTGTCTTCCCATCGGGTCCATCTTCGTCGCTTAACGTGAGCAGCGTGACATTAACATCAGGTTCTTCGGCCGGCGTCGTGCTCGTCATCTCCACCACACCGTCCATCCCCCCGGGGTTCTATACCGCCAACGTGACTGGGACGAGCGGCCTCCAGGTTCACAGCCTCTTCATACCTGTAGCCATCGGCTCGATCACTGTTAGCATCAATAGTGCTGCTAACTTTACAGGTTTTACAGTCAAGACCACAGGCAGTCTATCTGTGAGATCTCCGTCCAACACGTTGACCGCCTCGGGAGTCGTTGATGTACTGGCAACAAATTCTACAACGAAAGTGTCTCTTTACTCGATGAGTTACAACGTAACAGGGCTTGCCATAGTAACGGCTTCCGTGGGAATCTACGAGGTATTCTTCCTCTTGGATGTCGCGGTCACTCCTTACCCTCTGTCCTCTGACATCACCATCACCTTTCAAGGGACGATGGCCGGAGCGAATGCGGTGATCACCCGGAATCTGGACATAAACCTGGACGGGGCTGTGAACACTTCCGACATTAACATCTGGGCAGCATCCAACAATTGCTCCTCGGGCATGTCCTGTTATAATCCTCGAGCCGACGTCAACGCAGATGGCGTAGTGAATCTGACGGACCTGGATCTGATCTCATTCTATTATGGCGCAATTGATTTCATGCCTAAGATCGTAGTCGGACAGGGTGGCGGCTCTTCCAGACCTCCTTCTAGAGTCTGAGACGAAATACTTCTTGTGAAGGAACGGAAGAGCAGAAGGCGACCTTGTTCTTTATAGGAGTCGATTTTTCCCGGCCAATTTCTAGTTTGAGAATAGCCTGAAAACCTCGGGGCATCAAGCCACTCGTGGGTCTAACCGAAACAGCCCAACTCTGAAAACTTCTATGTGAGCCGGCATACAACACCGGGACCTGAAAGCGCCAGTGGTCTTCGTTCGTAAAGTCCCAGTTTTCATCTGCTGATGATTCAAACGCTGAAAGAGAAGACCGGGCTAGTCAGACTAGATACTAAGCGGTAGGCATCTTCAATGGTGCGGGGGGTGGGATTCGCACCCTCCCACAGTTCTAACGGTAAAAACCGGATTCCGGAGGCTTCTCTGATTCGGTGATATTGGAGACAGTTGTGCGAATAATCGAAAAGTCTGTTGGACACTTCATGTTTTTCATGCCTCACAATAACGAGGCGACTCGCCAGTGCCACATCCGAACCCTCCGCCACCGCCATTCCCTCCAGGTTGTGATACCCATGATATTGTGAAACTGTCGCCAGCAGCGGAGGGGTCACTTGGCACGGCGGAGGGAATTAGAGGCAAAGTAAAGATTGCAGTTCCGCTGGCCGAAGAAATCGAACCGGCCGCTCCACCTTGTGGCGTGAAAGAGCAACCTGAGAAAGTGACGCCCTCCGCATCGGGCACGCTGTGATTGCTGGGCACTTCGAGTATCCACTCGGCCGTAGTCGCTCTAGGTGTAGAAGAGATGTTACAATCAGTCGCGGAATTACTGGAAATCGAAAACGGCTTGTTTATGGTTGTATCCATAATGGATAGAGTGAAAGTCCCACCCGCGTTCGCAGTTAACCTGGCATCCATGCTATCCCCAGAGTTAGGCGTCCAGTCTTTTATCGGCTTTACGAAGCAGCCGGAGTTAGAAACAAAATATTCGTACCATGCATAATATGTGATAGTTCCATTCAGACATTTCGAGGCCGTTCCTACTTGCTCGACAGTAGTGCTCTGCGAGTCAAGATCACTAGCCCCATCGATTCCCACCCAAACGAAAACTAGTGAGTCCTCTGTCGTGTCACAACTGAGAATCTTGGGAATCTTCCAGGAGCCGCTGACAGAACTAATTGTGACGTAGGTCCCGGTGCTGTCTACCTTGCAGGCCGCGTAGCCAGACCAAATCTGACTCGTCCGGGTCAGCGGGTTTGGAGTGGGTGGACAGGAGGATTTCGTCGCGGCAGCTACAAAATAACTTGGAAAGAAACCAACTGAAACTATTAAGAGAATGGGCAAGATCAAGAAGCCAGGGAACTTGTGACTGCTCCGTCGAGGTGGAGCAAGTCGGAAGAAAGCGGTTGTCCTGTGAGATATCCGACTAGCATAGAGGACGCTTCCGAGATTATTCATGACGAAGGGTAACGCTTTTCTTCTGATGACAGATAAGATTTTTCATGCTCGTATCTACTACATAGTCGGCCTATATGCCCGAGACTCAGACCTTTCGAATCAACCCGATGCTCGTTTTTCAGAGGCAGGTGACACCGATGTGGGACCGGATTGGTGCCTAACTTGCGGAGCTAACCCCCAGTCTTGCCCTCTTGATTCGGCGAGTTGCCCCATGCTCGTTCAAGTGCGGCTCACAGAACTTGGAGCCGCACCCCTTGCACCGTTTCAGAAACGAGGTTTCTTTGCACCCGGCGAAATCACAATGTGGTTCCATGACAGGTGGTTAGAAGGGCTTTTCCAGATTGGCGATAGAGGTCTGTGAAGTTCCCTGTCTAAGTTCTTCGCCTTTCAGAGTATCGC
>Ga0209180_10001198_pt1 | contig 12859 bp, 7 predicted proteins | sample CZO8metaG_3_FD_188355 | JGI IMG/M metagenome (GOLD analysis project Ga0209180, IMG submission 188355) | Vadose zone soil microbial communities from the Eel River Critical Zone Observatory, Northern California, USA - CZOApr15con2H2.8 metaG... | ecosystem: Environmental > Terrestrial > Soil >...
CCAAAGTGCCCTATCACTATGAAAACCAATTCGACGCCACCACGGGCAATTACAAGCTGACGGTTGTCCTCAGCGCTGGTGGTGACGCGTTTGGAAAATTTGAATCACCCCTGGCCATCGATCCTTATGATGGAAAACACTTCAGCCTCAGCGGAGTGGCGCTCACGAATTCCGCGCAGCGGCTCAATGACATTCCCACTGGGCTGGATTCCGTTTTACTCGAAGACCGGACTCCGCTGGTGGTCAAAGGCATGCAGATCGTTCCTTCCGGTAGCAATCACTTCAAGCACACCGATACCGTAGTTCTGTACACAGAAATTTACGAGCCACTGCTGACTTCGGCGAACCCGCCTCTGGTGGCCACGGCGTACCGCATTTTTGAGCGGGCGACCAACAAGCAAGTGTTTTTCACCGATATCATTCGCGCCGATGATTTCATCCAGAAGGGGAATCCAGTGATCGCCGTCGGAATGAAAGTGAAAGTGGACGACCTGAAGCCCGGTTCCTACCGCTTGGTGATGCAGGCGGTCGACAACGCCAAGAATCACGCGCCGGACCGGACCGTGGACTTTGACATAACGGAATAATGGTTCGTCTGGTGTGTACGGCGGCTTGCCTGCCCTGAGCCTCGAAGGGCCGCCGCTTTTCTTCCAATGCCCTGGTAGCCGGAAAAACGGGAGCAAGCTCCGCCTCCCACATTTAGCGCCCTAAGCCCTTTGCTGACTGTAATTTCCGACCTGGTAGGGATTCGACACGGCTTCTGGAGTAGCGCAACTTCTTCGCGGCTTAAGGGTTGTTCTATGCGTGACCGGTAGTCCACCTGAGATGCTGCCCGGCAGGAGAGTGTTATGAGGGCGCAAGAGCTCCCCGCCTCATCATATATTCAGTGGTTCCCTGCGGTTTCCGCAACGCCAAGGTCAATTCTCGCGGCCGTGCTTTCTCTCGCCTGCGTTTTTTCGCTCACCCTCGAGGTGCCCGCTAAAGCTGCGATTCCCGCCGCGGCCAAGGACAAAAAGAAGGCCGATCCTGCGCTCAAAGGCCTGCCGATTACGGAACTCAGTTCTGACGAGGCTATTCTGCATGCGTTGAACCGACTCGCCTACGGTCCGCGTCCCGGCGACATTGAGCGTGTTCGCCAGATGGGCTTGGCCAAGTGGATCGAGCAGCAACTCAATCCCAACTCCATTGATGACAAGCCCATGGAAGCGCGCCTTCAGGATTATCCGACGCTCCGCATGTCCGCCGCGAAATTGATCGATGAATATCCGCAGCCCAAGCAAGCAGAAAAGCAGGCCGAGAAACGGGCTCAAGCACAGACGCGGCAGGAACAGCGCCGAAGTGATGCGGCTGCGGAAACCGTTGCACGGGATACGCAGGAAGCGCAGGGACAAACCAAGAGCGGAAGCGACGCGGAGGCGGCCCAGCAAACTACTGCGAACCCTAAGCCGGACATGAGCGACGCTCCTGCGCCCATGAAGCAGGAGCAACCCGAAGGGAATCCTGCCACGAAAGGTGCGGCCAAGCGGGACGTTTTGGGAGGCGGCGACCCCAACGATGTTCCGCGCGCGATTGCCGACGACAGCAAGAGGCCGCAGCGTGTGGTGGCCGAGTTGAGCATGGCCAAAGTTACGCGCGCGATTTACAGCGAGCGGCAACTTCAGCAGGTGATGGACGATTTCTGGTTTAACCACTTCAACGTTTTCGCTGGCAAGGGCGAAGACCGCTACTACCTCACCTCGTATGAACGCGACGCGATCCAGCCGCACGCTTTTGGAAAATTCAAGGAACTGGTGACTTCGACGGCCAAGAGCCCGGCGATGCTTTTTTATTTGGATAATTTCTTGAGTGCGGATCCTCGTGCAGCACAGCGGCAGGCGGCCGAGCGAGCTGCGCGCCAACAGTGGCGCCGCGGAAGGCTGGGAATGCCGCGGCCTCCGGCCAATCCGCAGCAAGCCAAGAAAAACGAGCGCGGTCTGAATGAGAATTACGGCCGCGAATTGATGGAATTGCATACGCTTGGCGTCGATGGCGGCTACACGCAGAAGGACGTCACGGAAGTGGCGCGCTGCTTCACGGGCTGGACGATTGACAAGCCCAGGCAGTACGCGGATTTCAAATTTGACGACCGGCTCCACGATCCCGACCCTAAAATCGTGCTGGGCAAGAAAATTCATGCGGGCGGGATGAAGGATGGCGAGCAGGTGATCGACCTGCTGGTACATCACCCGAGTACGGCAAGATTTATTTCCACCAAACTGGCGCGACGGTTTGTTTCGGACACTCCGCCGCCGGCGCTGGTCAGCCGGATGGCGGAAACGTTTCAATCGAGCGACGGAGATATCAAGGCGGTGCTGCACACCATGATCTGGTCGCCGGAATTCTGGTCGCGAGAATCATACCGCGCGAAAATCAAGACGCCGTTTGAACTGGTGGTTTCCGCGGTGCGTGCCTTGGGCACCGACGTGGATACGCCCATGCCTCTCGTTCAATGGGTCGGGCGAATCGGTGAGCCTCTGTACCAGTGCCAGCCGCCGACGGGTTACTCGGACAAAGCCGATGCGTGGGTGAACACGGGAGCGTTGCTGAATCGGTTGAACTATTCGCTGGCTCTCGCGGGAAATAAAATGCGCGGTGCGCGTACGGATGTGGCTTCGTTGCTGGGCGTGGAATCGTCCGCTGATCCGAAGGCGGCGCTGGACCGAGCCGTACAGGTATTCCTTGGCGGCCAGGCGGGTGCAACGACCGTAGAGACACTAGAGAAGCAGCTCGACAATCCGCAAGTTTTGCAGGCGAAGCTCGATGACGCGCGTAAGCAGGTGGATTTGGGAGTGGTCGCTGGTTTGGTGCTGGGTGCTCCGGAATTTCAAAGGCGATAGTCTCGATTTTCGACTGTCATCCTGAGCGAAGCGAAGGATCTCAGCTAAACGAGCAACCGAGGCAGAAGCCAACGTTGAGATTCTTCGGGCCGCAAAGAACGCGGCCCTCAGAATGACATCACCTTAGGAAGTCAGGGCCAGGACACGGCAAGGCCACGCCCTGGTAGCAGTGGCCGGGAGAGCTAGTCAGATGAGTTACCAATGCTGTGAAGGCGTGCGAGGCCTGAAATTCTCGCGGCGGTATTTCTTGAAGCAAGGCGGCGTGGCCATGGTTGGGCTGAGCGCAATGCCCGCGTTTTTGCAGCGCGCGGTGGCCGCCACTCCGATGCCGAACAAAAAGCAGCTCGTCGTCTTGTTCCAGCGCGGCGCAGCCGACGGATTGAATATCGTCGTGCCGTTTGGCGAATCGAATTACTATCGCATGCGTCCGACGATTGCGATTCCTCAGCCCAAGCGTGGCGGCCGGGGTTCGGGGTTTGTACTTGCAAACCCCGAGTTGAATGCTGATGCGGCGATCGACCTTGACGGTTTTTTCGGATTGCACCCCAGCCTCGAGCCGCTTGAGCCGCTCTTTCACAAAAATCAACTCGCTATTGTGCACGCCGCCGGCTCGCCCGATTCGACGCGCTCGCACTTTGATGCGCAGGACTTCATGGAATCGGGCACGCCGGGATTGAAATCGACGGAAGACGGCTGGCTGAATCGCGCGCTGGAGACCGTTCCAGAGGAGAATGCTTCCCCATTCCGCGCCGTGGCGATGGGACCGAATCTTCCGCGCATGCTTCATGGTGGAGCGCCGGCGATTGCTCTGCCGGATTTGAAACAATTTAAAGTGATGGCGCAAGCTCCCGGCACTGGGCAGATGGTCGAAGGCGGCTTTGAAGCTATGTACTCGCAGACCGTGGATCATGCGTTGCATGGCACGGGCACGGAAACGTTTGAAGCCATCGACCTCCTGCGCAAGGCTGACCCGGGCAAATATCACCCGGAGAACGGCGCGCAATATCCGACCAGCCGTTTGGGCCAGAGCTTGCAGCAGATCGGGCAACTCCTGAAGGCGGATATCGGCGTGGAAGTTTTGTTTGTCGATTGCGGCGGCTGGGATAATCACGTGAACGAAGGCGGCGTGCAAGGGCAACTTTCCAATTTGTTGAAAGATCTCGGTCAAGGACTTGCCGCGTTTCATCAGGACATGGGCGACCGCATGGAGAACATCGTTTTTGTCACCATGAGCGAATTTGGCCGCACCGCAAAGGAAAACGGCAATCGCGGGACCGACCACGGCCACGCAAATTGCATGTTCATCATGGGCGGAGATGTGAAGGGCGGGCAGGTTTACGGCAAATGGCCCGGCCTGAACGATCACCAGCTCAATGAAGGCCGCGACCTCGCGCTCACCACGGACTTCCGCTCCGTCGTCGGAGAAATTCTTACCAAGCACATCGGCGTGAAGGACCTGAAGCCCGTTTTCCCCGGCTTCGACAACAACCCGCGCAAGCTCCCGGGCTTGATCAAGACTTAAATGCAAAGATTTAACACAGAGGCCACAGAGGGAAGAGGGCACAGAGGTCACAGAGAAGAAAAGGACACAAGAACAATGGAGTGCGGACAGCCTGACGGTGAGAGCGCAGGGAAGAGCGAATTACTCCTCTCAGTGCCCTCCGTGCTCTTAGCTCTGTGTTCTCTGTGTTAAATTCCTTATTTCGTTTGCATTGCGCTAAATGATGTATCGTTTGACCCCATCTTTCAGGACCGTCACGTTGAAATTGATGAGAAGCCCAAGGCGACATCCTGAGAGGCGTATATAAGTCAGGATGATGGCCTCGTGGATGGGAGCAAACGCTTCAATAGACTTGAGTTCGACCACGATCCTTGACTCGACCAGCAGATCGATTCGATACCCGCACTCAAGTTTCACGTCTTTGTAGACTACCGGTATCGGCTTCTGCCTTTCCACCTTCAGGTTCCGCAATTCTAGTTCTCGTGAAAGGCACTCCTCATAAGCGGATTCGAGCAATCCAGGTCCAAGCACGCGATGAACTTCAATTGCCGCACCAATGATTTGATGCGTTATGTCATTGTCGTCCATCGAGAAAAGAATTTAACGCAGAGGACACAGAGGGAGGAGCACAGAGTTCACGGAGAACAGAATCGGTTAGCCCTCTGCATTCGCCAAGGATTTGATTATGCTGGACAGCTCCACCACCTCAATGTGTTTCGGGCACTCGTCCCAATTGTGCCGCCAGCAGACAATGACATCGCAACCGCTTGCAGGATGACCGTGGTCGCGGAAATTTCGGCTCTCAAATTCAAACTCGATATGCACACGCTGCCATCGTCCCGGAGCAATCTCGCGCTTTGCTTCGCAGTCGGGGAACCCTCTCTGGATAGCTTCCACAAGGTAGCCGAGCTCCCTGGCAACCATGCCAAACAGGAATACCACGCCCTGCTCGTTCACCGGCTCATGCCGCAGCCCGCGAAAATCCATGGGGTTGCCGTAGGTAAGGCGATCCTGTAACTGTGCGTGCCGTACTTTTTTCGGCGGAATCGCGGAATGCAGCTTTTCCTTAGCCGTGGCCCCGTCCTTTCGTTTTCCAGCACGCAGAATCCCGAGGACATCCCCCCATTTCCGCTTTCCTTTGGCGAACTTACGAAAGGCGTCTGGAAGTGACATCCACCCTCCGAATCGCTTTTCCAGCGTGCGTGCGTAATATCTCCCTTCAATCCGGTAGGCACTCCGTGTCGGCAATCCTCCCTTTCTTTGGACTGCTTCGCCCCAGTCCTCCAGTAATTCCTCGTCCTTCGGACGCACGTACAGCCTGCGCGGCTCGAGTCCCGCCGCCCTCACTGCTTCATTCCACTTGGGAAAGAGTCGGAACACGGAATGCTTGCATGTTCCTGTGTGGGCGACGAACTCCACGAGTGACGGCGAATGCCCAAGCCGCTTTGCGAGCGCGGCGATAGAATTTAAAATGTGCTGCTTTTCTGACACGGATACTGCCCTTGAAGATTTGCTTGGACTGGATGCTCAATCGCTTGCGGTGAGAAGCGCGAAGGCTCTGGAGAAAAACTGCCCCAAAATGAAAAAAGCGGGAGAGGAATCTCCCGCCGTCGAAGCACAGCTTTCTACATGAGTTACTGTACACGAACTATAAGGGCTCCGTCAAGCAAAACTTTCAACAAAACTCTCAGACGGTAGTGGATCAGTTTCCGGTTAGCCCGTTACTCGGGAGCGATTCCGAAGGTGCCTGTAGTCGCTTGGCTTCTCCCCCAGCGTCGCCGACGAGTGAGCACAGGGTCAGGGGATTGGGATCGTGGCGACCACCTGTTGCTGGTAGTGTTGCGGGTTCGAGCCGTCGTCGTAGGTGCTGACAAACGTCGAGTAATTAGTCGATCCGGCGGTGGTGTTACCGAAGTAGTCTCCGATAAAAGTGTAGTTATTGTTCGACGCGTTGCCCGGGTGCGGGCCATTCAGCTGCGGATCCCAGGTGTGGGCGGTCAGCCGGATATTGTGACCGATCGGGGTCAGGTCTGCCCGGTAAAACTGGATGGCGGCGTTCACGCAATAATTGGCCGCGCCGTAAGGTGGCAAACTCCCCGAGTAGTTGGGGTTCACGGTGTCTCGGCTTAGACCGGCGGCCACCGCCTCGGTGGTCCCGCTGGCGGGGCAGCCCAGCCGACGGTCGTAGAAGTTGACGCTGACCGTCCCGTCCGCTGCAGTCGCCAGGTTCGGCTGGAACTCATCGGTGTTCAGGTTGGCGTTGTCGTTGACCTGAATAGGGGAGGTCCAACTCTGCCCGTCGTCAAAGGAGGCGCTCAGGATGATGTTGTCGAAGCCGGTGCTGAAGTCCTCCCAAGCGGCGTAGAGCGGGTAGTGGCCTGCTACGAGCTGTCTCCCGACCCCGAAGGTGACCGCGATGCCGTCCCTGAAGGTGGTGTTGGAGTAGCCGGGTCCAGGGAAGGGCGGGATCTGGATCATGCTTGAGATGACCAGCGGCCCGCGCCAAGTCTGCCCGCCATCGGTCGAGAAGTCCACCGTGTGTGTGACGCAGCACTGGCCCTTCTTCCCCGGGAACTGGTCCACGCTCGTCCACACAACGCCCGAGGGGGCGACGTGTGGGAGCAGGTCGGTGTTGTTCTGCTTCGAGTCCAGGACGGGAAGCAGCAGGGGCGTGGTCCAGTCGGTGTGCGTGCCGTCCGGCAGCGCCTTGGCGGTCGAATAGAAGGGCTTGCTGCCAAAGCCGTTGAAGTTCACCCACATGGCGTAGATCGTGTTGTAAAACGGACTCGCTGGGTTGTTGTCGATGGTGATCCATTGCTTGTCCGGCTCCTGTCCGAAGCTGGCGTTGGTCGCGAACACGATGTCCGGCAGCCCGTTATGGGTCGTGATCCACTGCCGCGCGCTCCTCGCGCCGTGCGGCCGGACCGCGACGCTAATCGCTTCGTTGCTGACGCTAGTGTTGGGCTCCTGGCCGGTGTTGAACTGCTTGCTTCCGTCCGCCTTGTAGTCGAACTGGTAGGGGAGGATCAACTCATAGTAGTTGCCGAAGCCGTCAAAGGCCCCGACTGGGTCAGTGTCGTCGGTCCAGCCCTCGTAACCCGGTATGTGACCCTGGACCGGCCATGTTTTCCCCCCATCCCAGGACTCGTAGAAGCCTAGGACGTGGTTATAACCCTCCGCGCTGGCGAACCACTTACTTGAGCCAATCACGTGCCTAGGGTTGGTCGGGTCGACTTGGATGTCCGATTCCGAGTGGTTATTCACCAGCACCGGGGCCGTTGCCGGGAACCCGGCGTTGCTCCCTTGCTGAGTGGCATACGGCCCCAGATCCTCACCTGTCGTGGCCGCGCCATTGCACGGCGTCTCGCCGGAGTACCAGTCGACGGGACCGTCGCTCACGGTGAAGGGAACTTCCGGCGTGTAGCAACTGACCTGCTGCGTGGTGGCAAAGACGTTCGTGACATGGTTCCCCACGAAGCTATTCCTGAAAGAGTCGTCAGTTTGCGTTCCCTGGGAGATGTTGCCTACACCTGGCCCCACGGAAGCGGCGCGAGGCGAAGCTCCGTAGCTGGCCGCGAGGACGACCGCGACGGCAAGCAAAAGCAGGGGGCGCATCATGCGCATACCTCCTCGAATCCCGGCCCCAGCTGCCAGTCGGCTCTGCTGGCAAGCATAGGGGTCAAGTAATGAGAGTGTAGAGCAGAAACTCTTGGGCACTTTCCAGAAGTTCCGGAGACGAATAGACTTATGAAATAACATAAACTTCAACATGTTCACCTCGCAAACGCATCGGTTTTGGGTCGGTCGCGTTCGGAGAATATCGCGCGCCCGTGGGGACATCTGCAGCGCGGTTCCGGAGCATAGTGCCCGGCCCTGTCGCTGTCAAGGATGTCTGGACAGGGGTGGGTCTCAGCGTTCTCACTTGATGTATACCGCTCAACTCAGCGCATGGGGCAACGCGGATTTCGCCGCTCATCGGTACGTAGCGGATTCTACGATTCTGAAGTATGGTCGGCAAACCGGAAGTAATCTTCGGACCCGATTTGTTCTGCGGTCAGATCGTCAACCCCTTTGCATTTCGTCGGAGATCACTCTGCAGTCTTCAGTTCGCGAATCCAGGTATTTCGGTAGCGCACGGGATCGCCGTGGTCTTGCAGGCCGAGCGGCAATTTCTCGGCGTGCGCTTTGTAGGGCGGGCCATTCGCCGTCGGTCCACTCAGCTCCACGTTGTCTTGCACGAGCACGCCGTTGTGCAGCACTGTTACGCGAGCGGGGCGGAGGAGCTTTCCATCTTTGTCGAAGCGCGGGCCGTGAAAAACGATGTCGTAGCTTTGCCATTGGCCGGGCGGGCGAGCAGCGTTAACGAGCGGCGGATATTGGCCGTACACGGCCGAGGCTTGGCCGTCAGCGTAGGTTTTGTTTTCGTAGGAATCGAGCACTTGAATTTCATACAGGCCCATCAAGAAAACGCCGCTGTTGCCACGTTCCTGGCTTTCGCCTTTGGGCAAGACAGGTTCTGAAAATTCGACGTGCAATTGGCAATCGCCGAAAGCTTCACGCGTGTAGATGTAACCGCTCTTGGCCACGACTTCGGCGTAGCCGTTTTCGACTTTCCATTTTGCCGCACTGCCATCCTTGTGTGCCCACTTCGAGAGATCTTTGCCGTCGAAGAGCACTACGGCGTCAGAAGGCGGGCGTCCCGGCAAATCTTGTGTGCTCGGCGTTCCGGGATCGATCACTGTTGGCAGCGGGCGAGTGAGATCGTGAATTTTCCATTTGGTATCGACTTGGGCGTTGCAGATTACCGGAACAACTGAGAGCAGTAGAGCAGAGATTGTTGCGAACCAAAATTTTCGCATCGTTTGCACCTCGGAAAAGAGATGGCGGGATTGTACGCCAGTCTGGAAGAAAAGCGGCGGCCCTTCGAGGCTCAGGGCAAGCAAGCCGCCGCACTCCCAAGAAAAGCGGGGCGTCTGGGCAGCGAACGCCCTGTTTCTTTGCTTGGACTGTACATTCACGACTGAAAACTGAGAACTATTTCAGTGGGCGGCGCCTTCGCGGATGCGCATGCCGTAGAAGGAACGGTAGACGAAAACAAAGGAGACGATGAAGAACGCCGCGGCGAGAACGTGTGTCAGGTCGCTGCCTTGTGAGGCGGTCATTTGCACGGCGAGTTCGACGGCGAGCAAGCCGAAAAGCGTTGTGAACTTGATGACCGGGTTGAGCGCGACCGAAGAAGTATCTTTGAAGGGGTCGCCAACTGTGTCACCAATGACCGTCGCGTCGTGGAGCGGCGTGCCTTTCTGCTTCATTTCGACTTCGACGATTTTCTTGGCGTTATCCCAAGCGCCGCCGGCGTTGGCCATGAAGATGGCTTGATAGAGGCCGAAGATGGCGATGGAGAAAAGGTAGCCGATAAAAAAGAAGGGCTCGACGAAGGCGAAAGCCAGCGTGGCGAAGAACACGGCAATGAAGATGTTGAGCATGCCCTTCTGCGCGTACTTGGTGCAAATCTCGACGACTTTTTTGCTGTCGGCGATGCTGGCGGCAGCGGCGCCGTCCAGCTTGATATTGGCTTTAATGAATTCGACCGCGCGGTATGCGCCGGTAGTTACAGCCTGCGTGCTCGCGCCGGTGAACCAGTAAATCATAGCGCCGCCGGTGACCAGGCCGAGAACGAAAGGCGCGTGGAGCAGCGAAAGATTGTTGACGTTTTCGGTTAGGCCTTTGGTGAGCGCCATGATGATGGAGAAGATCATCGTGGTAGCGCCCACGACCGCAGTGCCAATGAGCACAGGTTTTGCGGTGGCCTTGAAGGTGTTGCCAGCGCCGTCGTTGGCTTCCAGCATTTCCTTGGCGCGCTCGAAATTGACGTCGATGTTGTAGTCCTTCTTGAGTTCCAGCTTGATGTTGGGGACTTGTTCGATCAACGAAAGCTCGTAAACGGATTGGGCGTTGTCCGTGACGGGACCGTAGGAGTCGACGGCGATGGTCACCGGGCCCATGCCGAGGAAACCGAACGCGACCAAACCGAAGGCGAACACAGCAGGCGCGAGCATTAGATGCTCGAGTCCCAAGTTGCTGATCAGGTAGCCGAGGGACATGAGCAGCACCATCGCCAGGCCGATGTAGTAAGCAGAGAAGTTGCCGGCGACGAAGCCGGAAAGAATGCCGAGCGATGCGCCACCTTCTTCCGCGGAGGTCACAACTTCCTTAACGTGGCGCGATTCGGTGGAGGTGAAAACTTTTACCAACTCCGGGATGATGGCGCCCGCAAGGGTGCCGCAGGAAATAATCGTCGCGAGTTTCCACCACTGCGAAGCATCGCCTCCAAGCGTGGGAATGATCATAGAAGAAATAACGTAGGTCAATGCGATGGAGACAAACGAAGTGATCCACACCAGCGAAGTGAGCGGGGCCTCGTAGTTCATTTCGTCCACGTTGCCGTACTTGGCCTTGGCGATGAAGGCGTTGATGAAGTAGGCGGCAGCGCTGGCGATGAGCATGACGATTCGCATCACGAAGATCCACACCAGCAACTGGACTTGCACAGTGGGATTCTTGACCGCTAGCAAAATAAAGGTGATGAGCGCAACGCCCGTCACGCCATACGTTTCAAAGCCGTCGGCGCTGGGACCGACCGAGTCGCCAGCGTTATCGCCGGTGCAATCAGCGATGACGCCGGGATTGCGCGCGTCATCTTCCTTAATTTTGAAGACGATCTTCATCAGGTCGGAGCCGATATCGGCAATTTTCGTGAAGATGCCGCCGGCGATACGCAGGGCGGCTGCGCCGAGCGATTCACCGATGGCAAAGCCGATGAAGCACGGGCCGGCATAGTCGCCCGGAACGAACAACAGGATGAAGAGCATCATCAATAGCTCAACGCTAATGAGCATCATGCCGATACTCATGCCGGCTTGGAGTGGCGTGCTGTAAATAGGATAGGGCTTGCCGCGCAGGGAAGCGAAAGCGGTGCGGGAGTTAGCGAAAGTATTGACGCGGATGCCGAACCAAGCGACGCCGTAGCTACCAGCGATTCCTACGAGACTGAAAATCAGAATGATTGGCAGTGTGACCGCAACAGGATGAACAGGAGCGAGCCAGCCGAAGTACATGACGATCACGACGGCGATGAACACCCACAAGATCATCAGGAACTTTCCCTGCGTAATGAGGTAGGTCTTGCAGGTCTCGTAAATCAGCTCGGAGACGTCGAGCATCGATTTGTGAACGGGCAGATTTTTCAGGCGCGAATAAATCGCCAAGCCGAAGCCCAAGCCAAAGATGCAAATGACGATGCCAAAAAGCAGAAGTTTGTGGCCGTCGATCCCGAGAAAAGTGACCTGGGAGAGGTCGGGAAGCTTCAAGTTAGCTTCACCACCGGGTTCGTCGGCAAGAGCCGAAGCGGCCCCCAGCAAAGAGAGGACAGCCGCTGCCGCACCACACTTCGCGAATCTACAGCTCAATGACCAGGCATTTGCCAGCCAGGTAAGCATTCCGAAATCCTCCGTAGATCATTCATTCAGATGGCATTCAAATGGCATTCAAAGGCATTTCACAGGGCAACTGCTTGCCGGGACAGCCAATTCCGGCACACTTTTTCGGCCAAGCGCCGTTGGGCGCGAACGAAGAGCAAATTGTTCACATTCCACCAGGAAGAAGCCGCCGCGCGCCGGTCCGAGACTACCCCAATTGGGGCCGGCGAAGCGCCCCAAAGACGAGGCGCAAGGGCTGCACAAAACGCCGATTTATAACACTTTAGCAAAGGCCGGTCAAACCGGCCACGCTGTCAGAAAACGCGCCAGCCCCGTATCGCGGCGGATACGGAACCGAGACGCGGATGCAAAGCGATGGTAACATGCCACATTCATTCAAGGTCGATCGATTCTGGCTAGCCGGGGGGCGATGAAGAACAAACCAGTGTTGGATGCGGCGTGGAAGACCGCCGCGATGCGCAACCTGCGCCACAAGGGGAATCAGTCCGAAGCTTGGGTTCTTTGCAGCGAAGCTGAGCCCGTGGCCGCGTGGCGCAAATGAGACATCATTTTTTCATTACCGGCACCGACAGTGGAGTCGGCAAAACTGTCCTCTCTGCGCTGCTTTGCGCGGCGCTCGACGCGGTTTACTGGAAACCGATCCAGACCGGCACGCTGGAGGGTTCGGATCGCGTGACGGTCATGCGGCTTGCCGGGATTGGCACGGACCGAACGCTCGATGAGGTGTACAAGTTCGTGCCGCCAGTCTCGCCCGACCTGGCGGCGCGGTGGGCAGGAGTGGAAATCGATCTCGGGCGGGTCAATATGCCCAGCAGCTTGATTAACGACTGGCTGATCGTGGAGGGCGCTGGGGGAGTTCTGGTGCCCATCAACCAGAAACAGTTTGTGCTCGACCTCATGGTGAAGTTCAAATTGCCGGTGATCCTGGCGGCGCGCAGCGCGATGGGTACGGTAAATCACACGTTGTTGACGCTTGCCGCGCT
>Ga0209180_10001206_pt1 | contig 12820 bp, 6 predicted proteins | sample CZO8metaG_3_FD_188355 | JGI IMG/M metagenome (GOLD analysis project Ga0209180, IMG submission 188355) | Vadose zone soil microbial communities from the Eel River Critical Zone Observatory, Northern California, USA - CZOApr15con2H2.8 metaG... | ecosystem: Environmental > Terrestrial > Soil >...
TGGTCATTTTCGAAGACGTCACCAAGCAATCCCGCCTCGCCAGCTTCCATCACCGCTCCGGCTCCCCGGAAAAATCCACCATCCTCGACGCTCCCGGCTCCGGCGTCGCTCTCCTCGATTACGACAACGACGGCTGGCTCGACATCTACTTCGTCAACGGCTCCACGGTCAGCGCCATAAAGGGCACCGAACCCGCCCCGCGGGCCGCTCTGTTCCACAACAATCACGACGGCACCTTCACCGATGTCACACAGAAAGCTGGCGTTGCCAACGAGCGCTGGGGCTTCGGCGTCGCCGTCGCCGATTACGACAACGACGGCTGGCCCGACATCTACGTTGCCAACTTCGGCAAGAATCGCCTCTACCACAACAATCACGACGGCACCTTCACCGATGTCGCCGAGAAAGCCGGCGTAGCACTCGGCGGTTGGTCCACTGGACCGACCTGGGGAGACTTCGATCGCGACGGCTTCCTCGACCTGTTCGTTCCCGGCTACGTGCACTACGACATCGATCATCCCATCCTCGCCGGCAACGGCGGCGTCCCTCCAGGCGCCTGTCAATATCGCGGCGTGGATGTTTTCTGCGGTCCACTGGGCCTTCTCGGCGAACCCGATCACCTCTTTCACAACAATGGCGACGGCACCTTCACGGACGTCAGTATCAAGGCTCGCGTATCCGATCCGCAGCTTCGTTACGGCTTTGCTTCCGTTTTCGTCGACCTGGACGACGACGGCTGGCCCGACCTCGCCGTCGCCAACGATTCCAGCACGAACTATCTTTATCGCAATCGTCGCGACGGCACCTTTGAGGACGTCAGCTACGCCTCCGGTTTCGCCCTCAGTGAAGAAGGCCGCGCGCAAGCTTCCATGGGCATCGCCGTCGGCGACTACAATCGCGATGGCAAGTTGGACCTCTTCGTCACCACGTTTTCTGACGACAACAAGACTCTCTACCGCAACGATGGCGACGCTGTTTTCACCGATGTTTCCTTCCATGCCGGCATCGGCATGCCCACGATTCCTTTCCTGAGCTGGGGCACGGGCTTTCTCGATTTCGACAATGATGGACTGCTGGATCTCTTCATCGCCAATGGTCACGTCTATCCAATCGCTGATAAGACCGACTGGGGCACGACTTACGCCCAACGGCCGCTGCTTTTTCACAATCTCGATGGCAAAAGATTCCAGGAATTCCCAGCCGCAACCGGTAGTGGCCTCGCCTCCATTCTCTGCGCCCGCGGCGCCGCCTTCGGCGACCTTTTCAACGACGGCCACATCGACGTCGTCCTAAACAACATCGACTCTACCCCCACTCTTCTCCGCAATGTGACTAAGTCCGCCAACCACTGGCTCGGGATCAAATTGATTGCACAAGCGCCTCTGCCTATGTCCCGCCTCAAATCTCCCCGCGACGCCACCGGCGCCAAGGTCTTCCTTACTGCGGGCGGTGTCCGCCAGCGGGCGGACGTCTTTTCCGGCGGTAGCTACGCTTCCAACTCCGACCCGCGGCTGCACTTCGGCCTTGGCTCCGACACCAAGGTCGACAACCTGGAAATCCTGTGGCCCGATGGCACCAAACAACAAGTTCACGTCCCCGCCGTCGACCAAATAGTTACCATAACAGAATCGCGGAGCGATGGCCCAAGGCCGTGACCCGCTGACTGAATCCCAAACGAAATCCCTCCTCCGAACTAACCAGGGCGCCTCCCTCCCGGGTGCGACTCTTCGTTCTTCTGACGCCTTCTGAACAATGAATCTCCGCTTTATCTTGCTGGGAATAAGCTCTCCTAACTCCCTCTTCATCAAATACATGACAGGGAATATGAAGATGACACCGAGGTGCATTGACACTCCCGGACGCCAGCCTAAAATCGACGCCAACAAGGGGCCAGTGCACTTTTTTGCGTGCTTCTTGACGCTGTGCTTGGGGGTGGTAAAAATGAACGTTTTGTCCCTTCCTTTTGCTCGTAGCGCCAGCACCTCATTCTCGGCAACTTGCCTGACTGCTGGTGTTCTGCTGCTTTCGTTCTTCCTCACTCCTGGGCTCTATGCTCAAGGTCTCAGCGGCATCAGCGGCACAGTTACCGACCCCTCCGGCGGGGTCATAGTCGGAGCGAAGGTGACTGCCACGAATGACGCCACCGGGGTAGCCACCCACGCTGTTACGTCCTCGGCAGGCACCTACAACATCACCGACTTGATACCCGGCGTTTACTCCGTCAAAGTGGAATTCACTGGTTTCGCCATCTCTGTGGAAAGGAACGTTCACGTTGACGTCAGTCGAATTTCCAACACCGACGTAGCCCTCACAACCGGCAGCGTTAACCAGACCGTCGAGGTGCAAGCCCAAGAGATCGCGCTGGAGACCACACAACCCCAACTCGGCACCGTCATTGAAAACAAGCTGGTTCAGGAAGTGCCCATCCTAATCGGGGGCGGCCCAGGGAACATCGGCGCGCGCGACCGCCAGATTGACGACTACCTTTTCATCGCGCCAGGTGTTCAAGGCGGCGAATTTAGCCATCGTATCAACGGTGGCGTCGACTTCGAGAATGAGGTCATGTTCAACGGCGTCGTCGCCAACCAATCTGAAACACAAGGTCTTCAGTCCAATATCAACCCGCCCTTTGAAATGGTCGGCGAGATCCAGGTTCTTACATCGAATTTCTCTGCTCAGTATGGTTTAGCCCAGGGCGTCGCCTCCTATCAGTTTGCCTCCGGCACCAACCAACTTCATGGGGATGCTTTTGAGGTTTTGCGAAATACTTTTCTGGACGCCGCGGGAGCGAATCCGTCAGGTACCACCAGCGCCGGCAAGGGGCCCACGCCCACCATCAATCAGCACAACTACGGATTTTCCCTTGGCGGACCGGTTTGGGTGCCCAAGCTCTACAACGGCAAGAGTAAGACCTTCTTCCATTTCAGTGCCGACTGGTTCAGGCAGAACCTCGCTGATCAAGGCACCTACACGGTCCCCACACCAGCCGAGGTAGGAGGCGATTTCAGCGGCTATGTCGATAGCACCGGCACACAGATTCCGATCTTTGTTCCGCAGGGTTTCGTCGCACCTACCGGTTGCGCTGCTCCGGCGCCTGGCACCCAGTGGCCCAGCAACAAGATTCCGACATCGTGTTTTAGTGCCAATTCAGCCAGCCTTCTTCCGCTCATCCCTGCTCCCAATCTTTCGGGCTTTGTCAACAACGCCACTTCGCACGTCGGCGTTCTTCCTACGCGCCAGACCAATTGGGGCTTCTCCATCGATCACAATCTGACTGAAAAGCAGAAACTGCACGGTAGCTATTGGCGCGATAAATACGACCTGTCTTCATGCTGCAATGTCGGGATACACGTCAACAATCCTCTCTCCGGCTTGGAAAAGGAACCCAGACTGGGAACAGGCTTTTTCCTGACCTACTCCAACGCGATTTCCAATAGCTTGGTCATGACCGCCGGTTTCGGCTGGACGGGCGAAATCAACGACGAACTCAACTCCTTTCTAGGAGTTAACTTCCCGGGTGTTCAATCCGGCCAAGTCCTCCCAACCATCTATTTTGATCAGGGACCGGTTGGAAATCAGCCTTCTAGGTGGGGTCTGAACGCCCATGGCGAAACCTTCTCTATCAATCGCAAGCTGGGGCTCAGTTTCGATAACAATTGGCTCTGGACTCACGGCCGCCATACCATGAACATTGGTTGGGAAATCCGCCGTTCTTACCAGGACGACCACGAGTGCCAGCAATGCGGTGGTAGCTTCAGCTTTAGCACCCGCACCACCGCCGATCCCTCGAACATCAACACCACCGGATCTGGATTTGCCAGCTTTCTCTTAGGATATGCCGACTCCGCTACTCGTCAGTTCGCGTTAGAAACCAAGCTCCGCAATTTCTATTTTGCGCCCTACTTCCAGGACGATATTAAGGTTACTCGGAAGCTGACCGTCAACGCCGGGCTGCGCTGGGATCTCATGCGTCCTTTCACAGCAGAGTCGGTTTCAGGTCAACCCGCCAACCAAGTTGTATTCTTCAATCCGTCAGCTCCAAACCCTGGCGCCGTTGATCCTGCGACTGGTCAGCCACTGCTTGGTGCGGCAGGTGTTCTCGGCACTTGCTCCGGTTGCGCGGGCTTCAGCCACGCCGATATGAAGTGGAAGCATTTCAGCCCACGCATCGGACTTGCCTATGCTTTGAACTCGAAAACGGAAATCTTGGCGGGCTTCGCCCTGAACTTCCTGGATGGCGGCGCTTACGAATACGGTGACAACAAAATAGCGGTTGGCTACGGGAACCTGTTGGCTGGCATCACCAACGTGAACTCTTTTGGTTCTAACATTCCTCATTACGGCCAGTGGGACGGCAATCCCCTTGCCATTCCCCCGTCCACCCCTTTTGACCCCACTCTCTTTAATTCCACTGGTGTATTGCATCAATTCGGCCGTGACCCCGGCAAGTATCCATATTCCCAGGCTTGGAACGCGGGTATTCAACGTGAACTGCCGTACAACTTGTTCTTGTCGGTCGCCTATATTGGCAACCGCGTCGTTCATCTGCCTTCCATGATGAACCCTATCAATCAGACCAACCCCACATTCTTGGCGAATTTCTGTCCCAGCGCGAATCCCTCCGACCCCGGGTGCCTGATGTCGCCCGGCTCACCGAATTTCGCTTGGACCTCGGCGGCTTCTCAGGCGGCGCTTCAATCCGCGGGTTTCTCTTCAGCCACTGTGACTTGCCCGGCTACCAGCAATAACCCCGGTCTATCCGGCACTTTCTTTACGCCCTATATCAATTTCCTCTGCGATTACGGCACAGGCGCAGGTCTTTCTCAAGCTCTTTTGCCCCACCCAATGTATAACCCGAGTGAGTCGGCTGGCGGACTATTCAATCAGTTTGACACCAACGGCACGGCCTACTACAACGCTCTGCAGGTCCAGGCGCAGAAACGCTATACAAATGGTTTGAGCTTCCTCGTTGCCTACACACTCTCTAAGACCATGTCGAACACCGATACCGGTTTCGCCACCTTCAACTTTGGTTCGGAAAATAGGTTCAACCAGAAATCAGAATGGTCTATCGCCGGCAACGATCAAACTCACCTGTTGAACATAACCATGGTGTACGAACTCCCCATAGGTCCGGGAAAATCGTTCTTAAACAAGGGTGGTTCTCTAGCCAAGAATATTCTGGGAGGCTGGCAAGTCAGCGGAGTGTTTCAGTATGCCAGCGGCAGTCCTCAGACAGTCTACTCGAACAACAACGATCCATTTTTGAATGGTTTCAATCGCGCTAACTTCGACCCCAGTGTCCCGTTCAACCTGAACTACAACAACTATTACAAAGGCCTGCCGGTACTTAATCCGGCCGCCTTCTCCGACCCTGGTTTCACGCAGGGCAATGAGCCTCGCGTGGTGGCCGTTTTCCGGAATCCTTTCAACGCCAATGAAAATCTTGGCTTGGCCAAACAGTTCTTTTTTGGCGAGCACGTTAGAGCCGAGCTGCGCGTTGAATTTTTCAACGTCCTGAATCGCATGCAGATCTGCGGCGTTGGCCAGGGAGGGGGCGGCGTCGATAACAATGTGAACGACGGAACCGGGAGATTCGGCTTGGTAAACCCTAATGGCAATGGCGGCAGCAATACGTGCCAAGCTAACACGCCACGCCAGGGGCAAGCCTTCTTCAAAGTCAGTTTCTAACAGCGCCAACGTCGAGGGAGCCGGGGCCGGCAGCCCCGGCTCATTTTTTCAGGGGTTCATGTTGTCAAACAAGATTCTCTCGATTCTCTCGCCTCGAACATCTGCCCTTTTTGCCACGCCTCTGCCCTTGTGGCCATCGCCGCCTGTTCTCTTTGTGGACTTTGTTTTCTTTTGACCCGCGCATGGCCCCTTGTTAAACTTTCCCGTGTTTCGTCATGCTCCAACCCGAAATTCCTTTCTAACCTCCCACTTCCCTTGTCTTCATCTTCCCGATTCTCCAGAAGCTGTCTTTTCTCGAGGTCGTTCTCAGGCCCTCGCATGCCGGACTCTTCGTTTCTACGGGTTGCCTGATTCGCCCAGCCGCTTTTCTCGCCCCAAGCGAACAAGTGGTTCACCTGCTTTTATTTGCGGAAGATTTTGGCAAAGACTGCTCGGGACCGTCCGTCCCTGCCCCGCTAACGCCTTTAGATGCACTTACATGTCCCGCGCTTCCAAGTCCTTTAGAATCTGCAGTTACAAGAATACCGGGGGGAGGAGGGGTATCCTCTTGTTAATTTGCCTTTTGCTTCCGTCCGCCGGAAGCTATGCCTCCGCTGCGCAATCCATTAAGACCCTCCAGACTCCTCCGCCCGCTTCTGCTCGTGATGTCTCTGTCGACCCCGCTCTCGCCGAAGCCAGCTCTCTCCTGCAGCAAGGCAAGCCTACCGAGGCGGATCCACTACTCCGCAGCTACCTGTCACAGCACCCTAATTCTGCGGATGCCCATTTCCTACTGGGCCACGCGCTGTTCCGGCAGATCCAAGAGGGCGATTGGTCGGGACGCGAATCCAATGCACCTTATAGAGAAGAAAAAGCTAAAGCTTCACTCGCCGAGTTCACCGCAGGCGCCAAATACCGTACTCCCCGTGCCTCCGATTTAAAAATTGTTGCGCTCGATTATGTGTTTCTGCGCGACTTTTCCGATGCCGACAAGTGGCTTACTAGAATGCTGGAGTGGACGCCGAACGATTCGGAAGGCTGGTATTACCTCGGCCGCACCAAGTACAACGAAAATCGCTTCGAGGAAGCCGTTCGCGCCTTCCAGCAATCGCTCAAGCTCGATCCGAATAACGTGAAGACGGAAGACAATCTAGGCTTGGCATACGCTGGATTGGGTCGCGCCGACGACGCCGTCGCCGCTTATAACACCGCAATGGAGTGGCAAAAGGACGCGCCCATAAAAAATCCGGGACCCTTCGTTAATCTCGCCGACTTGCTCCTCGACCAAAATCGTTCCGAGGATGCGATCCCCTACCTTCACCAAGCCATTCACATCAGCCCGCAGGATTTCAAAACGCACGAGCTCCTCGGAAAGGCCTTCGCTCGTCTTGGTCGGTTTCCAGAAGCTCAAGCCGAGCTCGAGAAGGCGGTGCAACTCGCTCCGGAAAATGCAAATCTGCCGTGCATGCTCGGTCCGATCTACCGGAAACAGGGCCTGAATGAGAGAGGGAAAATCGAGCTAGACCGGTGCGCATCCCTCAACGGCACGAATTCCTCGCCGGAGAAGCCGCGCCCATGAAATACATTCCTCGCGTTGCGCTTTTTCTCCTGCTTGTGTTTACGTTCTGCGCCAATACACAAGCGCAAAAATCATCCAGCGTCGACGATCTGCAGGTCCAGGAACTGTACGCGGAAGCGAAGTCCGCCCAGGCGCAAGGCGATCTCGCCGGCGCGTCGGCAAAATACGAAAAGCTTCTGCAAATCGCGCCAAACCTCGGCGCGGCCTACAACAATTTGGGTGCTCTCTACCTGCAACAACGTGAATACAAGAAAGCAGCCGCCGTTCTCGAAAAAGGTTTGAAGCTTGATCCTAAAATGACTTCAGCCTCTGCACTCCTGGGAATTTCGCTCTACGAAATCGGCGACTACGCAAATGCTCGACGCAACTTGGAAGCGGCCCTGCGCGCAAATCCCAAAGACGACAACGCCGAACTATTCCTGTCCAATGACCTGATCAAGCTCGGCGATTTCGATGCCGCTGCTGTGCATCTGCGCCAACTCTCGACGCGCCAGCCGCGAAATCAGGAAATCTGGTATCTCCTCAGCAAAGTCCACATGAAACTTTCCGAGGAAGCTCTTTCCAAGTTAAACGCCATTGACCCGGATTCGGCTTACTCTCACCAAATTTCCGGCGAAGTCATGGAAGGCATGAAAAATTTCGACGGCGCTATCCTTGAGTACAAAAAGGCGGTAGAGCTGGCGCCCCAACAACCCGGTACGCATTACAGGCTCGGCAACGCATACTGGTCCATTCAGATGTGGGAGCCGGCGGCGGAACAGTTTCGCGCCGAACTTGCCAACGATCCCGCCAACTGCAACGCGCAATGGAAGCTTGGCGACATTGTTCTGGAACAGCACCAGGATCCGTCAGAAGCTCTTGCTCAGATCGAAAAAGCGCTTTCCGTTTGTCCAAGTCTCGCCGAGGCGCGTCTTGATCGCGGTCGCGCCCTAATGCGCCTTGAACGCAATGAGGAAGCGATCCCTGATCTGCAAGCAGCCGAGAAATCGGACCCTTCGGAAGCCAATACGCATTTTCTTCTCGCACAGGCCCTGCGCGCCACCGGCAAGACCCGCGAGGCCCAGGCGGAGATGCAGATCTTCAGCAAGCTCGAAGAAGCCACTCGCGCGAAAACCGCCGAACGTGCCAGGCAGCTCCTTCAGGAAAAAGAAAAATCTCCGTAAGTTTCGCTCTGGCTTTCTTCGTGTCTGAGGCCGTAAGATCCGGGTTCTGTTCTTCACCAGTATTGAACCCGCCGGCTTCGCGTGTTACGCTCACTGCCCAAAGGGGTGGTTTAAATGCAGGGCACCGAAAGCTGCCCGCACATGCGACGCTTCGGCGTTTTCGAAGTGGACCTGTGGGCCGCTGAGTTGCGCAAACGTGGCGTCCGAATAAAGCTGCAAGAGCAGCCCTTCCGCATTCTTTCCCTGTTGCTGGAACATCCCGGTGAAGTGGTCAGCCGCGAAGAACTCCGCCAAAAACTGTGGTCTGCACATACTTTTGTTGATTTTGACCGCAGCCTGAATAAAGCGATGACTAAATTGCGTTCCGCGCTTGTGGACTCGGCGGAAAGTCCGCGCTACGTGGAAACGATTCCGCGCCATGGTTACCGCTTTCTTGCCCCCGTGCAAACCGACCCAGAAGGCGCGGGGAAAAGCGGTGACTCGAGCGCGCAGGATTTCCGCGGCTCCGATGCGGGTGCCGCTGGCGTAGCTTTTGCGGGCCCGATGGCTCAGAGCAAGATTGGCCGAGCAAGAATTGCCGCGAGTGGTGGAATTGCGGAGAACGCTGCGGGCGCTTCTGCGTTCGAATCTGAGAGTGTGTGGCATAGGTTGAGCGCGCGGCGGTTTCATCTGGTAGCTTGCGCTGCTGTGCTCGCAATACTAGCCGCATTCGCGTATTTGCGCGTGCACCAGCCGGTGGTGCTGGGAGGCTCGCCGTCGACAGTCAATCCGCGGCGTTCGGTTGCGGTACTTGGATTCAAGAATCTTTCGGGTGAGGCGCGGGAAGCATGGCTTTCTACGGCGTTTTCGGATTGGCTGATGACAGAGTTAACCGCGGGGGAACAGTTGCGCGCGATTCCGGCGGAAAGCGTCGCGCGCATGAAAATGGAATTAGCTCTGCCGGATGTGGACAGCCTGAGCCGCGAAAGTTTGGCGCGCATTCGAAAAAATTTGGGCACGGATTTTGTGGTCGTGGGCGCGTATGCGACGGTGGGAGGAAAATCTGACGGCCAGTTACGTTTGGATTTGCGCCTGCAAGATACGCGCAGCGGAGAAACGACGGACGCGCTATCGGAGACGGGAACGGAATCACAGCTGCTTGATTTGATTTCGCGAGCCGGCGAGCGTTTGCGAACAAAGCTGGGCGTGCGCGCGGTGACCATCTCAGAAGCAGCGGAAGTGGCCGTCGCGCTACCGTCAAAAAGCGACACGGCAAAACTGTACTCACAGGGCTTGACGAAATTGCGCGTTTTCGATGCGCTGGCGGCACGCGATCTTCTGCTGAAAGCCGTGGCAACTGAGCCGGACTATGCGCTCTCCCACTCAGAATTGGCATCAGCGTGGGCACAGCTTGGCTATGATGAGAACGCGAAAAAAGAAGCCAAGAAAGCGTTCGACCTTTCTTCTAATTTATCACGCGCGGAACGCCTGCTGGTCGAAGGGCGGTATCGCGAAATGTCGCTGGAATGGGGAAGAGCGATAGAGATATACCGCGCTCTCGTCGATTTTTTTCCGGACAATTTGGACTACGGGCTGGCGCTGGCGAAGGCACAGATTGGCGCGAACCAATGGAAGCAAGCGCTCGATACGATTGCGGCGTTGCGCACACTTCCGCCACCTTTGCGGGATAATCCGCAGATCGACTTAGTGGAGAACGATGCGGCGCGGGCACTGGGGGACTACAAGCGAGCGGAAATAGCGCTGGCCCGGGCGGCAGAGACGGCGCAGACAGCCGGCGCGTCGTTACTGCTGGCCAAGGCGCGCCGCGAGCAAGCGTGGCTTTACGAAAACTCGGGCAGGCAAGACCAGGTGGAAGGCGCGGTTCGGGAGGCCAAGCAGCTCTATCTAGCCGCGAACGACCGGCGGGGTGTCGCGCAAGCCGCGACTCTGGAAGGCATCGCATTGGAAAGGCAGGGGGACTATTGGGGCGCCAAGAAGAAATACGAAGAGTCTCTGGCAATTTACCGGGAGACAGGGAACAGACTTAGCGTGAGCAACGAATACGACGATTTGGGCGACGTGGCCTTGTATCTTGGCGACCTCGCCGCGGCACGCAGGAACTACGCAGAGGCGCTAGCGATTTACCGTGAAATGGGCGATCAAAATGGGGTGGCGCTGGTCACGCTTGGGCTTGGCGATGTGCTTCTGGCGGAAGGAAAGCACTCAAAAGCGAAGCGTAGGTATAGCGAGGCGCTGGAGATCTGCCGACAACTAGGAAACCGTAGCAGAGAAGCTTCGGCGCTTTCGAGTCTAGCAAAGGCGCAGAGAATCGAGGGGGACGCGCCGGAAGCCAAAAGGAATGCGACACAAGCAATCGCAAAATTCGAAGAGGTGGGGGACAAGATTGAAGTAGCTCACGTGCGTTTACAAGTGGCGGAGATGGCACTCGACGAGGGAAAGAACACGCAGTCAGCTATTGCGGCGCGAGGGGCCGAAACGATATTCGAAGAAGCAAAGGCGGGACGTTACGCGGCAGAGGCAAAGTTGATTCTGGCGCGGGCGCTACTGGCGCAAGGACAATTGGACGATGCGCGAAAGGCCCTCGAGCAGGTCATGGCCATCGCCAAAACGAGCCACAATTCGCAATTGGAATTGGCGGGCTCAATCATGCAGGCGGTGGCACAGTCAGCTTCTGGGAAGCCGGCTGACCTAAGTGAAGCTTCGGAGCGGCTGAACAGGTTGATAGCTGAAGCGAACACCGCGGCGTTTAGGGAGTTGGCGCTGGAAGCGAGTTTGGCGCTCGGGGAGATCGAACTAAGGATGGGCAAGCTGCCAACTGGCCGGGCGCGGTTGGAGGCATTGAAGAAACAGTCTGACGATGACGGGGATCTTCTTGTCTCGCTGAAAGCGAGTGCGGCGCTGCGATCTATTCATCAGGCCGCGAACTGAATCCCAGGAGTGCCGGGTTGGCTGGTGTGTTGTGCCAGATATCCCTGGTTCGCATACTTGGAAAATAGCGAATCTCGCGGGGAATAGTGTCCTGCAATACGCGTGTTTTCTGACACATAGCTGGGAGCATGTGGGTCACACTCCGGTGCCTTGACTCGCCAGGATTCAAGCCGGAGACTGTCGCGCGTCCGGTACGTCCAACCTGATTTATTTGCGAGGAAACTCCAAATATGAAAAATATGAAAAAGCGAAGCCCACTGCGCTGGAGATTTGTTGTTGCGTTTGCAACCATAGCGCTGCTGGCTAGCACGCCCGGTGTTACGGAAGCGCAAAGCGTCAACGCCGGAGCCAAGACGCGGCTTGCCATAGTTGGATTGGATCATGATCACGTGTGGAGTTTGTTGAAGGACGTCGCCGGGGAGCCATCCGCGGAGCTCATCGCCATCGCGGAATCCGATTCGGCGCTGGTAAGCCAGGCGCAAAAAGAAGTCCCTGCTAGCGTGAAATTTTATTCGGATTACGTGGCCATGCTAGACGAGGCGAAGCCCGAAGCGGTGATCGTGGCCACGTCAAATGACCGGCACCTGGAGATCCTGCGGCAATGCGCTAAGCGGCACATCCATTACTCGACGGAGAAGCCGATGGCCACGAACACTAAGGATGCGCGGGAGATGGAACGACTGGCGCGGGAAGCAAATATCAAGCTGCTGGTGAACTACTGGAACGCATGGGTGGCGCCGAGCCATGATCTGTTTCATCGCGTGAGGGCGGGCGAAGTCGGACCCGTCGAGAGGATTATCGTGCAATACGGGCATCGCGGCCCGAAGGAGATCGGAGTTTCGCAGCAATTCGCGAATTGGCTTTACGATCCGGTGAAAAATGGTGGCGGAGCAATTATGGATTTCGGCTGCTACGGAGCGGAGCTGTCGCTGTGGCTGAAAGGCAAACCGTCTCGGGTGTATGCCACAACGCGCAAGATGAAGACGGAGCAGAACAACAAAGTCGATGACGATGCGACGATCGTGCTCGACTATCCGGACGCGACGGCGGTCATCGAAGCTTCCTGGGATTGGCCGTACACGAAGGAGCAGGTGGAAGTGTTCGGGCCGAAAGGCAGTCTGCTGGCGAGACACAGCACTCTGCTGCACCGGGCTGCCGATGCACGCGGGCCGAATGTTGCGCCCGATGGGGAGAACGTAGCGCTCAATCCACTGCCTAACGAGATGAGCAACCCGGTGTCGTACTTTGTGGATTGCATCCGCAACAACAAGCCGATCGAGGACCCCGTTTCGGCGCAACTGAATGTGCAGGTGATGGAAATACTGGACGCGGCGCGGGAGTCGGCGCGAACGGGCAAACCTCAGGAACTCCGCTGAGCAAATCATCGCAACTGAAAGTTAGGGTCGGAGGAATACAGGTAAGAGTCGGAATGGACAGACAAATGCCAAAAATTTGGGGCCAACTTGGGGCCAAAACTAGG
>Ga0209180_10001214_pt1 | contig 12776 bp, 12 predicted proteins | sample CZO8metaG_3_FD_188355 | JGI IMG/M metagenome (GOLD analysis project Ga0209180, IMG submission 188355) | Vadose zone soil microbial communities from the Eel River Critical Zone Observatory, Northern California, USA - CZOApr15con2H2.8 metaG... | ecosystem: Environmental > Terrestrial > Soil >...
GAGCTTCACGCCGTCGAGCATGCGGTTCCGGCGTTGGATCACGGTGTCGTCGTCTGTACCCTCGAGCTGATCGATCACGTCTTGGTCGAGTTGGATCTCCTGGACCTCGGTGTTGATCGTCGCCGTCGAAGGTTCAAGGGAGTTGAGCTTCTCGAGGTTGGCGCGGTGGCATGCGGCTCGGTGAGCTCGAGCGTCGTATAACCCGCGCACGCCGTAAACGATCGCGACGACCAGCGACAAGAACAACAGCAGGAATAGCTTTACAGCGATCGGGTGCTTCTTCACAGTGAAACCTCCTGAACGCTCGACTGTGCTTCGAGCAGGAATCGCATAGCTTCTGCGAGTGGATCGTCCTCAACGGCTACTGTATCGCCTCGTGGGCGAAATGGCGATGTGTCGCCAGCCGCGCGTGGAGGGCTCTTCGGGCAGGTCCTTCCGTAACGTTCGGCAACAGCAGAACTGCTGATTCCGATTTCTCGCACGCTGCAACCATTCCGGTTCGTTGAAATCGGTGAGAATGACCGGCGCAGACTTAACGCTGCGATCCAGTCTTTTGTGGATAAGACCGTCTTGAACAACAATCGATTGTTCGGGACCGAGTCTGGTGAGGGGCGGGGTCGCGCGGAGGACGAGGCGGTCAAGCATCCTGCGAACCATGGACCTACCCCGATTGTGAGTGAAATGGCGATTTTTCACCAACAAAGACCCTAGTCCGTGCCACCGCTGTGACGTATTGAGTAAAGGCAACTCCCTTTTCCCCTGATGCAAATCTATCGACGAGAAAGATAAAATTTGCCAAGTAAGCGAAGTGCGAGGGGGCCATGCTGACGTGGCGCGCGTCCTGGTGGATGTACGTGGTAGCGGCCGTATATGCACTCACGTTCTTGTTCAATACGCGGCAGGAATTCTGGGGGCCTGCGAGCGAAGGGTGGGTGCTCTCGGGGGGGTTCAAAGCCAGCAGCGTGCTGCCAGGCGGGCCCATGGACAAGGCGGGTCTACGGTCGGGCGATGTCCTCGAAGTAGTGGGTGGACAGCCTCTCAATGGGGCGGCCGATTGGTTCCTGGCGCGAGCGCATTTTGAACGGGACCACCCAGTCGAGATTCAAGTGCGGCGCAGCGAGCAGCACCTTGCCTTGAAGCTCGTGATCGCTGCACCTGTCTGGCGGACTTGGAACAGAACGGATTATCTCCCCGCAGTTGCGCTTTATGTTGCCCGCTTCGTCCTGCTATTGCTAGCGATCCTTGTCGGTTTTAGTCGTCCGCAACAGCTCAGCGCTCGTCTTGCCGCCCTGATGTTTGCAATCGGAGCCGTCGCGGAAGGGTATCCAAGCTCGGGATGGGCAGCTGCGCTTCGTCATTTGCCAGCCTTGCTTGCGGTTCCTATCGGTTTGGCCACGGCCTCCTGCCTGTTGGCGCCGGTAGTTTGGCTGGCCTTTTTTGCGAGTTTCCCTCTACCTCGGCTTTCGCAACGGTCGCGATGGGTGCTGGTAATCGTGCCTCTGGTACTTTTTGGAGTGCCGATCGTGGCCTCAGTGATCGCAATGATCTACGCACCATCCGTCTTGGCCAGACCTTGGGCGGCGGTGCTTTCGGCGGCCCCAGTGCGCTTGATACAAGATGTTGCCGGTGTCACCCCCCTACTGTTTCTCAACGAGTTGCCGCTGTATCAGCCGATCATGCAGATCAGATTGTTGGAGGCATGGCTCGTGGTTACGATTATCTATTTTGCGGCAGGCTGCCTGATGCTAGTGGCCGGCTATCGCCGCCTTGATGACCCGCAGGCCCGGCGCCGCATGGGCGCGCTGTATCTTTCGCTTGTGGTTTTTCCAGTCGTGGTTGCCCACAATTTCTTCGTGCGAAATTGGACTAGCTGGTTTGGAAGCACGCCGCCAGCATTGTTTTCGGGGGCTGGCTTTGTGGGTGAGACTCTCCTGTTCTTGTTCATACCGCTGACCTTGGCGTACTGCGTTCTGACCGAAGGCCCGCAAGGACGGGATTAACAAACAGAAGGGCGGCGGCTAACCTCAGGTGTGAGCGTGGCTGCGAAACGGGCATTGCAAGCGGATGACGGGCAATCCAGGAGCTAACTGTTGTTAACAGCGATTACGCTCACAACCCAGTCAGGTTCGGAGTTTTCAGGGCACTACAACGCCGGTCAGCGCTTCTTGATGAAGCGCCGGCGTGCGAGGTGGTTTTGGGCGCCGGGTTGAATTTCTTCGTATTTCAGTATGCTGATGGAGCCATCCACTTCGAGCACAGCTAAGGCAACCTCTTTGTAAGAGGCGACGCCGTGCTCGCGCACCGCACACTCAAGGGCGTCCATGGTGATGTGCTCGCGGGCCATGTGTGCGGCGATCACCTCGCCGTCGTGGATCAGCAAACTCGGTTGGCCCTGGATGACCCTGCGGAAGCGGCGATTCACACCGGCGACTTCGGCAACCAGGTAGTTGAGTACTAGCAGCGTAGCCGCAGCCACGGCGCCGCCTGCCAGTGAAGTGTCGGGGCCGGTCATGGCATTTTGGACGGAGTTAGAAAGCAGCAATAAAAGTGTGAGGTCGAACGGAGTCATCTGACCGACTTCCCTTTTGCCGCTGAGTCGAATCCCGATCAGCACCAAAAAGTAGATGACACCCGTCCGCAGGGCGATTTGCAGCAGCGTGTGCACGCCTGGCGACAGCATCGCTCGCTATTGCGGAGTAGCCGTGACCGGGATCGGAGCATTTTTGGGCGTGCTCAGGTAGCCGGTGATCTTGTTTTTGTCCACCGACCAGACCACCATCTCATAGAGCATGTGATCGCGTCCGGTGTAGAACTGCACCGGCTCGCTGGCATTCTTGTCTTTCTTCTCGATGGTCCGGTCGTCGGCGGTAACGTTCAGCGTGTACTTGCCCTTCTTCGGGTCAGTCTTTTTGAGTTGCAGCGCGACCGTAGAAAAGGCCTGCGGCTGCGCCCCCTTCAACAACGTGAACTCGTAGTACTGGCGGTCTCCTCTGTGCTTGAGGACTTCCAGATCACCGCGTGTATTGGCAATCAACCCGCTCTGCACACCCAGATCGCCGATGGTGCGCTGCAGTTGCGCCTTGGTTTCTTCCAGGGATGCCTTGGTGGCGCCCAGGTCGGTCTTGACGCCGCCGACATCAGTCTTGACGTTTCCCACTTCGCCAGCCACGGCGCTGAGCTCCTTCTTCTGTTCTTCCGCCAACTTGGCGACGGAGGCGCGCTGTTGACGCTGCAAAGCCTCGGCACGCGCCCCCAGCTCTTTCTTGGTCATGCCCAGCTGCTGGGCCAGGGTCTCGGCATCGGCTTCGGCGGACTGGACACGCTTGGTGAGGTCGGCAACCTGCTTCTGACTGGCAGCCTGGTCCTGCGAAATCCTGTCGAGCTTGCCGCGCTGCTCGAACAGCAAGTACGTAGACCCCGCGACAAATACGATCGCAAGCGCAATCAGAATCCATTTGCCGACGTTGCTGTTGGACTCGGAATGATAAACGGGTGCTTCGTCGCCCTCAGGCATAAGCGTGTGTCTCCATGTTGAAGTGGACTGTACCGTTATTGTTCGTGAGAAGCGGGGCGGTGTCAATTCCGTTTCAGGTTCTTGGAATCGGCGGTAGTGGGGCGGAGCCTACCTTTTCGGCGTGATTCTCACACCGGGAGGGTAGGCACCCCTTAACCGCGATCGACCGACGACGCATCAACCCGTCAAAGGCAGGCCCAGAGCTTCCGCGGTCTTGGGCCCGACTTCCCCATCGGGCGTGAGACCGAGCGAGAGCTGCAATGCCACCACTGCGGCCTGGGTGTGTGGCCCAAAGACGCCGTCGACCACGCCCGGATCAAAACCCTTTTGTTTGAGTTTGTTCTGAATCTGCTGTACCACCGGCCCATGCATCGGCGGGATGGCGAGGCGGTAGATGATCGTCTGGGGTGGCGCTACGGTCACTGGATCCAACGGTTGGTAAGCGATCTCGGGGACTAGGATGCCCATGTCCCAGCGACGGTTCGCCAGGTGGGACTGAATGACGCCATCCGCAGTCGAGTGCGCCTCGACGGTGCCACCCTTTCCGTCGGAGAGCACAATATGCCCATTGGCGCCAGGGGCCGGACGCCGCAAGACCGCGGCACCGGGTGTGCGAGCGGCTTCGTCGAGCGGAATAATGTGGCCGATGGTGGTGGCATCCCGGTCCCAGTATCCGGTGTAGGCATCGGCCGAGGCGGGATTACCTGAGTCATTGAAGCATCCGAACAGTACCTCCGACACTTGGAAGACGATCCAGGAGGCGAACTCAGCGCAGTCCCAGGGACCGATCCAGTTGTCATTGTCTTTCGGCACCTGGATGCCAAGGTGATATTTCTCTCCCACATGTTTCAAACCAAGTTGCAAGAGATCGGCGCCACGAGCAGGCATGATTTCTTCCCTTTCTCGTTCTGTCGCCCCTCGCGACGAACGCTGGCAATGGATTAGGGGGAAGTACGTGATGGCTCGCTTGAGGAAGTGACGCGAAGCTTACCATACTAGAATCAAGACGTGAAGCGTCACGACGCAATCATTATCGGGGCTGGGATCATAGGATTGTCCCTGGCGCGAGAACTGCGCAAAAGCGGCCTATCGGTGCTGATCGCGGAACGGCGCGAGCCCGGGCGCGAGGCTTCCTGGGCTGCCGGCGGCATGTTGGTCGGATCCGGGCTGGAAACTCCGCGTCCGCTTCAGCCTCTGGCCGCGGCGAGCGCACGGATGTATCCCGAGTTTGTGCATGAACTCGAGGATGAGTCCGGGCTGAAGATTGACCTTCGTTCCGAAGGTACGCTGCTCCTGGACCCGGCTGCCGACCCGCGAATGCGGGATGCTCACCCCTTGCCTGCGTCCTTGCAAGAGCTGGAGCCCAACCTTGTGTTGACGGGCGACGCGCCCCTGTTCATCAGAGAGCGAAGTGTCGATCCCCGGCATCTTGTCGCCGCTGCCGTGGCCGCTGCGCGACATCGTGGCATCGATTTCTCTTCGGGAGACCAAGTGTTGGCGGTGGAAGTCAGCGACGGAGTAACAAACGGAGTTCGCACCAACAAGACTCGCTTTGCCGGCGGTGCGGTGATCAATTGCGCTGGGGCCTGGGCTGGGCAAATTGGGCCGCATGCCTTCCCTACCCGACCCGTCAAGGGACAGATGCTGTGCGTCGCCATGCCCGAGAAGAACCTGGTGCGTCACGTGATACGCACGCCGGACGTTTACCTCATCCCGCGCACCGACGGGCGCCTGTTGATCGGCGCCACGGTTGAAGAGGCGGGCGATGACAAACGGACGGTTCCGGAGACCATTCAAAAGCTGAGGCAGTCGGCGCTGAAGCTTGTTCCGAAATTGGCTGGTGCACGAATTCTGGAGGCCTGGGCGGGCCTGCGGCCGGGGACGCCCGACGGCTTACCGATCTTGGGAACGACCAGTACGCCGGGATACTTCGTGGCCGCCGGGCATTTCCGTGACGGAATTTTGCTGGCGCCAGTGACCGCAAAAGTCCTGGGCGCGATCGTTACTGGGCGAGTGCCACAGTTTGAGTTGGCGGGCTTCTCTCCCGCTCGCTTCCAGCTCAGATAACAGGACTCAAGTATACTTTTGACGATTTCTTAATTCGCGGTCCGCACCCCGAAAGGCAGGAAAGCCATGGCTTCCCCAGCAATTGATTTTGCTCGCAATAATCAGCAACGTTTCCTCGGTGAACTGAAAAATCTCCTCCGGATCCCCAGCATCAGCACGCTGGAAGAACATAAGACCGACGTGCACAAGGCGGCCGAGTTTGTCGCCAGCGAACTACGCCGCATCGGGATGGAAAACGTGGAAGTGATCCCGACCAAGGGACACCCTCTGCTCTATGCCGACTGGCTGCACGCGCCCGGCAAGCCGACGGTCCTGATGTATGCACATTACGACGTCCAGCCGCCTGACCCGGTGGACGAGTGGCAGACGCCTCCGTTCGAACCGACCGAGCGCAACGACAACATCTACGCCCGCGGCGCGGTAGACGACAAAGGCCAGCTTTGGATGGAAGTGAAAGCCCTTGAGTCGCTCATGCAGGCGCATGGCGGCAAACTCCCTATCAACGTGAAAGTCATCTTTGAAGGAGAAGAAGAAGTTGGTGGCGAATCGATTGCAGAGTACGTGCGCAAGCAGAAGGCAAGGCTGAAAGCGGACTTCGCGCTGGTTTGCGACACTGAGCTGTTCGCTCCGGATCTTCCCACTCTTTGCGTGGGTCTGCGCGGCCTGGTTTACACCGAGATTGAGGCGGTAGGCGCGAAGACCGATTTGCACTCCGGAATGTACGGCGGAGCGGCGCCGAACCCTCTGTTTGCGCTGGTCGAAATCATCAGCAAGTTGAAGGATGCAAAAGGCAAGGTGCTGATCCCGGGCTTCTACAAGAACGTTAAGGCGCCCAGCAAGGACGAGTTGAAAGCGTGGAAGCGGTTGCCCTTCAATGAAGAGCACTATCGCAAGACGGAAGTCGGTTCCAAAGTGCTGACCGGTGAGCCCGGGTATTCAGTCCTTTACCGGACGTGGGCTCGTCCGACGCTTGAAGTACACGGGATGCCGGGTGGATTCGTCGCTCCGGGCGCAAAGACTGTGATTCCAGCGAAGGCGTCGGCGAAAGTCTCCATGCGCCTGGTGCCGAACCAGGATCCGGAAGACATTCTCAAGCGATTTACTGCGATGGTCAAAAAGCTCACGCCTAAAGGGATTGAGACGAAGATCAAAGTCTGGAGTAAAGGGCCGGCATGCGTCGTCGGCACCGACAACCGGTTCATCAAGGCCGCCACCGAGGCGCTGCGCGACACGTTCGAGAAAGAAACTGTGTTCATTCGGTCGGGTGGTTCAATTCCCATCGTCACCGATTTTCAGGACGTGCTGAAAATTCCGAGCGTCATGATGGGCTTCGGGCTACCTGACGACAACCTGCACGCGCCCAACGAAAAGTTTCATATTCCGAACTTTCATCGAGGGATTGAGACGATTTGCTCGTTCTTTGAGAAGCTGGGCGAATAGGGAGTCAGCACGAACTTCGTACGTGCAGGTGCCAAAACAGCTAGCACCTCGGAAGGTTGCGGCGGCAAGAAAACCATAACCACTGGGGTCACAGAGGATCACGGGGGAATTCTTGATCTCCTCTGTGATTCTCTGTGACCCCTGTGGTTAGGCCCTTCGCGGCACCGAACCCGGCCAGTACTCGGCCAATCCCGCGGCAATCAGGTAAAATGTCATGTTTGAGGTTTGTAATGATGCGCACACGTGTGTTGACGCTATCTTTCCTATTTCTACTGGTCACACTACTGACGACACCCTGGTTGCAGTCGGATGATCAGGGGGTCCCGCATTTCAATGCCGCTCCCGCCGCAGGCGACAAACTGGAGCCCATCCTGGACAAGGACCAACTTTGGGGAGAGAACGCCCAATTCCCGTATCAGAGACATGCGTACGAGCTCGCCGCGAAAATTCCGAAGGTGATTCATCAGCAGCCCTGCTATTGCTACTGTGATCGCGGCATGGGGCATAAGAGCCTGCACAGCTGCTTCTCGGGCACTCACGGCGCAGAATGCGGCACTTGTCTGAAGGAGCTTTACTACAGCTACACGATGCATAAGCAGGGCAAGACGGCGCGGCAAATTCGCGCGGGAATCATCAAAGGCGATTGGAAGCAGATCGATCTGCAGACAGCCGCCAGCATCAACTGATCGTGTTCTTCTACTTTTCCTGACGAGGCGGTTTAATGGCACCGAAGGTAATTGCAAAGAAGCAAGTGGCCGAAGATCCACATCACACCCAGGCAGTGCAAAGCTACGAACTCGGCGTTCGGGCCCTGCAGGAACGTAAGTTCGAAAAGGCGAGAGGGTACCTGCAAAAGGTGCTGGCCGGACCGAACAAGTCGCTGTGCGACCGGGCGAAGGTGCATCTCCAGACCTGCGACCAGCGCATGGAGAAGCCGGCGCTCCAGTTCAAGACGTCCGAGGAGCATTTCGACTTCGCGGTGTCGCTCATCAACACTGGCGACTACGTCACTGCCCGCGAGCACCTGGAAAAGCTGCTGAAGCAGCAGCCGAAGGCGGACTACGTTCTCTACGGACTGGCCGCCCTCAGTTGCCTGACCGGACACGTCGAGGAAGCGCTCAAGACGCTCGACGAGGCGATCCACCTGAGCCCGGCCCTGCGCTTTCAGGCCAGGAACGATTCCGACTTCCAGAATCTGGCTGAGGATCCGCGGTTTACGGAACTGCTATATCCGGATCCGGGAGTGGACGCGATCATGCCGGAAGAGGAAATGAACACCTACTAGCCGGCCGACTGCCGGCTCGGGTGCTGCATGGTCTCTCAGCAGCGCATGAATTCATCCGACAGCAATAAGGCTGGTCCACGCGACTTGCGCGTAGTCGCAATCGGCGGCGGCACCGGCCTCTCCACCCTGCTGAAGGGCCTGAAGAGGTATGTCCTGACTCCGGCGCTTGACGCCTCCGGCCAGACCACAATCCGCGAACTGTGCGGCGTAGTGACCGTCAGCGACGATGGCGGCTCCAGCGGACGCCTCCGCAAAGAACTCAACATGCTGCCGCCCGGGGACATCCGGAATTGCATCGTGGCGCTTTCCGAAGACGAAGCCTTGCTGTCTCGGTTGTTTCAGCATCGTTTTCAGAAAGGGTCCGGGCTTGAGGGCCACAGTTTCGGGAACCTGTTTCTGGCGGCGTTGACTTCGATCACGGGAGACTTCGCAGAAGCGGTTCGCCTCTCTTCTGAAATTCTGCTCACTCGCGGACATATTTATCCAGCCACCGCCTCGAGCGTCGAACTCGAAACGCTGATGGAAGACGGAACGCGGGTGCGGGGTGAAACGCAGATTACCGCGAGCAAGGGGAAGATTCGCGAGCTTTTTCTGGTTCCGCCGGATGTGCAACCGCTCTCTCAAACGCTGGATGCGATCGCCGCGGCAGATCTGATCACGGTCGGGCCGGGTTCCCTGTTCACGAGTCTCATACCCAATCTGCTGGTTCGTGGGATCGCCAAGGCGATCATCGCTTCTCTGGCTGTTAAAGTATTTGTCTGCAACCTCATGACACAGGCGAATGAAAGTCTTGGATTAACTGCGGCTGACCACATACGCGCGCTCAATAACCACGCCGGGGCACAGCTTTTCGACTACGCGCTCATCAACCAGAAACCGGCATCGCCAGACATGAAAGCTAAATATGCGTTGGAAGGAGCCTCGCAGATCGTGGCCGATCTGGATGCGATTGAGGCGCTCGGCGTCTGCCCAATACTCGGAGATTATCTCGACGAGGGTGAGGTGGCGCGGCACGCCACCGAGCGCGTCGCCCACGACTTGATGGCGCTCATGGGGCAGACGCCGGACCGGCAGGCCGCTTCCCACTAGAGATTCGGGCCAGTGTGAACGCAGCCAGCTGCGTCTCTACGAACGCTTCGGGTATATTGACTGGGAATGGCAAAACCGCCCCGGCACAGTTCTAAAGGTTCCGTCTGGTCGCCTCGTGTGGCCATTGCCATCATGGCCGCAGGCAAAGGGACGCGGCTGAAATCCAGGCATCCGAAGGTTCTGCATGAAGTCGGCGGGAAGTCGATCCTGGCACATGTGATTGCAACCGCGGCCAAGGTGGTATCGCCCCGGGACATCTTTGTCATCATCGGCCACGAAGCCGATCGCGTACGGGCGGCGGTCGCCTCGAGCGGCGTGCAGTTCGTCGTGCAGGCGGAACAGCGGGGCACTGGACACGCCCTCATGGTCGCGCAGGAATCGCTCGCGCCCTACGATCAGGTGATCGTTCTCTCCGGCGACGCGCCGTTGATCACTGTCGAAACAATCCAGAAACTGAGCGCTTTCCATGCGGCCCAGAAAGCGACCATGACTCTGCTCAGCGCCGACCTTGATGATCCTTCCGGCTATGGTCGCGTGATCCGCAAGAGCGCCAAAAGTGCCGATGTGCGGGCTATCGTGGAAGACAAGGCGGCCGGTGCGCAACAGAGAAAGATTCGAGAGATCAACTCCGGGTTCTACGCGTTTTCAGTTCCGGCTCTCTACAAGCATATCGGCTCGCTCTCCACCGACAACGCGCATCGCGAGTACTACCTCACGGACATGGCGGCAGTCTTGGGCCGCGCGCAGCAGAAGGTAGTCGTGATAAAGACTCCGCATCCCGCGGAAGTCTTAGGCAGCAACAAGCGATCGGAAATTGTGGATCTCGACGCCCGCCTGCGCCTGGCGAAGTGTCAGGAATTGATGGAGGAAGGCGTGACAATCTTCTATCCGCAAACTTGCGTGATTGACAGTGACGTCGAGATCGGCGCGGACACGGTGATCGAGCCGTTCGTGCAACTGCGGGGCACAACGAAGATCGGGTCCGACTGCCGCATCCGCTCCTACAGCGTGATCAACAACACTGAGATCGGCGACGGGGTTGTCGTGCTCCCGGGCTGCGTAATGGACGATTCCCGCATTGCGCGGAACGCGACGGTGGGGCCTTACTCGCGCCTCCGCCCAGGCAGCGACATTGGGGAGGGAGCGCACCTCGGCAATTTCGTCGAGACCAAGAAGATCAAGATGGGCAAGGGATCCAAGGCTAATCACCTGACTTATCTCGGTGACACTGAAATCGGCGAAGGCGTGAACGTGGGCGCCGGGACAATTACCTGCAACTATGACGGCGTCCACAAGCACAAGACCGTGATTGAGGATGGCGTGTTCATCGGCAGCGACTCCACCCTGGTGGCGCCGGTGCGCATCGGGAAGGAAGCGTATATCGCGGCCGCTTCCTGTATCACGGAAGACGTTCCCGCGCATTCGTTGGCCCTGGGCCGAGCGCGTCAGACAGTGAAAGAAGGCTGGGCTCGGGAGAAGAAAAATCAGAAGTAGGAAGAAAGCAGTTCTCGGTTCCCGGTTGTTCAGAACATACTCGTACAACCGAGCTTCTCCCTGAGAACTGGGAACTGAGAACCGAGAACTACTTTTAATCCGACTGCACCGCTTCCGCCTGCATCTCGGCGTGCCGGTCGCCGCGCTGGATCAGCACGATCGCTCCCAGTATTACCGCAGTTGCGACTATGATCCGCACACTCATCGGCTCTGAGGCCCACAGCCATCCGACCAGCACCGCCACCAGCGGATTGACAAAGGTATGCGTCGCCACCAGTGTGGGGGAGCAGTGTTGTAACAGCCAACTGTAGGCGGTAAAGGCTATTACCGAGCCGAAGGTGATCAGATAAGCGAGTCCCACCAGCGACCGTACGGAGATCGTGTTCCAGTGCACTGAGGAGAATTCTCCGGAAACTCCAGCGGCGACCAGCAACATCGCCGCCCCGCATACCAGGGGCACGGCGGCGCGGCCCATGGCGTCACGCGGCAGTCGGAGCCTTGGCCCGACACACACGCCTATCGCCCACGACGCAGCCCCCACCAGCACCGCAATCACTCCCCAGGTTAGGGAGCTGCGAGTCGTGAATTCGCGCACCGTCAGGATGGCGACGCCGACGAGCCCCATCAAGAGACCCAATCCATTTTTCCAATTGATTCTTTGCTGCCCCATGGCGGCGCCAAGCAACAAGATCCACAACGGTTCGCTCGCCACGAGCAAGGCAGCCAGTCCGGAAGAAACATACTGCTCGGCCCAGTGCAGGCTGCCGTGGCCCACCAGGAAAAACAACGCTCCCAGGACCGCGCCGGCGATCCAGTGTTCACGCCGTGGACGGAAGCCTCGCGACCAGGCAATCCCTAGCAGGATGAGGCCGGCGGCAGTGTGCCTGACACCCGCGGTCACGAGCGGCGGAATGGTCTCCACCGCGTATCGAATCGCCAGGTAGGTCGTGCCCCACACCACGTAAATGGCAAAGAAGGCCAGCGCCAGCCAAAGACGGGACGGAACAGCGCGGCTGACTACAACAACGGGAGGGCTCTCAGAGGCTGTCGTTGCCATAACCACCTATCCTCACGTTCACTGGTTAGCCTAGCTAAAATGTTCTAACCTGTCAACCATGCTTTACAGGTTATAATGAAGTTCGATGAAAGGAGCGACGTGGAGTTTCAAATAATTGCAGGCGAACTCTGCCTTGATTTCGTGAATACGCTCGACAACCGTCCCGTTCCCGAACGGCGGAAGGAATTGCTGCCCAACTATCAGGACCTGGCCGACTGGGCGGTGCAGGCGGGCGCGCTCAGCACACTGCAGCGCACTGCGTTATTGCGGGAGGCCGGCATCCATCCCAAAGCGGCTGAGCAGGCGCTGGGCAAAGCAGTCGCACTCCGCGAATGCCTCTACCGAATCATCAGCAATATCCAGCGGCATCGGCGGGCCTCGCCAGACGACCTCGTTGCATTCAACTCTTATCGGGGAGAAGCTCTTTCGAACCTGCAGTTGAAGGCAGCGCGCAGCGGCTTTCGCTTGGGATGGAAGGACGACCCTTCCCGGCTCGACTCCATCCTGTGGCCAATCGTGCGGTCGGCCAGCGATTTGCTGACCTCGCCGGATCTCGAAAACGTGCACGAATGCGACATGCCCTCCTGCCGCTGGATTTTCGTCGACCGCAGCAAGAACCACCGGCGCCGCTGGTGCGACATGAAGGTCTGTGGGAATCGAGCGAAGGCAAGAAAGTTTCACCGCCGCCAGACCAGGGCTACTGGCGATCGAAAGCACGCTTCGGTCACAAAATAATGGTCGAGACGCGGCGTGACGCGTCTCATGCCGCGGACGGAGACGCGGCAAGCCGCGTCTCTACGGATGGTTTCTGTAAGATTGCGACTTTACCG
>Ga0209180_10001220_pt1 | contig 12738 bp, 21 predicted proteins | sample CZO8metaG_3_FD_188355 | JGI IMG/M metagenome (GOLD analysis project Ga0209180, IMG submission 188355) | Vadose zone soil microbial communities from the Eel River Critical Zone Observatory, Northern California, USA - CZOApr15con2H2.8 metaG... | ecosystem: Environmental > Terrestrial > Soil >...
GGTCATTGGTCCTGTTCTCTTGCCTTGTGCATCAGGAGAACGGTTCGTGAGCCAACTATCGCCCCTGCGATGAACCCGATTATCAGCCCCAAAATACTGTTTATGGCATAGTAGCTGACGAGTCCCGCGGCGATTCCGGCAATCAGACCGGCCAGGATCGCGCGGGGAATAGGGCTTGACCTTCGATTATCACTTGTTGAGCTACTCATCCGGTAACAGCCTCCTTCTTTGCGATTAGAGCTACACCGAGCGGTATCATGACGGCGCCGTAGGCTCCGCCGAATATGCCTAGACCATAGTAGTAGCCGGTGCTTGATAATCCAACCAACGACACGCATCCCATGATTATTGCGAAGACGCCAAGCGCGATTCTACGCCAAGAGGGGGCCGGTTCGTTCATCTCGCTGCTTGACTCCTCTGAGACGTGTAAAAGTAGAGACCCGCAGTTATTAGCGCCCCTCCTGCGAAACCGAGAAAGAAGCCCTGCAGAGTGAAGTTTGGACCAGTCAGAAGGCCAACGACTAATCCAGTTAGCAGTCCTACAACGATGATCCCAAACACGGATGGGGGAGGAGCACCGGCGTATGATCCAGTGGAGGGAGCTGTGTTTTCTGCCGAGGAAGCGTTGAACCGTGAACTGTGAATGTTCATCCTAAGCTCCAGGCCCGCGTAGCGTTCTCATCATAGAGTCAAAGATGACTCGGCCACCATTTTGGTGGCCAGCTGACATCTCTGGTAATGAGGCTCTTTCGGGATGCGGCATCAGTCCCATGACGTTACCATTCGGATTACAGATGCCTGCGATGTTGTCGATTGATCCGTTAGGATTAGCGTCTTCTGTAGCTTCTTTCTTTTCATTCACGTATCTGAATACGATCTGCTGGTTTCTCTCCAGTTCTGGAATTTGTTCTTTATCGAGATAATAACGTCCCTCATTGTGCGCAATTGGAATTTCCAATACCTGTCCTGCATTGGCCCTTTTCGTGAAGGGCGTGCGAGTGGTTTCGACTCTCAATCTAGTCCATGTGCAGACGAAGCGGAGTGAGCTATTACGCAACATCGCTCCTGGTAGGAGTCCAGCCTCTACCAATATTTGGAATCCATTACATATTCCCAGAACCGGCTTGCCACGCTCAGCGGCCTCTCTGACAATTCTAAGGCTGGGACTGGTAGCCGCAATCGCGCCGGCTCGGAGATAGTCGCCGTAGCTGAATCCGCCTGGAAGGACGTACGCGTCATAAACATCATGGGCCAAATCCTTGTGCCAGACAAGATCTGTCCTTGCCTTGACAACGTCACGGAGAATTTCTAGGGCGTCTAGGTCACAGTTGCTTCCCGGGTATTGGATTACTGCGACCTTTCCCATTACTCGGTTATCCTACAACTCTGACTTGGATTGTGTGAGCTGCTGGGTTGTAGATTCGCAGATCATCGGACAGCTTGCGGACAATCGCACCTGCATCTTCCGGACTGTTGGCTTCGACGTTCATCCGTAGGAGTTTGCCCGCGCGGACGCCGGTTACTTGATTGTAGCCACCTTTCAAAATGAGATTCTGATGTATCGTCTCGCCTTCAGGGTCTCGGGCTAGCGGCTTGTTCTCCACGACGACTTCGACCACATAGCTGCCTGGAGTCATTACAAGTTTGTATTAATTTCCGCGGCTATTTACCCCTTCTTTAGCATATTCATGTTAGGTTATTCGTCAGGACTATTGTTCCTTCCTGAAAATCAAGCAGTACTGATGATGTCTATTCCCCACCCAGGCGTTGAAGACTCCCAACGGGAGGAGTCTCTTGTCGTCTTGACACCAAATCTTCTCATCTTTCGGAGTCCAAGCGAAGGGCGCCTGGGAGAGCGTTGAGACCGTGTCGAAAGCAAGCGGGAACATTCTTCCATCACTGAAAACATTGTTCGTAATAATCGTCAGGTAGCCCTTCGGCTTCATCACTTTGTAGACTTCGTCGAACGTACGTTTCAAAGCACGCAAGAAATCGTGATAATCTTCTATGTTGCCAATCTCATCAGGATCATCGCTATAGGCTGTATCTAGGCCTTTTTCCACGCGACCCTTCTGTCGCATGTGACTCTTCTTCAGCTGGTTCCAGTAAGGCGGCGAGGTGATGCAATAATCGGCCGGAGGGAAAGCGTTCTCCTTCCAAATCTTCGATAGTTTTGCTGAATCAGCAGTAATGATCTTGGCCCAGGACGATTTACTTTCTGTCGCTTCCTTACTTGCCCTTCTCTGAGCTAGCGCATCTCGGACTCGCTCCTTCGAAATGCCGGCATATTTCTTGACAATCTCAAATCCTATTCCTGAGCGCCCCGTTTCCAGTGCTGCCACCAAGGTGCTCCCGGTTCCAACAAAAGGGTCGACGACTATCTCGCCCTTCTTTGTGAAGAAAGAAACAAATTCCCTGACTAGGGATTCCGGAAAGGAGGCAGGATGTCGAATCTTCCGGTCTCCCCTAGGGTCAGGCCTATGGACGAACCACGACTTTGTGAACTTGATCCAGTCCCTTCCAGAAAGTTCGTTCAGCTTATTTCTGCCAGTCACCTGCGCGGAGGCTTGGCGATGAACAGTTTCAGTCTCCATCATTAGTTCCCTTGCAGAGAATAGGTCAGGATAAGGAAGAACCGTACTTATGAAAGCACGCTAAACAAACATCTGGCAGGAAGAGTTGATCCGTGTTGGTCCCTAAACTACGAGAGTTTACTCACGAAGGTCGATTGAGGATCGCGCACCAAATTTCGGACCGCGTTATCGAAAAATATGGGAGCGATATTTTGGCAGTTTATGTCTGCGGCTCAACATCAAAGAAACTTGACCGTCCCTTTTCCGACTTGGAACTGATCGTTGTAGTTCTTGATCAAGCTGAGATTTCGATGAAGTACTATCTTCACCAAGGACTTATCATACAGATTGAATATCTCAAATCTTCGGACACGCTAGCTGCCGCAGAGCGGCTTCCCGATAACTGGCCTTGGGAGGCTGACCAGTACAGAAACAGAATTGCGCTTTACGAGCGAGATGGATGGTTCAGAAAGCTCGATGAAGCGGTCGAAAGGAATGACAAAGCGGCCTCCGCTGAAGCGATTCGAAAGTCGTTCATGATGATGACTGAGTCTATGGCTGTCATGAAGAATGCGATCCTGACAAACGACACGGTCGGGATATTGTCGAGAGGGCGCGTGCTCGCGGAGGATGCTGCAAGAATAGTCCTTCTCTTGAATCGAAGATATGTAACGACGACAAGCTGGCTCTGGAAGATCGTCTTCGATTTACGAACTAAACCTAAAGAATTCAAGGAGCTCGTCGAGAAGATGTCAGGGTTCGTCCCGACTACTCGGGAAGAAATTGTTGCTTCGTCTGAGAGACTGTACAAAGAGATGAGTGAACTTGTCACTCAGACTGGTGTCAGAATAGAATGCGATGATTTGTGGGTTTGAGCCGAAGGCACGACTCGTAGCGCATCGAAACAGAGTCTAGACACTAAGCCGCTCAGGTTCTCTTGATTCCCATGCTTTGTTGAGATGGGTTACATCACTCCATTATCCGGCCGAGACTCCATGCGACAAGAGATTCCAGCGTTGGCTACTAGGAGACGCGCTCATCCAGCTAGAACGGTCCATTCTATGGTGGACGATGAACTACGAGTCTCCACGCATAAGAGCATCATCAAGACCTTGGGACGCCAGTACACCGACGCGGCGCAATTCTTCGTAGAGCTCGTGGTCAATTCCTGGATGTGGGGCGAAGCGAGCAAGGTCGAAATCAGGATTCCCGAGAGTGGGTCTACCATCGAGTATGAGGAATGGGGGAATGGCATGGACCTCACGGGGCTGCGAGAATTCCTCACTAAGGGGAAGTTGACTGACGAGGGTTTCTCGCCCAAGTACAAGCGTCCGATACGAGAATCGTACGGTATGGGGAGTCTCGCTTGGCTGACCGTCGGCAAGGATTTGGAGCTTCAAGTCCACAAGGGCCGGTTCGACCGCACGATTACTCTTACCGAGAACCTCATCGACAAACACTGGGACGCTACAGACCAGTCGACCTGGAGACCGCTCCGACTGATTCAAGCGCCTCTAGATCATGATGGTTTGAGAATCCGGATACGCTCACTCACCAAGAAACCTGATCCGGTAGATGTCCGGAGAGCACTACTTGCCCGCGCCAATGTTCTCGCCCTCCGAGGCTACGGACCATTCGAAGTCTCAGTCAATGGAGAACTGGTGAAACCCGAGGAATTGAGAGGTTCGACGCTGGTCCCGGTCAACATCACAACGGAATATGGAAAGATAACAGGGGAGATCATGATAATGCCGATATCAAAGGTCCGAGCTGGAATATCCGAGGCAGGAATAAGCGTCCAGCAGAAACACATCACCTGTCTACAGCACCAGTTCTTCGGTCTAGACCAGTACCGGACTCACGGCTTGTCCCGCATCCAGGGATGGGTCAACGCTGACTTCCTTCGACGACTGCCAGGTGGGAACGAGTTCGAACATGACAGTGCCCAATGGCGCGTTTTCGAGAAGGCTATGCGAGGCTTCGTGAAGAACAAGGTCTACAAGTTTCTGAAACAGACAGCCAGCAGAAGGGAACTAAGAAGCATTCAGTATCTCAATCGTGAGATTGCCGAGAGGCTTCGTAGAAGTCTTCGGAGAAACGTTCAGATCCTTTCCAAGGCAATGCTGAATCCAAGAGTGGCTCCGAAGATCAACGTAGTGCCGGGCAAGACGAGGAAGGAGATCGTTCTTGGAGAGAGGAAGCGCAGGAGGGGAAAGAGACATAGTCGAGAAGCTACCCGGAGTATTATCCATCTCAAGGATCAGATTCTCGCCTTCGATGTTGCTCATGGTGGTGACCGGGGCCAGGCATATGTTGAGACAGACAAGAGTGGTGTGAGGACTGTCTTCGTGAACATGGATCATCCGATGTGGTACGTTGAAGCGGGTATGACTCCGACGAAGCTCCGCTATTGTATCAGACAGATACTTGAGAGATCTATTGCGGAGGAAATTCTCCCTGTGAGCCCTTCTACTCCTGAGGAGACATTTTCCACGCTGGACGCCTTATACAATGATGCCTTAGCATAGAACAGGGCCCTTGGTCAGCGCAAGACTGGGTCGAGACTAGTCAATATATCCAGAGACCTCGACGGGGCAGATGATATGGAAGTGCAGCGTGTGTTTTCTGAAGCGGAAACTCAATACTTGAAGTCTCAACGCCTGGCTAGGATAGCAACCGTATCCAGCAAAGGTCAGCCTGACGTTGTCCCCGTAGGGTTTGAATTCGACGGAAAATACTTCTGGGTCGGAAGCCACAGCCAAGAGATTTTCCACCGGACGCTGAAATACCATAACGTGAAGAACGGCAACAAGCTCGTTGCACTTACAATTGATGACTTGGAATCTATCGATCCCTGGAAGCCTAGGGTCATCAAAGTATACGGCACAGCAGAGGTCTTAGATCATCAAGGTAGATTCGGTCCCGGCAAATATCTTCGAGTTACGCCAAAGATTTCCTGGAGCTTTGGAATACTGGGTCTCAAGTCTGAAGGACCTGGTTTGGGACGAGTCAAGACAGTACACCACTAGCCCAGTTAAGTAGCTGAGTCGGGGACGGACCGCGATTCCACGGATCTCAAGCAATCGTTAATCTGAAGATTTCCAAAAAATAGGGGGGGTTTGATTGAGTAGAGCTCATTCCTCTAGGCTCCTGTGAAGGGTACGACCAACACTCGGAGACAGGTTGCTGTTGACGAGAGGCTGCCTGAGCCTATCACATGAACGCTGACAGTTGTTGGGCTGCTCCATCCTGCTGAGATCGTGTTGCTGCCGCTGAGCCTGGAGCCGCGACGACTATTGTTGCTGCCGGAGTGGTTCCTGTTCCTTGGTAGGATAGGGTCACTGTGATGTGAGTGTTGTCAACGATGTTGAAGCCTGTTACTGTTACATTGGCGATGGTGCTTGCAGCTCTGAATGAAGTAAACGTCCCGTTATTGCGTGCCTCCCAGCCGAGTGGCCCGGCCCCCCTCAAGCCGAGCCACTGCCCATTGTAAGTGTTGAGACCGTTCTGGTTCGATGAAGTGCTAGGAGCGGCCGAGGCGCTGGCTAGAACGTATGCGGCCGTGCCGGCGCCGAGCCCGACGAGTAGTATGACCAGTACTAGGGAGCGTGTTGAGAAGCCCTTTCTTGTTGCTTGTCGTGTCTCTATCTGTGACATTTTCCTCGACGTACGGTCGTAATGGGATGAAGATGGTGATTCTCCTAGGAATCTGGTTAAATTCTCACGGTATGTCGTCGACTAATTCGGTGTTAAACGAAGCAGAAGATGAGACTAGTCTGATCAGGGCTTGTCTGGCTGTGTACTAGCGGCTGGTTGTGTGCTGGCCGCTGGTTGGGTACTAGCCGCTGGTTGCGCAATGGCCGGTTGAGTGTTAGTAGTTGGTTGTGGAGCAGGGGCCGATTGTGCACTGGCGGATGCCTGTGGACTAGTGGTTGGCTGTGGACTTGTGACTGGCTCTGTGCCGGTTAGTCCCGGGCTACTCGGGGTTGTATGACTGCTGGAAGGCTGGAAGCTCTGCTGATTTCTCTTTTTCTTTGACATCACGAAATAACCCGTGAAGGCTCCGACGCTGGCCAGAGCAAGCGCTAGGATGATCCAGTAATCAGTCTGTAGGCCCAGGAACGGTGTGCTGGTTGCACCAGGGGGCGGAGGCGACGGGGGATTTGCTACTAGTAGGAAATTGCCGCTACTGGTGGTGTGGTTGGTGTCGCCTGGATAGCTATAGCTAATCAGATCATTAGTTGGGGCGGTTCCACCTGGAGTGTACGTCACGGAACACGAGGCGGATGCGGTTGTTCCGCTCAACGTGCATGTTCCTGTGAACGTTCCACTACCGCTTGTTACGAGCAATACTACGCCTGTTGGAGTGATGAATGTGCCAGGCGAGTGGTCCGTTACTGTGACTGTGCAGCTGGTCGCGACTCCGATGGTTGCGGGCGAGTCGCAAGTCAACGCGGATGTCAGTGTTCTGACAGTCACGGTCACGTTGGCTGTTGCGTTTGGATTCGCGGGAGAGTGAGCGGGGTCTCCGCCGTAGTGGGTGGTCAACATGTGTGAGCCTGTTGCGATCAATGTAGGCGTGTAACTTGTGGAGCAGGTTGCAGAGGCGCCAACGCCTGAGAGTGTGCAGGTGGTGAAGGTGCCCGTGCTATTTGTTGTGAGCGTGATCGTTCCAGTAGGCGTGAGGGCGGGAGCCGGAGAGGTGTCCGTGACGGTTACTGTGCAGGCTACCTGGCTGTTGATCGGTGTAGTGGTTGGGCAGCTGATTCTGATTGCGCTTGTCCTTAGGGTCGAGGTTATTGTTCCGCTTGTTCCGCTGCTAGTGGAGTGTACATTGTCGCCCTGATAGTTGCCTGTGACTGTGTCTGTGCCTGCACCGGTCGGTGTGAAGGTAACTGAGCAGCTGCCCGCGAATAGGTTGCAACTTGTTGCCGGGCTGAACGAGCCGCCCGCATTTCCGGATGAGGTGAACCTAATCTGCCCGGTGGGTGTGCTAGCTGTTCCGCTTGCGGTATCTGTTAACGTCGAAGTACATGTTGAACCGTTGTTCGTTACCACAGACGACGGCGCGCAACTAACGACCGTTGAGGTTGAACGACCCATTACCGTGAGTGTGAACGATTGGCTAGCGGTGCTTGTACTGAAGGTGTGTTTTGTGTCGCCGTTGTAGGTTCCGCTGATAATGTGGGTCCCGGGCGCGACAACGGTGGGAGTATAGGTTACGTTCGTCGCGCAGCTAGTTGTCGCGCCGCTTCCCGTGAGTGTGCATGTTCCGGTGAAGGCGCCTGTTGAGCTGCTGGTGAATGTGACATTTCCGGTTGGCGTGATCGGGCCTGTACTGTTTGTGTCCGTGACGGTTGCGGTGCAGCGTGTTGAATTGTTGACTACGACTGTGGCTGGGCTGCATGTTACTGTAGTGGTGGTCGGGTTTCCAGTCTGCACGGTCGCCTCTTCGTTAGTTGTCAGATAAGAGCTGTTAGCCCCGCCTATGACGTACATTCGATGATTATAGCTTGATGTGGCTGCGGATAGTTCTCTGCGAGCGGTTGGTAGATTCTGCGTGTTGGTGTACCATGTGTTCGTTGGCGGATAGTAAGAGTAGACGGAGTTGTAGTATGGGGTAAAATTGTTGCTGTATGTGTTTGAGCCACCGAAGACGTAGATGAGTCCGTCTGGTCCAAGCGTGGCTCCATAGACGAGTAGGGCGCTCGGCATTGGGGCTTTTGCAGTCCAGATGTTCGAGGTTATGTTGTAGGCTTCGACTGCCGTTGTGGCAGATCCAGTGTATCCGCCGATGGCGTAGAGTAGTCCGTTACCTCCGGCTACAAGTTGAAACTGTTCTCGTGCAACGGTCATTGAGGCTCCTAAAGACCACGACTTTGTTTGAGGATTGTAGATCTGCAATCTGGTTGACGGTCCGCCTGATTCGCCGCCTGCCACGTAGATTCTACCGTCGTTGCCTGTTGCTACTCCAGGCATCCAGACTGCATAATTTATGGGAGTGCCTGTTGTCCAGGTGTTGCTTGTAGTGTTGTAGATTTGATTGTTTGTGGTGGCTGCGCAGCAGCCGCTGATCACATAGATCAGCCCACTCTTTTCTACCGCGATGCCTGCTCCTCTGACAGAAACGGGGAGACTTGCCAGCGTTGACCAGCTGTTCGTTCTAGGGTCGTAGGCGCTAGCTGAAGTAATTCCAGAGCCGCCTGAATATCCTCCCATAACATAGATTCTTCCATCCAGTCCACTGATTACTCCAGCCTGTGCGATCGCATAGGGAAGTGGCGCTTTTGTCGCCCATACGATCGGGTTTGGAAGCGCGGCGTGAGCAAACGGCAGTGAGGATATTCCTGCGAATATTCCAACCACGGTTGTAATTATGACTACTAGGCTTATCGAGAAACGACGGTTGTGCATAGATGTGTAGCCTTGGCTATATCGGCAGTTACTATAGGAGTCCGGAACCTGTAGGGGCACTCCAAGGTGACGTTGCCGGCCGACTATCGAGTCGTATCTAGTAAATCGCTTAAATCTTCAAGAACTCGTATTTCATTACGGGTCTTACTCTCAAGGAGACGGAGTTTAGAGCCATGTCATCTATCGACGATCCACTATTGAAGGAACTGCTCGCCGCACTGAAGGAAGACACTCAACGAATGGCGGCTGATCTCCTCAGCATAATCACGACCAATGCTCTCATCGCCGTCTTCGCTCTCTTCCTAGCGATAGCATCTCTCGCCAGGATAATTCTCTTTGAGCAGACCCCCTTCAGAATGGGAGGGCCGGGGCCTGTCCCTGGACTGTTCGAGACAGCTCTGACCTTCGTTCTCTTTGCTTTATCCGTTGTCTCTATCTACAACCTGCTGCGACTACGCGAAAGATACGCGCGTCTTCAAGCTCTGGCTGAAAAGCTCGGCCGATAGCCGTTGCCGCTGTCTCCCGACACCAAGAAGGAAGCGGAGAAGAGACTTACCGTATTGAAAATGATAGAGCTCTTCGCCGACAAGTGTGCAAAAAGCACCCTGTTGAATGGACCTTTCGGCGGAGACGATAGGGCTTTCGATAGGCTGCTGGGACCCGCGGGCATCTTGACCCGAACATCTCTGGTCACTGCAACGATGGACGGGAGAGTAACGTATTACGGTCGTACTGAGGCGGGGAAAGTCTACCAGCAGGTTTTGGATACTGAGCTGAACTTTCTGGACCCTTACACGGGAGGAGAGGTCTGGAAGAAGTAGCGACGCGGGTTCGATAATGGGCGTAGTATGGAAGTCAGTTTTCTACCCGGGTTCAGGAGGCGACTGATGGCGATAATGGTCCGGGGGCGCGCGAGATCGGGAAAAACAAATTTTTTGAAAAAAGAATGCTTGTTTTTTTTTTTCGCGATTTTGAAATTCTACATACGATTTTTTTGATGGAGGCGAGTGTAATTAACGGCACGTCTCAAATGTGTGATGAGAATGTGAATCTTCGCAGTCTATTGAGAGTCGCGTGGGTCTCATCCGGGAACGTTCTTATAGCTTCGACAAAGGTCGCAGGTTTTGAACGAGAATTATGCAAGCTCAAACACAAAAAATGAAGGGCGAATTACTATTCGAGTTCAAGGCCAAGAACAACAGCACCACCATCAAGGACATCGGACCCAACGGCGTACAATTAGAGATGAATGATCACGGAGAAGTTAGCGGCAAATACCACGCTGGGCACATCGACACAGTCAGCGTCAGCCTCAAGACCGACGGAACCAATGACTGGCAGCTAAAATCCATCCACAACACCAAGGACGGAGACATGGTCGTAGTCTGGGGAGGCGGCAAAGGACGCATGGCCGGTCCGCAAACCGGCACCTGGGAAGGAGAATTACACTTCATGACCCAGTCACCCAAACTAGCCTGGCTGAACAACTCGACCGGCTGGGTCGAAGGCCAAGGCAACATGGCCACCGGCGAAAGCAGCGGCAAGATATACGCCAAGAAGTAACACGCCTACAAGTCAAACTTCCAATACCGTTTTTTTATCCCGCAAACAACAGCGCAGCATCCGATCATTGCTAGCTCCAAGAATCATCTCCTACGGAGCCTCTGTCAAAGGCGAAGATCACAAGGAAAATGAGGACACCATACTGGTTGAGGACAAGTTAGGACTATATGCTGTAGCTGACGGAGTAACGATACCATATGGTGGAGGACCCGCAAGCCGACTTGCCATTAGCAGCCTCAGGTCTTTGTTCAAAGGCGACTTGGAAGAGACTATCCCGCATGTCAACAGGACAGTTTTGGAAGAAAAGAAGAAGAGCCCTGGAATCGGGTCCAGCACACTCACCGCGGCACAATTGACTGATGGAAGTGTCAGGATCGCACACGCGGGAGACAGCTCCGCCTTCCTCATCCGAGAGAACGCAATGATCCTGAAAACGGCACCTCAGAACCGGGAAGGTTTCCTAACCAACACCATCGGAGAATACTTCGAAGGAGCAACTCTCTACAGCAAAGAAATCAAGTCAGGCGACTATCTAATTCTAGCAACGGATGGCGTGACTGCAGTACTGAACCATGATGAGATAGCGGATATAGTGACTAGGCAAAAAGAACCCAAGAAAATAGTTGAATATTCTCTCCGAGAGATCAGAAGACGACCCCGACAGTACCGAGACGACCGGAGCATGGTCGTTGTGAGAGTATGACAATGGTCCGAGGAGGAAAAGCCGTCGAAACAAGAGTCAGGACATTCAAGATCAGTGATCTTGACCAAGTTCTAGCACTAGCGGAAAGATATGCTTCGTGGGACGCAACGGCGACAAAGGCAGACATAGAGGGATTTCATTCCACAAATCCAGAATTTTTCTTCGTAGCCGAGTTCAACAAGAATATCGTTGGGTTCGTCTATGGAAGAGACTCTAATCCTCCCACAGAGGTCCTCGACAAATGGAACTCTAGAAAAGTGTCGTCAATTGAGACGCTCGCGGTAGACAAAAATTACAGGCGACGGGGAATCGCCACGTCCCTGCTAACAGCATTATTCGAAGCATTCAAGCAGAAAGGCACAGATCTAGTGACACTATCCGTTCCAGCCGTGGAAATAGGAGCGATGAAGCTTTACGGAAAAATGGGGTTTCAACCCAGGGCTCACTTTCTCTGGAAGAGACTAGCTACGTAGCTATTGAGCTGGCGTGGCCTGCTCTGGGGCTTCCGGATGTTGTCCTTGAGAGAACATTGCCATAGCCTGCTTCTGCTTCTCATCTCTCTCCGCCTTGCTCATTTTGATCTGCTCTGAGAGTGACCAGTGATGACCAAACGGGTCGGTCAGCTGACCATACCGTTCGCCCCAGAACATGTTGTCCAACGGCATAGTTACCTTTGCACCGGCGTCGACGGCTTGCTGCCATAACTTGTCAACATTTTTCACATAGACCTGCAAAGTGACTGAGCTGTTGCCTAGAACATCTGGCGATTGCGAGCCAGCGCCTGGAAACACGTCAGACATCATCAGGATGGAATCTCCGATCCGAATCTGAGCATGCATGAGCTTCCCATCGGGGGTAGGTTCACGCACAATCTCCTTCGCTCCAAAGGCTTTCTTGTACCAGTCGATAGCCGCAGCGGCTCCATTAATCGACAGGTAGGGAGTCACGGTTCGGAAGCCTTTCGGAACCGGATCAACCTTAGCTTTCTTGGGTTTAGACTTCTTGGCTTGTTTGGATTTCTTAGCCATATGATAATCCTCGGTACGGGTCGCCTAAGCGTCGCCCATAAAAAAAGTTCGGTCGATTGATAGGAAATGGGCTCAATTTAGCCCGCTCAGGCTCCAAAAGGGACGCCTGGTGACGGTCAAAGGCGAGAGTCCCAACTGTCTCAGGAAGGAATCGCAGCTAATCAAAGTATAAAGTTCATGCAAACGTAACCTAAGCTGCGGGCGATGATGGTCCGGGATTATTTCTGCAGGAATCTGTGGAGATCTTCTGTCGATGAGCTGCTATAGCCGGGTTGAGAGGGAGGGGCTACGCTTAATGGGCCCGGGGCGAGCTAGAGTGAACGCGGACGCCTCGGATGAGCAAGCCCCTAGAAAACCCGCTGTCAGATCAGGCAGCGAACTCATCTGTGGATCAGTCGAGAGTGGCCGGTGGGATGCAGGAGGGGGCGTTACCAGAGATTTTCAGGGGTCGCATGTT
>Ga0209180_10001226_pt1 | contig 12718 bp, 9 predicted proteins | sample CZO8metaG_3_FD_188355 | JGI IMG/M metagenome (GOLD analysis project Ga0209180, IMG submission 188355) | Vadose zone soil microbial communities from the Eel River Critical Zone Observatory, Northern California, USA - CZOApr15con2H2.8 metaG... | ecosystem: Environmental > Terrestrial > Soil >...
TCTCGAGGGCAACGACGCGGGCTTCTTCGTTAGCTGGCTTAACAGTGACCATGAGCCACCTCCTAAGGAGCGCGGTCCGGGGTGCATCCTGGCCGGAACGAAATCATACTCCAAATCCGAGAAGATGACGCGGTGGGATACGTGGCCGCCCGGGGAAGGGAGGGTGCCCCCATGAACGGCACAGTCCCAAGAGAATGCCTGCGGGAAGCGCGGGTTTCTAATGCGATATCGCTCGACTTCATGCTTGTATTCGCTAAAATCCACTTGATTGGTTCAGCGCGTATTGACGATTATCAAGGGAGGTTGAGATGAAGAATGCCATCCGGATGCGGGCTTTCACTCTTGCGATGGTTCTTTGCTCCGCAGCCATTGCGGGAGTGTTGGGGACGAGGGCGCAGGAGAACTACAGTCCTGCTCCCGCCAACCTGAAGGCGCGCAGCTGGTTTCAGGATGCGAAATTTGGAATGTTCATTCACTGGGGGGTGTACAGCGTGCTGGGAGACGGGGAATGGGTGATGGAGACGCGCCCGGTAAACGGAGGGGACTACGCGAAACTCCCCGCATTCTTCAATCCCATCAAGTTTGACCCGGCGGCGTGGGTGGCGCTGGCCAAGGCCGCGGGAATGAAATACATCACCATCACTTCGAAGCATCATGATGGATTCGCGATGTTCGATTCGCGCCTGTCGGATTGGAACGTGGTGGCACGGACGCCGTACGGCAAAGATGTAATTGGAATGCTTGCAGCGGAATGCCACAAGCAAGGTATCAAGCTGTTTCTCTACCACTCGCAGCTCGATTGGCACTCGCCTGATTATTTTCCACGCGGGCGCACCGGGCACAAGACGGGCCGGCCGGAAGCCGGCAACTGGGATGCGTACTTGAATTTCATGGACGGACAGTTGCGCGAATTGCTGACCAATTACGGCGAGATCGGCGGCGTGTGGTTTGACGGAATGTGGGACAAGCCTGGCGCCGACTGGCATCTCGCGCGGACGTACGCGCTGCTTCACCTACTGCAGCCACAGGCGCTAGTTGGCAGCAACCACCACAAGAATCCGTTTCCCGGCGAGGATTTTCAGATGTTCGAAAAAGATTTGCCTGGCGGGCACACCACAGGCTTCAACCCGGAACAATCGGTGAGCACTCTGCCGCTGGAAACCTCGGAAACCATGAATGATTCGTGGGGATTCCGGATCACGGATGACCGTTACAAGAGCACAGGAAATCTGATCCGCTATCTGGTGCGAGCCGCGGGGATGAATGCGAATTTTCTCCTGAATGTTGGGCCGATGCCGAGCGGCGAAATCCAGCCGGAGTTTGTGCAGCGCCTGACGGAAATGGGGAAGTGGACCAAGCAGTATGGGGAATCGGTTTATGGAACGCGGGGCGGGCCGGTGACGGCAGGGCCATGGGGCGTGACCACGCAGCGCGGCTCAACGGTCTACGTGCACGTGCTCGATTGGAATGGGCCGGTGCTGGCGCTGCCGAGCCTGCCGCGGCCGGTACGTTCGGCGCGGCTGCTGCGTGATGGAAGCAGCGTGGAGTTCAGCGCCGTCAAGGGAGGACTCGTGCTGAAAGTGCCGGAGCCGCGGCCAGACGAAGCAGATCGAGTGATTGCGCTCGAACTGGAAGCGGAGAAATAACGCGCAAGAACCGAGGGGCTAGTTCTCATCGCTGGCAGTTGTACTGATGTTCGCGTCTTTGCCGGAGTTGGCAAGCTTGAGGACAAGAACCTGGCCGTTCGAATGAAACGCGCCGCCAGTGGCGGTCTTGGCTTCCTTCAAGGGATTGCCGGGTAGGATGTGAGAGACTTCGGCGACGAGTCCGGTGGACGAGAGCGTTTTTTCGACGTATTCGCGCTCGAGGTCGATGTCGGGATCGATCTTGTGGGTGATGCCGTCGTTGCGCTGGTCGAGTTCGAAACCGATGTCGTGCGTGGCGGCACCGACCCAGAGCGTTTCGCCTTTGACCTGGAAAGGAGCCTTCCAGATACGCAGATGGTTGCGCGACCGGACGACGCTGATGGGCTCGGCATGCGCCCAGCCATAATCCTGCGGCCGGCCGAAGAGATAGAGCTGGCTCATGGGCATGGTCAGATAGGACTCTTTCGAAAGGCTGCCGAGGATGCCGTGGAGCACGGTGTCCTTAACGTCGGCGTCGACTTTCACCCAGCCAGCAGTGGTGAAGGCACGCTGCATGGCAGCTTCGGAGCCGAGTATAAGGAAATTAACCATGTCGCCCGGATTGCCGTCTTTGTCGCCGATGCGGCGGGGAATCTTCGCGAAGAGTTGGGTGTCAATGCCGGGAAGAGAAGTGACTTGCTTTACGGCGACGCGAGTGGAGCCGTCCTGGGGAGCATAGATTTCAATGCGGACGGCGTAGTTACCGTCGCCGGTGTCGTCGCTGGTTTGATTGATGCCTACAGAGAGGCGGCCGGACACGGGAGCGAGCACGTCGCGGCGCGCGCCGATCAAAAACGTCTGAGCAATGTCTTGGTCACCGATGCGGCCGATGAGCGCGCCGCGGCCTGCTTCGTTTAAAGGAAGCACGCGGAGAAGATCCTTGAATCCGCGTCCGAGGCCGTCGGGGCCGTTGTCCTCTTTCGCGTCGGCATAGCGGAGCTTGCCGGTGGCGGCAAGGAGCACGTGTTCACCGGCTTGCACGTCGATGCCGCTGTCCATCCATGTATGTTCGCCGGTGAGCTGGATCTCCTGGGAGAGGCGTTTCTTGCCGGAAGGCACGGGAACCGCTGAGGAATTCTGGGCGTCCTGTTTGGCGGATGCTTGCGGCGGCGGCGCAGGATTTTCGTGCACGAGCTGGGCCGCAAGCCGGGCTGGGAAAATCACCGCGACGATGGTCAATGCAGGAAGGAGTGCGATTTTTTTCATGGGGCCGGCAAGCATCCGAAGGAGCCATCCCCCGCTGGGTTTGGGCGCATCTTCACTGTTATCAGATGCCAGAAGAAGGGGCAAGTGTTGCACCGGAAGGCGGAGAGAGAAATAGGAGCGATTCCTTGACGGATACGGGGGCCGACGGTAAATTGACTGAATGCCGCGGCGTTGCGAGAGGAGAGATTCGTCTCGCAGGCATACCCACCCTTGCTGGGAGACGTTACCAGCCGAGAGAGAGAAAGAGCCTTTGGTCCGAGTGAGAACTGCGGCGATAAGAATGAAGAAAACTATACGAAGAATGCTTCAGTCTGCTTTGTGCGCGGCAATAGCATTGCCGGCGGCAGGGCAGGCGCCGGCCCCGGCACAGGTGCACACGCAACCTCCTCCCCCTGCGGCGCCTTCGCCCGCGGTGCGTCCACGCCATAGAGCAGCGCCTCCGAGCGCAGTGACGGTGGACGGCAGCGAAGCGATGTTTGCGACGATGTGCGCGCTCGTCGCGGCAGGCTTTGAATCCAACGTCAGCGCGGACCATTGGACCGCGTTCCGGGCGCAGATGCGGGAGAGGTTGCGCCAGCAGCAGGGCCCGTCAGTGGACGCCTTGCGGGAGTTCTACAAGCAGCATGAGCTGCAGGATGCAGGCGCCACACTGTCCCGGTACCTCTGGTTTGGCCTGGTGACCGGGCCCGCGCCTAAGTTTCAAACGGTTCTCCTGCGAGACGAAATACCGCCGGAAGTGCTGGCGCTGGAAGGCTTCGGCGAAATCCTCTCGAACTATTACCAGGAACAGAAAATCGGCCAGCTCTGGAGGCAGGTGCAGCCGATTTACGAGCGCGAAGTGGTGCGGCTGCATGATCCGGTCTCGCAAATCGTGTTCGTTTCGGCGGCTTACGTCCGGGAAATTCTGGATGCCTCAGATCCGGACACATTCACAATCGTTGTCGAGCCGCTGGTGGGACGAATCACCAACGTGCGGAACTTCGGGAATCACTACGCGCTGGTGCTAAGCGGCGGGGAAGAGATTCCCACGGATGTGTTGCGGCACGCCTTCCTGCACTTCCTGCTGGACCGGCTGCCGCTCTCGTATCCGCGCGTAGTTGCTCTAAAGCGGCCCCTGTTTGAAAAGGCGGCGCTGGCGCCACGGCTCGCCCCGGAACTGAAGGACGATTACGCGTCTTACTTTGCGGAATGCCTGGTGCGGGCGGTGGAGCTGAAACTGAAGAGGATGTCGCCGGGCGAAAAAGAAGCGGCGCTGAGCCGGTACGACGAAGACGGTTACGTCCTGGCGAGGCCTCTTTTTGGCGCGCTGCCGAAGTACGAGAGTTCCGAGCCCTCCATGAAGCTCTTTTTTCCGGACTTGGTGAGAGCAATCGATACGGGCGCGGAGTCGAAGCGGCTGGCAACCGTGAATTTTGCGGCAGCCGAGCCGGCAAAAACTGGGGATGAACCTTCAGCCGAAGAAGTGGCGCGACGAAAGAAAACTGCCCCAACAACAGTGCCCAATGATGCCGAAGTCATCGCGGCTCTGACGGAGGGGGAACGGCGCATCGCGGAAAAGAATCCGCGCGCGGCAGAGAGTTCCTTTCAGAAAGTATTGACAAAGTATCCGGACCAGGCGCGTGCCTGGTACGGGATGGGATTGGTGGCGCTGCTGGACCATGACGCGGCGAGGGCCAAGCAGGTGTTCGGGCGGCTCACGACGGGGGAATACGCGGCGACCGCGGACCCCATGGTGCTGGCGTGGTCGCACATTTATTTGGCGCGAATTTTCGATGACGAGGGAAAACCGGACGTAGCCAAGGCGGAGTATCAGTCCGCGTTGGCCGTGGAAGGCGGGCCCGATCAGGCAAAGCTGGCCGCACAAAAAGGACTTGCGGCATTTGCGGGAGATAAGTCAACCGCGCGGCCGTGAGGCAAGGCCGATTTTGGCTTTGAGGGAAAGTTTCAGCGGCAGCGCAGGTGATCCGGCCCGAAGCTCGAAACGGGAAAAAGGGAAGAGGAGAAAATGAGATGAGAAGAAACTGGAGAATGTTGATTATGGCGGGAGTGCTCGTGTGCGCGAGTGGAATCGCCGGCGCGCAGAGCTCGCAGAGCGGGCAGGGAAGCCAGAGCCAGCCGGCTCCGCAGCCGAGCGACAAATCGAAGACCCCGGAGATTACGCCTCTGACGCTGGACGCTCCGGCGCCGGTCAGCGCGGACGAAGATGCGGCCTATAAGGCATTCCACGATCTTTCGCTGGAAAACGCGAACAAGAAGATTGAGTCGGGAGAAGCGTTTCTCCAAAAGTATCCGCAGAGCCGTTACAGGTCTCCCGTGTATGTGGCGCTGGTATTCGAATACCAGCAGATTGGGCAGGTGCCAAAGATGGTGGAGTACGGCGAAAAGGAACTCGCGCTGGCGCCAAACGACGTATCCACGCTCGCCATGCTCGGCCAGACGCTTCCCCGCAGGCTGCCCAACAACCCGTCCGAGGCGGCGCAGGCTCTGAGCAAGGCGGAAAAGTATTCCAAGCAGGCGATTGAAATTGCTCCGACACTGCCCAAGCCCGCAGAAGTGACCGACCAGCAATTTGACAATGCCAAAAACCAATCATTGGCGATGGCGCACAGCGGGCTGGGATTGGTTTTCGTGCGGCGCGGAAAGTACGCGGAGGCCGTCCCGGAACTCGAGCTGGCGGTAAAGATTGATCCGATTCCCGACCCGGTGAATTACTACTTGCTGGGATTGGCGAACAAGGGCGCGTCGCACTTCGATGACGCAGTGGCGGCTTTCAATCATTGCGTGGCGATGCCGGGCGCAATGCAGGCGGTCTGCAAGAGCGGCGCGGACGAAGCGAAAAAGCTTGGGTCCACGCAATTGAGCTCGCCCAAGTAAGCACAGACCTCCGGCGCGCCGGATTTATGCAAGAGAACACCCGGAATCGCGACGCTGCGCTCGAGGAACGGCTAGGCTACAAGTTTTTGAGCCGGGCACTACTAGAGCGGGCGCTGACGCATAGCTCGGCGGTGCCGGAGCTGAGAGCGTCCGGCGCAGAGGAGGCGAGCCGCGCCACGCTACCCATGGACAACGAGCGGCTGGAGTTTCTCGGTGACGCCGTGCTAGGGCTGCTGGCGACCGAATACCTTCTGACAAATTTTCCGGAGTGGAGCGAAGGGCAACTCTCAAAGGGCCGGGCGCGGATCGTGAACGCGGGCTCGCTAGAGGCGGCTGCTAGGAGGCTCGGACTCGGCGAACATCTCCGGCTGGGACGTGGCGAAGAGAAGACCGGCGGCCGGGAGAAGCAAACGCTGCTGGCGGATGCGTTCGAGGCAGTCGTCGCGGGAGTTTATCTTGATGCGGGGCTAGGCCCGGCGCGGGAAGTACTGCGCCAGGTGTTGTTTGAGCAGGCTTTGGAAGAGCGAGGCGACCGGATCGCGGATTCGGATCGCAAATCGGCGCTGCAGGAATTTTTGCAGGGACGCGGGCGTACGCCCGCGGAGTATCGCCTGACTGGAGAGAGCGGGCCGGACCACCAGAAACACTTCCTCATCGAAGTGTGGGTCGACGGAGAGCGCATGGCGGAGGGGGAAGGCGCCACAAAAAAAGAAGCGGAACAACGAGCCGCGAGCAGTGCGCTCGAGAAGCTAGTGCATGCGGAAACGAGAGGCTGAGGCGGAATGCCCGAAGAAACGTTAGTCGAAGAGCAGGCGACGGAAAAGAAGCAGGAGCATCGCGAAGGCCAGACCACGTTTTCCGAATATCTGGAGTCGCTCCTGGTGACGGTCATCCTGGCGCTCTTCGGAACCAGCTTCATTGTGCAAGCCTTCAAGATTCCGTCGGCCTCCATGGAAGGCACGCTGCTGATCGGCGATCACCTACTGGTGAATAAATTCGTTTTCGGCGGAACGGGCGCCTGGTATGAAAAGCTGCTCCCTTACCGGCAATTGGAGCGCGGTGACATTATCGTTTTCAAGTATCCCTTCGCGGACCATCAGCATTTCGTGAAGCGGGTCATTGGGGTGCCGGGCGACCGCCTGAAAGTTGTCGACGGGGAGGTGCATGTCAACGGAAAGCGCTTGAATGAACCCTATGCCGTGCACGACCCATTGGCATCCGTCGATCCGTTCAACTTTTCCTTTCCGCCGGTCCGAAGCCAGGTGATCTCGCCAAATGTCATCCCCGAATGGCGGCCGCAAATCCGGAAATACGTGCAGGGCGACGAGATCGTTGTTCCCCCCGGAAAATACTTCGCCATGGGTGACAATCGCGACCACAGCCAGGATAGCCGCTACTGGGGATTTGTGGACCGCGACGCCATCATGGGGCGCCCCTTTTTGGTGTACTGGTCGGTGGACGCGACCAGCGGCGATTACAGCGGAGAGACTACCTTCTGGTCGCGCTTGACGGGCATTTTTCAGACCCTGGCTCATCTGCCGTCGCGCACGCGATGGAGCCGCATGCTCCGCACCGTGCACTAGTGGTCCGGTCCCGCGGATTGGAACCAGCGGGCTCGCCCCTACCTTTTTCCGTGCGAGTCTGCGAAACTTCCGAGCGAAATGAAAACGCTGCGAAAGTGGTGGAAACCGGCGCTGGCGATCGTACTGTCGGTGATCGCGCTGCAAGCCGGCGTTTCGCTGCTCGCCCGCACGAGCCGCGTGCACGGCTATCTGGTGGCGCAACTAGCGCGTGCGTTTGGCCGTCCCGTGGAGGTGGAAACTTTCGATGTGCGAATTCTGCCGAGCCCGCAACTCGATGCCAACAATGTGACCGTCGGCGAAGATCCCGGTTTTGGCTACGAATATTTTTTGCGCGCCGAACGCCTGAGCGCCGATCTTCGCTGGTGGGGATTTTTGCGCGGACACTTTGAATTTGGCACGATGTCGCTCAGCAGGCCGAGCCTGATCCTGGTGCGCAATGCGGAGGGGCGCTGGAACCTGGAGAGATGGCTGCCTCCGGCAAAAGCAAATCCCGGCTCAACTGCGCCCCTCTACGGGCCGCCTTCCCCTGTGGCCCCAGTGAACCGCCTGCAGAAAATTGAATTTGACGATGGCCGCGTGAATTTCAAACTAAAAGAGGATAAGCGGCCGTTTGCCTTCACGAACGTATCGGGAAGCGTGGAGCAGGTGTCTCCCGGGCGCTGGCGCTTGCAACTGGAGGCCGAGCCCTGGCGAAGCGGCGTCTCCTTGCAATCGGCTGGCACGATCCGCGTGCGCGGCGACCTGGCGGGCACATCAACGCGGCTGCAGCCCGCTGAGTTTGAATTGCATTGGAGCGACGCCTCCCTCGCGGACCTCTTCCGGCTTTTCCGCGGGCAGGATTACGGTGCGCGCGGCTCGTTCGCGCTGGACGCCACGGCGAAGAGCGGCATCGCCAAAGAGGATCAGTCCGGGGATTGGACATTCTCGCTGCAGGGACGCGCGGCGCAGATCCATCGGTGGGATTTGACGGAACGTTCCGACAATCCGCGCGTAAACGCCAACGTGAAGGGCCGCTGGAACGCGGGAACCGGCAGCGTGGTCGCCGAGCAAATTGTCTTGGAAGGGCCGAAATCGAATCTGCGCGGGAGATTCGATCGAGTCGGCGGAAACGCGAGCTCCACGGAACTACGGCTTGATTCGATGGGAGTTCAAGCCGCCGACCTGCTCGCGTGGTACCGCGCCTTTCATCCGGACGTGGCCGAGGGCGTGACCGCGGATCAGTATTTTACCGGCGGGATGATTCTGCGTGGCTGGCCACTGGCCGTGGAGTCCGCTGCTATCTCCAGCAGCGGAGGTGTCGTTCGAGTCCCAGGCTTTGCCGAGCCTATTCGAATCGGTCCGGTCAACGGCGGCCGCGAGCGTTCTTCGCTGGTGTTCGGTCCCGTGCGGGTCGCGCTCGGAGGTGAGGTCCGCGACGTGGTGACGCCGAAGAGACGGCGCGTCGCACTGGCAATGATTAACGCCGCCGATTTGACGCTTGTGCAGGATCTGAGCACCCAGGCCGGTGGCATCAGCATCGAGGGGAATTTCCTCAAAGCCGAAGATTTTCTGAAATTGTCTGCGGCCTTTGGACATCAGTTGAATCACGGCTGGGAATTGAACGGACAGGCGACGGCGCTGACGAAATGGGAATGGAAAAAACCGTTCAGCGGAACCTGGAATGGAAGAATTGGCTTCAACAAAGCCAACTTGACCGTTGCGGGCTTGAACCAGCCTTTGAAAATAACCGAGAGCGCCTTGGATTTCGCCGGCGGGCGCCGGATCGCGCGAGTGATGCGGGTGGAAGCGTTCGGGGGAATGTGGACTGGAAGCATTGAAGAAGCGGCGGCGACGGACGGTGAAAATGCGCCGAGGTGGATTTTTCATTTGTCCGGAGACCAGTTGGATGCGGCGGAATTAGATCGCTGGGTCGGGCCCCGGGCGCGGCCCGGCTGGCTGCAGCGGCTTCTGCCGTCCTTGCTTGGTGGATCGGCGCCGAGCCCTCCCGCGAGCGAGCTGGTGCGGCGTGTGAATGCCGAGGGCGAGCTCGATGTAGGGCAATTGACCATCGAAAAACTGAAGCTGGAGCACGTTCACGCGAAGGGTTCGCTGCGCAACCTGCAGTTGGAAGTCTACAATGCAGATGCGGAGTGGGCTGGCGGAAAAGTCCGCGCAAAGATTGACGCAAGGTTTTTGCCCCGGCCGGCCTACGACATCTCGGCGGAGCTCGAACGCGTCAATCTGTCGCAGCTGCCCGGAACGGGCCGAATCGCCGAGCGTCTGACCGGCACAGCGGCGGGAACTTTGCACTTGAAGACCGGAGGGGTCGGCCGTGAGGAATTGCTGAGCAAGCTGGAAGGGCGCGGCGATTTTCACCTTATAAAGGTTGAACTCCGCGGTTGGGACGTCAGCGCCAGCGTCGCGGATGGCGCGGCGCACACCGGAATTTCGCGCTGGGCCGCCGGAACCGGCTCGTTCCGCGTGAAGGGCCAAAGCATTTTTCTGGACGACTTGAAGCTGGACGGCGGGAAGGAACTCACGCTGGTCAACGGAACGCTGAGCTTTGGGCGGAACGCGGAGCTGGCCATCGAGACGGCCAGTGCGCGGAACGGCAAGGACCGCAAGCCGGCTGAATTTGGAAATGGCCGCGTCCTGAAAATATCCGGGCCATTGGATGGACCAAGAGTTTCCGTTGAAAAAGCAGGCGTGCGACAGCCCGCGGACTGAATTCTGAACTCGCAAGAGAAATGGTTCACTTGAATAGTGGAGGAAATGATCGATGAAGCGTCATGGTCTGCTGTGCGCGGCAGGATTGCTGATTTTCATCTCGCGGGCGAACGCGCAAAAGCCGTTCACGCTGGAGCAAGTGATGAGCGCGCCGTTTCCCGCCAATCTGACGGCCGCCAAAACGGGAAACCGTGTGGCATGGACGCTCGACGAACAAGGAAAACGAAACGTCTGGGTCGCGGAAGGTTCGGATTTCAAGGCGCGGAAACTGACGTCTTACACCGAGGATGATGGCGGCGAACTTTCCTTCATGAGTTTTTCGCCGGATGCCAACACGATCGTCTACGTGCGCGGCGAGCAAAAAAATCCCGCTGGGCAATACGGAAATCCCACCAGCGATCCCGCTGGCGCGCAGATGGCTTTGTGGGCGGTGGATTGGAAAGGCGGCGCGCCGAGAAAAATTGACGAAGGTGGCCGCGAAGCGCAAATTTCCGCGAAAGGCTGGGTAGCGTACGACAAGGACGGCCAAATCTGGATCGCGCCGCTCGATGGCAGTGAGAAGCCCAAACAAATTGTTACGCGAGGCAACTGCTCCGATCCGCAGTGGTCACTCGATGGGGGAAAGCTGGCGTTCGTGGCCGGGCGCGGCGATCACGCCTTCATCGCCGTTTACGACGTATCTGCCAAGAGCATTCGTTACGTCGCCCCCTCGGTGGATCGCGATGGGGATCCGGTTTGGTCGCTCGATGGAAAGCGCATCGCGTTCGTGCGCCGGCCGGCGGAACCGCGAGACGCGCCGCAGGGATATTTCATCGCCCCGGACAAAGCGCATCCGTGGGCGATCTGGACAGCCGATGCAGCGACAGGCACGTCAAAAGAAATCTGGCATAGCAGTGCCGCGCCGCAAGGATCCTACCCCTACATGGCGGGCGATACCGGCGGCGGCGTCATCAATTGGGCCGCTGGCAATCAACTGGTGATCGCTTCGGAAGAAGACGGCTGGCAGCATCTGTACGCGCTTTCCGCGGACGGTGGAAAACCGAAGCTGCTCACTCCGGGCGACTGCGAAGTCGAACAATGGTCGTTCACGCCGGACAAGAAAACAGTTCTCTTCAATTCGAATTGCAACGACATCGATCGCCGGCATCTTTGGAGCGTAAAGCTCGCCGGGGATCGTCCCGAACAATGGACGCGCGGCGATGGAATTGAATGGAGCTCGGTAATGCTCAGTGACGGGCAGACTTTCGCCTTTCTGGCTTCCGGTGCGACCCATCCTGCAAGAACGGTTATCAGCGACTTTGGCGCTAAGTCAAAGCCTCCTGTGGCGCCGGAGACTTGGCCCAAGGACTTTCCGTCAGACCGATTGGTCGTGCCGCAGCAGGCCATCTTCAAATCAGCCGACGGTCTCGAACTCCACGCACAGCTTTTTGTTCCGGCGGGTTTGAAGTCTGGCGAGAAGCGTCCCGCGCTGATTTTCCTCCATGGTGGCTCGATGCGCCAGATGCTCCTCGGCTGGCATTACATGTACTACTACTCGAATTCCTACTCCATGAACCAGTATCTCGCCAACCGCGGATATGTGGTCCTCGCGCTGAATTACCGCAGCGGAATCGGTTACGGCCGCACGTTTCGCGAAGCCCCGGGCCGTGCGGGCCGTGGCGCGAAAGAATACGAGGACGTCGTGGCGGCTGGAAAATATTTGCAGACCCGCAGCGACGTGGATGGCAAACGCATCGGACTCTGGGGCGGAAGTTACGGCGGCTACTTGACCGCGCTGGGACTGGGCCGCAATTCCGATCTGTTCGCGGCGGGAGTGGACATCCATGGCGTCCACGACTGGCCAACCGACAATTGGGACGGCAAAAATATTTCACCGGAGTTGACCAAGCTCGCCCACGATTCTTCTCCCGTGACCGCCGTGAACACCTGGAAGTCGCCGGTGCTCTTCATCCACGGCGACGACGACCGCAACGTGTATTTCACACAGACCGTGGATTTGGTCGCACGCCTCCGCGAACGCGGCGTGGAAATCGAACAGCTCATCTTCCCCGACGACGTCCATGATTTTCTGCTGCACCGGCATTGGCTGGAGGCATACCACGCTGCCAGCGATTTTTTTGATCGTCATTTCAAGAATTCTCCAAAATGACGTCTCCTCCGCCTTCGTTCGAATTGGGCATGCACATGAAGCGATCGGCGAAGTTTTGCATCGTGCTTTTTCTTCTCGGGGTCGGCGCAGTCTGCGCCGGTGACGCGCGCGTCAAACTGATCCCGGAATTGCACGCCGGGCAAACCATCACCTATCTGATCCGCTACCGCAGCGACAAAAACGTAAAGACCGAAAGCAACGTCGTCGCGCCGATGGCCCCCAACGCCGCGCAACTGGATGCGCATGGATTGCTCCAGGTTGGCGTCCTGGGCGTGCAGCAGGTGGGCGGCAAAGCCGCGATTCATGCACGAAGTCAATTTCGTACCCTGGATTCCGGCGTGTGGGTGAAAAAGCCCGGCGACAAAGAGCCCCACTGGCAAGTTCAGAAAGTGGACCCCGAGGGCAAGCAAATCGAATTCACCATTTCGCCGGACGGCTCCGTCGAGAAAATGACCGGCTTGGATTCGCTCTTTCCGGAGCAGCAGCAGGCCTGGCAGCAATGGGTGGCGCGCTTT
>Ga0209180_10001229_pt1 | contig 12704 bp, 27 predicted proteins | sample CZO8metaG_3_FD_188355 | JGI IMG/M metagenome (GOLD analysis project Ga0209180, IMG submission 188355) | Vadose zone soil microbial communities from the Eel River Critical Zone Observatory, Northern California, USA - CZOApr15con2H2.8 metaG... | ecosystem: Environmental > Terrestrial > Soil >...
CGAGACTCTTCCCTTCAAAACTTTCAGCTTCGAAGGGAAGAGTCTCGCTGACATTCAATCCGCCATAATTAGCACTTTCGACTTGGCGCACCTCGACGCGAATATTCATTTCGTACTTCATCTGCCTCTCACTTTCAGAACGCGGAGTTTTTGCGGCTTGCTTCCAGCAATGCGTTGCACATTGGCCGCGAGCTTGAGAGAAGAGAAGAGCCGATCCAGCGCCTCGATCCCGCCGAGATACATCAACTGCTGAACGCGATCCTCTTTCAAAAACTCCCTGATTCACTTTGCGCTGCGAGTTGGATTGTCTGCCACGCACTGTAACCCTTTCTATCAAACCGTATACCCCGTGTCAATGGTACCCTGTGGAAATCTTTCTCAGGTGTTCTCTTCGATCACCTTGTACAGGACTATTAGGCCAATGACGATCCCCGCGACGATCCAAAATTTTTTCACTTTTTGAGCCTCCGAATTTGAATGATGAGCGCCACCAGCAAGAGGATCACGACAAGCAACTCGCCCGCTAGAACAGAGAAAGCAGCGATGAGCGCCTGTTCCGCAGTTTCCGCTTGCGCCTTGATTTCATCAATCGAAGGCGAAACGGCTTTCCCGAGAAGTTGAAAAATAGTATTCAATCCCGAAAAGCCCCTTCACGCATTCCGACAAAAAGGAAAATCGCCAGCGCCCCTGCCGTTCCGAGACTAAGCCAAAAAGTGAATCGCACCGCCGCATCCGGGTCTTTCCACGGCTTGAATTTTACAATCGTGGTAGGCGAAGGGAGCGCGGCGGAAATCAACGCGCCCACCACACCGGCGAGCAAAGCAACTTCCGCGACTTTAGCGTGAGCCATTCATGCGCCTTTCGTTTTTTGGGTTGCCAGATGAAACAGCAACCAAACGCCGAAAGCCAGCAACGCATACGCAAAAAATTTTTTATGTTTCATCGTATCCTCGGCGGAAGCATTCCGTTACGAATTTCGAGAACCGACATGCGCAAAAGCAAATCGAGCCCAAGCGCATCAGCAAGAGTCAAGAGAACGCGCCAGCCGGAAGGAACAATGATCCGATTGGCGACGAAGTCCCCAACTTCCCCCGTTCCGCTGCTGTGATTTGTCGAAAGTATGAAGGAATCGCCCGCCCCGCCAACATCCGATTCCCCGCTGCCCAAACGAATCGCGCCGCCCATGAAATTAAGAACGCCGGTATCGTTCACGACACTATCGGGAACGTTCGGTTGTATGAGAAAAAAGGCCAGGCCCACAGCACTGCCGCCAAGCGTCGAATCTCCCGAAAGCTCAGTGAGCCACCAATAGAATCCATCGGGCACCGGGCTCGAAAAAATGCGGCCACGGATTGCGGGGTCTATTCTCTTGAAGAAAAAATCCATCTTGCGCTTGATGCCAAAATCAAAACGGCAAGGATCGCTTTTCCGCCTTACGAAAGACGGAATGTAGTCCCCGCCCGCCAATCTGGAATAGCCCCCGGTCGCGTATTCATCCGCCATAGCTTAAATAAACGGCGGATCAACGCCGTTTTCCAATTCGAGAAACGCAAGACGCAAAACCAAAAAATGACTGATCGCATCCGCCCCATCTTCCTCCTGGGCCAGAATCCGCCAACCGGAAGGAACGATAAGGCGACTGTGGAACAGGGGCGAAGTCTCAGTCTGCAATGAAGCAAGGGTAGTCATGGAGCCTTGCCCTTGCCCCGGCGCGATTCGCACCGCGCCATTAACGGGCTCATTCGCCGCGCTCGATCCGCGAACGACGGGGAAAGCATTTGGAGGCAGCAAGAAAAATCCGATGGGATGCGACGTGGTGGAACTATCGAACGCCGACATCGCCATGATCCACCAGTAGAAGCCGCTTGGCGGGGCGTCACTGGTGATAAAATGGCTCGCAATCGCGGCAGCATCTTGAAAATCTCGGCGGATCAAACGGGAAAAATCGGCATTGCATTGCATGGCCTCATCGAAGACACGTTGAGGCACCCAATCCCCGCCAGGGAGTTGCCGATAACCCGCGACTATAAAATTACCCATCCCGTCTCGCCCTTCTCATAAATCTGTCTTCGATCCGCATGATCCGTTCCCGAAAATCCTTCAGGATAAAAAGCATTACTGTCTGCAACAACGAAGACGCGATCCCGGCAATCGCCGCACCCCAAATCGCAAGCGTTTCGCCGTTGGCACTCAAACAGTCTTTTCCTTTTCAGCGAAAAACTTCACGATCTGAATGAGCCACAAGACAAGCGCGACCCCCCAAAAGAAACCGTTGACGAAGACGCGCCTTCTTTCGCGCTCTCGCTCAATGGCCTCTTCGATTTTTTTGCTGACGTTACTCTTTTCGTCCACTGCCATAGAAACCTCCGAACGTCCGAAAGTGATTCGTCCCGTTCCCACGGGAGGAGCCGTTCCGCCCTGCTCCCCCAATTCAGCGAAAGTGAGTGGCTTTCTCACGAAACAAAATGAGTTTCCGCAACTTCCCGCGTCCGATCCAAAGCCGGGCAGCCCTGAACGAGATGTTCTACTTTTTGATCGTCCGTGAGAGAATTCCACATTTTTTGCAGAGCGGTCTTTTGACCCGCACTGAGCGACTCCCGTTTCCCGCTGTAGCCGTAGCCGTGCGGGAACTCATCGGGAATTTCGATCACGTTTTCCTTCGACGGTTTAAGCGTCACTGTCCGTTTCGCCATCATTACCCCCTTACCGCTTTCGCGGCTTTCTTGAGGCTCTTGATTCCTCCGACTCTTGCGAGCCCGTAAAGAACAAGAGCCAGAATCGCAACGGTCCAAATCACTTTGACAAGCGTATTCAGTTTGCTCAAGAATTCCTGAGAACCGACAACGCCAAGCCCCGGCAAACGTAGCCCCGAATCATCGGGATGAGCGTCAATGGAACGAACGAAATTTTCGACTTCTGCCATCGCTTGCTTTTGCCTTTCCACGATCACGGCTGGATTCGCTCCCGCGCTGGCCTTCGCAATATCCTTGCTCACGTCCGCTTTGATTTCCTCAAGTTGGTGCTGCGAAAGATTGCCGGTCGCGGCATTCTTAAAAAAATCCGAGATGGAATCGAAAACGCTCACGCCACTCTTCCAGCAAAGGCTCCAATCTGACTCTTTATGAACGCTTGAGCCAGAGGAGAACTCGAGATTTTCTTGAGCGACTCAGCTTGGCTTTTGCAATTCACGTTGTAATGGACGACATAGAAACCCTCATCGTCCACACGAAACGCCATGACAAAAGGCCAAGCGGCATCCTCTTCGATAAAACGAAATTTCAACGTCCCTCCAGCTTCCGAAGTCTCTTTTCCATGCCCGCACGAAAAGGCTTTGGCGTCCGGGGATTCTTGAGAGCCTTTTTCAAACCCCGAATTTGTTCTTCTTTCGTGAGCTTATGCCGAGCCACTTTACACTCCCAAAAAATCGCCGAGCCTCGTGGACTGAGTGACTTTCAATGTAGCCGTGACCGTCGCCGCCCACGAAGCCCAGTTATCGTTACCCGTCCATGTCCGGGCCATCTGCTCGAACGTATCGTTCACGGTGTAGAAACCGGATTTCCCGCCGACAATCAGCTTCAGTTGATTGAAGAGCGCGTTCCAGCCATCTTGAGCAGTCGTGAAAACAGTTTTCCCACTTAGCAAACCATTGCCCACGTCACCTAGTTTCAGGTCGCCCGGATTTTTCGCCCGAGTGGGAAGCGTGCCGGGAATTCCAAACCCTTCAGCCTTCGAAATCGCAAAACCAAGTTTGTTTATGTTCGCCCGAACGGTGTCGCTCACTTGCACGTTATAACCGCCCGTGGGGATTATCGGATCATGCGATCCCAAGCCGCCGAAGAGACTAAGAAATTGCTGATTGATTTCCCTGACAAATTCAGGAGCCGCCGTATCGCCTGTCCCATCCGCGAGCTTAGGAGCCTGCGGAATTGTGGGGTGAGAAAGCGAATAATTAAGACTCTTCGATGGAACCGATTCCTCGGGAGCCGCTTCCTTCGACTTGAGCAAGAGCCAGCTTGCCACGCCCGCGAAACCCAATAGAGCAACGACGAAAAAACCCATTAGGCTTTTCTCCGATGCTTGACCGCCATTGCAATCGAAACCGCCGCGACGAAAAGGAAAACGCCCACAACCGCCAAAGTCAAATGATTCCCGGTCAAATTCGAAAGCACGGAAAACTCTTGTTCGGGAACTCCGGTCCCCGAATTCTTTCCGACACTCCGCGTACTCTTGCCCCCCGTCGCGGCAATGTTTCCACCAGCGCCCGCCGCAACTTGCGCTTTCAAAGTCTTGGCTTCCGCCTGCAACTTGAAAACCCACCAGCAAGCCGCATTGCACTTGCCATTTTTCGGATGGTAGGGTTGGATAAAATCAGACGGCCCGACATGCCCGGCCTCACCGCTTTGCTGACGGATGCTCGCCGTATCGCTCTTGAACTGCTCGATTACCGCATCCAACTTGCCGGGAACTTCGCCGGCGGTAATCATTCCCGCGCTGAAGCGATCCATGATCTTCTTAAAACTTTCTTCAGCAGCAGGAACCGCAGAGCCTAAAACATTCTGCTCCGTGGCCACGGCTTTTTTATGATGAGCAGTCAGAAGAGTGCCGAAGAGACCAAGCCCGGTCTCGGCCAACGAAGCCGTAAGTGAAGCCGTGCCCGTTTGTCCCTCACTCATAGCAAGAGAACCGCGCCGCCGATCAAGGAAGCGGCGGCAATCCAGCCCTTTGTTTTCGGGCTAAATTCTTTTTTTGGCTTTGGACCTTCGACACCAGCAAGAGGTCTGGGCGTCTGATTGAATGGAACCAATTCCGCGCGCTTTTCAGCAGCAACCAGAATCGTCCCCGCCTTGTTCGATGCCATCACAGAACCATCCCGGTTTATCGTTATGGACCGGATCGGCCCCCCGCTCGCCAAAATTTCCGTATCACGCTTTGCGAAAGTGTTTGAAAGCGGATTCGAATAGGGAGCCAAAGTTACTTGACGGGGACGCGGAAAAACGAGACTTCCATCTCCCGAGAAGGGAAGAGCGGGAAGCAACGAAGCGTCAAAAGTGTAAGTAACCCCGCCCTCAGCAATCGTATTCATTTATCGCTCGCTCTCGCGGCAGGAGGAACAAAACGCTGCGGGCGCACCAAAACCCATTGCTGGCCCACCTGCTGATTGCTCGCATTGATTTCAATGGGCAGATTGACCACGCCCGTTAAGAGAGGCTGAGGCTGTCCCTCTTGGCCTTTGCCCGTTCCGCCGCCGCCGCACCCGCACCCGCAAGCCATGTTTACCTCTTAAACGCAAACCACACCGCCGAAATCGCCAGTAACAAAACAAAAACACCCACAATCAGGGAAGCCTTATTGATCGGCTTATTAGCGGGAGCTTTTTTGACCGGTTGGCCCGGCTCAGCAAGTTCTTGATTCGCCTTTAGCGTGTCCGTTCCCGCAGTTCCCGCGCCCGCTTTTTTTTCAAGAGCCGCGATCCCCACGGCCCCCGCCGCGCTCGCCAAACCTAATGCCAATTGTCCCCATGCGCTGGAAATCTGACTACCGCTTTGACGCGGGTCTTTGACAGTCGCCTGCAATATGCCAAGAATGGGAACCATCCCCCGCGCTCCTCTCTTCGAAATCCGAGCCGGATGGGAACTGCGAAACTCATCCCACCCGGCACTTAGTTAAAGTAACTCGCTATGCTCCCGCTGGACGGACGCCTACCGCCTTAACCGCAAGCGGAATGATCCGGCGAGCATAGAGCTTCAAAACCGCATTCGCCTGAGTGGTCACATCGCACTTGATGTCCAGCTTGGCATCGAGCGAATCAATACCGCGCTTATACATGCCGTCGCGCAACGCGGGAACGAAAGTTAAGCCGGTCAGAGACTCACCGGAAGAGTTGACGTGAGTTTCCCGATTCCAGCGTTGAATCTCCAGCTTGTTCCCGTCGCCTTGAGGAAGCCAAATGCGGCCCGCGCTTTGGATGGTCAGCGAGTTGAGGATGTTATTCACCTTCGCATTCGCCGCCTCTTCCTTGAAGAGCAAATGAGTGTAGATATACCCGGCATCCAAACCCGCAAGCGGGAAATCGCTTTGGGTTGCAACGATGGGGTAAGTCTTGACCAAATGCTCGACGACATGGAAATCACCCGCGACGCCATCATCCAAGTCAACGAAAACGGCAATCGAAAGGCCGCTCATGTCCCAAGTATTGGTGCCACCCGTGAAGAGCGCATTGCGCCCCGAGACAGTGATCTGCAAGATGGCCGACTCGAAAGCAGCCATCGGGAGCGCCCATTCGATGGGATTGATCGAGCCCGGCATCTTGAGCGTGACCGGCAGCGAGAAATCAACCGCAGTGGTCCCCGCCGCATCCACAATCGCCGCCGCCCGGAACGAGAAACCCTTGTCATAAATGCCCATGTCAGTGAAGTCGCGCCCGTTGATATTGTTCTGCTGAATGATCCCGAGAGACGGCGCAGTGGTCAGGATCACGTTCGAAACAATCTGTTCCGTATCGCGCCCGGTCGCAACACCAGCGCCCGCACCGGCGATCACGATGTTACCGACAATGCGAATGAGAAACCGCGAGATGGTTTCCTTTTGAACGAAGTCTTTCAAATCCAGAAAGACGGTTTGATCCGCAGCCGAGACGTTGGCCCCCAAAATCGGGAAGTTGAAAGTGCGAACTTTTTTGAATCTAAAAAGCTCTGGAACCATCGCTTCATCTCCTCACAAAAACATTTCCAACCGTCAAGACTTTTTCGGCAAAAGGCCCGCAACCAGCCCTTTCACTTTCCCGAAGACAGCGCCCGTCCATCGAACGAGCGGGCCCATCAATCCGGTCGCTTCGACGCCCACGAAAACGAGCAGCGCAATGACCGCGATCCCAAGAATCTGTTTGTGTGGCGGAAGCAGTTTTCCAGCAGGCGTCTCTATTGCCATGATGCGACCTCCAAGCGGGTGCCCGGGCCCATGCCGTTCTTCGGTGCGTGGCAGCGCAAGAAGAACTGACACGAGCCCGGACTCTGAGGGAAAATGATTTGGGGTTTTTTGCTCTGTGGCACGGGGGGATCGTAACATGCACCAAAATAGTGCAGTTCCTCCTATGCGCCTGCGCGCGTAGGGTACCCCCTTGACAAGCTCTAGGAAACTCGATCCGGGCGGGCTACTTTCTGAAGGATTTTAATTTTCCCTACAAGGCTCTCATCACGAAACGGCGGGCGACTGTCCGAAGTTTCGATGCAAACGTAATTGGGAAGGCTGGCAACTTGCGAGATAAAACTTTCGTCCATAAAATCGCGGGCTGCATCCAAAGCATTTCTCTCAGTGAGACGAAACCAACGAATCTTTTCCGCATTCGAACGAACGGTGAAGTGAACGAGCGAAGGCAATTGCGCCGTGCCAGTAAACTTGATGAATTCGTGACGCCCGGAAATCGCGGAGGCAGTGACGGACGGCGGAAGGGAATTGATCGGCCCCGAAGGAATGAACAAGCCCATTTCATCAATGGCGAGAGTGAGATTCTTCGTACCCATCGCAAGCCTGCAAAGCAAGTTGAGTTGCTCTCGAAAGTGAGAGCGGAAGTGAACCATTGCGCGAAAACGGCATCGCTGTCTTTTTCTAAAATAGTCCACGAAATCTTTTCCAAGCCATGCACCATCCCCATCGTTCGATTCAGGATCGAAGAACGGCCAGAGATGATCCCAATTTTTCAAATCAACCAACTGCGCGCACTTCGGGTCTGCGAGAATGACTCGATCCTCGCCGCGCAATTCGTGAAGCATCCGCGCCGTTTTTCCCGTGAAACTTTTTCCGAAATTCAATTCCACGTAACTATTCAAGGGCTCACATCCACGGGAGCCGGTGAATCTTTGGGCGAACGGGGAATCAGGATCGGGGAATCATCTTTCTTCGCCTTTTCAATCATCGCTTCCACTTTCAAAACACGTTTAACTTGATTGCGTTTGATGAAGTAGAGCATCGCAAGAGCCGCCGCCAATTCCGACAATTCCTTATTCCTAGCAGCGAACCGGCTCAAAAGTTGTGGGACGTAACGATCAATGAGATTCTGCAAAAACACCTGCATCTTCGGAGAGACAAGTTGCGCCTCTTCGGCCGTTACTTCCCATGCCGCATGACTGTACTTCGCAAGCGGGCTGAAGATGAATTGAACGGATGCGACCGCCCACGCTTCATCAATGACAAATTTCTTCTCGGCGACCTCCCCAGATTCAGGAGAACTCGCCTCCGGTTTTTCAGCAGCACTGACAGATTTGGCGGCATCCTCAAAGGGATCACTTCCAGAATCTAGGCCGTTGCGGTTTTCCTGTTCCACTTTTAGGCTCCTCCTTCGCCGGAACCGATGAAGCCGCTTTCGATTCCAACTCTTTAATTTTCTCGTTCGCTTTTTTCAGCTTCTCTTCGATCTTGGCAAACTCCGATTCCGCTTTTTTCAAATCTTCCTCGCCGCCCTCCAAGTCAACGAGATGAGAAGAACGGGAATATATCGTTTTCCCATCAGAAGAAATCTCACTCTGACAAGCGGGACATTTAATCCTATCGGCCATTGGCTTTCTCCCTTTCATAGATTCTGCTCAACCAAAAGATAAGTTTCGTTTTCGCCCTTTCCGGCATCGTGACCTAATTCGAATTTGAGATTTCTTCCAATCAACTTATCAGCGAACTCTGTAAGAATCGCCCGCTCCGTATCATCTTCGGCGAAGAAAACAAGAATCCTACCCCTACCCTGCAAATCCATGTCAACCATCGCTTGCATTTCTTTTCTCCTGCTAGGAAGGGGAAGGGAAGGGAATCGAACCCTACGTTTATTTACCAGCCCTGATAAGCAAATCCTCGCCAGAGCCTTCCCCACAGAAACTAAGCCCGCTCGACTGTGATCTTGAAATTAATCCGGGGACTGTGGCCCTCTTTCTTCGTAGCTTTCACACCTTCACAAACAATCGTCACCAAATCTTTGATCTGAAGTTGCTGCAATTTGGCAACGTCAAGCGCCATCTTAAAACCAGCAAGACTGCCCACGCTGGCCCGATCCCACTCCTCGCCGTCAATCTCGACGTTATCCCTCAGAGCAAGAACGTAAGCCTTGCTTTTTTTGATGATCCCGTCTTTGACGTTTTGAGTTTCGAAAATCTTCGTCACCACACCAGTAACGGCTTTACCTTCCTCCCAAAACTCCGCACCCAAGAAAGGCGCATCGGCGTCAACCGTTCTTCCCTCAAATTTCTGCATATTTTTTCCTTTCGTATTTTTCGTTCAAGTCTTGATCGAGATGCCGACAAACATCTAAGCCATCGCAATCCCCGAAGAAAACAAATCCAGATTCCCGGCAAAGCCAATGAGGGCTTAGAATCTCTTTCATCTCTTCGCTCAATTCCACGCGCACCAAAAGGCGACGGCAAAAAGGACACAACGGCCCGCTGCCATCATCATCAGTAGCCCATCGGAGAAATAACGAAGAGCGACAGTGTTTTCTGAATCGTTCTAAATGTAACTGCGCTACCGTCTTGTTTATCTTCAGCAAGCGGAATTACCTCAACCGGAGGATCGGCCCCCGAATCGAAAAGCCTTAATTGCCTCGTTCCATCGAACATCAAAACTGTTTGAGAAATATGAACCAACTCCCGCACATGCACGCCCGAGCCCCAAACACACAGGCCGCACTTACAGCCGACCAATTCGAAATCTCCGGGCGTCTGCTCTAATTCTTTTTCCGCTTCTTTTTCAACTCCGAGAAAAGAACCGAAGGACTGCATCCGCCGAACGTTCTCAAAGGCGACAAGGAAGGAATCAACCAACTCGGGGCTATCTCCAAAACTCGCGGCTTTCGTCGCATACTTAACCAATTCCCTAACGGCCTGCATATTCACTTTCCGCTTTTTACGGCCTTTCTTGTCAATGCCGTACATCTCCTCCAAATTTATAACGTGGGAGTCGCCCGTGATCCGAAACCATTCCGCTTGCAATTTGAAAATCCAATCCATCGGAAGCCGCTTTTCGGTTTCGATCATCACATGAAAGTGCGGATGCCATTCCGACCTCTCCCGGCTATAAGTGCATTCAATCGAATAGACTCCTCCCCGGACGTACTCTCTCCAAAGCTCCATTTCCCGTAATTCCGCGAATTTTCTGATCAAACGAGAAAGAGCCTTGCGCGTGAGGGTGAACCAATTCACAACCGTAACCGTGACGTGCCAATAGTCGTACTTCGTTTGGTTCAGCCTTTTGAGAATCCTTTGCTGCAAGGGTTTCGAACGGCGAGCGGCGCAGTTAGGACAAAAAACAGAATCGCAGTAGTGGGGAATCAGTTTGTAGCTTCCGCATGGGAAATTGATCCTCTCAAAGAACTTCCCGCAGCACATAAGCGCGCGCGCTTGATCCTCCCGCTCACAGCGAGCGAGCGAATGAACTACCTGCATTATGCTCTTGAATCTGCGCTTGTTACGTTCGCTTTCAAGGTATTCCAGCGTGGAGCCGACAAAAATTTGCGGGTGAGATGTTCCTATAGGGGTATCAAGATACGCCCCCCTTCCGCGCTGGCCCCCCGTCGCAAACCCCGCTCCGGGGGACTGCGCGGGAGTTTCCATCCCAACCGGCTGCACGCAGGCCGCCATTTTACTCAGCCTCCCCGAAGGACAGGCCGGGAGTGCCAGCCGTATAGGTCGCAAGTCGCTCTCCAGCGTTGCTTGCTCTTTGCCTGTCACTCCCGGCCATCTCGTAGACCCCCTGTTATCAGGTCAAAAGCGACTGTTTACAGGCTGTTCTAGGCTTCCCAAGAGCCAAGACAGCGCCATAGCCAAAGCCGCGAATGTGGCGGCTGCAAACAGAATCAGCACGTTGAACCAAACCGGATGATCGCGGAACATGCTTTGTGCCCATTGATCGAAGCGTCTCAGTTGAGCCTCCCGCCGTTTTTGCTCGATCCAATGCTCGAAAGCGTTGCGGCTCATTTCTTACCCCTCTTTCGCGGTCCAGCTCCGGACCGCGGCGCCGGCAACGGCCGTTCTGCCGGCGAGCTGCGTTGTGGGGCATGAATTTTGATCGTGCCTAAATAGAACTCGCACTTTTTAGAACCATCACGCCAAGCAAGATAGCGGTATTTTCTACGTCTGAGTCGAATATGAGCCTTTGCCAGCAATCGCCCGCCATAAGGCCCTTTCCCAACTTGGACTAATATCTCCGGGGGTATTACCCCACGGGTGCGCGGATCCCAATTCCGCTCGAGGTCTACGATCGGTGGCGATCGCTTAGGCTTGTGGGGTAAGTTTTTCATTCGGGAATCCACATTTGCATGGGATGAACTAAACGGACGTGGGAATTAAGAGCGCGATTGGCCCGGCTGAAGGCACTGCCCTTTTTCCGCTTTCGGTTCGGGAAAAACCGGCTCCAAGTAGGACAGAATCGGCAAGTCGCAATGTAACCCGGCTCTTGCCGGGGAACTCGGAAGATGGAGCCGTAATAGCGTTTAGCCATTCGCCACGTCCTGAGCCTCAAGGGAGAGAAGTTTTGCGCCCTCAACCCTGATAACAGCCGTTCTCAAGCACTCTGAGCAGAGCCGCGAGACAATCTGGCGGGTAGTTATGCGCTTGTGTCCTTTCGCCCCCGTCCCCGGCCCGACTTCCATCGCAGAGACAGTGATCGTAAAGAAGGGCCCGAGATGATCCTTTCCCTCATCGCACCAATTCACCGATTCCCCTCGATCCGTGGAAACGGGCCAGCGATGCCGGGCGTCCCCGGTGCGGTCAGGGGAAGCCAAATACTCAATCCCCCGTAACTCGCACGCCTCCCGGCATCGCAAGCCCGCCCCTCTATCAGAAAGCGTCTTTCGGCAAAGACCTGACCAGACTCGAATCATCCAAAACTGTCAGCCTAGAAACTTTGCAGATAGTGACGCCGCCTTCCGATTTTTTTGGATCAGAAAGCAACTTCGCCGCCACGTCCCGCGCCCTTCCTCGATCCGGCCCTGAGTACTGTTTCAAAAGAACATCGTCCTTTTGAGTCAGCACCCACCAAACACTCTTGCTTTTCCCTTTCGGCATTTATTCCCCTCCGCTCAGAGCCTTCGCCCGTTCGAGCAACGCACCCGCCCGAGCTTTGCGGCCCGGAGTTTCGCTTGCGACGATAAGGAACGGTGCATCGTCGCGGAAATTGTCCAAATACATTTTCAAAGTGTGGGGAAGTTCCTCCGTCCCCCAACATTCGAAAACGAAGCCCTTGCGCTTTTGACTCTTGAACGGTCGCACGTTCATAACCTGCCCGCAGACCGGACACGAAAAAGGCTTCATTCTTTTTTCTTCTCCCGCATACTTCTAAGCACGGTATCCCGCGCGGTTTCTAGCGCCACTTTCCAAATCGTGGGATCACTCAGGCTTGAGAGCGCGGAGATGAAAGCATTGTCGAATTGCACCCGGTTTTCCGGGATGGAGAAATTCTCTTTGGCATCCCAGAAGTCTTTCAACAGACTAAATTTCGTGTTGGTCACGAGATTCGTCATTGGCCCCTCAGTTTCCCGGCCTTGAGCCGTTTGATTTCTTCCGCCAATTCGTGAAAGCGCGTCAGCACCCCGCACAACTCCGCAAAACTTTCAGCTTCGAAGGGAAGAGTCTCGCTGACATTCAATCCGCCATAATTAGCACTTTCGACTTGGCGCACCTCGACGCGAATATTCATTTCGTACTTCATCTGCCTCTCACTTTCAGAAC
>Ga0209180_10001231_pt1 | contig 12690 bp, 9 predicted proteins | sample CZO8metaG_3_FD_188355 | JGI IMG/M metagenome (GOLD analysis project Ga0209180, IMG submission 188355) | Vadose zone soil microbial communities from the Eel River Critical Zone Observatory, Northern California, USA - CZOApr15con2H2.8 metaG... | ecosystem: Environmental > Terrestrial > Soil >...
GACATGATCTTCTTTGGCATTCTTCACCACGCCAACGATTTCAATGTCCGGCTTGGTTCCGGGACCTCCTCCCAGCGCGAAATGCACACCGATGGGGTTTCTCTTCGGGAAAAAAGCCTTCACCATCGCTTCATTGATAATCGCCACTTTTGTGCTCGTCGCCGCGTCTCCGCCATTGAACTCGCGTCCGGAGAGCAACTGTACCCTCATCGTTGAAAAATAGTTCGGGCTCACCGCGTCATAGTTGACATGCCGTTGATCGCTATCCAGGTTTTCGCGTCCTTCCACCGCGATATTTGCGCCCATGTCCGAGCCCGTCAGCACGGGAATCTGCGATGAGCCCACGCCCAGCACTCCCGGCAGCCCCGCCAGCCGCTCCCTGAGTTGGTCGACGAGAGCGATGGTCCTCGGCGTGTCATAGCCACTCAATTGCGGCGAGATCGAAAACGTGATCAGGTTCTCCGTGCTGATTCCAAGTTGCTGGTTGCGCAGGTTCCACAACGTCCGGGCAAAAAGCGCTGCTCCTGCCAGCAGCAGCACGGTAAAAGCAACCTGACCGGCTACAAGAAACTTGCGGAATCGCACGTGGCCCGGCCCTGCAGACGAGGTCGAGCCCTGGTCCTTCAGCATCTGCGAGACCCCGGTCCGTGCGACTCGCCACGCGGGGATCAGGCCGAAAAGAAGTGCCGACGCCACCGTCGCCACCACGGCGAATCCCAGGACGTTTCCATCCACCTTCGAGTTGAGCCCCTGCACGCCACCTTCTGTAACGACGGCTTGCGTCAAAATGTTCATTAGCCACACGCCCAGGACCAGTCCCAGGCCTCCTCCTCCCACGGCGCAAAGAAAGCTTTCCACCATCAACTGCCGCATCATTCGCCCCTGGGTAGCGCCTAGCGCCGAGCGAATGGCGAACTCTCTCTGCCTCGCCGCTGCCTTGGCCAGCAGCAGGTTCGCCACGTTCGTACACGCTATCAGCAGCACCAGCCCCACCATCGCGAACAGCGCCATCAACGCCGGCCCGGAGTCCTTCTGAAGAACCGTCCGGCCTTGCGCCCCGGGATACAGAACGATCTTCTTGTTCAGGAATGCCTGGCGTTCTTTCGCGTCCAGGTGCTTGAGGCTCGCGATTTGCTGCTCCAGCAGTGGGGGATAATCCGTGTTGATCCCTGCCTGCGCCTGTTCCACAGAGACGCCCGCCTTCCGCCGCGCGAACACTGCCAAAAACGAATCGTTCCAGTCGTCCAATCCACTGCGGATGGGCGTCATCTGCCCTTTCATCGTCATGGGCACGAAGATGTTCGGCGTCTGCCCCACTTGTATGCCGTTGAAGCCCGCCTGCGTCACGCCGACGATGGTCATTTCGGTGTTGTTCACAAGAATCGTGTGATTCAGCACGTCCGCGTCACCGCCGAAATGCTGCGTCCAATACGCATAACTCAGGTCCAAAACCGGATGCGCCCCTTGGACGTCGTCATCGGCAGGCGTCAACACGCGGCCCAGCGCAGGCCGCACTCCGAGCACGTCGAAGTAATTTCCGCTCACCAGCTCGCCTGAGCCACGGTCCGTCTGGCCGCGGCTCGCTATGTTAGCCGCAAACTGGAATCGCGCGAGCGCACCCTCGAAAACCGAGCTGCTCTTCGCCAGGCCCTTATAAAGCGGGTAAGAGAAGATCTCGGAGTCGTCGCCATCGCTCCACACATGCCCGCGTTTTGGCCCTGGCGACTTCAGCATCACCAACTCTTCAGGATTGCGGACCGGCAGCCTTCTCAGCAGCACTTGGTTCAAAAGCGAAAAGATCGCCGTGTTCGCGCCAATTCCCAGCGCAAGAGTCAGAACGGCTACCGCCGTGAATCCCGGATTCTTCCCGAGCATCCGCAGGCCGTAGCGCACGTCCTGCCAGACCATGTGCATTCGTTCCCTCCTCAACATTCAGCTAGAAAGACCAAAACTACTTCAGCCGGATTCGGTCGAAGTTGTCCCATTGGGACATATCGGAGAGAATCACTTTGTCTCCGACCTTCAATCCTTCCACCACTTCGATGGTGTTCACCGAACTCCGCCCCAGCTTTACATTGACGCGCACGGCTTCCGATCCGTCATCAATGATCTTGAAGATTCCGATCGTGCTGTCTGCCTGCCCGTGCACCGGTCGCCCCACATACAGCACGTCCTTCAGATTCTCGAGCGTGACCGTGCCGTCCACACTCAAGTCCGGTCGTGCTCCCTGCGGCAGAGGGTCTGTGATGGTCACGTCCACAGTCACCGTCCCGTTCTGTACCGAAGGATCGATTCGGGAAACGTGGCCGTTCACCACTCCGTTCCGCGTGTCGATCGTGGCTTTCTGCCCGATGGTCACGTCCTTCGCTTGCGTCTCCGCAATCTTGATTTCTGCTTTGAGTTTCTTCGGATCAGCCACCCGCGCCAGGTTTGTCCCCGGCGTCACGCGTTGCCCGACGTCTACCGGCACGAGCTGCAATACGCCATTGATGCCCGCCCGAACATGCAGCGCATCCACTTGGCTCTTCTTCAGTTGATAAAGGGCCTTCTGTTCATCGATTTTTGCCTGCTGCGCGGCAAGTCGCGCTTTCGCGGAATCCGCGGCCACTTTCGTGCGTTCGCCCTCAAGCTGCACGCGAATCGTCAGTTGTTCTTCCCTCACTCTGGAGAGATTCCTGATGTGGTCAGACCCGATGCCCTCTTTGAACAGCTTTTCGTCTACGTCATGTTGCAAGCGGGCCTGCTCGAAATCACTGCGCACGGCGGCTTCGTTCGCCTTTTGGTTCATCAGGTCGCTGTCCACCTGCACCTTAAGGTTTGCGTAGTCCGCTTCCGCCCCTTTGAGCTGGTATTCCGCGTCCAACGCCTCTCGCTGCAGCGTTGGGTCACTCAGTTCCATAATGATGGAATCCGGCTTGACGATAGCCCCCGGACGCAATACCCAGCGCTCCACTCGCGAGTCCGTTTGCGCGGGGATCCAGCGAATCTCTTCGGGAACCAGCGTCCCCAATCCCCGTACCTCTCGCAGCATCGGCCCGCGCTTCACTTCGTCCGGCCAAATGGTGGCGCGGTCCACCGATGGTGCGGCGGGCCGCAACCGAGAAAGCCCGTAAGTCACTCCTGCCATCAGGATGATCGCCACGGTGCCGTAAGCAATTCGCCGAATTTTCTTGGCGCGAGCGTTGGATGGTCTTTGTATGTCCATAGTCAATATCGCTTTCTAGAGCGCAACTCACCTGCCCCACTTGGCCTATTATAAGTCTCAGAGCTTCAGTTGGTTACCACCCATTCTTGATGGAAGAGCTTTCCATTTTGACCGGAAATGGGATTGTCCGTCCCACCTTCGGACAAGCGTGCCGCCCTCCACCTTCGGTTTTGGGAGGGACGTTCTACACGAATCCCTTTTCAGCATTTCATTCACCCCTTGAATCCCGTCTAATCATTTCCATCGCAGAAGGGCGGAAAGTAGAATACTACTGCCCGAATGCCTGTGGGGAATGCCGGTTGATAAGGAGAATCAAATGCAGAGTAGCCCTGCCTTGAAGTCCGATCTCGACTGCCTTCTTGACCTCAACCGCGACTACATTCGATCCGTGCAAACTTCTGATGTTTCACGTTTCCAGGAGATACTGGCCGGCGACTTTCTCTGCTCCCAACCCGACGGATCGCTCCTGGACCGGGAAGCGTTCTTGAAGCACACAGCGGCGCCCGTGAAGATCTCCAGCCTCGAGGCCCACGACGTCAAGGTGCGGATCCTGGGCGACGTCGCGATTATTCACGCGCGAACCACTTACACCATGCCGGACGGACGGCCCGCATCGGGCCGCTACACCGACGTGTGGGCACGGCGGAACGGCCGATGGCTGGCCGTCTCGGCTCACGTCACGCGCTGTTAGGCTGTGCTCAGCGGCAACGAGCTTGGACTTTTGAGATGTTCATAGCGTAAGCTCACCTCCACTCTCCCGCAGGTGGCAGCCTTTGCCGAGCTACCATTACTCGTATCTCGTCGGGGTGCTCATTTTTGGAGCAGCCTGGGTGGTCTGCTCCGTTCTTGGAAAGAAGTACCGGGCCGAGATCCGCTGGGGCAGTCTCATCTCGGCGCCGATGGCGCTTACAAGCCTTCTGTTTGTTCCGCAGTATTGGACGCCGCCCTCGCTATTTGACCTGGACGCGAAGATCCGCGTTGGGATCGAGGATGTGCTTTGGGCCGCGGCCGTGGGTGGCATTGCTTCCGTGGTGGCTGAAATCCTTCTGAAGGAGAGACTTTCGGCGATTCGCAAAGGAGCGCGCAAACGGCACTTCGCTCCGTTCGTGGTTGTCGTCGTGGTTTTTCTCGCCCTTGAGTTTTGGCATCCGGGCAAGACCATCTACAACACGATGATTGCATTCGCGGTCGGCGCTCTTGTGATTGCTCTTCTCCGGCGCGACCTGGTCCCCTCGATGCTCGTCGGCGCTCTGAGTTTCACCGTTTTGTACTTTGCGTTGTTCTTGATTTTTCTCTCCTTGTACCCCGAATTCGTCCAGCGCTATTACAACGTCCCAAATCTTCTTGGAATCTACGTTTTTGGAGTGCCCCTCGAAGAACTCCTCTTCGCCGGTACGGGAGGGGCGATCTGGAGCGTCGCGTATGAATATGTGCAGGGATATCGCCTCACTCCCGCGCCACCAAGCAAAGGAGGTCTTTAGCAAGGCCGGTTTTGGTATGATGTGAAGAAGGCGGTGGATTGCGCTGCCAATCTAAGTCTAAGGATAAAGGATACAGGTCCAATGATCTTCCATGTTTCGCTTGAAAAAGCAGAAGACGGCTGGATCGTCGCGCAGTGCCCGGCGTTGCCCGGGTGTGTCTCGCAAGGACGGGATGAAAACGAAGCGCTGGAGAACATCAAGGAAGCGATCACTGCGTGGTTATGGGCGGAGGATCAAAAGGCGGTGAAGGCGCTCGGGTCTGATCGCACACCGGTGGTCGTCGCTGTTTGACGGGAGTTGACGCGAGAGCAGATGGGGCGGCTCGGCAACATTTCCGGGAAGCAAGCGACGAAGGCATTTGGCAAAGCGGGCAGCAAGTTATGGGGCAAGTGGGAAGTTACGTCGTGATGATCAAGTCTGGCGTGCGGGCGAATCTCTCCATCCCTCAGCACAAGGAGCTTTCGACAGGAACGCTGCGAGCCTTGATTCGAGCGGCGGGAATGACGGTTGATGAATCTCTCGCACTTCTCTGAAGGTACCGTGCAGCCCACCCGCTGATTTCGCTGAGTGTCGAAGGACTTTTCGAGAAACTGTCAGAAGCCGCACGGCTTGATAGGCCCAACCCCATCGGGTGCGCCGCCCAATTCATCACGGACGGCCAACTCCCGATTAGACGGATAACCGGACATTTGACGTACTAGCACTTCACCTCTCCGGTTAGCGCGTTTATCAGGAGCTTGTGACGAGCAAAGAGCCTATCTGCCCTCTGTCGATTGAGTTAGGGAGTTTTCGTAGGCGGCGATCTTGTCGATGGCCGCCGCTGCATCCCACATAAAAATCATTCCGTCACGGCAGCGTTCGAAAAGCTTGGCATCGTGAAGCACGATAGAGAGCGGGTCCGCAGAGTAGACGCAGCCGGAAAACTCTCCCCGAAATCGGCCTGATGCAATGCTCCAAATCCCGATGTCGTGATTCGAGCCGAAAGCATTGTCTCTGACTGTCGCCAACAGGAATCTCCCATCGGGCCACCAAATAGGATCGCCAATTCCTCCGTTCGTAATCTGCTCGAACGGACGAAATTCCTCCGCCATTTCGCCGGTCAGAACATTCCAAACGCGTAAGTGCAATGTTGAGGAGTGATCTTTGTTTTCATGGCCGGATGTCGTTGCGACCAGAGAATTATCGGGAGAGAAGGACACAGCAAACAATTTCCCATCGGCGTCAATCATCGCTACCTGGTGACGAGATTCCGCATCCCACAAGACCACCTTTCCGTCGGCCTTGACGGCAACGCCGTATCTCCAGTCCAAGGACGGATAGTAAAGCGATGCCCCGGCTGGCACATCCGGCAAAGAGCTGACCAGTTGCCAATCTTTCGTGTCGTAAATCCTGATTGCAGGCAGAGTGGTCAGCAGCATGAGATAACGTCCGTCCGGAGAGAAGCTTGCATCTGTAATTCCAACGAAGCGATCTGCCGGCTGGGGCACTCTCAAGACGCGAATCACGTTGGATGGATTAGTATCCGTGATGGTCACCGCCGGAGTGTCGTGAAGAACTTGGCGCACGGTCAGGTACCGGTCCGGGCTGATTGCCAGGATAATCGTCTCCTCGATATCCGGTCCGCGGAAGCGAATGGCATCGGCTGGAATCCCTGTTTTACTCAACTCGGCAACGGGCCATTTTTTCTGAGGAGGAAAGTCCAGCGTGATTGGTCGAATTCCAGAATGGCTGAGGCGAAGGATTGCAAGAACCGTCTCAGGAGCGTTGGCGAGGTCGTACACTCGCGCCAAAATCTCGCTCCGCGTTGCGACTTGCAGAACGATTCGATGACCCGCAGACGGCAGCTTCGAGTTGTCGTCCGGAAGCTGCCCAAGTAAATCGTTCAAACGTTGCAGCTCATCTTCGGTTAGCTGATCGAGGCCGCCACCTTGCACACCGAAGCTCCCGCGGCGGAAGGACGAAACTGTGCCGTCGATTGCGACCGCGCACCCATGAAACGCGATGCGATAAGCAGGGCCGAAGACTGCTGCAGTTTTTGGGTCCGCTGCGACGTCGTCACCCTCCACAACTGTGATGACAAGCCTGATCTCACACTGCTGGAAGCCCAGTGCTCCTCTGAGTGGCCCGACACGATAATCGCGAATCCAGGATTCATAGACTCGGCGCTCGCCATCCTCACTCTGGCGCGGGGCTTCTACGGATGAGGCACTTCGCGGGATTCTGTTCTGAGCGGCACGTATTCCAGTAGAAATGCAGCAGAATGCAGCCAAGACCACGGTCGACAAGCATCTCGAAAGCTTCACGTTTTGTACTCAGGCTGGGTTGAGGCGCTGCTCAGTTTATCACCTGGCCCCAAAACAGGTGCCAACTTGTCTCACTCCTGGTAAGTCGGATTACCGGACAAGTCGCCCAAAACACTTCTTTTTGCCCCTCCTCAATTCCAAGTAATGGCCCCCCTGCTTCTCATCAACTTGCAGAGACGCTCGCTCGGGAGTTTTTGTTACTATGCGGCGAGAACGTGCGCGCTAACCGGCGGATGCCAACTGTCGTGGGCGAGGACAGGGGTCTTGGGAACGACCGTTGCGCAAACGACCCTTTTGAAACCGGCCAAACCAATCCCAGCCACCTGAGATTGATGCGGCCGGCTTTTTCCTTCACGCCAATTCAAACACATGCCCTACTATCCCACGGCAAACAAAACACTTACAGTAATCACTTGACAAACAGTACCGATATGCTATAATGAGTTTGTTGCGTCGGCACTGTTCTTCCGTGCCTTGCCGCCTATGGCCTCCCGCCACGCCGTCCTTCCAACTCCTTCACTATCTTCACGCCCCATTCAGCCACTCTCTTGCACACAAATCACGCGCGAAACTCCTCTGATTCCGGTCTTTGTTTTCAAGATCTTGCGCACTCTTTCATTTTCCGTATCCGGTAAGTCTTGTGTTTGCCGCTCTTACGCGAACGGCCGGGGTGGATACCAACAATTCCCAACTTGGAACGAATCTCTCGCCGCTTGCAATCAACTTTCGACTTTCAACCGCGTCTCTTTCCCCTCTTCCCACCTAAGTCTTTCTCAGCGCTCCGCTAAGTCGTTTACAATCCGCACTTCCGAGACCCCCCTCCCGCAACTCCTTTATAATCCGCACTTACAAACACCTCTCGGATCTGCGGGAAACAAAGGACTTATAACCCCTTTAGAATCCGCACTTACGAAAAATTCTCCCGTAACCTCTTTAGAATCCGCACTTACAAAAACAGGGGGGTGGGGGTCCTTCCGGCCGCTCAAACGATTCTTTTCAGGTGGAAGATTCCCCCAGCGGAAACAGCGTCGGCTCCGCGGGCGGAGCGTCCGCGATGGCATCGAGTTCCGGGTAATGCTGGCGCAGCGGTTCGGGAACTTTGACTTTTGTTTTCTTGAGGATGTGGATAAGTTGCAGAGCGTTGACGACGGCCTTGCCCTGGAAATGATTATTGGTGATCACAAACGTGTCGCGGGCGTGCTCCTTCACTTTCTGCACCCGCGTGATCCAGGGAGCAAGCTCTTCGGCGGAATAGAGATAGTTATATCTTTCCTCCGCCGGAATCGCGGCCTCGTCGCTGAACCAGGTATCGTAGCGCCGCCCGTGCAGCCGCACGTAGCCCACGGGCGAGGTCGCCTGCGCGGAAGGCGCCAGGGACCGGCCGATAAGCGGCTGGTCGATATTGCAGAAGCCAGCATTGTGCTCGCGCAGGAAAGTCAGCGTTTCAGGAGAGTTCCACGTGGCGTGGCGCACTTCGACGACGAGGGGATAATCCCGAAACCGCAACAGAACCGCGGAGAGATACGCCACCGTCTCTTTGGTGCGATGGAAGGAAAAAGGGAACTGAAGAAGGACGGCGCCGAGTTTGTTCGCCGCGCGTAAAACGTCGAACCCGGCGCGCACCGCTCGCTCGTCCGCGGCAGTGGGGCCCGATCCCACGGACGTGGTGTCGTGGGTGAATTTTTGCCAGAGTTTTGCGGTGAAGACAAAGCGCGGGTTGGCCGCCACGCGCTCAATCCATTGCGCGGCATGTTCCGGGCTCAGCGGCTGGTAAAACGAGGTGTTGATCTCGATAGTATCGAAGAATTCCGCGAGATACGTGGCCTCGTGAAATCCCTTGGGACGGCGCGAAGGATAAACGTAGCCAGCCCAGTCCGGATAGGACCAGCCTGCGGGGCCGACACGGAGCGCGCTGGCCGTCGCAGTATCAGAACTGGAATTGGCCGCGTTGGATCGTGGCGGAATTTGTGCCTTGCGTTTGGGCATGAAGAACGGCGCGCATGCGCACCGCGAGCAGAGTAGAGGGAAGGGAACGGAAGTGTCAACGCACCTGAGACTGAGAACACCCGGCGTCGTTGCCCCGGAGCTTTCCGGCTGTTATGCTTCTTCTCGATGTGGTGCGATGATCCGAACCGCGTCTCCCCCCGCTCTTTCAGGTTTTCGTACGGGTGCACACATGAAACTCTCCATCAATTTCAAACATGTCGAGTGGCACAAACCGGTCGAGGTCGAAGTCGGACGTCACGTTAGTAAGCTGGAGAAACTGCTCAAAAGCTATTCACCGGATCTCATCCAATTGCACGGTGGATTTTCAAAGAATCCACGGAAGGATGAGAATTCCTGCGTGCTGAACCTATCGCTGCCGACAGGCACGCTGCATGCCACGGGCACTGGAGTCAACGTCCGAACCAGTTGCAAGAAAGCCTTCAGCGAATTGGAAGCGCAGGTGAAGAAACACCAGGCCAAGTTGCGCAAAGATTACGAATGGAAGAGAAAACGCCTCCGCGTGCGTGTGGAGGCGCTTTCCTGAACCGCAACGCCGCGTTGTCCCTGGGAGCCACTTGCGACCATGGAGCCTGCTCTCGTCGAAGCATTCTGCGAGCATGCAGTCGGTTGCACTCGAACCCATCCACGAGCTTGCAGTCGACTGATCTCGAAGCCATTTGCAAGCATGCTAGAATGAAAAGTTCATGCCATAGGGGCGTAGCTCAGTGGTAGAGCAGCGGCCTTTTAAGCCGAAGGTCGTGGGTTCGATCCCCACCGCCCCTACCAGCTTTCTCTTTGACTCCACAGGACTTGTGAAAACCGCGAGGCAGCAAAAGGCAGCAATAAGAGCGAGGCGCGTCGGGAAGACGACATGAAACTCGCTGCACGGATGGCAACCCGACGATTTGCCCTACGCACTGGCGTTTCTGCGTCGGCCCGTGAGTAATACGAATGGCCACGCTGCGGGCGACAACCTGCTTCAACCTTCCGTTTCCTGCGTTACGATGTGCACATCGACGGGAGGCGATTCGCGCAAAAAACGGTGCACGGCGGAGAGATACAAGTATTTCCGCCAGTCGCGAACCGGCGCGCGTCCGAAAATCACTTGCGTGATATGCTTCGAGCGCACGAAATCTGCTACCGTATCCGCCACGCTTTTCCCTTTTAGCCGTGCGACTTGCGCACCGAGACTTTCTGCAAATCGCAGATTCGCCGTCAGTGCGTTTGGATTAGATTCCTTCAGACCGAACTCGCGATCGACGTGGACCACGTAGAGCTCTGCGTCCATGCGGCGGGCCATACGCGCAGCGCGCGCGATGAGGTATTGCCCTGCCGGATTGGAGGAGATGCACACTGCCATGCGCTCGCGGACGCCCCAGTTTTTCCGGATGTCCTGCGCCTCCATGTAGGATTCGAGGCTGCGATCGACCTGCTCTGCAACCTGTCGCAACGCGAGCTCGCGAAGGGCGATCAGATTTCCACGGCGAAAGAAATTCTTTAAGGAGCGCTCGACCTTCTCCGTGCTATACACATCGCCGCGCTTCATTCGGTTTTGCAGCGCTTCCGGAGTCAGATCAACCATCACGGTTTCAGAGGCGGTCAGCGGGACCCAATCCGGCACGGTCTCGCGCACGATGATTCCGGTGATCGATCGCACCACCGGCGCGATGCTTTCGATATGTTGAATATTCAGGGTCGAGATGACATCGATTTTTGCAGCGAGCAGCTCCTGCACATCTTCGTACCGCTTTCGGTGTTTGCTTCCCGGAATGTTGGTATGTGCAAGCTCGTCGACGAGGACCACGTCGGGCCGCCGAGCCAAAATCGCGTCAACATCCATTTCCTCGAAAAGCGTGCCTTTGTACTCGATTTTCCTTCTTGGAACGGTTTCCAGCTCGCAGAGAAGCTCTTCGATCGCTTTGCGGCCGTGCGTTTCGACGACTCCAATCACGACATCTTCGCCGCGGCTGTGCCGGCGAAGCGCCTCGCTAAGCATGCTGTAGGTCTTGCCGACTCCTGGCGCGTAACCGAGGAATAATTTGAAAATTCCCCTGGCCTTCTGCGGAGGGGAAGCGATCTCCAGCCAATCTTCGGGCTTTTTCGGCAAAGGGCTGTTTACCCCACTGAAACTGTGGCCTGCGCTAGAATGATGCGATGCAAAGAGTGCTTGCCGGCAGAACGTTCGGCCTTGTTTGTGCAGTCGCCATCATCGCCGGCATCACCTTTTTTTATCGCCATGTTCTGGCGGCCAATCAGACAACCGTTGCACTCTCATTTCTCCTCGCGATTCTAGCAGTTTCCGCGGTGTGGGGCATGGCTGTCTCTGCTTCCATGTCGGTGACCGCGATGCTGGCGTTCAATTATTTCTTTCTGCCTCCAGTGGGGACATTCACCATCGCCGACCCGCAGAACTGGGTGGCCCTGGTAGCGTTCCTGGTGACCTCCCTTGTTGGCAGCCAGCTCTCGGCGCGCATCCGCAAAGAGGCCAACGAAGCAAACAGGCGGCGGCATGAGATCGAGCGGCTCTATCAGTTTAGCCAGAAACTGCTCAGCGAGGGAAACGTCATCCAGCTGATGAACGCGATTCCCAATTACATCGTGGACAGCTTTGAGGCAGGCGCAGCGGAGCTGTTTCTTCCGCAGAAAGACAAGTTCTACCGTTCGGGCCACGGCGCGGCGCTGGTAGACGAGGAAAAGACAAAGACGGCGTTTCTTCGCGATGAAGTGACGATCGAATCCGGCGCCGGGTTGTACTTTGTTCCAGTGCGACTGGGTGCGCGTGCCATCGGCAGCCTGGGAATTTCCGGAGCAATGATGTCCCGGCAGACGCTGGACGCCGTGAGCAGTCTTGTGGCGATCGCGATCGAGCGCGCTAGAGCTATCGAGCAGTTGGGGCAAACCGAAGCGGAAAGGCAGGGCGAACGACTGAAATCGGCGCTGCTGGATTCGATTACTCACGATTTCCGGACGCCACTGACGTCGATGAAGGCGGCGGTGACCAGCTTGCTCGGAAGCCAGGGCACGGATGGCGCGCAGAGCACGGAACTATTGACCATCATCGAAGAGGAATGCGACCGGCTGAATCATTTGGTGGAAGAAGCGGCGGAGATGGCGCGCCTGGAGGCCGGAGAGGTCGAGCTGTCCCTTGGTGCCGTGCCGATTGGAGAAATCATTCAAACTGCTGTGACAAGGATGAAAAGCGCTCTCGCAGCTCGCGTCATCGATGTACGCGCTGGCGCGGAATTGCCAGCTGTGCGGGCGGATTTCGAGCGAATCGTGGACGTTCTGATGAAGCTGGTCGACAACGCCAATTTGTATTCGCCGAAGGAGCAGCCGATCACGGTTTCGGCGGAGGCAAATGGCGAGTTTGTGGCCACAAGCGTGGCGGATCGTGGCCCTGGCATCGACACCTTCGAGCAGGAACTGATCTTCGACAAATTCTATCGCGGGAAAGACCAGCGGTACCTCGTGCGGGGGACAGGAATGGGGTTGCCAATCGCCAAGGCGATTGTGTCGGCGCACGGCGGCACGATTACAGTGACAAGTCAGCTGGGGCGTGGCTCGGTGTTTTCGTTTACGCTTCCGGCGGCGCGGAGCGAGGAGCGGCGGTGAACGCGGCGACGATCCTCGTCGTCGATGACGAGCCGCAGATTCGGCGCGTTTTGCGCGCAACGCTTTCAAGCCGCGGGTACGTGATCATCGATGCGAAAACTGG
>Ga0209180_10001235_pt1 | contig 12681 bp, 8 predicted proteins | sample CZO8metaG_3_FD_188355 | JGI IMG/M metagenome (GOLD analysis project Ga0209180, IMG submission 188355) | Vadose zone soil microbial communities from the Eel River Critical Zone Observatory, Northern California, USA - CZOApr15con2H2.8 metaG... | ecosystem: Environmental > Terrestrial > Soil >...
TGTACCACACTGTTCTCCTACGGAGAAATTCACCATTAACCTTTTTTTATCGCACACAATCTTACTTTAAGAATTTTTCATTCAGAAAAGTGAATAATAGGAATACTAAATCAAAAAGAAACAGGAGGGCATTTGGAAAATATTTCTATCATCTTTTAATGCCTAGCATCTTTTGGTCAATATTCCTATTAACAAAGTTCGGTTTATTGTTAATACCGATTTATGTTTTGAGCCGAATACACTCAAAAGTTTTGGTAGGAGCAAGTTTAATTTTTGTGGTTTCTTATCTGCTCTTATTTACGCCTCTAGCATTATTTGCAGCAGTGTTTGGTCAATTTTCGCGTAGACGCTGGTGGCTTCTACTTCCTTTATGGCCTCTTTTATATTTATTAAAAAATTTCAAATCTATTATTAAAGTGTCTCTTAAATTAATTAGAGAGTGTTATTTCTCTGTTATCCTACTGGCTTTGTTTTTTTCAATATACGCTATTTTGTTAATATTTATTGGAAATTTATTAAGTGATTTTACCAAATCACATGAAAGATTTATGGAATATCTTGGTATCATATCTCTATGTTTATTTTCATTAGTTTTTTCTATATGGATTGTAAGAGAAATTAATAAATGGATTCCTGATTTATTTAAATGGTATAGATGGACTAAGATGCAAAAAAAACCGATGACCTGGCAAGAACTTGTATCTAATCTCTGTTTATATCATACTGACTTATATCGGACTCGTCTACTAAAATTTGTTTGCGAGAAGCGACTTCTAATTGCGACGGAGGAAACGGAAACTATCCTTAAATCACTAGCGTTAGAAACTGAACTTAAGCAGAAAAATAATCAAGTTGTAGAAAAGGACAAAATCTTGCCCATACAAGTAATATCGCCTGATTCAGAAAAGAATATTACCACTAAATATTCGGCAATAATTAACAATGCATCCTCCGATTTTCTTGATGCTCTGTATATCTTAATAGAAGACTTACATTTGATGATAGTTAATATATAAATTACCTTGTTTTAGCTTGTTTCGCAAAATCTTGACAGGAATATTGATAGGAACGCCGACAACTGCTAGCGAACAACCAAAAACGGCAAAGGACGCGAACCGGCCTGAGAAGCCGCAGGAGGGACACCAGCGAACGCCCAAAAACAAACCCGACCGTATCCCCCCTTCGGACCCCTACGCTATTACAGCTTGCCATTGGGAAGCATTCATCACTCCCTGATACTATTAGGCAGTCACTCAGTCGCAAAAGGGACCCTATTCCATCAAAAAATCACCATAAAATGAGAGCAAAACTGGGAGCAAAACCACTCTCCCCCCATCAACAGCATTGGACAAAAATGGACAAAAATTGCACTGTCCTCGCTCGACACCCCCACCAATCCGCCTGCCAGTAAAGCTAAAAAAGCTCCTTCGGAGGTTCAAATCCTCTTGCCCCGACCAGGACTAAGGCAGGAGGCACTTTTGTAGAACTCCTCCCTGCCTTACTTTATGCCACTGAACGAGCCTGTCCAATTTCTCTGTGTAAATGGCTTGCCATAACATCCCAACTGTTGCAAACTTCTGGATCGATTTTGGGAAAGGTAACAAAATTTTGCTTCTTTTTTTGAGGAGAACTCAGCTACACTTCTCCCAAGGAGCATCGAAAAGTCCCATCAGAAAGATCTCCTGAAGCAGCTGAACAAATGAATAGAGCAAGGAGGACAGCGTGTACAAAGCTCAGTTATCTTGGGGAGCCGCACCAGGTTTCTGGGAGGGCAGAAGAGCATGGCCCAGCTGCCAAAGGATAAACACATCACCAGGGTGTTAGGCATTCTTCACCCTGACCATCAAGACTGAGATGGTTGGCACTCGTTTTGAGCGCACATCATGGCTTCCTGTCCCAGTCTTGATGGGCGCCTACGGGATTTGCCAAAGGCCCTGACAATGCTTCTGGATGCTTCCTGTTCCCAGTATTACAGACTGCGCCCGATGTGCTTGCGCTCCCCAGTAAAATTTTAGGATGGAAGTTGCCATGAGATGACTACAAAGAGTACGACAGCTGGTTTCAAACGATCTTAAAAGCCAGGAAGCCCGCGTTCGTCGTCATCGATGAACCAGGCTCTTTGGGGAAGGGCAAGGCTGAGAGCTACCCGCCTGACTACCGACTCCTTTTGAAGCAGGGTAGAGCATGTTTATTCCGGTCATCTCTACGACGCGAGAAGTCGCGTCTATTCCCAGGCAGACAACAGGGCAAACTTCGCACCTCCTACGGTTTCACCTGATGAACAATGATGATATCTTGGCGCGTGCAAGGCTGCTTGGTGTCCCACAGTAGCAAAAGCGGTAGAGCCACCTTTGCCTGATGAGTGCTGCTACAGGCGACTTGCCTAGCCCGTAACTACCAGCAAATTTTCAGGGTAGCGTAAGGAAAAGCACCATGACAGCGGGAGAGGTACTCTTACTCTTGATGTTTATAGGAGCGGTCGGTATCTGGTGTGGGATCGGCTTTGCCACAAAGCATATGCCAATGGCCGGTATTGCGCTCCTTATTCTAGCGCTCGTGATTGCGTTTGTCTATTTTGTTGTGCTGCATGGCGGTGTAACCATCAGAATCGGGTAGGGCCTTTATGGGCGCATTGTCCTACCCACATTCCGCAGTTGAGGCCTGACAAGCCCATCGAAGCATGATGGCAAAATAACCATAAAGCCCTCTAAGAAGCCGGACTGAAACCACACTGCCTTTCCTTGCGATCACCCACGACCTGTTCAAGGGCGACGCGAAAATAGGCGCTGGGAGTAGGCCTTATTGTTCGTAGATGTCCGTCAACATAAACCAAAGTATATGGTCAGGGCCTTTGACAATTTCCAGAGTTGCCGTCAAGATCGGGACGACGGACGCAAGCGACGCTCAGAAGCAGGTACAACAATCCCAGTCTTGATGTGATAATGACTCAGTTCAAACCAACCCGCTGTGTTTTCTACAGCTTCATTTACAGCTTAACCAACAGACAAGGATTACTTCCCATAGACACGCTTAGACAAAAAAGCCGCTTCTCGGGCGCAGCGAGCCGACCATGGCAGGTGTCAAGGGCCACGAAAAAGCCGCTAGGAGAAGTTCGACTCTCCCCCATCTAGCGTCAGGATAGGACCAAAGACGATAAGGTGTCAACTTAGGTGTCAAAAGGAAGATTGCTCAGCAATAAAGACTGTCTAGAAGCCATCTTCTTTCACGTTAAAGATGATTCTCTCACGATCAGTTCAGGCTGGTACATAATGTGCTGATGTTGGTGAGAGGTGGGATTATTTGCCTCGTCGAGAAGAAGCTCGGCGGCTGCACGCCCGAGTTCATATTTGGGCTGCCGGATCGAGGTGAGCGGCGTAGAAAGGACGCTTGCGAACTCCACATCATCGTAGCCTACCAGAGCCATATCACCGGGGATGGAGATCCCACGCTTAATGAGGCCACGCATCAGCCCAAGCGCCAGGAGGTCATTTGCACAAAAAACAGCGGTCGGCCTTATCCTGGCGCTTAGTAGTTTCTCCACGCACTCTTCACCCTCCCTGGCACTTTGAGCACGAGCGTCGATATCAACAATAGCGCGATCAACATCAAGGCCAGCCGTTTTCACCGCCCGTATCACTCCGCGTCGCCGGTCCGCGACCTGGCGAATGCTGAGCGGGCCATGCACAAAGGCTATACACTCGTGCCCTTGCTCGAGCAGATGAGCGGCAGCAAGTTCGCCTCCTCGAACATCATCGACCGCAACCGAGCAAAGGTCCTTGATGCGGCTTGGTCGGTCGAGCAGAACAACGGCAATGCCTCGCTGCCGGAACCGCTGTAAGTAACTGGCGTCGCTCTGCACCGGCGTAATCAGGACTCCCTGTGTACGCTGCTCCTCGAGCACATGAAGGTAGTGATTTTCCTTATCAACAGAATCGTCCGAATTGCACAGGATAACGACGTACCCGGCCTGGTTGGCCAGGTCCTCCACACCACGCGCAACCTCTGTGAAAAAGGGGTTGGCCACATCGAGCACGATCAAGCCGATGTGCTGACTTGTGCCTGCGCGTAACTGGCGTGCCGACCCGTTGCGAACGAAGCCAATTTCCTCTATGGCTGATTTCACACGTTCCCGCGTCTCTTCAGCAACGATTTCTGGTCGATTGAGTACGTTCGATACGGTTCCAAGCGAAACGCTTGCGCGCTTCGCAACTTCCCGGATACTTGACTTTGACCTCATGCGCGCACACTTCCTCATCTGCTCGATGGATATCCCTCTTGACAAAGTGGCCATTCATAATTATACTTGCTTTTATTGAAACGTTTCAATTTCCAAAACCTTTGCACTTATGTAGGAGATAGACGGTTGTGTACCTTGCTCTCAGCGGATTATCTCGATCGAGTATTTCCCGGCAACGCGATAACGATTTTTTCTTTATCGCAAATTGAAACGTTTCAAGTTTATTAGTAATTGTAATGTGTAGGGCCTGGTCTGTCAAGTTTGTCCGTGAGGAGGGGAAAGAGAGTGACCAATCCTCCTGAACCCATCGTTGAACTTCGTGGAATCGCCAAACATTTTGGCGGTGTGCAGGCCCTGCGGGGAGTGGACTTCAGTCTGTTCCCTGGCGAAGTGCATGCATTGGTAGGCGAGAATGGCGCGGGCAAAAGCACACTGGTGAAAATCCTGGCGGGTATCTACAGGCCGGACGCGGGGGTGGTGAAAGTTGGCGGCGAGGTAGTGGAACTGCGCTCACCTACACAGGCCCAGGCCCTTGGCATCGCTGTTGTCCAGCAGGAACCGATGCTTTTCCCCGACCTGGATGTTGCCGAGAATGTCTTCATGGGCCGTCACCCTCGTGATCGCTTCGGGCGCGTTGATTGGAAGCGTATGTATCGCGAGGTCGATCAGCTGCTTGCATCCCTGGATGTTTCGCTCAGTTCCCATACACCGGTACAAGGACTCTCCGTTGCTGAACAACAGCTGGTAGAGATCGCCAAGGCTCTCTCCCTGCAGGCGCGCGTTCTGGTACTGGATGAACCAACTGCAGCCCTCTCGGTGCATGAGGTCGAAGAATTATTTGACATTGTGAAGCAACTGTGCGAGCGCGGCGTGGCTGTACTCTTCGTCAGCCACCGCCTGGAAGAAGTTTTCAAGATCGCCGACCGCCTGACTGTCTTGCGCGATGGCACACATATCATTACCGCTCCGGTCAGCGAGATGCATACTGAAGAGATCATCAAGCACATGGTCGGGCGTGAACTCTCTAACCTTTTCCCCAAGGGTGAGGCTGAGATCGGGGAAGTGGTGCTGGAGGTGCGCCATCTCACACGGCCTGGAGTTTTTGCCGATGTGAGCTTCCAGCTTCGCCGGGGCGAGATCCTTGGTTTCGCGGGCCTGGTGGGGGCCGGACGCACAGAGGTGGCGCGGGTGCTCTTTGGCATCGACCGGGCGGAGAGCGGAGAGACCTGGCTCAAAGGCAAGAAGGTGCGTATCCGCTCGCCACAGCACGCGATGGATTACGGCATTGCTTATGTCCCTGAGGATCGCCACCAGCACGGGCTGGTCATGAACTTCAGTATCGCCGCCAATGTCACCCTGGCCATTCTGCAACAGGTTTCGCGCCTGGGACTGCTTGATCCGCGCCGGGAACAGAAGATCGCGGGTGAGTATTCCAGCCAACTGCGCATCCGTTCGGCGGGCGTGGAGCAGTTAGTCAATGCCCTTTCTGGCGGGAATCAGCAGAAAGTGGTTCTGAGCAAATGGCTGGCGACCAATCCTGCCGTGCTGATCCTCGATGAGCCAACACGTGGTATCGATGTTGGAGCCAAAGCCGAAGTGCACCGTATTATTTCAGATCTGGCCGCCAGGGGTCTGGCGATTATTTTGATCTCCAGCGAGCTCCCAGAGGTGCTTGCCATGGCCGACCGGGTTATTGTTCTACATGAGGGACGTGTTACCGGCACATTCGCACGCTCCGAAGCGACTCAGGAGCGGGTAATGTTCGCTGCTACAGGACAGGATAGGTGATGGCATGACCACCACGAGTCAAGAAGTGGAGCGCACGAAGCAGCGAGGCCAGGTGAGCCAGGCGCATCTGTTTCGCCTGGTCAACCGGGTGCGTGAACTGGGTCTTTTGATTGTCTTGCTCCTCATTATTCTCATCGTCGGCATTCAGGCGCCGCGCTTTCTGAGCATCGACAATTTCGAGCAGATTTTGCTTTCAGTCGCCATTCTTGCGATCGTCGCTCTGGGAGAGACACTGGTGGTGTTGACGCGCAACGTGGATCTGTCAGTGGGTTCAATGGTAGGTGTCACCGCCTTTGTCACGGCCTATTTCTTCAAGCAGCTGCCCCAGAGCAATCTGCTGCTGGGCATTCTACTGGGTTGTGCTCTGGGGCTGGTTCTGGGAATGGTCAATGGGCTGATCGTCTCGTTCGGGCGTGTCCCGGCGATTGTGGCCACGCTGGGTACCCTCTACGTCTACCGGGCCCTGGTTTTTATTGTCGCGGCCCATACTACCCTCCAGGTCAATGCCTCCGATGTGCCGGCCAGTTACCTGGCTCTGGCAACGACCCAGATCTTCGGTATTCCGGCCCTGATTCTCATAGCCGCAATCATAGCCATCATCGTCGGTTATTTTCTGCATGCCTCACAGAGCGGACGCCAGCTTTACGCGGTAGGCAGCAATCCCGAAGCGGCGAACATCATTGGTATTCGCCGGGATCGGCTTGTTTTCGCGGCTTTCGCCGCTTCGGGACTGCTCTGCGGGCTAGCAGGAGTGCTCTGGGGCGCGCGCTTTGCCACCGTAGACGCGACCGATGCCACAGGTCTGGAATTGCAGGTCATTGCGGCGGTCGTCGTAGGCGGGGTCAATATCTTTGGTGGCTCGGGCACCATCCTGGGTGTGGTGCTGGGTGCGATTGTACTGGGCACGTTGCAAAATGGGTTAAACATCCTGAACATTTCCCAGTTTTGGCTGCAGGCGATGTATGGCGCGGCTATTATCGGTGCTGTGGTACTTGATGCCTTTATCACTCGCTGGGTGCAGCGCACCATCCTCTCCAGGAGGAAGAAAGCATGAAAAGACTCAAATCGCTCCTGGTTTCCTGGGAAGCTCTCCTTGTGCTCCTGCTCCTGATCGGTGTGGTGATTGGCAGTGTGCTCTCACCTTTTTTCCTGAGCAGCTTTAACCTTGAGTATGCGCTCCCTAGTAACACCATGGAAATAGCCATCATGGCTCTGCCGATGACACTGATTATCATCTCTGGCGAGATTGACCTGTCAGTCGCTTCGGTGCTGGGTCTGGCCAGTGTCGTTCTGGGCCTTCTCTGGGAGACTGGACATTCTATGTGGCTTGCGATAGGAGTGGCACTGCTGGTTGGGCTTGTTGCGGGCTGTCTCAATGGCCTACTCGTCACAAAGCTCTCCTTGCCCTCACTGGTCATTACGATTGGCACTCTCGCCCTCTATCGCGGTCTGGCCTATGTTGTCCTGGGCGATCAGGCAGTTAGCAACTTTCCCACCTCGTTTACTAATCTGGGCTTTGGGACTATCCCAGGCACGGAGATTCCCTGGTCGGGTCTGATCTTTGCCATCCTGGTGGTGATTTTTGTGGTGGTGTTGCATGTTAGCCGCCTGGGCAGGCAACTCTATGCCATGGGCAATAACAAAGAGGCGGCGCGCTTTTCCGGGATCAATGTGAGCCGGGTGAAACTCATGCTGTTCATCCTCTCCGGGGTGATCGCGGCGCTCGCCGGGATAATTTTTACCGCGCGCTTTTCCAGCGCTCGCCCGGACAATGCGCTGGGGTTTGAGCTGTATGTTGTGACGGTTGTCTTGCTGGGTGGCGTCAACATCTTTGGGGGGCGTGGCTCGCTGTTGGGCGTGGTATTGGCCATTTTCATCGTGGCTGTTTTACAGAGCGTGATGGGGCTGCTGAATATCAGCGGGGATATCCAGAGCCTCGCAATTGGCTTGCTATTGATCCTCTCTGTGCTGGGACCCAACCTTGCCCGGCGCATTCAAGTCGTTATCACCCGTCGGCCTCTTGCCGCGGGAAGTTCAAAACAAGTGTAAAGGAGGAGACAGTGAAGAAGCTGTTCCAAACACTCGGACTTGGTTCTCTAGTTTTTGTAATGCTGCTGCTGGCGGCCTGTGGAGGCACTGCCGGCACCGGAGGAGCTACTCCCACTACTGGTACAGGGGGTAACCTGAACATCGTGTTCCTGCCCAAGCAGATCAACAACCCGTACTTCGACACTGCGGCCAAAGGGGGTCAGGAGGCTGCTACGGCCCTGAGTGGAAAATTTCAGCAGGTTGGCCCGTCCTCGGCCAACGCCGCCGCGCAGGTGCCGTTCATTACGTCCCTCACCCAGCAGCATGTCGGCGCTATTGTCATCTCGGGCGATGATCCCAACGCCGTCGCACCAGCCCTGAAACAGGCCATGGCGCAGGGGGTCAAGGTCGTGAGTTATGACGCTGATGTGGCACCCGATGCGCGCAACGTTTTTGTCAACCAGGCCAATAGTGAGCAGATTGGCCGCAGCGAGGTGGATTTGCTGGCCCAGCAAATCAATAGCACCGGCCAGATTGCCATTCTCTCGGCAGCCAGCACGGCCGCGAACCAGAACGCCTGGATTGGCTTCATGAAGGATGAACTGGCAGCGAAGTACCCAAACATGAAATTGGTCAAGATCGCTTATGGGAACGACGATGATACGACCAGCTTCAACGATACGCTCGCCCTGCTGCAGCAGTTCCCCAACCTCAAGGGGATTATTTCTCCCACCACAGTCGGTATCGCTGCCGCGGCCCGTGCGCTCGAGTCGGTGAAGAAAGGCGGTCAGGTGGCTCTGACAGGTCTTGGGACGCCGAATCAGCTGCGCCAGTACGTCAAGGATGGGACGATCAAGGGCTTCGAGCTGTGGGACCCTGGCAACCTGGGCTACCTGGCCTATTATGTCGCGGCCCTGTTGATTGAAGGCAAGATCAAAGGGAATGTCGGCGAAACGTTCACGGCTGGCAAACTGGGTAGTTATACAATTGGCGCCGGTAATGTGGTTCTGCTTGGCCCGCCAACCGTTTTCAACAGTGCAAACATCGACCAGTTTAACTTCTAGGTTGGTTCGCCATTTTTCTGGGAGGCCTGTAGAGAGGACCGCTTCTCTGCATGTCCTCTCGGGCCAGTGGAAACAAGCGCAACACTACAGGGGAGCGGAGCAGTTCTATGCAGCGCATTGCTTTTATGATGAGGATCAAGCCCGGTACCGAGGAAGAATATCGCCTGCGTCACCGGCAGGTCTGGCCAGAGCTCCTGGCAGACCTCAAGCGCGCGGGGTGCCGGAACTATTCCATCTACCTGCGCGACACGGAGCTTTTCGCTTATATGGAGGTCGAGGATTTTCAGCGTTACCTGGAGATAATGGCAGCCAGCCGGGCCAGCGAACGCTGGGAGGCCCAGATGAGCGATATTTTAATCCGTGAAACCGCAGCGGCTACAGGCTTCCCACCCGCTCTTGAGGAAGTCTTTCATCTCGATTAAGATATATGCGTCGAGGCAACAGATCGATCCCGGCACAAAAACCAGCAATAGTCAGGCAAGGTGAGTACGTGAGTTCAGAAATCGAAAATCGCTTGCAAGGGCGAGGTGTCACTCTTGACGGTTTCATTGCGGCCATGCAGCAATTCAGTATTGAGACTCCCTCGTGGGGCTACGGAGATTCAGGCACACGCTTCAAGGTCTTTCACTGGCCAGGAGCGGCCAGTCATCTGCGTGAGAAGCTGGCAGACGCGGCCCAGGTCCAGCGGGTCACAGGGGCCTGTCCAGGCGTCGCCATTCACATTCCCTGGGACAGAGAAGACGATTGGCGTGCGGTGAAGGAATACGCTAGCCAGATCGGCCTGCGTATCGGTGCCGTGAATCCAAACCTCTTTCAGGATGATGCGTACCGCTTCGGCAGCCTGTGCCATTTCGACAAGGCGATTCGGCAGCGAGCGATTGAGCACATAATCGAATGCATTCACATTGCTCAAGAGGTTGGCTCGGGTGTGATCAGCCTGTGGCTGGCTGACGGCACCAATTATCCTGGACAGGATGACCTGCGCCGCCGCCTGTTGGAATCCTTGCAGACCGTCTATGCGGCGTTACCTGCTGGCATGCGCTTGCTGATCGAGTATAAGTTCTTCGAGCCAGCTTTTTATGCTACCGATCTCCCAGACTGGGGTACATCGCTGCTCATGGCCCAAAAACTCGGGCCGCAGGCGGATGTGCTGGTGGATACCGGCCACCATCCACAGGGGACCAATATTGCGCAGATTGTGGCACAGTTGCTCGACGAAGGTCGGTTGGGCGGCTTCCATTTCAACGATCGCAGGTATGCCGACGATGACCTGATCGTTGGTTCACAGAATCCCTTTGAGCTTTTCTGCATCTTCAATGAGATCGTCAGTGCAGGGGCCGAGGGAAACGCCAATGTCGGCCGCATCGAATACATGATCGACCAGTCGCACAACATCGAACCGAAGATCGAGGCGATGATCCAGAGCGTCATCAACGTGCAGACCGCTTACGCTAAAGCGCTGCTGGTGGATCGGACCGCGCTGCGCGAAGCCCAGGAAGCTGGCGATGTGCTGGGAGCGTATCGCATGCTCCAGGCGGCGTTTGAGACGGACGTGCGCCCGCTCCTCTCTGAATTCCGCGTGCGCCAGGGGCGTGATCCCGACCCGGTTGCGGCTTTCCGCGCCAGTGGCTATGTTGAAAGGGTGGCGCGCGAGAGGCCCGCTAGCGCTGGGAGCAGCGGCTATCCCGGCGCGTAGTCGCATAGCCGACCCTCTCATGCCAGATACTGTGTTAAGGATTCAACTGAACTACGTAAGGATTCACGACAATGACACATGTCTCAGCATCAACCACGTTGGCGCATTTGGTCGCGCGCTCGCGCAAGCTGGGAGCAGATCGCTCGATCTGCAACTGGGGAGGTGGCAATACCTCTGCCAAGTCCGACGAGATCGATTTTCGCGGTCGTCCGGCGCGTGTACTGTGGGTCAAAGGCTCCGGTTCAGATCTGGCGACCGTCACAGAAGCCTCCTTTACGGGGCTGTACCTGGACGATGTGCTTCCCCTGCTCGAACGAAAGCACATGAGCGATACCGAGATGATTGACTATCTCGCGCACTGCTTCTACGAGCCTGCCCGCCCGCGTCCCTCCATCGAGACACTCCTGCATGGGTTTCTCCCGTTTACGCACGTCGATCACACGCATGCCGACGCCACGAACTACTTCGCCTGCGCCGCAAATGGCGAGAAGCTAGCGCGAGATTGCTTCGGTGATGGCCTGATCTGGATTCCCTATCGCCGACCCGGCTTCGGCCTGGCTCGCGAGGTTGCGCTGGCGGTACGTGCCAAACCGGACGCAAAACTCGTCATTCTGGTGAAACATGGATTAATCACCTGGAGCGACACCGACGAAGACTGCTACTCCTCGACACTGGCAGCCATCGCCAGGGCGCGTGACTACGTTGAGGCGCGTATAGCCTATTCTGAACGGGCGATTTTCGGTGGTCCTGGTGTTACCACACTCTCAACCGAAGAGCGGCACAGCGTCGCGGCGCAAGTCGCGCCCGTATTGCGCGGGCTGGTTTCGGCTGAGAAACGCCAGGTACTGCGCTTCGAAGATGGCGAGGACGTGCTAGCTTTCGCTGGCAGCCAGGATGCGCCACGACTCACAGAAATCGGCGCGGCTTGCCCCGATCACCTGGTTCACACCAAACCCTGGCCGCTGCTTGTCGAGTGGGAACCGAGTCAGAGTAGCGCGGGGCTTGTGGAAGCCTTGCGCACGGGCATTGGGGCGTACGTGGAGAAATATCGACACTACCTGGAAGCAAACGCACAGCAGAACCTCGATCCCGATGCAGCCGCGCCGGTCTTTCGTGCAGCTGATTCTGCAGCCGATCCGCATCCACGCGTGATCCTGATACCCGGTGTAGGGATGTTCACGACAGGCAAAGATGCCATGATGGCCGGTGTCTCTGCTCAACTCTATCACCGTGCCATTGCCGTGATGCGTGGAGCGGAGGCCTGCGGCGGTTTCATCTCCCTGAGCGACGCCGAGAGTTACGCCGTCGAATACTGGCCGCTAGAGCAGTATAAGCTCAAACTGGCCCCGCCGGAGCGCGAGTTCGCACGCCACGTGGTGCTGGTAACCGGCGCCGCAGGGGGTATCGGCTCGGCCACCTGCCGACGCCTGGCGCAGGATGGCGCGCACATCGTCGCAACCGACATCGACCTGGCAGGCGCGGAACAACTGGCGACATATCTCAACCAGCAGTTTGGCGCCGGGCGGGCTGTGGCGGTGAAGATGGACGTCACCGACGAGGGGAGCGTGCGCGCCGCATTTGAGCAAGCCACGCTGGCCTTCGGCGGCATCGATGTGATCGTCAACAACGCCGGTCTGGCCTCCAGCGCGCCGATTACCGAGACGACTCTCTCGGAGTGGAACAAGAACTGGAATGTGCTGGTGACAGGATATTTCCTGGTGGCGCGTGAAGGCTTCCGGCTTTTGCAGGCGCAGGGGCGTGGAGGAAACCTGGTGTTTATCGCCAGCAAGAATGCCCTGGTCGCCGGCAAGAATGCGGCGGCGTATTCCACGGCCAAAGCTGCTGAGGCTCACCTGGCGCGCTGCTTG
>Ga0209180_10001239_pt1 | contig 12659 bp, 13 predicted proteins | sample CZO8metaG_3_FD_188355 | JGI IMG/M metagenome (GOLD analysis project Ga0209180, IMG submission 188355) | Vadose zone soil microbial communities from the Eel River Critical Zone Observatory, Northern California, USA - CZOApr15con2H2.8 metaG... | ecosystem: Environmental > Terrestrial > Soil >...
AGCTCTTCAACGCCGAAAATCATATCGGCGCTGACCTCCACGTCATTGCCATGAAGAACTGGCATCGCAATTATTTCTTTGAGAGTACGGGCATCAAGTGGATTCCGCCTTCTCCGAACCTCCGCACTATCAAAGGTTCCATCCTGTACGCGGGCATTGAAATTCTGCAAAACGCCGGAGTCTCCGTCGGCCGGGGCACCGAAACGCCGTTTGAAGAGTTTGGCGCGCCCTGGCTCAACGGCGATGAGGTCGCCGCCGCGTTAAACGAGCGGCATCTTCCCGGCCTGCATTTTGTCGCCCAGCCCTTCATCCCTGTTTCCGGTCTTTATAGTGGCCAGCGTTGCGGCGGCGTCGCCATTCAGATCACCGATCGCTCCAGCGTGCGCGCAATGCGCATGGGCCTTGAAATCGCCGCCGTCTTGCGGAAGCTCTATCCCCAGCAGTTCGATCCGGCGAAACTTCTCCCGCTCGTCGGCAACGCCGACACCATCCAACAGTTGCAGGCGGGCGTGGCTCCGGAAAAGATCGTCGCAAGCTGGTCCGGCGCTCTCGCGGCTTTCGACCAGATTCGCCGCAAATATTTCCTCTACAAATAAACTGCTCGCTCTGCATCCGAGGCTTCTTTTCCTCGTCTGCTCTGCGCCCATCAACTTCCTTAATCTCCTTCAGGATTGTGCTAGAGTTGGCTAGTTATGCGGATCGTTTCGCTGCTGCCGTCGGCCACGGAGATTCTGTTTGCCCTCGGCTTCGACCGTGAAATCGTGGGCGTCAGCCACGAGTGTGACTTCCCGCCGCAAGCGCGAACGAAAAGGGCGGTCATCCGTTCGCGCATCCCCCATGATTCGTCGCCTGCGGAGATCGACCGCTTGGTGAGCGAGTATGTTCACCGGGGTGAAAGTCTGTACGCGGTCGATGCCGACGCTCTCGAAGCATTGGCGCCCGATCTGATCATCACGCAGGATTTGTGTCACGTCTGCGCGGCTTCCCCGGATGACCTCGCTACCGCGCTCACGCGATTCGAACGGCGTCCGGAAGTTCTTTGCCTGAATCCTCAGGATTTGGGCGATGTCTGCCGAGACATCCTGTGGGTGGGAGAAGAAACCTGCCGCGGCCCGCAAGCGGAAACGCTGCTGAAGCAGATTGGCGCGCGCTTTGCCGCGCTCGAGCGCCAGTTGCAACCGGAAACCGATCGCCCCCGCGTCGTGTTCCTCGAATGGCTGCAACCTTTCTACGTCAGTGGTCATTGGGTTCCGGAAATGATCCATCGGGCGGGCGGCGAAGATGTTTTCGGCCGCGCGCGCACACCATCTTTTCGAATCGCTCTGGCAGACGTGATCGAAGCCGCACCCGAGATTCTCTTGATCGCTCCTTGCGGCTACACCGCCGAGCGAGCCCGCAACGAATACCGCTCCATGACTTTCCCCGAAGCATGGAGCGCGATGCCAGCGGTTCGAAACGGGCGGGTGTACGCCCTGGAAGCGAACAGCTATTTTTCCCGTTCCGGCCCGCGCGTCGTTACCGGCATCGAAGCCCTCGCCAAACTATTTCATCCGGCCATCGAAGTCCCGGGCGAAGCGGAAGCCGTCACCCTGCCGGTCACAGCGGACACACGCGCTGCCCGCGCCGGGTAGTGCCCCTGACGATCTTGTTATGCGAAAGCCAACCGCGAGCCGTGAAGAGACAGGTTCGCGCCGGAGGATTCCCATGGAAAGACGCGCGTTTCTAACTTCCTCGCTCGCGGCGTCGGCACTTGCCGTGACCGCTCCCGCCGAACGTTTGAAAGGAGCGCAAGAGACCCGAGAAGGAAAAGGGAGGGACTTCTATCAGCTGCGCTGCTATCACCTGTCGAACGGACCGCAAAGCAAGCTCTGCCACGATTTTTTCCGCGATGCGCTGGTGCCGGCGCTGAACCGCCTGGGCGTTACCCCGGTAGGAGTATTTAATCTCACGATTGGTCCTGAGACTCCCTCGATCTATGTCTTGATGCCGAGTCTGTCCGCGGAAACGCTAGTCAACGTCGAATCACGGCTTTCTCAAGACACGGAATACCTCAAAGCGGGGGCAGCTTTTTTGAACGCACCAGCCGCGGCGCCTGCCTTCGCGCGTATGGAAAGCTCGCTCCTGCAGGCGTTTGAAAAAATGCCACGACTCAACTTGCCTCCCGCAACTGCCGCCAACGGCGCGCGCGTCTTCGAGCTGCGGACTTATGAAAGTCCCAGCGATCAAGACCACAAACGCAAAATAGAAATGATGGAATCGGGAGAGCAGGAGATCTTCGCGAAAGCGGGATTTTCGCAGATTTTTTACGGCGACACGCTCATTGGCTCACGCCTGCCGAACCTAACCTACATGCTGGGCTATGAGAGCGTCTCGGAGCGGGACAAGAAATGGGCGGCTTTTCGAGACTCCCCGCAATGGAAGGCTCTTTCGAGCCAGCCGCGGTACGCGTTCGAGAGCATCGTCTCCAACATCACCAACGTAATTCTGACGCCGACGGCATACTCGCAGATCTAGTTCCGAATTGCGGACGGCCAACTCGGGCAGGGGCGGGAATCGCCTTGCCCGATGTTGCGTACCTGTACACAAGGACCATTGACATCTCAAAGCGGAATATATAACGTGCTTACATATAGGGGAGAGACCTATGATCGGTCATGGAGTGAAGCGCGGCACGGCCGAACTTGCCATCCTCAGCATTCTCGGAGAGGGTCCGCTGCACGGCTATGAAATGGCCCGGCGCATCGAACGGCAGACCAAGGGCTCGCTGCGTTTTACGCTGGCCTCGCTCTACCCGCTGCTCTACCGCATGGAACAACGCGGCTGGATTCGCGGCACATGGGAAACCAGCCGCAACGGCCGCCGGCGGCGTTGCTACCGGCTCACACCTGCGGGGAAGAAGAAGCTTTCGCCTCTCCGCCAGGAATGGTTGGAGCTTTTCGGGGCGCTGCGGCGCTTGAGCAAGGTGGCCGATGCCTGATTGGGAAGCCTTCGTCTCCAGTCAGCTCACTGATCTCGCTTTGCCACAAGAGGAGCGCGCCGACGTGATCGCGGAACTCGCTACTCATCTCGAAGAAGGATACGAGAAATTACGAGCCCAAGGTATTTCTGGCGAACACGCTGTGAAACAAACTGTCGAGCAAGTTTCCGATTGGAACGATTTGCAGCGGAGAATCCATTTCGCAAAAACGAGAAAGGACACCATGACAAATCGCGTTAAGCAATTCTGGCTCCCCGGCTTGCTTACGTTCACGTTTTCGATGGGACTACTTGAGGTGGTGCAGAAGTTCTTCCCCCAGCCGTTCATACTGCGCTTGGATCACCCTCCTGTTCTCATGTTTTATCTCCCGTGGTTGCTGACATTGCCATTGGCCGGTGCCATCGGGGCTTATTTATCGAAGCGGGCGGGCGCTTCGCGACGCATGACGCTTTTCTCGAGCGTGTTTCCTGTGTTGCCGCTTGCCGCCGTTTTTCTGATAGCCATTCCCGTGGGCTTGGTGCTTTCTCATACGCTCTCGCACGGTATCGTTGCCGCGGCTTTTCTGACACTCGGGACTGCATGGGTTGGCGTTCCAGGAGCGATTCTTCTCGCCGGAGGCTTTCTAGTGCAGCTTCTTTTTTCGCGGCGCTCACCCTCTCGCGGCGTCACTACCGGCTGAGGAGGATCTGCTCCACCAGCGGTAAAAGGGAAGTCCAGCGAGGATCAGCAGCAAGCCAATCGAGGAGCGCCCCGGCCTCGCCAGCCACAGATTCACCGTCAGCGCACCCGCGCCGATGACGAAGATGGCCGGCACCACCGGATATCCCCAGGTGCGGTACGGCCGGGCCAGACCGGGCTCCTTCCGGCGAGAGCCGTACACGGAGGCCACCGCGAGGGCATAGAAAATCCACTGCACAAAGATGAAGAGCGAGAAAAGATCCTCGAATTGGCCCGTCAACACCATGATGCAGGCCAAGACAGCTTGAAAGACAATGGAGCCGGAAGGGGTGCGGAAACGCGGGTGGACGCCGTCGGCCACCCGGAAGAACAGCCCATCGCGCGCCATGGCGTACGGCACCCTCGCCCCCGTCAGAATCGACGAATTGAGCGTGGTGAATGCGGATACGACCATCGCGGCCGTGATCCATGCCGCTGCTCGCGCTCCCGCAAACACGCGCACCGTTTCCGAAGCCACGTTTGGCGCCGAGGCCACGGCTTCGAACGGAAGAACACGGAAATAAACGGCGTTCGCCAGCAGATAAATCACGCCAACAGTGATCGTGCCGCCGACGAGCGCTCGCGGAATGTTCTTTTGCGGCTCAACGATCTCCGACCCCGCGAACGTCAGATCGATCCAGCCGTCGTACGCCCACAGCGCCCCGACCATGGCCGTGAGAAATCCAGCGAGCATGCCCAGATTTAACGATGGTGGCAAGAACGGCTGCGCGCTCGGCGCCCGTTTTCCCGCAAACACGAAGCCCAGGACCACGACAGCAAGGATCGCGCCGATTTTGACGCAGGTCAGAGCAACTTGCAGCCGGCCTGCCAGGCGCACCCCGAGGTAGTTGATAAAGCTCACTAGGGCGATCGCGGCCGCCGCGAGCGGCTGCGCCCACGTGAACACGAATTCCGAGCTGTGCGCGGTGAACGGGACGTTCAGATGCAGCGTGAAAATGGGCGTTCGCACGCCCGGCACAAAGAATCCCACGAAGATCAAGAAGCCCGCGGCAATCGTGGAGATGGACGCCGGCTTGCCCACCAGGTTGTTCATCCAGCCGAACAGAAATCCCCACAGCGGCCCGAAACCCCGCTTCAGATAAACGTACGCTCCGCCTGCCTCTGGCATCGCCGCGCCGAGTTCGGCGATCGTCAATGCGCCGAAGAGCGAGAGCGCTCCGCCCACGATCCAAACCAGAAAGACGAGCCCGGCGGAGCCGGTCGCCCGCGCCATCGCGCTGGGCACAAGGAACACGCCAGTGCCGATAATGTGGCCGACAACCATGGCCATCGCAGCCGCGGGTCCCAGCCCGCGCACCAGCTCGAGCCGTTTTTCGCTCATCGCGCTCCTAAAGCGGCGGCTTTACGCCGGCACTCTTTCATCTTCTCTTCTCACTCGGCTCACAGCCCACCCCGTCGCAAACGTCACGCTCGCCCCAATTAGGACATACCACGTAAAGGCCACCTTGGTGAATCCAAATACACACAAAATCGCCAGCAATCCCGCAAACATGCCCACCAGCGCGCCACGCGCGTTGGCGCGCCGATCGAGTGTCCCCAGCAGAAACAGCCCAAGCAAACTCCCAAAGGGAAGCGATGCCACGGTCAACCCGGCTTCGAGCAGCGGGCCCCATTTCACCAATCCGAATCCCATCAGCACCAGCCCCCAGGCGAGCGTCATGCCCCGTGAGAGACGCAGGAACCGGCGCGCGTCCGTGTTCTGGGCACGCAAGCGTGAAAAATCCAGCACGCTCGAAGCGGCCAGCGAATTCAGCGAGCCGCTCGCGTTGGACATGGCCACCGCCACGATGGAAGCGAGCAGCAATCCGGCAAGCCCGGCCGGCATCTCGCGGACGAGAAAAAGCGGCAGAATGCGATCCGCGCGTTCGCCGGCAACGAGCAAAGGCGAGTGCTGCGCGAACACGTAGAGGAGCACGCCGATCAGCAAGAACACTGTGAACTGCATCAAAATAATCACGCCGCTGGTCAGCAGGGCGCGCCGGCTGTCACGCTCGCTCTTCGCGGCCAGCAGCCGCTGCACGATCGTTTGGTCCGTGCCGTGGCTGGCCATGGTGAGAAACGCGCCGCCGATCAGTCCGGACCAGAATGTGTATTTCGCCGCCGGATTCCAAGAAAAATCCAGCAGTTGAAGTTTGTGACCCGCGGCGGCGGCCACTTGCGTCACCTCACTCCAGCCGCCTGGAATTCGGTGCAGCAAGACCAAGAACGTCACCGCGCTTCCGGTCAGATAGAGCAGCAACTGGGCCACGTCCGTCCAAATGACGGCCTTCATCCCACCTTCGAAGGTGTAGAGAACCGTGAGCGCAATGACGATGAGCACGGCCAGCTTTTCCGAAGTGCCCAGCACGACGCTCACGACCAGAGCAATCGCCGAAACGCGGACGCCTTCCGCAATCGCGCGCGTGATGAGAAAGGTGGAGGCGGCGACGGCGCGCATCTTCTCGCCGAAACGTTTTTCGATCAGCGCATAAGCGGTAAAAAACTCGCCGCGAAAATACCCCGGCAGCAGCAACAAGACGATCAGGACGCGCCCAATCAAATAGCCAAAGACCAATTGAATGAAGGTGAGGTTCCCGGCGTAGGAAATGGCCGGCGTCCCGATGATGGTGAGTGTCGAAGTTTCGGTGGCGACGATGGAAAAGGCCAGCGCCCACCACGGGGCGGTGCGCCCGCCCAGGAAATATTCGCGGCCCACTGCCGTGGTGTCGCCGGTTGCGGCGGTTCGCTGGACGCGGCGGAAACGCACGCCCAGCGCTGTTACACCGAGCAGGTACGCAACGACAATGGCCAGGTCCAGCGGATGGATGCGCATCGACGGGAGATTATATGCAGTGCGGGCTGCCAGCCGGACAGATTTCTTTACGCAGTTGCGGAAAGATTTTCAGATTGGATCGGACCAGATGGAGGTGGAGCTGTGGGCCGCTCCGTCGGTGAGTTCGGCGGTGACGATGAGGGAGTGCTGTGCATGGGGCCCGGCGCTGCCCGCGCCGGAAAACGTGCGTTCGTAAAAGTCGCTCGGCGCGGTGAGCGCATCGTTGGCGAGTTCAAAGGCATCCAGTTCTGTGCGCACCGCCGCGATGGACTTGCCGTCGTCTGCCTGCACGCTGACGTAGATGTCGTTTCCGCTGATGGCGCGTGCGTGGTTGATGGTAAATTTCATGGTGCCTGCCTGAAAGACGCTCAGCGGTCCGGCGCCGGTCGAATCGGCGCGCGAGTTCCCGCAAGAATACACCGCTGCGGTAGCCGGTGATACAGCGAAGAGGTTCTCGCGTATTCTTGGGGCATGCGCTGTGTTCTTGGCTTCGACGGCGGCGGCACAAAAACGGACTGTGTCCTGATGGACGAATCCGGGCGCATCCTCGCGCGTTCCCGCGCGGGCCCTTCGAACCCTTTTCGCGTGGGAATTGAAGCCTCTTCCAGAGCGTTGCAGGACGCGGCCCAACACGCGCTGTCCGAGGCGCGCGCCGAGCGCTCCTCGATCGCAGCCCTGTGTGCCGGCCTCGCGGGCACCAGCCGTCCTGAATTGGCTGGCCCGATGCGATCGCGTCTGGCCGCCTCCTTTCCGGGTGCGTTGATCCACGTCTGCACGGATCTGGATTTATCACTTGCCGCAGCGGGGGACGGCCCGGCAGTCGTCTTGATCGCGGGAACAGGCTCAGCGGCCATCGGGCGCGACGCAAAAGGACAAGTCGCCCGCGCGGGCATGTACGGCCCGCAACTCGCCGACGAAGGCGGTGCGTACGATATTGGACGGCGCGCCATCATGGCCGCGCTGCGAGAGCGCGATCGAACCGGGGAAGATTCCTCGTTCGGGAGGCAGATTCTCCGCCAGCTTGGCTACGCCGATTGGGCTGAGGTGCAGGAGCGAACTCGCCTGGCCCCCGATGAAATTCTCCCCCGGGCATTTCCCGTTGTGGCCGCTGCTGCGGACGCAGGCGATGTGACCGCGCGGGCAATTCTAAGTGATGCAGCGAACAAGCTTTCTGCGCTGGCCGCGACCCTGGTCGAGCGCCTCGGCCTCGGCGACAACGCATTCATCCTCGCCAAGGCCGGCGGCACCGTGGGACGCTCCACTTTTTTCGACGCTCAAATTGATCAACGATTGCGACAACTCGCCTCCGGCGTTCGAATCGAGGTCCTTTCCGGCGCTCCTGCGGAGACCGCCGCGCGCCTGGCTTTGAAGCTTGTTTCTTCTGCAGAGGTTGCCGGAAACTAGCATGGCCGCAATCGAACACGCTCGTGAACGCGCACGCATTGCCACGGGCGAAGAACTCGCGGCCCTCCTGCATCATCCTTCGGCCGATGTGCTCCTCGCACTTCTCAACAATCCGGCGCTCGACGAGACGCAACTTTGCCTGCTGCTCGAAAGAAAAGACCTTCCAGGAGAAATCCTCGAAGAGGTTGCGCGGCGCAAACCACTGCTAAAGAGCTATCGGGTGAAGCGGTCGCTCGCTTTTCATCCGCGCACGCCACGCCTGATCAGTCTGCGGCTTCTCCGTGATCTGTTTCTGATGGATCTCGTGCAGGTCACGCTTTCGCCCACGGTTCCAGCCGAATTGAAGCTCAACGCCGAGGATCAATTGCTCGGGCGCCTGCCACAGTTGCCGCTCGGCCAGAAAATTACGCTGGCGCGCCGCGGCCCGGCGCGCGTGGCGGGCGCTTTGCTCGCCGAAGGCCACGCGCAAGTCGTCTCGATCGTCCTCGACAATCCGTACCTCACGGAAGCGCAGGTTCTGAAGGCGCTCTCGCGCGAAAAGCTTCCCTCCGCGGTGATTCCGGCGATCGTGCGGCACCGCAAATGGTCCATCACTTACAACGTGCGCCTCGCGCTGGTGCGTCACCCCGCCTCGCCGCTTGGCACGGTTCTCGGCTTCCTTCCCGAGCTTACGGTATCGGACCTCCGGGAACTTGCCTCACCCGGAATTGTCCCCGAAAGCCTGCGTAAATACCTGCAGGCTGAAGTGCAGCGCCGCACACGCAGCCGCGAGAAAGCAGCAGAGGGGAGTGCTATCCCCGAAGAGCCTCCCGGGTCCAAGCAGGAGTAGGCGTGCCGATTTCCATCCGAAAAAGTCATCCGTCCGCTCTGCGACATCTCCGGCAACGAGAATTACGTTACCGGGAACAAAACATTTCTCTGCGGCGTCGTATGTCTCGTGGTGGAAGAAAGCGTATGCTTGGAGCCCGGGAACGGCGGTTTGGCCCGAACGCCGCGGCAGGTAATCCCTGGCAGGGGGTTGCAGCATTTCTATGGGCAGTGGGGATCAGTCGTCCCGGCGCCTGGAACGCCGCTGGGAGCCGCGTTACTCGTTCCGTGCCAACCTCGACATCGAATGGGGTTCCGCGGTCCTGCGCGGGAGCACACGCGACATCAGCGCCAATGGAATGTTTATCGAGGCTGTCGATCCGCTGTGGGTCGGAGCGGGATTTGCGGCGCGGTTGAATCTCGATCGCCCCGTAAAGCTCGACTGTTTCGTGAAACGGGTCGAGCCCGGACGGGGAATGGGAGTATCCGTGGCCCTCTCCGAATCGGAAAGCCAGAAGCTTTACCAGGATCTTCTTTCTTCGCTCTCCAACACCGGCACTTGATGCCGTTTTATACTACGGTGGACCCAGACCGGGGAACGCGTGAAAAGGAATGACTCGCTGCCTTGATTGCGGTTCCGAGCGAACCGCGGACCAATGTCCCTCCTGCGGGCTCACTTCGGCGGCCGCCGAGGTCATGTTCCGTCACCGGCTGCTGAAGCGCACCGCCGTATTTCTTGCCGGGTCGCTGGCGTTTCCCTACGTCAGCCAGATCTATCCGCCGCTCGAGCTCGACTGGATATTGGTGTTCTTCGGCTTGATATTTTTCCTCGCGCTGACGCTGGCTGTCATCCTCGACCGCCGCGCGCGGAATCGCCAGGAACTTGAGGTGCTCAAACGGATTTATGTCGGATTCATCCCGCTGCCGTGGATTCTCGCCGCAACTCTGTTCTTGAATGGAGAATTGGACTCCCAAAAGAAGATGGTTTACTACACCACCACCGTAGAAAGCCGCTACAACATGCCGGGAATCGTACGCGGCACCCGCCGCTTGTTCGTGCACTCCTGGCGGGAAGGGCAGAGATACGAGCGGCTGGCCGTGAATTCCGATGATTACGATCGCTTTCACGCGGGCGATTCGGTCGTTGTCGCGGTTGAGCCCGGAGCGCTCGGCATTCCGTGGTATTACGGCATTTACAGGCACTAATTTATGCCTCGCCTCGGCTCAATACGCCGGCTTGCCGTTGGTCAGGAGCGGGAGTTGCAATTCAAGGATGTAGCCCTCCTTGCCGAGGCGAAATCTCACCAGTTGCATGCTGCCGACGTCGCGCGTTTTCCACTCGGGAGTCTCGAGCGGCTGGTCAGGCTTATCGGCCGGTGACCATTCCACGTCTTCGCCGCGCGGCTTCACCGTTTGCGGATCGATTTCGTAAACCTCTTGCTCCTTGGTATCGACGAGCAAGTAGCGCTTCCACAGGTGCACCAGCAGCAGTCCTTTTTTCTCCGTGTGATAAATGTTCCAGGACTTCGGCGCTTCGTCGTTGAACTTCACGATCGCAAATGCGACTGGTTTCCAAAGCGTCTTATCACCCGCGTTCAGGGCGGAATTGAGAGCAACGGCCAGCAGAAGAAGCACGACTGCGGCAACGAAGCGATTGAACCTCATTGTCTTGAAGCGGTAAGAACCCATAAAACAGCCATGATGAACGAGATAACGCATGCAGGCCAGCGCAACTTTCCCTGGCCGGGAATGCTGGCGAACACGCCCGCAAGGCCCAAGTACAATCCTGCTCGATAGAATTGCAGAAGGCCTGGGTCGAAATACGGAAAGCCCGCGACGGCGAGCGCCCAAACAATTGAAATCATCCAAACAAGAAGAGAAAGCCCTCCGAAACCGAACGCCGCCAGCCCCCAATAGGCTCTCCAGAGAGGCTCCTCAAATTTTAATTTCGTCTTCCACCAGCGCCAACCCGCCCAAACAAAAATCACCGGTGCGAGAACCGAGCAAAGCAAGTAAGCCGGTATGAAAAGAAAATGGAAAGCTCGCACGATTTATCCTTCACACCGCAGCTCTTGCCTCAGGTCCCTGGCCGCGACTCAGTTCTTTACTTCGCCGAAGGATTTGTCGAGCAGCCGGATGGCTTCATCGACGTCGGACTTCGCCGTATTGAGCATAGGCGCAAGGCGGAGGACGTTGCCGTAGAGTCCACCCTTGCCAATGAGCAAGCCGTTCTGGCGGGCGCGCTCCATCACCTGCGTGGTGGCTTCGGGGGCGGGCTCTTTGGTCTTGCGGTCTTTCACCAGCTCGAGCGCTTGCATCAATCCCATGCCGCGCACATCGCCGATGAGCGGATACTTGCCCTGCAATTCTTCCAGCTTCCCGCGGAAATACGTGCCGACCGCGTGTGCATTTTCCAACAGATTCTCTTCCTCGATCAACTCAATGGTGGCCTTGGCTGCCACGCTGGTGACCGGGTTTCCTCCAAACGTGGCGATGTTCATGCCCTGGAAGCTGCCAGCGATTTCCGTCGTGGTCACAGTCAAGCCGATGGGCACGCCATTGGCCATTCCTTTCGCACTGGTGATCATGTCAGGAACGACTTCCCACTGCTCGATCCCGAACCACTTCTTCCCGGTGCGTCCCCAACCGGTCTGCACTTCATCGGCGATGAACAGCCCGCCGTATTTCTTCACGATCTTAAAGACAATCTTGTAATACTCCTTCGGCGGCGTAATAAAGCCGCCGACCCCCTGGATCGGCTCGCCGATAAACGCCGCGATGTTTCCGCTAGTGCCCGTCTGGATAAGATTCTCCACGTCGTCGGCGCAGGCCACTTCGCAATCGGGATATTTCAGGTGCAGCGGGCAGCGGTAACAGTAAGGATTCACCGCGTGCGAAATCCCCACGCTGATGACGCCTCCTTTGCGGTACGGCGCGTGCGCGGTGACGGCTTTGGCAAGCGCGGAACCACCAGAATAGGCGTGGCGCAAGGCCACCACATCGTAGCTGCCGGTGGACATTCGCGCCAGCAGAATGGCGGCTTCGTTGGCTTCTGTGCCCGAGTTGGTGAAGAAGCTCTGCTGCAGGTTGCCAGGAGTGATTTGCGCGATCTTTTCGGCCAGCGCGACGATGTGCTCGTTGGGATAGAGCGTCGAAGTGTGCTGCAGCCGGTTCACCTGCGCGTTGACCTTATTGGCGATCTTTGGGTTGCAGTGGCCCACGGAGACCGTCAGGATGCCGCCAAAAAAGTCGAGGTACTTGTTGCCGTCCAGGTCCCAGATGTACTGCATCTCGCCGCGGTCGGCCACCAGCGGCTGCTGAAAATAGTTCGTCACCGAAGGCCACAGGTATTTCTTGTGTTTGGCGACGACATCCTCGCTGCGCGCGCTTCTTGCGAGTTGTGATGCTGGTACGAACGAGGCCGGAGTGGTCATAGGCAAGTCCTCATACGATACGCTCGGATAAGTCGAGTGTACGACAGGAGCGGAACGTTGGCACATCGGAACGTCTGAACGTTGCGGAGGGGATAGGGGTACACACCCCCGGCATTTTTGTATGAATTTAAAAACAAAGGAGTTGCAAAATTTGCAATTCGTAAGTGCATGAGTCTCTTCCAAAGGGCAGGTATTTTTATGTTACTCTTCGGGAAACTACGCCCGGATACGCCGGGATAATTAGAGGTGTCCTGATGAGGCGACCACTCGATAAGCAGGAAGCGATCCTGTACGGACGGTTTGTCAATGCGGCCTACGCGATGTTCAAGCGCGATCGCACGCTGCTCCGGCCCGCGCCCGGCGATATTCCCGAGCCGTACGAACTGGTGGCATGGCTCAACATGTCGGATTTTACTTTCTGGGGGCACGAAATCCCCAAGTTCTACGGGATCATTGGCCGCCACCGGGAACAAAAGCACAACTTCGT